>Ga0187856_1003010_pt1 | contig 12019 bp, 11 predicted proteins | sample June2016WEW_8_40_FD_132443 | JGI IMG/M metagenome (GOLD analysis project Ga0187856, IMG submission 132443) | Peatland microbial communities from SPRUCE experiment site at the Marcell Experimental Forest, Minnesota, USA - June2016WEW_8_40 | ecosystem: Environmental > Terrestrial > Soil > Wetlands...
GAAAGTCGGTATCGCCGGGCATCAGCTCGAGAACCTTGACGAAATCGACCGGCAAGGTGAGCGCGAGCGTGCTGACCACGTCGTTGAGCAGCCGTTCGATATCTGTTTCCGCCAATGCCCGCTCGCCGAGCTGAGCGAGCGCCTCCTGCTGTTTGGCGCGGCTGCGCAGCTCGTTCCCAAGGTTCACCCGTTCGGTGACGTCGTGGCAAAGGCCGACCATGCGCTCGGGAATCGCATCCTTGAGCGTCGCCGTGCCGCTGGCCTCGATCCAGCGGTCCTCGCCCGTTCCCCGCGGCGCGACCCGGAAGCGCACTCGGTACGGGCATCCGGTCCGCAGCGTTTCGTTGAGGGCGGCCAAGACCTTGGGCCGATCCTCCTGGTGAATGCCGCGTTCGAAGAACGCGTAGGTGCCATCGAAGCTGCCGGCCGGCAGGCCGCACATCGACTCGATGTTGCTCGACCACGTCACCGTGTTGGTGGCGATGTCCCAGGACCAGACGCCGATCTGTCCGGCTTCGAGCGCGGCGCGGACCGTCGCAAAATCCGGAAAGAATGCTGTTGCGGTCTCGTTTCCCGGCCCCCGCTCCGGTTCCGTTGTTGTCGTCCTTTTTACCTCGGACTTGTGCATGCGCTTACTGTTCGACCTCCTCCGCGGCGGGGTCAAGGCCATACCTTTGGACTATCTCAGGAAAACAGCGCAGACGCGCGTTGGGTTTCGCTTTCCGCGGCGAAAAAAAGAAATAGTTGACGCTGGCCTTGCGGCGAAGCGCCCGGATCAATAGAGGCCGAACGGCGTGGGATTGCTGCTCCACTCGGCGCGCTGCGGCGGTTGATCGGCGATGGCGGCGGCCGGCCTTACCGATATCTCGGCCCTCATGGATGCGCCGTGGCTTCCTTCGATCGAGACCGGCCGTTGATCGTTGATCGGGACGCTTCGCTGATCGTTCGCCAGGACCACGACTTTGGCGCCGATGCCGACGCGATCATACAGGTCGATCACGTCCGCGTCGCGCATGCGGATGCAGCCGCTGGAGACGTGCTTGCCGATCGAGCCCGGGTTGTTGGTGCCGTGAATGCGGTAGGCGGTGTTGCCGAGATAAAGCGCGCGCGCGCCGAGCGGATTACCGGGACCGCCGCCGACCCAGCGCGGCAGGTAGGGCTGGCGGGCGATCATCTCCGCCGGCGGAATCCAGTCGGGCCATTCGGACTTGCGCGAAATCGCCTCGATGCCCGACCAGGTAAAGCCTTCCCGTCCCACTCCGATGCCGTAGCGAATGGCCTTGCCGTCGCCGAGCGTCAGATAAAGGAATGTGTGCGCGGTATCGATGATGACGGTGCCGGGAGGTTCGTTCCTCGGGTAGGAGACCACCTGCCGCCGCAACGGCGCTGCAAGCTCGTCGCCGCCCGGCACTCCACCCGGCTGTTCCGCCTGCGGCATAGCCTGGTGCAGGACCGCGCCGTCGCGATCGATCGGCGTATACGAGAGCGATTGAGATGAGGCGGTACCGCCGAGGATTGTCGCAAAGGCTGCACAGAGAGCCGCGGTGCAGGCGCGCCGTGGCAGCTTGTTCGCTGACATGACACACTCCGCTGATGAGTTCCGTCAATCAATCGCCGACCGAGGAGAAAGGTTCCACGCCGGTCGCCGAGGCCGCGCGCAGCGTTTTTTAATCAAATTTGTTGTCAGGCCATGCAGCGTCGGAAAACGTTCGCCAAATGCGGCGAAGAAATCGGGCTGAAGGCGGCATCGCATCCGATCGGAATTCGCGCGCGCGGCGGCGATGGTGCGGGCAAAACGGGCATTCCAAACTCACGCTGCCAGACGGTCGATTTTGCCGGCGGCTGCCGGTCGCCCTTGCGAACGCGGTTCACTGATATCGCCGCAGGCGTGCTGAACAATCCCGCGCCCGTTGTTGGAAATGACGGGAACGAAACCAGGCCTGCGATGAACAAGGCGAGCGCAACACCCGCAAAACGAACAGACAACATGGCGCGCATCGGATTGTTTCCGAAACATCGACACGACCCCCACGATCCCCATGTCCCAAATACATGCGGCCAATCGGCCTATGCACGATCGGTAACGTGCCTGGGCTACCAGCGGTTCCGCCCCGCGCCGAGCCTCACCGAGTTGTGATGATGCCGCTCACACTTGCGTGATGAGGACGAGGCCGGCGCCGAGTCGCGGAACAAAATTCGCGGTCGCGATTTATCATCGGACCGGCCATGCTTTTTCCCCCACCCCCCCCGTGCTTGGCCGGCCATACAGGGCGCAGCCGATTGACCGATCAGCTGCGCCCTGATTTTTGCCGTCATTCCGGGGCGCGGGGCGCAGCCCGCGAGCCCGGAATCCATAACCACAAGTCAGCGAATATGGATTCCGGGCTCACCGCGCAGCCTGTCATCGGGCCGGCCACTTCGGGCCGGACCCGTTGGCGGGGCCCCGGAATGACGGCAAAGGAGGGTGTTTCGCTCCGCGACCGGCGCGCGAAAACAAGACTACGCCGTCGGCTGTCGCTCGCGCTGCCGCGCCTTGCGGCCGAAGAACAGCGCCTGGCTGGCCACGGCCGAAACCACCGCGAGCTGGAACGGCTTGGCGATGAGGAACGCCGGTTCCGGCCGCTGCCCGGTGAGGAACCGCTCCGGGTAGGCGGTGATGAAAACCACCGGCACCTCGAACGAGCCGAGAAGCTCGTTCACGGCATCAAGACCCGAACTGCCGTCGGCAAGCTGGATGTCCGCCAGGATCAGCCCAGGCCGCTTTTTCCGGGCGAGCGCAATGGCCTCGCTATGCGTGCGCGCGACGCCGATCACCCTGTGGCCGAGGCTCTCCACCAGCGCCTCGATATCCATGGCGATGAAGGCTTCGTCCTCGATGATCAGGACATCGGTCGCGATCTCGGCCGCGAGTTGGCGCCCGGATTCTTCGACCAAACCGCGTAGCGTCGGCAGATCGCATTCGAGAATCTGCGCCGCGTCCTCCTCCGAAAAGCCCTCGAGCGCCACCAGCAGGAAAGCCTGGCGGGGACGCGGCGTAATCTGCGTAAGGTATTGTTCCGGCGGAAGATTCGGCTCGACTTCATCGGCTTTGCCGTTCACCGCGACGGAATTCCAGATTTTGGTGAATAGGCGGTAGAGCGCAACCCGCCGGTTGGGGCCGGATTCGAGGATTTTCGGGCTGGCGATCAACGATTCCAGGGTGGCAGCGACATAGGCGTCGCCGGATACCTGGCTGCCGGTCAGCGCCCGGGCATATCGGCGCAGAAACGGCAGGTACTGAAGTACCGCTTGCGAGGTCGACAACGCACTCTCCCCCTACCAGTTTCCCAAGACTATCTGCTACAACGTCGCCGCGCAAACTAGGTTCCGAAAATAGTTACCGAGGCCGGAACCAAGATGAGCGCACTGCGTTGGTGGCCTGCCGTCCGGGGGGATGACGCCATGCGGGGATTGCGGCAGACGGCGGTAACGGGGGGCAGGACGAAAAATGAAGTCTGGTAAGACAGTCAACATTGAAACGCCGGCCCCGAATGAGAATAAGCCGGAAGCTAGGGACGCGATGGGCAGACCAGTCACTCAACGCAAGAGCGAGGTGCGCCTGGGGCGCGAGGTTCAAGCGCGCATCGGACAGCAACTACGCGCGCTGTACGACGATGTCGTCAGCGAGGGGGTGCCGCAGCATATCGCCGACCTGGTTCGCCGGCTGAGCGAACAAGATGATGGGGCGGCATGAGGCTCGATCCCGCCATACGCGATCAGGTGCTTGCCACGGTGCCTAGTCTGCGCGCATTCGCCATTTCATTGTGCGGCAATATCGACCGCGCCGACGATTTGGTGCAGGAGACCTTGCTGCGCGCGCTCGCCCATATCGATTCCTTCCGGCCCGGCACCAATATGCCGGCATGGCTCTTCACCATTTTGCGCAACCTGTTCCGTTCCGAATATCGCAAGCGGCGGCGCGAGGTGGAGGATACCGACGGCCGCTATGCCGAGACCCTCAAATCGCAACCCGAGCAGACCGGACGGGTCGAATTCAACGAGTTCCGCGCCGCGCTTGGCAAGCTGCCCTCGGACCAGCGCGAGGCGCTGATCCTGGTGGGCGCCTCGGGTTTCTCCTACGAGGACACGGCGACGATTTGCGGGTGTGCGGTCGGCACCATCAAGAGCCGGGTCAACCGCGCCCGCACCCGACTTGCCGATTTGCTGGCAATCGACAGCGTCGACGATTTCGGCCCGGACCGGGCCACTCGCGCCGTCCTCGCCGGCGGCGGGCGGAGTTAGCCCCCCTTTTAAACCGCTTAGCTAAAACATTGTGTTGGAGTTGACGGATTTTTCCGGGATCTCTTGAATGACGTCCCAATGCTCAACAATTTTGCCGTTTTCGAGCTTGAAAATATTGATGATTGCGGAACCACGGCTGCCGGGCGTCCGTACGCTGTGAACGTGCTGGATGACACAATCCCCGTCCGCGAAGACGTGTTTGACCTCGCTGTGTGAGTCAGGGAATTTCTCGCGCAGGAAGTTTATATAAGCCTTGAGCCCCTCCGGCCCATCGGCGGCGCTGGGATTGTGCTGGATGTAGCGCGGGCCGAGGAATTTGGAAGCTGCCTCGAAGTTCTTCTGGTTGATGGCCGCGTCGTAAAATTCCGCCACGACCTTCTTATTTTCTTCCATCTGCGCGGTGTCGGCGGCACAAGCGGCAGCCGGCGCAAGCGCTATCAACGCAGCGGCGAGGAGCAGGCGAAACATAGCAGCCTCCTTGGAACGAAACGTGACGACCTAGTACCCACTTTCATAGAAACGTGATTCGCGCGGGCAGTGAATTCGAGAGTCGGATGAGACACTTATTCGCATCGTTGCCTGCGCGGATTGGTGATTCCGGGTACTAGTGTAGGCCCTACATATGCGACGGCAAATAGAGCGCCAGCATCGGGAAAGAGATCAAGATCACCAGGCGGACGAGATCGGTGAGGATGAACGGCAACACGCCGAGAAAGATCGTCGAGAAGGTCACGTCCTGCACCACGCTCTTGATCACGAACACGTTCATGCCGACCGGCGGATGGATCAGCCCAAGCTCGACGGTCATCACGATGATGATTCCGAACCAGATCGGATCGAATCCGAGCTGCGTGATCACCGGGAAGATGATCGGGATGGTCAGGATGATCATGGCGAGCGCATCCATGAGGCAGCCGAGAACGAGGTACATCAGCATGATCAGCGCCAGCACGCCGTAGCGGCCGAACCCGAGCCCGACGAGAAAAGCGGTCACCTTCTGCGGCGTCTGCGTCACGGTGAGGAAATAGCCGAAGAGCAGCGCGCCGATGAGAACCGTGAGCACTGCGGCGGCGGTCCGCACCGCTTGCAGCAGCGAGCGCCGGATATCCTGGCGCGACAGTTTTCCGCGTGCGAGGCCGATGAGGAAGGCGCCGCCGGCACCCATGCCGCCCGCCTCCGTCGGAGTAAACAGGCCGCCATAGAGGCCGCCGATGACAAAGAGAAAAAGCAGCAGCATCGCCCAGATATCGCGCAATCCGCCGAGCCGTTCCTTCCACGTGCTGCGCGGGCCGGTCGGCAGAAAGCCCGGTCGCACGCGGCCGATGATCATGATCGTGGTCATGTACATCAACGCCGCGACGAGGCCGGGAATGATACCGGCGATGAACAGCTTGCCGATGTCCTGCTCGGTAATGATGCCGTAGACCGCGAGCACCGTCGAAGGCGGCAGCATGGCGCCGAGCGTGCCGCCGGCGGCGATAACGCCGGTGGCGAAGGATTGCGGATAATCGTAACGGCGCATTTCCGGGTAGGCGACGGTCGCGAACGTGGCGGCCGTCGCCACCGAGGAACCGGAAATGGCGGCAAAGCCGGCGCAGGCCGCGATCGTGGCGATGCCGAGCCCGCCCCGGAAATGGCCGACGAAGGCATTGGCGGCGCGGAACAGCTCGCGGCTCATTCCCGAATTGGAGACGAACGCCCCCATCAGCAAGAACATGGGGATGACGCCGAACGTGTAGTCGGTCACCGTGCGCATCGAGGTGAGGCCGACGTTCTTGAGCGCCGCCGTGCCGCCGACGATGTAGGCAAAGCCGCTCACGCCCACGAGCCCCATTGCCATGCCGACCGGCACGCGCAGCAGCATCAGCGCGAACAGGACGACAAAGCCCGTTACCGCAACTGCATCGGCGCTCATCGTGCGCTCATTCGGTCGGCTTGATCTGATAGAAGCCGGCCATCAGATCGGGGCGGGAAATCAGCCGGTAGGTGCGCACCGCGATCAGGATCACCGCCGAGACATCGCCGATCCAGGCGACCGCGAAAAACGGCCACGTGGGGAGATGAAGATCATAGGTCAGCACGTTGTCGGCGCGCGTTCCGACCACCTTGTCGAACAACGTATAGGTCTGCACCGTCACCACGAAGAGAAGGACCAAAGTGGCGAAGACGTCGATCGCGCGCTGCTGCTTCGGGCCGACATTCGCCCAGAGCAGGTCGACGGTGATGTGCGTGCCGCGATAGCTGGTCGCCGCGATGCCCCAGAAGATCAGGATGCCGAGCAGCAGGCGGCCGAAATCGTAGCTGTCGGGGATCTGCACGGTGAAAAAGTAGCGCAGCAGGACGGAGATAAAGATATCGGCGGCGACGATGCCGACGAAGGCTGCGGCGATGAGTTCGATGGCGTCGATGAAACGGTCCATCGCGGTGCGTCGCCGAGTCGGCGCCGGCGCCGGTGCCGGCCCTGATTGCTCCGCGAGTTCAGCCATGGTCCGCGTCAGCGCGTTCTCTCCGTTACCGTCGTCCGCAGCGCGCCGACCAGACTTGACCTCAATAGGCAGCGTCGTTCTGCGCCAGGCTGGCCTTGAGCTCCCCCATGATGGTATCGGGATCGCCACCCGCTTTGCGCATGGTGGCGGCCCATGCCGATTGCAGCGGCTCGGCGGCCTTCTTCCATTGCGCGAGCTCGTCGGTGGTGAGGCCGTAGACCTCCTGACCGGCCTCGGCCTTGATTTTCGGTCGACCGCCGGCCTCGAAATCGGCCCACGGCGACGCGACCCTCAAGGCCCACTCGGCATTGCAATGGTCGTCGATGACCTTTTGTTGGGCGGGAGACATCTCATCGTATTTCGCCTTGTTGATGACCCAGGCGAAGGTGGTGACGTAGAGCGCGGCGTCCATGTGATATTTGACGACCTTGTCGATCCCGAACAGCAGGATCGAGCCCCACGGGAAGGTGACCGCGTCGGCGACGCCGCGCTCGAGCACTTCACGCACCGCGGGCGCTCCGGCTTGCACATTGGTGCCGCCGAGCTGCGTGACCAGCGTCGCGATTGTCGCGTCCGCCGGCCGGATTTTCATGCCTTTGATGTCGCCCGGGACCACGATTTTTTTGTCGCGCGAGTGAAAGGTGCCGGGATCGTGCACGAAGCCGAGGCAGTATTTGACATCCTTCATCTCGGTCGCGGCATATTTTCGATACCAGGTGTCGAGCGCGACCGAGCCGCCCTTGCCGTTCGCCATCAGGAAGGGAAACTCGCCGGCGCCGATGATAGGAAAGCGTCCCGGCTGGTATCCCGGGTTAACGTAGGTCACGTCGGCGATGCCGTCGCGCGCCATGTCGTAATGGTCGAACGCCTTGCCGAGCTGCTGCGCCGGGTAGACCGTATATTTGATGGTGCCGCCGGAATCCTTCTCGATCGAGGAGCCCCAGTCCTCCATCGCCTTCTGCAGCGGATGCGACGGCGGCACCCAATGCGAGAGCTTGAGCTCGAACACCTTGTCCGCGGCCGATGCGTTGCCGAGGCCGAGCGCAAGGCCGAGCATCGCCAGGCCGCAAAGCTTTATTCGGCGCATCCGGCGCATGATGTCCTCCCGATGGACTTTTAGTTGCAATCCGAACTTTTCCATTTAATCGCAAAAGCTGCGCACTGTACAGCAGCGGCCGTGGTGCGCGTTCATTCCGACGCACCCGCCTCGCTTGGCTTTTAGATTTCCCCGCCATAGGGCCCTTGCGGATCGGCGAGCGCCTGCAAGCGCAACGCCGCAGCGTGGGCGAAGCGCAGCATCACCGTCTTGCGCCGGGCCGGCGCCAGCCGATGCTCGGGCGCCCCGCATACGATCGAAGCGCCGAAGGCGTCGGCCACGATCAGGCCGGCGTCCGCCGGGAATATTTCGCCGGGAACGTCGAGGACGGTGGCGAAGAACAGCCGGTCGCAATGCAATCGGTAGTCCATCCACTTCTGGTCGGCGCGGAAATCGGCGACCGACGACTTGATCTCCACGATCAAAATTTCGCCGTCGCCGCCGAGTGCGACGAGGTCGGCGCGGCGGCCCGACGGCAGCGGCAGCTCGCTCACTACCGAATAGCCGAGCGCATGCAGGAACCGCGCGGTGCCGCGCGCGATGGCGAGCGCGGTCTGCGATTGCCGTCCATCGACCGGCAGCGGCGCCGGCAGCAAGTTCACGCTCATGGTCAGGATTCCGGGGAGAGGCAGGTTCGGCGAACGCCGAATTTCGAGCTTACGCATGCCACAGACTCCGACTGCGCAACCGACAACTCAGTGTCGTCCCCGCGAAAGCGGGGACCCATACCCACGGGTCGAGCAGAAATTGCTCGGCTCGTGGTTGTGGATTCCCGCTTACGCGGGAATGACCCCAGTGAACCGCTCATTCTGCCGCGCCGGCGCGCTCCGGGAAAGCCCCTGCCAGGGCGGCGCGCGCGGCCGCGATCACGCCGCGCTCGGTGATGAGACCCGTCACCAGCCGCGCCGGGGTCACGTCGAAGCCGTAATTGGCAACGGGACAGCCGTCGGGCGCGATGCGCACCGTCTCGATGCGGCCGTCGGCGGTGCGCCCGGTCATCGTCGCCACCTCGTCGGCGCCGCGCTCTTCGATGGGGATCTCGGCGACGCCGTCGGCGACCGTGAAATCGATGGTCGGCGACGGCAGCGCGACGTAGAACGGCACGTTGTTGTCGCGCGCGGCGAGCGCCTTCAAATAGGTTCCGATCTTGTTGCAGACGTCGCCATTGGCGGTGACGCGATCGGTGCCGACGATGACCAGGTCGACGAGGCCGTGCTGCATGAGATGGCCGCCGGTATTGTCCGCGATCAAGGTATGCGGCACGCCGTGCTTGCCCAACTCCCAGGCGGTGAGCGAGGCGCCCTGGTTGCGCGGCCGGGTCTCGTCGGCGAAGACGTGAATGGCGATGCCGTTGTCGTGCGCCATGTAGATCGGCGCCGTGGCGGTGCCGACATCGACCGCCGCCAGCCAGCCGGCGTTGCAATGGGTGAGCACGTTCACCCGCTCGCCCGGTTTTTTGCGCGCGGCGACGGCCTCGATCAAGGGCAGTCCGTTGCGGCCGATCGCGGTGTTGATGGCGACGTCCTCCTCGCAGATCTCGGCCGCGCGCCGATAGGCGGCGGCGGTCCGCTCGGAGCGCGGCCGGTTGCGCACGGCCGCCATCATCTCGTCGAGCGCCCATTTGAGATTGATCGCGGTGGGGCGCGTGGCGAGGAGCGTGGCGTAGGCGTGTTCGAGCGATTCATCGGAGGGGTTTTCGCGCAGCGCCAGACACATGCCGTACGCCGCGGTCGCACCGATCAGCGGCGCGCCGCGGATCACCATGGCGCGGATCGCATGCGCCGCTTCCTGCAGCGTGGTGAGGCGAGCCGTCGCCAGGCGATGCGGCAATGCCGTCTGATCGATCACGCCGACCGACCAGCCGTCCGGCTCGACCCAGATGCTGCGCATGGCCTTGCCGTCGACTTTCATGGTGCAATCCCCGATCCGTCGTCCTGAGGTGCCCCGCGCAGCGGGGCCTCGAAGGATACGGCCGAGGCGCCGGGGCCGTCGCCCTTCGAGGCTCGTCGCTGTGCGACGAGCACCTCAGGGTGACGGAATAACACGCAGCGCGAAGTTATCAACTTCACATGCCGTACTTCGCGCAGCGGCTTGCCTGTGCAATGCCCTTGCCGCAACCTCACGCGTCGGAATCCGCTGGAAACGCCGATGGCCATCGATGACGAGACAGAGTACGATGTTCGCGCCCGCGTGCCGGAGCATCCGGAGATTTTGGCGATTATATCTCTTGCAAAGCATGACGAAGATCAGCAAGGAAAAAGATCAGGACCAAGTGAAGGCGTTTAGGAAGGCCGCCCGCGAATTCGGCTGCGATGACAACGAGGAACGGTTTCAGGATGCGCTGCGGGCGGTCGCGAAGCAGAAACCAAAACCAACTTCTCCGCGCATTGATCGTCCCGGCCGCAAAACTATGAAGCTTCCGGAGAGGGCTTAAGTTGTTCTCTCAATCGTCGAATCTCCGATTTTAGGTCTGATGAGACCAAAGTTTCGAGGGTAGTATAGATTGGTTTGTATATCTCGACTATTGGCGTCGCCTCGCCGTCCTTCCATTGGCGAACTTTACCGTTATCGTCTTTTCGTCTGCCCTTTTCAAAGAAATCTCTGTATCTGAAAGGAGAGATTCCAACAAAAGGTTCGAAGCGAACCTTATCCGAAACGGCATCGCCTTCCACTTCAATCGAATCCCAATGCAATTCCTTTGCATAGCTTTTTGGGTAGGGCTCAAGAAAGACTACTCTATCAATTCCCGCGGCAACTATGTGCTTAGCGCAAATGTGGCATGGAAATGTGGTTGAATAGAGCACGCCACCATTTATAGGAATCCCAAGGCGTGCAGCATCAGATATTGCCGACATCTCGGCATGTATCACCCGGCCAAATTCAAGTAAGTCCATCACTTTCGAGTCACGAAGGCCGGTGTCGTCGTTCATCAACGCATTCATTATCTCTTTGGTCGTCCCAATCTCCGATAGTTCACGAGAAAGCTTTTTCTTTTTGAATAGCACGTCGATGATTTCGAACAAAATTTCACGCTTCATCCTTTCATTTGGATCTTCGCCGATTGCAAAATCGCGAGCATCATTTAAATCGCCGCACCAATAAGTGCCACCGCCATATTTTGGGACTTCATTGCAGCCGACAGAAGCAATTTCCCCAGTAGCTCTAAAAATGGCAGCACCGACCTGCCGAGAGAGATCACTCGATCTGAAAGAGGCGGACCGCGCCAAATACATCCCGTATTCGTCGTGGTAGAGGGTAATCGAATTATCGCCAAAAATGAGATTTACAAACCTATTTAACATGATCTCGCAGTTTGGACGGTTAATTCCGTCAATAAATACTTCCGCCAAAGGAAATGTCTCACGAATCTGTTGACCAAATTTGTTTGGTGCTTCTGAATAATCAATCGACATCAGCTCGATTGTCTGGCACCTTGCAGTCATGTCATCTATGGCGCCGAAATTGGAATCCTTTATCTCTTTGTATATCTGACTCTCGCGGTCGGAGGGAGAACCATAAGCCGAAATTTGAAAGAACAACTTTCCATATATTTGGCGTAAGAGCCTGATTTCATCAGGGCGCTTGAATTGGCGAATGATGAACGCGTGACTGTCTAATGGTTCCTCGACATCAATTTCGCTTTGAGGCGTCCCGCGTTTCCGGTGCTGCACCTCTCGTATCGATTGTATGGCACTAAGGGTGATAGCCGCGAGAGCGTCGGCGCGGGCTAATCGTTTGCAAATATCATCTGCATATTCAATTCTGGATTTTATTCGGTCAAAGTAATTATCGTCCTTGAGTACAATGTTCGATGGTATTTCTTTCATTAATGTGGTCACATGAATCACATCGAATGTGTAATTCTGGCGTTTAAGTTGAGTAGAAATGACCTCAATAATCATGTCAAGGTCGACGCCGACAGGCCCTACTACTCCAAAAACAAGTTCTGGACGCTGTACTCTTTCGATATTCACAGGAGTTCCCCCCTGGTTACACTCGTAAGCTACTGTTAACGTTTTTCGTTTGAACTGCGGTCTAAGTGTCTGTCCGGAATCATATTGAGTCTCCTGAATCAGTTGTGATTCAAGGGTGGTGGCCTGATTCGAGGAGGGGTCACCGATGTGGACGGCACAGAACCGTAGGCGTTACGACCGCA
>Ga0187856_1003013_pt1 | contig 12012 bp, 14 predicted proteins | sample June2016WEW_8_40_FD_132443 | JGI IMG/M metagenome (GOLD analysis project Ga0187856, IMG submission 132443) | Peatland microbial communities from SPRUCE experiment site at the Marcell Experimental Forest, Minnesota, USA - June2016WEW_8_40 | ecosystem: Environmental > Terrestrial > Soil > Wetlands...
GAGTTCTGCGGTGCGCAATTTCAGGATGACGCTACCCTGCTCGTGCTGGCAGTGAAGTAGCCGCCGATTGCGGGTGCGCCATCCGGAAGTTGGGTTGTTCGGCGTCAAGTTGCCGGGAAACGCTAGGACCTTATCGGAAGCGCCCCGGCAGACAAGGTTCGGGCGAAGGTACAGTGCCCGCGAACTACACCGACAACTCAGCTTGAAGAAACTCTTCCGCCAGGTCCGTCCTGCCCAGCCGCAGTAGCAGGGCAATCGATGCCGGGACAATGGTCTGGTTACCCTGCAAGTCCGACCAAAAGGCAGCCTCGACAGGATCGGGCTCATGCCGAAAAGGGAACGGCATCCTGCCGCGCCATGGTCCCGCAGCCAAGATGGTTCGTACGTCCTTGTCAAGGTCGGCGGGAGCGCCTGCGCTTCGGATTGGATAGACCAGTCCGTTCCAGCAGACCGCGTAGTCGCTGCGGAAAACCCAGGCGTGCGTTTGGATCGAGTCCCTGTCGCTATGCAGGCCGACGACTTCGGCTTCCCGATACGCGCCGCTTCGCGGGTCGGCGAGGCCGGCCTCGAACAGCAGTGCGGCGACCTTAATCACATAGTCCGGGAGGATCGTGCTGGATGGCAGTTGCCATGGTTCGTGTTGTTTCGGTGGCTCTGGTAAGGCGCCGTGTGCGATGCCTATCACCGTCAGCACGCAGACGAAAAGCCTGCCGAGAGTTCTTGGGCGCATCATCAATTAAATTATAGGTCCGTGGCCAGATCCTGGTTGAGTCAGAAAAACCGCTTTTTGGAGAACAGCTCGGCAAGCTCACCCGTTCTCACAGCTTTCATGATCGCTGCATACACTCGATGCTGCACGTGGGCCTCCCCTGAACGGTCTCACCGTTAGTCTATGGCTCCGAGGCCAGCCCCGCCGTTGCGCAAGCGGGCCCTCGGTCGAGAGCTCCCCTGCCGGAAAATAGTGTCCGATAACACCGGCTAACGCTCGCGGGGCCCGATCTGCGCGAAGTCGTGGCTTCGTACCCGGGGTGTAGGGGACATTTTGAAGTGGAGCTGTCCGATGGGACCGGAGTTGCAGCCCTGGAAGAGAAGATTCTGGAGCTGGCCACGGCGTCTCCTTCGATGAAAGCGGTATGGCCCGCGCCGTGGGGGCGCGAGCGGCGGATTCTATCAGTTCTCCGCAGTGTCGATCGCACGCAACGGAGTTTCCTACTCTCTGACAGACCCCGACAGTTCACAGATCTGGATGAACAACGGAATACCTGCCGGCCAAGGCTACGCACTGACGATGAGTATTGCGGGGCAGGCGTTACCGCCCTTGTCTGGGGTATCCATCCCCGCTGGCGGATTCGTCGCCCTTCCGCTCAAAGTTCCGCCAGCGATCACAGGCGTCATACCGTCGGCGGGGGTCCCCCAGGGGGAACTGAGCGTGGCTGCTGGCTCCTTGGTGTCACTTTACGGCGCGGGGTTGGCATCGACAACCGCTCAGGCGCCCACATCGTCTGCGCCGTATCAGTTGGCCGGCGCCAGTCTGACAATCGGCGCGTTCCAGGCTCAACTGTTCTACGCCAGCCCCCAGCAGATCAACGCAATCATCCCCAGCTATCTTACTCCTGGTTTGTATGCTCTCTCGCTGACAACCTCGCAGGGCAACGATTCGATCAACCTGCTGATTGACACAGCCGTGCCTACCCTCTTCGCCCTGGCAAACAATGCAGCAGCCGCTGAGGATGCCATAACGGGAGACCTGATCAGTTCCGCTAACCCCGCTACGGCCGGGGAATATGTTTCCTTGTTCGGAACGGGCTTGGGTCCGACATACCTATCCAATGGCCTAAGCTACGCGGTGACGACTCCATCCGTGAATATCGGTGGGGCGTCCGCGAATGTGCTGTTCGCCGGCCGCGCTCCTGGCTACTCGGGCCTTGACCAAATCAACGTGCAGATGCCCGCGGGACTGCCGGCCGGCAGCCTCTCAGTAGTTATGAGCAGCGGCAATCGATCCAGCAATGCAGTGCTGCTGGCGGTGAGGTGAGCCAGCGCTTCAAGCACCATCCGGCGAGAGCCAGCGGCGACGTCAACCCGTTCGCGGGCGTTTTCGTTAGTGCAACATAAAGCAGGTTATGTTGGGCTATTCTTGAGGCCGGACGGCTGGGCGCACTCGCGGCGCCCCCGTTTCCGGCTCTGGAATCTTATGTAATCCCAATTTATCGGAAGCTGCGACTGGCGCACCGTTGACGATAGCTCCTCGGTCTCAAGAATGATTACAGTAGAAGAATGCGTGACGATATCCACACCGTTCTGTGGCTGTTCGGGCGAGGTCTTTCATTGGGTTGCGGTCTGCATTGGGATGATCTTCCAGTGCCTTCCGGTCCACCATGCGCCGCCCCGGGCTTAGGGCATCGCGCACAGCTTTCGCGCGCCGAAAAGACTCAGTGGATAAGAGAACAACTGGGAGCCGCTATGGCTGCGCCCGGAGCCGTTCGCCGGTGATGGCTTGCTCTTGGAGCTTAGCCTTTTCTTCCGTGTTCTGAAAGAGCAGCAGGTCCTGCTCTCTTCTGTAGCGCTCCCCTGATTCGTCCATACTCTCCCTCACAAAAAAGCCCAAACGGTGCCGGGCGCTCTTACCGAGCCCCTTTTGGCTTCCACTCACGCGCTAGACGCTGCGCCTCCGCGACCTGTTGGGCGGTCATCTTCCCGGCGATGAGATCTCGTTCGTGGGCGTATTTCTTTTGATGGTCACCACTTGCACGGGAGGCCGCAAGGTTGAGCCACATATGCGCTTGCACATAGTCCTGCGGGGCTCCTTGCCCGGCGGCATACATCAAGCCGAGATTGAACTGGGCGGCCGCCTCTCCGTGTTCGGCGGCTTTGTGGTACCAGCGCAGAGCTTCGGCGTAGTCCTGCCGCACGCCTTCGCCATGGGCATACATGATACCGTTACCTGGAACAGCATGTCATGGAAGGGTTCGCCAAGGCCTTCGCCTGCAAACCGGGCCACCTCCTCATCATCTTGCGGACAAAAACTGTGGAAAATTACTGCGGGCTGGCGCGCGTCTCAGAGCCTCCGCTGAGGATGCGCGTTTGGTTAACCGGGCGCGCTATGATGTGTGCAGAGAGGACGGGTCAAGGAGGAAGCGACCATGCCTCAATACGTTTTCTTGTGCCAGGATTGCAGCAAAGAGTTTACCCAGATCGTTCACTTCGCTGATCTCGAAAAGGGCGACGTAGTCTGCCCGCACTGTGGCGGCAAGTGCGTGACCCAACAGGTAGCGGCGTTCTCCGTCGTCACGTCCAAGAAGAGCTAGGTTGAGCGTCAGTCCCAATCACCCGTAGGGCGCGGAACCTTTGGCTGAGCTTCAGAGACGGCACGTGGAGGCGAAACTAGCCGCCGCGGAGATTGCGTGGCGGGCTGGCGGGCCGGTCCATGTTGGCGCCGGTGAAGCCGCCATCGTCATAGCGCTCCGGCAAGGCGATCCATCCTTCGCGCCGCTGGCTCTGGATGAAGGCCTCCGCCGCCTCCCGCTGGGCATCCAGCGAGCTGAAGTCCTGTTCCAGGCCTTCCTCCGTGGACTTGCGGGTGTAGACGGCGCAGCGCAGGCGAGCCGGGAGGACTTTCCCTTCCGGATTATTCTTCCGCACGATGCTGCTCCTTCCGCCTTTTGCCGGTCAGCCCGAAGAAGGGCCAGGCCGTTCCAGCGGGTGCCGGTGACGGCAACAGCAACCGCGCTGAGCGAGGCATAACGCCGGTTCTCAAATCGGAACCCATCCGAGAGAACCTCGACCAGAAGGGTCCGCCCTTTCCACTTCCGGTTGAGCAAGGTGCCGCAGGCGGCAATCCGCTGGCCGCCGGTTCCCGTCGCCGCGCGTTGTAGCTCGTGGTATATTGCGGCCAACCGACGATCTCATCACAGTGCCGCTAGCCTGTAGCCTATTTCTAGTCCAGGACGCCCAAAATCTTTGCTATTTGTTCGCCTATTCGGCTACAATCGAGCAGGAGGCGGCAGACGGCGGCGTTAAGAAAGCGCGAGCGGACGCAAGCCGGCATCTTCCGACGTGAGCGCCCAGACTCCACCGGCAAAGGACCCAGGCACCGAATGACTGAAGTTCAGCAGGGTCTACGGAAGCACGAAACCGGGGAGCTTGAAGGAGAAATCTGGGGCGACTTCACTCAACGAGGTTCGACCTCTGGACATATTGCGATGATTGCCTGGGCTTCGGCAAAGTCTGATCCGGCACAGTCTCCAAGACTGAATGAAAGCAAAAGATACTATCGCAGCGTGGGATCTCGCTGAGACCCAACGCCTGATTGAGCACCCTGCGGTGAGACTGCTGCGGAGCCAGAACGGAGCCCTCACCCTTGCATTCCTTCACCGCGCATTTAAGGAGCACCACGCGATCTCGGTGCCCGAATCGCATCTGCGTGCCCGCCTGGAGAACTTCCTCGAAGAGGCCCGCGTGCATCGTCCGGGAGCTTATACGCAGACAGCAGCTGAATACCTGGCAACATGGTGCGGGACCGAGCAGTTGCTCCTAAAGAAGTTTTACAGTAACGAAGCGGACGAGCCGGTCTTCGAGTTGACTACGGCCGCGGAACGTGCCATGCAATGGCTCGAAGACCTCCAGGCGCGACCGTTTGTCGGTGCGGAATCGCGACTTGAACTGATTTTTCGCCAGCTCGAAGAAATTGTGCTGTTCTCCACTCCAGACGTGGAACGGCGCGTGGCGGCCTTGCGAGCGCAGCAAGCCGCATTACAGGACCAGATCGAATCGATCGAAGCGACAAACACCGCGCAAGCCTACTCGGCGGTCCAACTCACCGAACGATTCGCCAATGCGCTCGACCTAGCCCGCGGACTGACCGGTGATTTCCGACAACTCGAGGAAAACTTCAAGGAGGTCGCCCGCGCGCTTGCAGAAGCCCAGACCAGGCCAGGAGCAACAAAGGGCCGTATTGTGGGGCAGTTGCTCGACACGCATGCGGCGCTGAAGGATTCCGCGCAAGGGCAAAGCTTTTACGCGTTCTGGAGCTTGCTTTCTTCCCCGGAGCGACAAGAGCGATGGCGGGAGTTGATTCGCCAGGTGTACCAGCTCGACGGGATCGACAGCGGGTTGCGAGCCAATCGGCTACTCGAAAGCCTATCCACTCGTTTGCTGGTGGAGGGCGAGCGCGTCGTGCGCTCGAATGAACGCATGGCAGCGACACTACGACGCGCCCTGGAGAGCGCCGCGACCGGCGAAGACCGTCGCCTCCGCGAACTCATACGCGAGATCCAACAGCTTGCGCTCGCGTGCTGTACCTACCCGCCATCGGATGATTACTTCTGCGACCTGGCAGGACCGGCCGAAGTATTCGCGAGTTTCAGCCGCACCTTTTGGCAGCCCGACGCGACGGGCCATATCGCTGGCAATCTGACGTTCGACGGACGGCAACTCGATTGGCAAACCCTGGAGCGCTTCCGCGCACTAGCGGATTTGAACCTCACTCGATTGCGCGAACAGGTGCGCATATGCCTCGTAGGAGACAACTCTGTCCTCCTCTCGCAGGTTCTGCAGCGCTTTCCCCCGCGCGACGGTATCCTTGAAGTTGCCGGCTATCTTGCCATCGCGATTCAAGATTCGCAGCACTACGTTGCGGACGATCAACTTGTCGACGTTGAGATCGCTGTAGCCAGCGGAGGATGCGAATTCTGGCGTGTGCCGGAGGTGTTGTTCACGCGCAATCAATAAGACGTGGGTGCGAGAGGTCATGGAATCAAACACAACGTTTCCGGAGCGATCCTTTGTGCTCGCTCGTTTACTACTCGATCCGATCTATCGGGAGGACGGCTCGTTGTGGGAAGCGCTCCGCTCTGAACGTGACGCCATAGCCTACTATTTTCGGCAGATCGGACAGGAGGTCGTGATCGATGAAGCTGAGGGCTATGCCTTCCTGCGTCAGATTGAGCCAGGCGGCGGCGAACCCGTCCCACGCGTAGGCCGCCGCCAACCGCTTGGCTATACTGCGACCTTGCTGCTGGTATGCTTGCGCGAAGAACTTGCCCGTTTCGATGCGGCGCCGGAGGACTCGACACGGCTGGTGCTTACCCGTCAGCAGTTGCGCGAATTGGTGGGGCAGTTCTTACGGGAAACCAACAACCAGGTTCGTGACCTCCGAACAATCGACGCTGCCATCCGCCGAGTCGAAGAGCTGGGTTTCTTGCGCTCTTTCGGATCGCCAGAGGCAGAAACCTTCGAGATCATGCGCATTCTCAAAGCGCGATTTGGACCCGTAGAACTCCAAGAAGTGAGGCATCGCCTTGCTCGCCATGCAGACCGAGACGCTTAATATCTCTGCCACCGACCCGTCGGGATTCCGGCTCGACCGGTTGGAACTGTGGAATTGGGGCACATTTCATGGTGACGCCCAGGTTCTCGAAGCACGCGGCGGCTGGGCATTGCTGGTCGGAGATAACGGTTCCGGAAAATCCACTGCCATAGATGCGCTTCGCACCTTGCTAGTGCCACCGCGCATCCTGAACTACAATGACGCTTCAGGCGATGGTCGCCGTCAGACGGCTCACGACCGCACGCGCCGATCCTACGTCCGTGGGGCCTGGGCGAGTTCAAGCACTATCGATTCGACAGCGCCCACCACACAGTACCTGCGCGAGTCTGGCAGTCTTAGCGCGATTGCAGCCGTTTTCACTGACGTGCGGCAGGGGATTTCAGCGACATTGGCACAGGTCTTGTGGGAACACGAAGAGCAAGTGCACGAACTCTACGCACTGGCGCCCGGCCGCCACAGCCTGCGGGATCTCGTCGACGGCCACGCCAACACGGGTGAAATCAGGCGCGCCGGCCGCCGCCGCGGTTGGCAAATCGAGGACAGTTTTGCTGCCTATGCGGAGCGAATGCGAGCGCTACTTCACATTCCTGGTGACAAGGCACTCGAAGTGTTTAATCGCGCCATGGGCATGAAGGAGGTCAGCGACATCGACGGGTTCGTGCGGCAGTTCATGATGCCTCCCGCCGATACGTTCGTATTCATCCGTGAAACGGTGCAACCACACTACCGGACGTTGCTCGATTGTTGGACAGCCATCGAGCGCGCAGAGCGACAGATCGCCCGGCTCCGCCCCGTGGCCGAATACGCCAACCGCATCACCGAAGGTGAGGCGCGGATCGAGTCATGGAAACATTTGCAGGATCTCGTTCAACCTTACTACGCCACCGGCCATCTCAGGCTCCTTCGGGCCTATCAGGTCGAACTCGTGACAGCTTTGGCGTCGACCGAAGCTGCACGTGACGACATAGCGAAACGTCTTATAGGCCGTCGTCACGAGCGGGACGACCTAAACGCTGCTATCGCCACCACGGATGTTGGTCCCCGGCTACAAGCGATTACTCGTGAGTTGGATCACGCCGAACAGGCGCGAAGGCACGCACAGCAACGTCGAGCCCGTGTCGAACCCCCCGCGATGCTGCTCGGAATGGGCTCAAGTCTGGTCGATGCAGCCGCCTTCACGTCGGCGCTGCCGGTCTGGGAAGAGCGCGAGCGCGCCGAGGGTCTCATCGCGAGCGAGGCGGAGGAATTACGCGCAACTCGGCGGCACCGTCAGGAACTCGCTCTTGATGACCGCCGCGAAAAGCTCGCCGAGCTCGAAAGCGTCGAACGCCATCGTGTCAATATCCCCCGGGAGTTTCTCGCTATCCGCTTGCGGGTCTCAGAAGCTGCAGGGGTGGCACCGGAGGTAATGCCATTTGCGGGCGAACTAATCGAGGTCCGCAGCGCTTACGGCGATTGGACCGGAGCAATTGAGCGCTTACTCAGGGGATTCGGACTGTCATTGCTCGTTCCCGAAGGGTGCTATCGACCGGCTGCCGAATTCATCAACTCCACGAGACTTGGACTTCGGTTGATTTTTCATCGCATTCCGGCCCGCGTGATGACGCCGCCCAGCATATCGAACGATCGGGTACCAGGTCGCCTGGAGTTTCGTACCGAACACCCCCTCCATCTTTGGGTGGCGACCGAATTGGTGCGGCGGTTCAACCATCGCTGTTGCGCTTCAATTGCTGAACTCGAAAGTAGCGACCATGGCCTCACGCGGGAAGGCTTGGTACGAGACGGCACACGTCACATCAAAGACGATGCAAGGCCGGTGGATGACCCCGGCGCGCGGATTCTGGGATGGTCCACGGACCGCAAGATTGCTGCACTTCGCCGACAGATCACCGAGGCCGAACGGCAAGCGGAGATTGAGGGAAGAGGTACGGTTGAGGCCGGGCGATCAGCCGAGGCCGCACGCGCCCGCCAGAACGCCGCGCGCGAATTGTTGGGAATCACGGAGTTTGCTGACATCGACCCCCAGCGCTGGAGCGAGGGAGTCATTCGGCTCCGAGCGGAGCGCGAACTGCTCGAGCGCAGTTCCAATCAGTTACGGATGTTACAGGACCGATTGCGCGAAGTCGACGCTGCCATCACTAAGGGCGAAGAAGAATTGGCTCGGGGTGATGCTGAGCTTGGCCGTCTGCGCGATCGTCTTCAGGCTTGCTGTGACCGCGTACAGGATCGGGAACGGCAACTCGCCACTTTTACCGAATACGATCAAGAGACGGCGGCACAGGCTTTCGCCGAAATCGCTGGCCTGCCTGCCCTCACGCTTGAAAACGTTGATCAGCTCGCGCACGCTGCCCATCAAAGCTTGCAAGGCAGGATTAGCAACGAGCAACGCAAGGTTAATGAAGCCAGCGAAAAAATGGTGGAGGGCATGAGCGAATTCCTCGGGGAGTTTCCGGAGTTCCGGCAGACGCTTGAGGTTGGACATGCGTATGCCGAGGGCTTCGCCGCCGCCCTGCACCGCATCGAGGGCGAGGACCTTCCCCGTCATCGGGAGCGGTTCGAGCATTACCTTAACGAAAACCTCGTTGGCGATCTTTTGATGCTGAACCGGCGCCTCGAAGAGCACCGGGAGTCGATCGAGGGGAGGATTGAGGAGATCAACCAAGCGTTACGGAACATAGCTTATGAGGATGATACCTACGTCCAGTTGCGTCTGGTAAGTCGACCAAGCCAGGACACGGCGGCTTTTCGTCGGGCATTGCGTGACTGCTTCGAGCACGGCATCGCGCCAGCGCCTGAAGAACGGCTGCGAATCTTCGAGCGCGTACGTCTGCTGCTTGAGGGATTTCAACGCGATCCCGACGGGACGCAACGCGTTACCGATGTGCGTACCTGGTTTGCGGCAGGAGTTCGAGAATTGCGGCGAGCGGATGATAGTGAGGTGAACTACTATGCCGCGACCACCGGCAAGTCTGGCGGCCAAAAGGCCAAGCTAGCATTTACAATTCTCGCTTCCGCCCTGTCAGCCCAATACGGACTTTCGACGGCGCCAGTTGATTGCCCCAACTTTCGTCTCGTCGTGATCGATGAAGCCTTCTCACGTACAGACGAATCCAATTCGACTCGTGCCATGCAGCTTTTTTCGCGTCTCGGATTTCAGCTTCTGATAGTTGGTCCGTTTGATGCCAAGGCTAAACTCGCGGTGCCATTTGTGCAAACGATCCACCTAGCATCAAACCCCGCGGGAAATTGCTCGCGATTGGTCACGCTCACTCGAGAGCAGGTCGAAGCGGCACCGGAGGGGGAGTCTACGCAGACAGAGGATGGTGCACTGAATGTCCTGCCGACGGGGTGATCCACTAATGAGACCCTGAGCCCCTTGCATGTTGAAACCACCGGAGATCCTCGATATAGCTTCGCGTAGATGGCCCACTGTGCTGCGGGCCGAGGCAGCCGGAGAAAACGTCTTTCCTCTGCGAATTCCGTTTGGGCGGCCCCGCACGACTAGCGACTTCGCGGTACTGCGAAGCGAAATCGAATCACTGGCGACCGCGCGTCAAGAATGGCGGATCGATTGGGAGGAGATCGAGACGCGCAAGTGGGGTCGTCAGCGCTGGCCCGTCAGACTCGGATTCGACTGTATTGAGGATATCGCAACAGCGCTCGGGCGAGCAGACGAGCTGAGTTCGTTTCGCGCAGCACTTAAGGACGCGCGAGAGAAATGCCCAGCCCTAGAGCCTTGGTTGCGTGCTAAGGCGCACCGGATCGTCGATTATCTAGCCGACTGGCCGGGACTAGTCGCGGTGTGCACCTACTTCGATGCTCATCCCCGGCCGCGCTGCTACCCACGACAGGTACCCGTGCCCGTCGGGACGAAGTTCATCGAAGAACACTCAGGAATTCTGCGAGAGATGCTCGACGTGGTAGTGGGCGCCTCCGTCGATACCGCTGCCGCAACATTCGCCGAGCGATTCCATCTCACGGTAGAGCCGCCGCTAGTGAGGTTCCGTTTTCTCGACCCCGAGCTTCGCGCATACGTTTGTTGGCCAGTGGCAGATTGTTCGATCACCGCTCCGACCTTCGCCGGTCTCGAATGGAGTATTCCGCGCGTGCTCGTCGTGGAGAATCGCGATGTGTTTTTATGCCTGCCGAAAGTTCAAGGCACTTTGGCCATATTCGGCTCGGGTAAGGGGGCATCGCTTTTGCACGGCTGTCAGTGGATGAAAGCATCGGAGATCGTCTATTGGGGCGATTGCGACGAAGCTGGATACGGGATCTTATCCAGTTTGCGTTCGAGCTTTCCACAGGTGCGAAGCTTGCTAATGGACCAGGACGCATGGATTCGGTGGAAACACCTCGCGGTGCCAGGGAAGCGGGATTCTTCAGTCAGACATGCTTGTCTCACGGCAACCGAACGAGTTGCTCTTTCTGCAGTTCTGGCTGGTCCGTGGATGCTCGAACAGGAACGAATTCCGCCGCTGGAGGCCGAACGTGCTGTCGAGGGGGCCTTTGATTGACGAGTCGCCCGGCCGGCGAACGGCCCGCACGTCGGGGGATGTAGGCCCGAACCGTGGTCTGCAAGTGGCAGCAAATCCCTGAGTTCGTAATACGCTTCTTCAATCTGCTCAAATGCAGACTCAGATTGTACCGCGCGTATGCGGGGGTCGACGCGGAGCATCGACCTCGTGACGACGAGCTCATCTTTGAGTATGTCGACCTCTTCGAGTTTCCCACTCAGGAGGCTCGGCCCTTTGACCACCAGCTTGTCCAGTTTATCTTGCAAGTCTGTCTTGGCCGCCATGCGGCGCACCCCGCAAAGAATTTGGAGGCGAGCGGGTGCTTGGTCTTTCGGCTGACCTTGAGGGTGAGCTCGATCTCATCAGCGTCAATCGCGTCCATCTGGGCATCATGTGGACCGCAAACACCAGGAACTGGTCAGCGCGGGCGTGACCTTTGTGAGCCGCCCCCAACGCCAGTTTTGGGGCTACGGAGCTGAGGTTCTGGATCCGGACGGGTACATGAACCACTTGTGGGACGAGTCCACGATGCGCCAGATGAGCGGAGGGGCGACGGACTGACGTCTGTAAATCGAGGATTCGGAGCGAAAGGTAACGATCGGTCGCGCAGCGTTTACCGATCTGGCGTGGGCGACGCAGCGCATTGACGCGGGGATGGCCCCGAAGGAAATGGTGCAAGTCTTCACCGAGGCGGCGGACCACCTGCTAACCAAGGATCTGCCGCCGTGTCCGAAGTGCAAGCGTGCCCACGATAGGGCCACGCTGGCACCGCGCTCGCCAAGCACGCGAAAAGGCGCGCTGCGAGTGATCACGCTTTCCCCTGGCGGATAGCGACACTTGGCGGAAGACAACGAAGGCTGGCGTAAGGATTACGAGATCCCCCAAGGCTTGCCGGCAGCTAGGAACCTCCAAATGCCCGAGCGGAAGCCCAGCTCAGCGTGCGGGTACGGGCCCGACCGGCAGTTAACCAAACGCGCTGTCCTTTCGGAGACTCTGAGAGACGCGAGCGGAATGGCCCCGTGCAGGGGCCTCGGGGCTAGTCGGCAACTCTCTGAGCAACCCCGGAGAGAACCTGTTTCCACGCAATACTGGCCATTTCCGGCAAATTTCAGGGTTTCAGGGCGTTAACCGGAAGGAGGGGGAGTTCGTCGGGAAGGAACTGGCTCCCCA
>Ga0187856_1003018_pt1 | contig 11994 bp, 9 predicted proteins | sample June2016WEW_8_40_FD_132443 | JGI IMG/M metagenome (GOLD analysis project Ga0187856, IMG submission 132443) | Peatland microbial communities from SPRUCE experiment site at the Marcell Experimental Forest, Minnesota, USA - June2016WEW_8_40 | ecosystem: Environmental > Terrestrial > Soil > Wetlands...
AGCATATCGATACTTGCAAGAGATCGACAAGCGCAAGACCCGTTATGAACGCATCCGTCAGCTTTATGTCGCCGCGACACGCGCCAAGAAGCGTCTACACCTATTGGCTCACGTCAAAGTAAACGCGAATGGCGACGTGAACCCAGACGGACGTTCTATGCTGGCCGATCTGTGGCCGGCACTGACGCCCGCCGAAAAGGAGCCGTTCAATGCCGCTGTTGGGAATGCAGCCGCAGGTTCGCAGACAGCGGCATTAGCACCAACGGTTATACGCCGCTTGCCCTCTACGTGGACACGGCCCACGTTGCCCGTTCCCGTAGAGTGGGAAGGAGCCGATGAACCCCCGGTGGAACTTCATGATCCCAGCTTCGAATGGGTTGGCGATAGTCTGCGCCGCTCCGGAACCGTAGTCCACGCATTCTTACAACAAATTGCGCGCGGAAGTTCTAGGTTTCCGGAGCTAGGAATTATTCGGAGCGCACTTGCCCATGCTGGTGTTTCGACGACAGAAGTCGATCAGGTCGCGCGCCGAGCCGAGAGCGCATTGCAGCGCGCGGTAAGTAGCGACCGCGGCCGCTGGATTCTTGCCGCTCATGCGGAGGCTCGCTGTGAGTACCCTATTACGGGCGTACTCGGCGGTAAGATTGTGCGTGCCATGATTGACCGTACGTTTGTTGACGCAGACGGTCTCCGCTGGATTATCGACTACAAAATGAGTGCCCACGAGGGTGGAAGTGTTCGAGAGTTCATTGACGACCAGCAACGGCGGTACAAGGACCAATTGGACCGCTACGCCCGGCTCATGACACCGATGGGTCAGCCTGTCCGGCTCGGGTTGTACTTTCCACTTTTAGACGAATGGAGGGAATGGGCCTTCGAAGAGTAGACGATTTTCGCTCGTGATTCGCCGTCCCTTGCGCCACTTCGCAACCCAACCAGGCGATCCGCGGCGAGGAAAAATGACATAATAGTGGGATGCCGACGGACGTTGCAAGCAATGATCAAATAAAGCGCATCCGAGCGCTGCTCGTGGAGCTCGAATGGACTGAGTCGGATGCTTGGATTTTGGTGTCGGAGTTGCCTGAAACCTTCCCGAACACGTTGATGCAAGAGACGCCCACCTTTGCATCTATGCTGGCTCAAGAAACGGCCCAGCTGATCCGTGAACTGGAGCGCCTTCTGACGGAGGGGACCGAGGGGTAAGTCGGTCACGTTGCACCTCATCGAACGGCAAATTGTTCAAGGCGGCTCCGTTGCGGTGAGGCCTTGTACCCGGACCTGACATCAGTTCGGAAGTTCGAATAGAACACCCGCCACGGGCCAGACACGCTCCAAACAGTTCTTGCCGTTTTCTGGGACTGGGACGACGACCGGCCCGTGATCTCCGCCGCTATGGAGATTCTCAAGGGCAATCCGGTCGTGGAGGAACTATGATTGCTCTTAACCCTTCGACCAGCAAGAAATCGCCGCTTCACGAAATCCTGAGTTGGTCCACCTCGCGACCGGAGTGGCAGCGTGACGCCTTGCGCCGAATTATTGAAAAGGGTCAGCCTGATGCGGCGGACATCGCTGAACTGGAGAGGATCAATCGTTCCAGCATTAAGCACGCTTCAATCAAGCCAACGCCGCTTAAAGCCATTCCACTTTCCTCGGCACATTTACCGTCTGCTCCCGGAGCAGCTGACTCTGTTTCCCTTGTGTCACTAAGCGCGCTCAATGGCATCAACCGATTACCTCAAGGCTCAGACCTTCCGCTCGGAAAAGGCGACGGGTTGACAATTATCTTTGGGATGAACGGATCTGGCAAATCTAGCTACGCCAGAGTCATCAAGAAAGCGTGCCGTGCGAGAGGATCAGCCGCCGACATTCTACCAAATGCTTTCGCACCAGGAACCACAACCGTCCCTGCCGCTGCAACGATCACCTTCAAGGTTGGCTCTAACCAAGCAGCATCTTCATGGAAAAGTGGTGTGCCAACAGATCCGCGCCTGGCGAATGTGTTCGTCTTTGACGCATCATCAGCCGATCATTACGTTAGCAACGACAGCGAGGCGGCGTTCACGCCTTATGGCCTCGATGTATTGCCAACACTTTCAACGGTATGCGATAACCTTGCATCCAGGTTGAATGCTGAGATCAATCAATGGGATGCGAAGATAACCGGCGCAAAAGCAAACTGGAAATATGACCCTGCTACAAAAGTCGGCCTAGCTTTACAGAATCTATCCAAGGCAGCAAAAGAATCAGACATCAACGCTCTTGCAGCACTCGATCAAGCAGAAACGCAACGTCTATTGGACCTCCGCGCTGCGTTGAAAGCCGATCCGCTGCAAAAGGCTAAGGAGACCAGAGCGGCTGCCGCTCGCCTTGAGGCATTTGCCAAGAAGATTGGAAACGTGGCTACCGATCTTGCAGACGAAAAGATTGAGCAGGTAAGGACACAACTCGAAGCCGCGAAGAATACGGCTGCCACTGCCAAGGCATTCGCTACAGGCCAATTCGACTCCACGTATGTGACGGGCACCGGGTCGGACATCTGGCGAGCTCTGTGGGATGCTGCAAAGCGGTATTCAGATTCGGAGGCATATCCAGATAGCGAGTTTCCATTTCTTTCAGACGATGCACGATGCGTTCTCTGCCAGCAAGTGATCGACGGCGCGACAGGTGCAAGGTTTTCCCGTTTCAACGATTTCTGCAAGGATCAAAGTCAACAACTAGCAGCGGCAGCAGAGCAATTGCTTTTGAAAACGATCGCCAGATTCAACTTGCTCACCGCGCTAAGGCCAGAACTGGACAAGATTGATGCAGACCTTGCAACAATGGCCGCAGGTGACCGCCAACTTCTTGCAACATTCACGGACAACGCGGATGCGCGCCTACAGCAGGTGAAGCAAAACCTTATCAATAGGAGTTGGGCAGGGCTAGAAGCCATTCCAGCGTCACCGGAAGCATCTATTCGCGCCGTCATGAGTACCCTTGAGGCTCGCGCTCAGACCGAGGAATCGGCACATGACCCGCAAACGCGCAAGAAGCTACAGGCGGAATTGAAAGAATTGGAATCGCGCGAGTGGCTCGCAGGAGTAAAAGCCGATGTCCTTCAGCAGATAGAACATTACCGAATCATCGCGGAACTAAGAGACTGCGAAAAGGACCTCAAGACCAGCGCGATAACGGCGAAGAGTACGGAACTGACGGAGCTTTTCGTGACGCAGGCATTTCAGCAGCGATTCAAAGACGAAGTGGCAGGACTGAAACTCCTCACTCTTGAAGTGGTGATGGAGCAAACACACGGCAAGAAGGGCATTTCAAAGTTTGGCCTTCGCCTCGTCAAGGCGGGGAATAGCAAAGTTGCAGATATTGCCAGCGAAGGAGAACGGCGCTGCGTTGCGCTCGCCGTTTTCCTCTCTGAACTCTCTCAAGCCTCACATCAATCGGCGCTTGTCTTCGATGACCCTGTTTCTTCGTTGGATCACTCGTATCGCGAAAGGATCGCTGAGCGCCTTGCAACGGAATCCAAATCGCGTCAAGTTATTGTCTTTACGCACGAGGAAGTATTCTTGAACGATCTTATTTCGTTCGCTGAGGACGCGCAGGTAACGCCTTTCATCCTCACGCTTGACTGGGACAACAATGCGCCCGGTAAATACGTTGAAGGCCTACCATGGGACAGCAAGAAGCCGCCCGAGCTTTTAGATACGCTTGAAAAGGAGCAGAAGGCCATCGCTGCAAAATGGAATTCGCTACCGAGTGCGCAAAACATAGCAGATATGCGACATGCCTACTCCCGTTTGGGTTCGACAATGGAACGAATCATCGAAGTGGAACTTCTTAGCGGCATCGTCTGTCGCTTTCAATCTCAGATCCATTCAGGGCGAGTCAATAGTCTGGTAGGCATTGATCCGCAGGAATGCAAAGAGGTAAAACGTCTGCTCGACAAGCGCCATAGTCTGACGGAGGCTCATGCACCATCGAAAGCGTCAATCCCCACGCCATCTGATCTTCAACAAGATATTGCGGATGCGCGGAAGCTCGTGGAATCGATCAAAGCCCGGAAGAAGACTCAAGGATCGGCAGGTAAGCCATAGCGATGAAGCCAAAGCAGAAGTTGGACTTCCCGAGGAGCGTCTGATCATCTCGGCTACGCACAGTACAAAATAAGGAAGGAACTATTGAAGGATAGTCTATGACTGAAGGACTAATCATTACTGCAATCCTCCTGCTGCTGGCCGTGGTAGTGATGCTAGTGGTCGTACTCCGTCGTGCGACGAGCACAGATCTTTCGCCCGTGATATCGCGCCTCGAAACGATGGAGAAATCTCAGGAACGCACCGAGCGCGGTGTCAAGGAGGAGATTGCCCGTAACCGCCAGGAGTCCACCGAGCAAGGACGTGGTTTGCGCGAGGAAGTGCAGGTCTCGCTGAAGAATTCCACCGACTCACTTGTGCAGAGCCTTGACCGGATTTCCGCCGCGCAGCAGCAGCGACTGGAGGACTTCGCCAACCAGTTGAATGCTCTCACGCAGGCGGGCGACACGAGCGCGTCGCAGCTTCGACTGGAACTGACTAACGCGCTAAGCGTAATCAAGGAATCTCAGGAGAAGCGACTTTCCGAGAATGCCGTGCAACTTCAGCAGCACTTCGACTCTTTTGATCGGAGGCTCTCGGAATTCAGCCAGGCGAACCAGGAAGGCGCGACGCAGACTCGCACCGAGCTGTCCGCCGTCCTCAAGGACTTCAAAGACTCACTCCAGAAACAGATGAACGACATGGCGGGCTTGCAGAAGCAGCAGCTCGATTCGTTCGCAGCGCAACTAAGCAACTTGACCGAGAAAAACGAGAAGAAGTCAGATGAACTCCGCGCCGCCGTCGAGGGCAAGCTTACGCAACTTCAGTCCGACAACGCCGCGAAGCTTGAAGAAATGCGCCGCACGGTGGACGAAAAGCTCCAAGGGACGCTGGACAAGAGGCTAGGCGAGTCCTTCAAGCAGGTAAGTGACCGTCTGGAACAGGTCCACAAAGGCCTCGGCGAGATGCAGACGCTCGCCAGTGGCGTTGGCGACCTCAAACGCGTGCTCACCAACGTCAAGACTCGCGGCACCTGGGGCGAAATGCAGCTCGGCAGCCTGCTTGAGCAAATCCTCACCGCCGACCAATACGCGCACAACGTCAGGACGAAGCCAACGGGAGGCGAAACAGTCGACTTCGCTATCAAACTCCCCGGCCCGGACGAACATGACGGCAACGTCGTTTGGCTACCGATTGACGCAAAGTTTCCGAAGGAGGATTACGAGCGCCTCATCGATGCCTCGGAGCGCGGCGACGTTGCAGGCGTCGAGCAGGCCGCGAAAGATTTGGAGTCACGAGTACGTTCACAAGCCCGCGACATCCGTGACAAGTATATTGCTCCACCGCACACGACGGACTTTGGCCTGCTCTACCTGCCGACAGAGGGGCTCTACGCCGAGGTGCTCCGGCGGCCGGGCCTACTGGATTCCCTGCAACGGGAGCAGCGCGTTGTGGTCGCTGGTCCGACGACGCTCGCAGCGCTGCTAAACAGCCTCCAAATGGGCTTCCGCACGCTCGCCATCCAGAAGCGGTCGAGCGAAGTATGGAAAGTGCTCGGCGCAGTGAAGAGCGAATTTGGAAAATTTGGCGACATGCTCGACAAGGTGAAGAAGAAACTTGATGAAACCGGTAACACCATCGATGACGCCGTACACCGGACTCGCCAGATAGAGAAGAAGCTCAGGAAAGTCGAAGCCCTGCCCGTTGATGAAGCGGGCACGCTGCTTGTCGAGGCCCAGTCGGCGGATCCCGACAACGAAGTGCTAGATGAAATACCGGAAAACGCGAAACCCCGACGTGATTGACTATGGGGTATGGCAACGAGTCGCGACAGACTTAGCCACATCACCACAACCGTTCGATCCTGAAGAGATTAGCGACTCGATTCTCTTGCCCCACAACTGTGGAGAACGACTGCTCGTCTTCAAAGAAGTGGCTCCCGGCACTCAAGGATCCCGGTGAACAACTTAAGAGGGTTGTCGTTTTTCCTTATTGAGGTTCTTCCTCACAGCGACTGTAAATCCGAAGTTCAACTCAATACAGACTGACCAGTTCCGCTGTACTAGGTTCGCAACCACCTCAAGATTTGCCACAGTGCTCGGCAGTCTGCCGCTAGATACTCCCGCAAGCACTCCATTTCCATACATTCCAGCGGTTTTGGGCGAGTGTAGGACTTCCATCCCATGACCATCGCTCCTAAACCCTCCGCCAGTTCTTCGGGCCATGCTGGATCGTATTGTGGGTCGAATGAGCCGAGTGCCTTCGCGCAATGCTTCAGTTTAGTGGTCAGACATCCGGGCAAAGCTGCAGGTCCGTCAGCGAACACTCTGTTCAGATCAATCCAGTTGAGGTTCCGCAGGGGGTGATCCGCTTCAAGCTTGTGAGTGTCGGCAGCCTTTGTGCTCTGCCAAACCTCCGGTGGCGTCCAATGATAAAAAGCTGTTTGGCTGGCGTCGCTGAATGCTCCCGAAGTAGTGTGATCCAGGAACGCAACGAATTCTGTAAACAGCTTCAGCTCGGCCGCAACCGCTTCCTTCTCAGCAATGAACTCAACGCACTTGAACTGTCCACCTTCCTCATATCCAACCCCGGCCATGAAAACCATTGAGCAACCGTTCAGTAGTGGCCACTGTTTCTGGCAGTCGAAGTTTTCGTTCTGAAAGAATTCGTAATCGACAAAGAATTCAAATTTCTTCGAAGCAGGAATGATTGACTTGGGAGGGCGCACAGGCTTCCCAGTTCGGCTCGCTTCGAGAATGGCTCTTAGCAATGTCGCTGTCTTTCCCTTCCCAATGCCCTTGCACTGATCAAATGGAATGGTCGTAGGGTCTGCGGCAATGAGAGACTCCAAACTTGGGAACCCCGCATCAGCCAGCACCTTCTTGTGTTTGAGGCTGACTTTGAGCAATTGCGTCGGGCATCCACCAGGCACTCTTTCCTTCGCAATCTTCTTCTTCACACTATCCCACCGCTCATTGTTAGCGGAGAGATTTACTGCCACCGCGTCATCTTTCCAAGGGACATACTTATTGCCGTTGATACGTATGTCGCGCCACTGGTCGCGAAGAGTAGAAAGGTGAGTGTCCAGCACGGCGTTCAAGACGGACTTGATTTCGATTCGGAACGGGGAAGTCACCCTATCGCGGCACACGGCAAAAGTGGACAGCGGCATGTGTCCTTGCAGGTGTCCAAGCATGTATGAATACATGCCCAGCTGCGCCGTCGTGATTTCCAAGTCCTCTTTGCTGCGAGCGTGATCAATCTCGGTCTTAATCTTGATGTCGAGGGCGATGTAATGGCCGTTCCGTTTTCCGCGTGATCCCGTGTTCACTTCCGCAGGGGGCAGAACACCGGGAAAAGTTTGGTCGAGCCATGTGGACAAGACAATCAAATCGGGAACACCGTAGATTTGTTCAGGGGCCCACCACAGTGCTGGATGAAGGATTACAGGAGTGCCCGACTCAATCATCTCAAGTGTGATTTTTAGGTTCTTGGCGGAACGTGCATCTCCATCATGCTGGCAGACCCGAACACACTCTTTGGCATAGACGTGAAGCCATGCGACTTCGAGTTCCTTGCCCTTGCGCAAAAGAAAAGTATTGAACGAATAATCGGATTCAGAAGGAGTAAAACCGTGCTTGTCGCCGTACCAATCCAGCCAAAGCACGCAAGGGTCTTCTTGAACGAGAGGTCGGGAGTGCGAGGAAGGCATCCAATCTTCGGGTACGGTTTCGAATCCGCCGCTGCCGACTGCAAAGGGATCATACGAAGGAACCGCTGGTTGGCCAGTGGACATAGGCAGGTGCTCCTAACTGTTACGCGCTATCCTACCACTTATAGCAAATCAGCGGATGGCTAGGAATTGTTATGTTCCAGCAACCGACCATGCTTCACTTGCGTCGAATCAATGGGTAAGCAATGCGGTGCAACTGGTCGATTTGGTTACTAACCCTGTCATTCATGTTGTCGTCACTGGCTAGCCTCAGTGTGGCGCATAGCGCGCGGACTTGAAGGAGTAGTCCATGAAGCACCCGGTCAACATCCCGAGCCAATGCTTCGTAAGAGGCGTTGAGCTTCGCGGACGGCGAAGTCTCTGAATCAACCCAGGAGTCCCAAGCAATATCCATTACAAATGGGAACTCCACCAACAAACAGCCACCGCCCCGACGAGTGGACTGGTTGCTGTTGCCGTTTTTTAGCGAACTCTGAAAATCAACGACGATCCGGGGTTGATACCATGGATGCGATGGTGTGTGGCAATGGCTTGTTCTTCTGTCAGACTCGCAATGAAATCGAGAATGGCCCTCGTCAAGGAAGTCTGAGTAGCTGATGTTGTTGCTGGCAGGGCTGGAAGCAACTCCCTGACACTGACAGGAAACAGATCAACATTAGGGGGAATGCTTGTTCCAGCCTTATAGAATGCATCGAAGAGCTGTCGAATGATCTCACGTTGCCCGTGTTGCTGTGTCGCGAGGGCAGGATTCTTGATAACGTAGTGCCAAGTCAATTGCTTTAACATGAAGATCTCGGCACGTCTTTTCTTCCCGAAGACAATGCACAATCGACCGTCTCCCGGTTGCACCTGGACCGTAGTAACGAAGTCGCGAATTAGGGTCGATGTAACCCGCCGCAGGCGCACGCGATCTGCCCGCGTTGGCGTATAGGGGTTTCGAATTGGGAGTTGATTGACTAATGCATCGAACGCACCGCGAAGGTATAACTCGTCCATATCCAGAGGTAGCTTTCCCTTCCGCCGCTCGAAGACTTCCTCATAGAAACGTCCCCTCTCTTCCGAGTCCACAACAAGGCGGTCGAGAGGGATTACGCCTGCCCGATAGAAATCATCAACGTCATGTACCGAGTATGTGACATCATCTGACCAGTCCATCAGTTCAGCTTCATTAGACTTCACAAGGCGATCAGGCCCCAACTTTCTCGCCCAGTCAAACAGCTTTTTGTCGGAGTCATACGCGCCCCACTTGTCCCTTATGTTGGGATTCTGCCCGCGCCGCCAAGGGTATTTGAGAATGGCATTTAGAGTGGCCCGCGTGAGATTCAATCCGTTATCGGTCGATCCCATCGCGAGCCGTGTCACGATTCGAAACGACTGGGCGTTACCTTCAAAACCGTCCTTCAGTCCATTTTCCGTAGCGATCCCGTCCAGTTCCTTCTCAGCAATATGACCGAACGGCGGGTGACCGATGTCGTGAGCCAAGCAGGCCGCCTCGACTACATCTGGGTCCAGGTCGAGATCCTTGTTGTCTCTGAGAAGCTTCTCCGCGATGCGGCGACCGACCTGCGCGACCTGAAGAGAGTGCGTCAGCCTATTGTGGAAAACGTGCCCCTCGTCTGAAGACACCACCTGGGTGACTTTGGCTAGACGCCGAAAGCTTGTTGTATACAGAATACGATCCCGATCTCGCTGGAATGCGAGACGGTTGTCCGCCGCTTTGTCGGGATAGAAGCGATCTTCGCGTTCAACCCGCGATGCTGGGCCACTCTTTGCGATAAGCTGCTTCCAGTCTCAGTCGAACAGATCAGCGTTTGGGAATGGTCAGATGCCTATCGGTTGTGAACTCGATTTGTCCGTCTGACAAGAGTCTCCACAACCCGTCGCGAGCCGCTGCCTGTGTCATTCCAAGTTCAACTAGGGCGTTCATCGCTTCGTCAAAAGAGCATTCGCCACCCTTTTCCTTAATTAATTCCAGGACTGGCTTAGGATCGACCCAGGGAACTACCGGCATAGCATTCATGTGATGCTCCGTCTCAGCGAACTGTTGTGACCGATTGTACGTTCAGGCCTCGCCGGTGCAAACTGAAAAATTGACGCCTGTCACTCCCAGGTAATCACTGACTGCATTTTGGGGTCGTAGGCCCATCCAACCGAAAACCTCCGTTAGCGCAGATTCGCTTCTGCAAGTCATTGATTCTGTTGCCCTCGTTCTGAAACGGGTGAAAGGCACCCTCGGAGACAGTCCCGGTGCAAACGGGCAGGTCCCCAGCCGTCAGGTGTCTGACAACCAGGCAGTAAATTCGCGTCGCGACTGCGGATTAGACATCCATGAGGTATCTGGTTCTGGCAATCGTACCGCCTCCCGCACGGTAAACCAACCTTTCGTCAGGGGTATCGATTTCTTCTCGCCTCTTCGCGTGATCCACTCGAATTTCCGGCGTCGCTCGCAAGTCTGCGCGATCTGCATTGTGGTTCGCACGTCCTGCGCCACATAATCAAGAACCGTTTTGAAGTGGCCTTCCGCCCAGAGCTTGGGAGCCTTGAAGCCAGTCATGCCGGACGGCTTACCTGGCAACCCTAAACCCTGCGCAGCTTTGTCCAAACCTACCCTGTGGCCCTGGGAGCAAAACACATGAAACATCATGTCCACGTGGCTGAGGGCGCACTCCTTGCAACTCGCGGCAGCATTAGACTCTTCCGCGAGGATGTCGAAATCAAAGCCCAACCCGTTCCAGGTGAGGACTCTAAAACCATCGGCTGCCATATTTGATAAGTACTGAACCAATTCCTGAGCGTTCTCCCGGCTCATTTGTTTTTCAGGGTGGCCATCCCGCGTCTTGCCGTACCAAAGGCGGGGCCGCTCAGAATCACTCGCCAGTGTCGCCGCACATGAGATGCCAAGCGGTCGATGCGGACGCCAGTCGAAATCGTCACCAGGAACGTCCTTGGCAGTTTCGATGTCAAACGCTAGATATTGATGTGCCATTTAGTTGTCCTGCATCGGTCTACGAAAAGCAATACGCATATTCTCACCGATCATGACCTGTCTGGTATGGTTACTCCTCTTTGTCGTTCCGGTGCTCACCTTCAGATGCGTCCTTCTCGGCGGCGGATGAAGGACTGGGTTCGCTGACTACAGCTTCTCCACTCATCTGAGCTCATCTATATTTGTCCACGGTACCGCTCCCTGCGGAACTGGCTTCTGGAAATCTATTAGAGCATCAAGAAGCTGCGTGATTATCACAGCGATCGTGGAGTCGGCCTTCAGGTTACTCAACACATTGTACGGCTTGTCCGCCTTCACTTCCTCTCCGAGGTAAGCTCCTTCAAAATTCGGCACAGAAGCGATCAGACGCGTTTGCGCGGATGCCTTGCCTAATTCGAGACGGATGGACTCATTGTGCGCCCATGCAGGATTAGCGTGATCCTTGCCGTCCTTCTGATATGTTGGGCGGTCGCTGTCGTGCAAGACTGCATATGGCGCACCGAACTGATTCAGTATCTTGCAGAGCGAAACAATAGTTGCCTTTCCGCGTGCTCTAACTATGTGTACTCCTTCGTACTTCTGTGGCGAAAGACCGATGACGTGCATGAAGGCCGTGTATTCTGTGTCACCTTCTACTATGATCGTTCTACCGCCGAAAAAGAATTCGGCTACATAAGGATCGCAAACGTTTAGCAGTTTTAGGCGTTCTTTGTCACCGCCATCGAATTGAGCCTTCGTAGGTCTAAAAATCGTCGTTCCGGCTATCTGTCCATCGGTTTGTCTCTCCACGCGGACTATGGACGTGTGATCCCTGGCGAAGTCCACAAAACAAGGCGAGTGTGTTGTAACCATTACTTGCCAATTGTCTGTTACAGATGGAAGGCTGTAGAGGAGTTCGCATGCCTCTCTAACCGCGCTCGGGTGGAGACATATCTCCGGCTCATCGAGCAATAGCACATGCGGGCGTTGGCCTGTATCCGCCTTCTTCTTCACTCCTGATTCGGCCAGAAGCCGGATCGCGGTCCAAAGGAGTGTCCGTCGTGCACCACTGCCTTGTCGTCCAATGGTACTCAGATACCCGTCTTCTGGCCCCATCAAGAGTTGTGGGTTTGCCTTGAAAAGGTTCAGCGCTTTGTCGAGATCGTCTTCTGGCTTTGCATCAAAGACAACGCGGTGTCCAGGGAAAACGCGGCCAATGTATCCGGACAACT
>Ga0187856_1003020_pt1 | contig 11983 bp, 8 predicted proteins | sample June2016WEW_8_40_FD_132443 | JGI IMG/M metagenome (GOLD analysis project Ga0187856, IMG submission 132443) | Peatland microbial communities from SPRUCE experiment site at the Marcell Experimental Forest, Minnesota, USA - June2016WEW_8_40 | ecosystem: Environmental > Terrestrial > Soil > Wetlands...
GAAGCTCTATGGCATTGGTCTATCGATTGACGATGTCGGGGTACTTTACTCCGCAATTGCGGGATCTCAGGCCTGTCCGTTTGAGGAATTTAGATTGACGCCCGACTATGTTTCAAATTGCGCGCTGAACGAGACAAAGAAAAACGTGTGCAGGGATGTCATCAACCTCGCGCACGTCGTTGGCCCGAAGGTGTGCGCGCTAGGCGTAATGAACAGCGACGAGCTCAAGACTCTCATTGATCTGGAATGCGATATCGCGCAGGGAGCCGTGTTCGGAGAGCCGCAACCCTTGGAAGCCTTTAAGACAAAACATCTCGGGCTATCTACTTCGCAAATGGCCAACTCAACTCCAAACGCAGACGTTGATACGGGTTCACTCGAATGGCCTGCAGCGGGCCCCTGAAGCGGCCGCTTGGGCGGCAAGCCCGGTCGCCGCACTTCCAGTAGATTACGGGAGGAACGTGCCGGTTGACTGCTTGCGCCGGCCAACAATGTTGACCGACATGTCGCAGAACAAAGAATTTGACGCGCGCCAAACGATGGGGAGTTTTTTCCTATGCTTGGCTTTGATCGTGATTATTTGGGCGGCACTGATTGTCGATATGCTTCGAATGAAAAATGCGGCCATCGACCAGGCGCGGAGCGATGCGAAAAATCTGGCAGCGACATTCCAGGAGAGCGTCAGAAGGACGATATCCGGCATCGATCAGGCGATGATCGCCATCATCGCGGAAAATGCTGAATCGGGGAATCTTTACCATATTCCCAAATGGGTCGACGACTCTCCACTGCTGAAGGGAATTAGCGTGCAAGTCGGGATCATCGAGCCGGACGGATTTGTCGTCGCTTCCACTCTCGGCTTCTCGGAACAAATTGATGTTTCGGACCGCACGTACTTCCGATATCATCGCGATTCAACTGGCCCTCAACCCCACATCAGCGTGCCGATGCTCGGCCGGATCTCGCACAAATGGTCGATCCAAGTCACCCGCCGCTTCACGCTGCCGAACGGCGCCTTTGGCGGGGTCATCGTTGTTTCGATAGATCCTTTCTATTTCTCGCAATTCTTCGACCATCTCGAACTGGGACGGGAGGGCTTGATTAATCTGCTTGGCCGAGACGGCGTTGTGCGCGCGCACCGTCCGCGCGAGGTCGTCGGCATCGGCCAGAATGTAATGAATCCTATCTTGTCCAAGAAAATGGAAGAGTCGGACACCGGTACCTATACGTGGCGCAGCACGCGGGATGGCAAAGAGCGTATCTTTGCCGTCTCGCCGGTTCCCGGCTATCCACTTTTCGTAACCGTCGGACTTGCGATGGACGACGTGCTCGCGCCCATCAACCGCCAGTTGATTGGGTATCTAGCATGCGGCAGCGTTCTGACATTCGGCATTGTCTGGTTCGGCTGGTTCCTTTTGCGCGAAGGCAAGAGGCTCCGCCAACGGGAGATCATCGCGCTCGGCGAAGCAATTACCAAGGAGCAAAGGGCGCTGCTTGATACTGCTTTGGACCATATGCATCACGGCCTGGTAGTGTTCCGCAACAACAAAGTCGTCATCCTTAATCGAATCTATATCGAAATGTATGGGTTATCGTCGGAAACCGTCAAGCCGGGCTGCACCCTTCGCGAATTGCTGGAACAACGCAAGGCAACAGGCACATTCGCCACAGATATCGATATCGACCTCTACATTGCGAACAGTTACGCCCGAGAAAACGGGACGGACCGGATCGACAAAACCCTGGACGGACGTTCAATTCGTCTCGTATGCCGACCGATCGGCCGCGACGGATGGGTCTCGACCCATGAGGACGTCACCGAACGCATACGCGCAGAGGAGCAGATTTTTCGCTTCAATGCCGAACTTGAAGATCGGGTCATCGAGCGGACGGCCGAACTCGTCAAGACGCAGGAACAGGTCCTGGAGGCTCGCGTTCATGCGGAGAAAATGGAGAGCCTCGGCAAGCTCACTGGTGGCATTGCCCACGATTTCAACAACTATCTTGGAATCATTATCGGCAATCTCGATTTGGTCAGGAGGCTTCCCGCGGACAATCCGATGGCGAAGGAACTGACCGAAGAGGCGCTGGGCGGCGCGCTGCAGGGCGCCGAACTGACCAAAAGCCTGCTCGCTTTCTCGCGCCGCCAGCCGCTGGCTCCTCAGCGCGTTCATGTTGGCGATGCTCTCGCTGCGAACGCGTTGCTGCTCAAGCGCATGCTCGGTCAGGACATCACGCTGACAACGGATTTTGCCCAAGGCCTCTGGCCGTTGTGCATCGACAGAGCCCAGCTTGACAGCTGCATCATCAACTTGGCGAAAAACGCGAACGGCGCCATGCCTCGCGGCGGCGCTCTGACGATTTCGGCCCGCAACGCTCAGCTCGATGAGCGATACAGTGCGACTAATTCAGATGTCACGCCGGGCGATTATGTGTTGATCGAGGTTTCCGACACCGGCACGGGGATGGATTCCGCGACCCTCGCCCGAGTATTCGAACCGTTCTTCAGCACCAAGTCGGTGCGCCATGGGACGGGGCTCGGCCTCAGCATGGCGTTTGGCTTCGTCAAGCAGTCGAAAGGCGATATCAAGATCTACAGCGAGGTCGGCCATGGCACCACGGTGAAAATCTATTTGCCTCGCGACGGCGAAGCCGAAAGCGCCGCCACCCTGCTTCTCGACAGTTCGACCGTACAGAGCAGCTCCAATGGGGAGACCATCCTTGTCGTCGAGGACAATGACCAAGTGCGGCGGACTGCCGTGACGCAGCTTGCGTTGTGCGGCTATCGCGTGATCGAGGCCGAGCATGGCGCGGCGGCGCTGGCGATCTTGGAGCAACGCAAACGGCATATCGATCTTCTGTTCACGGATATTATGATGCCGGGAGGTCTCGACGGGTACGAGCTCGCGCGGATCGCGCTCGAACGGTGGCCGGACACCAGGATCCTTCTCGCCTCCGGCTTCACCGGCGATAAGTCCGCGGACAACGACGACCGCGCAGAACAAATGAACCTTCTGAGGAAGCCCTATCGCCTCGACGAGCTGTTAAGCGCGATCCGCAAAACTCTCGACCAACCGCACCAAAAGGCCGCTTAACGTCGTCTTCGATGTCATGCTGAGGCAGGCGCTGATGAAGGCTGTGCCGGACAAGGCCGCCCTTTTGCTCGTCGGCGACATTGACCAGCTTCCTGGCTGATGTCATCTCATCCGCCGCCGTGCCGGTAGTGCGCCTTACCGAAGTATTCCGGCAGGCCGCACAGAGCCGCATCATCACCAGTGCCGATGGTATCAACTAGGGCTTGATTCCCGATCTCAGCCCACCCGAAGCTGCATTGCGGTAACCGGCGCGACCGGCCACAACCCACCACCGGCTCTTTTTGAGGTAAGGGAATTAGGATAGTTTTTGCTGTCGCCAGGAGGCACGCCATGAAACGTAGAACTTTTCTGCATCTTGCCGGGACCGCTGCTGCGCTCCCGGCCCTGTCGCGCCTCGCGTGGGCGCAAGCCTATCCGACCCGGCCGGTGCGCTTGATCGTCGGCTTTCCTGCCGGCAACGCGCCCGACATCGTCGCGCGCCTCGCAGGTCAACGGCTGTCGGAGCGGCTGGGCCAACAAGTCGTCATCGAGAACCGGCCGGGCGCCGGCAGCAATATCGCTGCCGAATTCGTCGTGAGAGCGCCGCCGGACGGCTACACGCTGCTGCTGGCGACCGCGGCCAATGCCATCAACGCGACGCTCTACTCGAACCTTAATTTCGATTTTGTCCGGGAGATCGCGCCGGTCGCGACCATCGGCCGCTCGCGGTTTGTCATGGTGGTCAACCCGGCAGTGCCGGCCAAGACGGTGCCGGAGTTCATCGCCTATGCCAAGGCCAATCCGGGCAAGATCAATATGGCCTCGCCCGGCATCGGCAGCTCGCCGCATATCTTCGGCGCGCTGTTTGAGATGCTGGCCGGCGTCGAATTGGTTCACGTGCCCTATCGCGGCAGTATCATGGCTGATCTGCTCAGCGGACAGGTGCAGGTCTTTTTTAGTTCAACCAGCTCGTCGATCGAGTATATCCGAACCGGCAAACTGCGTGCCCTTGCCGTGACCACTGCGACGCGCGTGGAGGTGCTGCCGGACATCCCCGCCATGGGCGAATTCCTACCGGGCTACGAGGCGAGCGGTTGGAACGGCGTCGGCGCGCCCCAGCGCACATCCATCGAGATCATACAAAAGCTCAACAGCGAGATCAGCGCCGTCGTCGCCGATCCCGACATGAAGGCGCGCCTTGCCGGCTTGGGCGTTGAGCCGATGGCGATGACGCCCGCCGAATTCGGGAACCTTATCGCCGCCGAAACCGAGAAATGGGGCAAGGTGATCCGCGCGGCCAACATCAAGCCGGATTGAAGCGCGTCGTCACCGCGCCGATATTGCAGAATTTCCCGTTAGGCGAATCCCGCCAAACCCGTGTCCGGCGCCTAGACCAAACATTGCAGGAGACGACATGCTCACCCTTTATCATGGAGGACTTCCGTCTGCTCGCTCAAGGCTCGGCTCGCGCTGGCCGAAAAGGGCGTGAATTTCGACAGCCGCATCCTTACTCTGCGCGGCGACCAATTCGAGCCGCAATATCTGAAGCTCGGGCCTATTCCTCTCGGAACGCCCTCAGTCTAATCCATCGTGCTAATACAAGGTTGGATCAGCGCGTCGCCTTCGGCGATCTCGCCCGCGCTCACCACCTCGGCGTAGTCGCCGCAATTGCCATGACCGCAGAAGCGCATCGGCGCCTCTTCAGTCCGGCCGCGCGGATGCCGAAGACGGCAACCCTCCCCGCGCCGTCTTCGGCCATCTGCCAGGGCGCCCCGCCATACGCTCTGCTCTGCCGCGGTCTGATCCTCCCCTTGCTTACGCCGACCGAGCGCGCCACATGTGCGCGCGTCATGCCCGCCTCACCTCCCATAGCCGTCGAGCGCCTTGTCAAAATCTACAAGACCATCCCGGCCGTCGACGGCATCTCGTTCACGCTTGCGCCCGGCTCGATCACGGGCCTGCTTGGCGGCAACGGTGCCGGCAAGACCACGACCATCGCCACCATCATGGGGCTGGTGACGCCGACCTCGGGCCGCGTGACGGTGCTGGGGGCGGACATGCCGCGGCAGCGCTACCGCGTCCTGCAGCGGATGAATTTCGAGAGCCCTTACGTCGAAATGCCGATGCGGCTCACCATCCGGCAGAATCTCACTGTGTTCGGCATGCTCTATGGCGTGCCCGATCTTGCCCAGCGGATCGAAGAACTCGGCGAGGAGCTTGATCTCAGCGATCTGCTCGACCGTCCCACCGGCCGGCTTTCGGCCGGGCAGAAGACGCGGGTGTCGCTGGCGAAATCGCTGATCAACTCGCCGGAATTGCTGCTGCTCGACGAGCCGACCGCCTCGCTCGATCCCGACACGGCCGACTGGGTACGGGCGCACCTCGAACGCTATCGTCGCGAGCGCAACGCCACGGTGCTGCTCGCCTCGCACAACATGGCCGAGGTCGAGCGGCTGTGCGAGCGCGTCATCATCATGAAGAAAGGACGCATCGAGGACGACGACACACCGGCGCGGCTGCTGGCCCGCTACGGCCGGCGCACGCTGGAGGAAGTCTTTCTCGACATCGCGCGCGGGCGTGGCGAACAACAGGAGGCGGCGCAATGACCGCGCGCACCGAGAGCGCGTTCGCCTTCTCGCCGCGTCGCGTCGCGGCGATGATGCTGCGTTACTGGTACCTCATGCGCTCGTCGTGGCCGCGGCTGGTCGAACTGGTCTACTGGCCTACGGTGCAGATGATCACCTGGGGATTTTTGCAATATTACATCATGCAGAACGCCGGCTTTTTCGCGCGCGCCGGCGGCACCTTCATCGGCGCGGTGCTGCTCTGGGATATCCTGTTCCGCGGCCAGCTCGGCTTTTCGGTTTCCTTCCTCGAGGAGATGTGGGCGCGCAATATCGGCAATCTGATGATGAGTCCGCTGCGGCCGTTCGAGTTCATCGCCGCGCTCATGGTGATGAGCATCGTGCGGCTGTCGATCGGCGTCATTCCCGTGACGCTGCTCGCCTTGGCGTTCTTCGGCTTCAACCTCTACGGTCTCGGGCTCGCGCTGGTGGCGTTCTTCGTCAACCTGATGCTGACGAGCTGGGCGGTCGGCATTTTCGTCTCCGGGCTGGTACTGCGCAACGGCCTCGGCGCGGAGAACCTCGCCTGGTCGATCATGTTCCTGTTCATGCCGCTGACCTGCGTCTACTACCCGGTGGCGACGCTGCCGGTCTGGCTGCAGCCGGTGGCGTGGATGCTGCCGCCGACCTACGTGTTCGAGGGCATGCGCGCGCTCCTGATCCAGAAGGTCTTCCATCCCGACCTGATGCTCGACGCGCTGGCGCTCAATGCCGTGCTCTTTGCCGGCGGCGTGTTCGCCTTCCTCAAGCTGCTGGGGAGCGCTCGCCGCCACGTCTCGCTGATGCAGACCGGCGAATAGGCGCTGAATAGGTGTCGGATGCGCGCCGAATGGGCGTCGAATGGGCACTTGTGCACTGCGAATAGCGGAAAAGAGTTTGCCTACATATGTAACGAATAAGGAAAAAATTGCTTTTATATTGAAGGTATGACAGATCATCGTGGCAGTGCTGCACTGCAGCAAGCCGAGCAAGGATTATCCATGGCAATCGGGGAGTTCGGCGGTGCGCCTGCCGTGCCGGCCGAGAACGGACTACTGCTGTCGACGCCGCTGTATTGGTTCTACGAGATGAGCCAGGCGGCGCTCAACCCCTTCCGGGCGTGGGCCGACGCCACGCGGTTGTTGTTCAAGAATCCGGTCAATCCGCTCTCCTTCACCACATACGGAAAATCGATCGCCGCCGCCTGCGAGCTGTTCGAGCGCTCGACGCGCCGCTACGGCCGGCCCGAATGGCAGATCTCCTCGACGCTGGTCGGCGGCGAACGCGTGCCGGTGCATGTTTCGACCGTATGGGAACGGCCGTTCTGCCGGCTCGTCCATTTCGAGCGCGTATTCGGGCAGCGTCCACGACGCCCGCAGCCGCAGCTGCTCATCGTCGCGCCGATGTCGGGCCATTACCCGACGCTGCTGAGCGGCACGGTCGAGGCGTTTCTGCCCAACCACGACGTCTACATTACCGATTGGGTGGATGCGCGCATGGTGCCGGTGTCGGCGGGTCGCTTCGATCTCGACGATTATATCGACTACGTGATCTCGATGCTGCACGCGCTGGGCGGCGACACCCACGTGATCGCGGTATGCCAACCGTCGGTGCCGGTCATGGCCGCAGCCGCGCTCATGGAGGCGGACGAGGACCCTTACGTGCCGGTTTCCATGGTGCTGATGGGCGGTCCAATCGATACGCGAATCAATCCGACCGCCGTCAATAAGCTTGCCGAGCAGCGCGGCATCGATTGGTTCCGCCGGCACGTCATCACCAAGGTGCCGTTTCCAAATCCCGGCTTCATGCGCGACGTTTATCCAGGCTTTCTGCAGCTCAACGGCTTCGTCAGCATGAATCTCGACCGCCACATCGAGGCGCACAAGCAATTATTCTTGCATCTCGTGCGCGGCGACGGCGACTCGGCGGGCAAGCACAAGGAGTTCTACGACGAATATCTGGCGGTAATGGATCTCGCCGCCGAATTCTATCTGCAGACGGTCGAGACCGTGTTCGTGCGCCACAAGCTGCCGAAGGGGGAGATGAGCCATCGCGGCCGGCCGGTCGATCCGGGCCTGATTAAGCGCGTTGCGTTGCTCACAATCGAAGGCGAGCACGACGATATTTCCGGAGTCGGCCAGACCGAGGCGGCGCATCGCTTGTGCGTCAATATCCCGCCCGATCGCCAAGCGCACTGGCTGCAGCCCGGCGTCGGACATTACGGCGTGTTCAACGGCTCGCGCTTCCGCTCGGAGATCGCCCCGCGCGTCGCTGATTTCGTGTTGTCTATGGGTCACTCCGCCAGCGCCTCGCGTAACGGTCTCGGCAGGCGACGCGCGCACAATGCTGGCGCGCTCCATCACGCCTGATCGCATCTCATTGCCGGCCCCTTTCGCGTTGCCCGCGTCCCATCGCGACCGGCGAAACGCGCGATTTGCTCGATAAAACCGTCCGAATTTACAGGCCGCGACTCTAACGGATTGAAAATCCAGGAGAATTCAGGAATCATTCGGAGTCAATTCTGCCGGCCGTGAAAAGCCCAAGATCTGAAGAGCAATTCACCTCATCGCTTACATATCCTGGCATACTAAGGGCCGATTTACCCCAAGATGTTGTATGCCCATGGACCCGCAATCAAAGTGGCTGCACAGCGCATTGGATGTGGCAGAATTCGTGCGGGTTGGGTTCGGGGTGATCCGCCATGCCGCAGCGCGCGCTGCTCTATCGTCGCCCGAGTGAGCCTCAGGCGATCGAGATCGTCTTCGGCAGATCGATCTATCTCGTTCTGCTGCGGCGGCATCGGCAGGCGCGCCGCTACACCTTGCGCATCCAGGCGGCGACGCGCGAAGTCGTCCTCACGATTCCGCCGCGCGGTACGTTGAAGGAGGCGCGCGAGTTCGCGCAGAAGCACGGCGGCTGGATCGCCGCGCGGTTCGGCCGGCTGCCGGAAGCGGCGCCATTTGCGCACGGCGTCGTGGTGCCGCTGCGCGGCGTGCCGCATCGCATTGTGCATTGCCGCGGCGTGCGGGGCACCGTCTGGACCCAGACGGATGCCAACGGCGAGCGGCTCATATGCGTCGCCGGCAACGCCCCGCACATCGATCGGCGCATCGGCGACTTCCTGCGGCGCGAAGCCAAGCGGGACCTCGACGCCGCGAGCCTGGGCTTTGCCAACGATCTCGGCCTCACCATCAAGCGGGTCGTCGTGCGCGATCAGTCGAGCCGTTGGGGTTCATGCTCGACGACAGGCGTCCTGTCGTATTCCTGGCGGCTCATTCTGGCGCCCATTCTCGTGCTCAATTATCTCGCCGCGCACGAAGTGGCGCATCTCGTCGAGATGAATCATTCGGCAAAATTCTGGCGGCTGGTCCAACGGCTGTGCCCGGACCACGAGCGCGCCAAGGTGTGGCTCGACGTGCACGGTACCGACCTGCATCGCTACGGCCTGCCCGACGCCGGCCGTGAGCTGCGCTGAGAATTCTTCGAACACCGCGAGTTCGCGACGCGTGCGGAGCGGCGGCGAGCCCCAGCCGCGGCGGTTTTGGGTGGTGATTACCGTTGCGGCGTGGTGATTGCTGCTACCGAGCCGCTGTTCGAGGAGATCGACGGACGCATGTCGAGCGACAGCTTCGTCGCCACCACGACCAGCGTTCCGGCCAGCACGAGGCGGAGCGCCGTTTCCGGTATGCGCGCGGCGGCAAAGCTGCCGAGCAGGATTCCCGGCACCGATCCCAAGAGCAGGGAAGCCAAGACATCCAGATCGACAGAACCCAACAGCCAATGTCCGATCCCGGCGGCGAGCGTGAGAGGAACGGCATGGGCGATGTCGGAGCCCACGATCCGCGCCGTCGGCAGTTGCGGGTAGAGCAGAATCAGAGCCGTGACGCCGCACGCGCCTGCGCCGACGGACGAGACCGACACGAGTACGCCAAGGACGGCGCCGACGGATACGGTGATGACTGCGACCTGCTTCGGGCGAAGCGCGCCGATACGCCTCGCGTATCGCGCGACGATCTTGTCACGAAAGACCAATGTCGCGGCGGCGACGAATAGAGCGATGGTCAGCACGACAGTGGTGAGTTCTCGTACCACGGGACCGTTGATGTCGAAGTGGCCCAAAGCGGCCATCGTCATGACGGTCATCGGAACGCTGCCGGCCGCCAGCCGCCGTACCACGCGCCAGTCGATCGTGCGGTTGAGCCCGTGCACCAAGCTCCCGGCGGTCTTGGTCACCGCGGCGTACAGAAGGTCCGTGCCGACGGCAGTTGCCGGGTAAATTCCGAACAACAAAATGAGTATGGGCGTCATGAGAGAGCCGCCGCCGACGCCGGTCAGTCCGACCAATAGGCCGATGGCGAACCCCACCGTTGAATAGAGCGGCTGTAACGCGTGGATGGCGTTCATACCGTGATCTCGCAGCGATTCGCACGAGCCGTGACGGTCGCGATGCCCCACATGACAACGGTGGACACATATTAACGGGTTCGCGGCGCCCACGCACGAGCCAGCCGGTCCCGGCCCAAGGACGACAAGCCGGCAAAACGCTATTCGGTTCCCGCGTGAAATGATTCTCTGCCTCACTGCGGTGGCCGCCGGACCTGCGGTCAGTCACCCTGCGGCCACGTCACTCCGGGCGTTTTGCCGCACCAGATAACACTAACGCGTGATCTGCATTGCATCCGCAGATCGCGGCCCTATTTTGTAATCATTAGGCCGACCGAGCGGTTCCCCCATCCCCCCGACACCCCGCCGCGCGGCCAATAAGCCTAAGTTGAGGCAACAACTCCAAGAACCCCAAGCGCGTACCCTGCTTGGGGTTCTTTTTTATCTTTTTTATGGCAGGCGCCGTTTCTGCCGATAACCCGCTGAACAGCCTCAATTTTTCACCAGATCTCCGAGCAGGCTGGCGGCCACGGCAAGCTTCGAAAGCGTAAGCCCCGAACCGGCGATCTCGTGAATCGCCATGCGGATGCGCTCGACCTCGCTCTTGCGCGGGGCGACCCAGGCCTCGACGGCGCCGGCGCCGGCGCCGACCGCGTCATTGCCCACCATGGCGGCGGCGAGCCGGCGTTCGGCATCGCCGATCGAATCCCGCGCCCGATCGAGCGCCAGCCGATCGAAATAATCGGCAATCGGGATAGTGCGTGCGGCGCTGGCGATCCGGTCGAGTCGGAAGAAGGTGCCGGCGGCGAAATAGGTCGCCGCGACTTCGCCCACCGGCTTGCCGGTGCGGTCGGCGACCAGCACGATGTCGGGCGCCGCGGCGAGCGGACCGAGATCGGCGATGCGGCCGGCAACCTCAGCGGGCACGCCCGCCTGTGCAAGTTCCTTCCCGCGCGCCGCACGCGCGCTCAAGGCATCCTCCGAGAGCGCGCCGTCGAGGGAGGCGGCGACCGCGGCGATGCTCTTGCGATAATGCATCACCACGTCGGCAAGGCCACTCGACAGATCGACATTGCGCAGGAACCAGATGATGCAGTCGAGCAGGAGGTCCTGCAGCGCCGCATAGAGATCGAGCTGCACCTTTCCGGGAATCCGGTTATCGAGGTCGTCGATCGCGGCGTTGAGCGCGGTCATCGCATAGCTGTCGCGCACGGCGGCGAAGGCCGAGGCGATGGCGGCGGGCGCAGCGCCGGTCTGGTCGGCAATGCGCACGATGAGCGACGGCCCGCCGCGATTGATCATGGAATTGGCGAGCTGGGTGGCGATGATTTCGCGGCGCAGGCGATGATGTTCGAGCGCATCGGGAAAACGCTCCGCGATCGCTTTCGGGAAATAGCGGTTAAGCTCGCGGGCAAGGTACGGATCGTCCGGCACCGCGGATTCCAGCAGATCGTCGTAGAGCACGAGCTTGGCGTAGGCGAGCAGCACCGAAAGCTCGGGCCGCGTGAACGGCTGCGAGCGGCGGCGGCGCTCGCTGAGCTGCATGTCATCGGGCAGGTATTCCACCGCGCGGTCGAGCAGTCCGCGTGCTTCCAGCGTCTGGATGAGACGCTGGAGGAAGCCGAAATCCTCCATGCCGCGCCGCTCGGCGAGCGATAGCGCGAGCGTCTGCAGGAAGTTGTTGCGCAGCACCAGCGCCGCGACTTCATCGGTCATCTCGGCGAGCAGCGCGTTGCGCGCGCTCATGGCGAGGCGCTCGTCGCGCAGCGGAATGCTCAGCGCGATCTTGATGTTGACCTCCATGTCCGAAGTGTTCACGCCGGCCGAATTGTCGATGGCGTCGGTATTGAGCCTGATGCCGTGGAACGCCGCCTCGATGCGGCCGCGCTGGGTCATGCCGAGATTGGCGCCTTCGCCGATCAC
>Ga0187856_1003027_pt1 | contig 11962 bp, 10 predicted proteins | sample June2016WEW_8_40_FD_132443 | JGI IMG/M metagenome (GOLD analysis project Ga0187856, IMG submission 132443) | Peatland microbial communities from SPRUCE experiment site at the Marcell Experimental Forest, Minnesota, USA - June2016WEW_8_40 | ecosystem: Environmental > Terrestrial > Soil > Wetlands...
CGGCTTCACGATTTCGCCGATTTCGCGGAACATTTCGCCGGCAAGAACAAGCTCCGGCAAGAAATATTCGCCCTGCTCGAAGCGTTTGCCGACGATTTCCAGCGCCTGCCGGCAGGTGTCGAGCACCTCCTGAGCATCGCCGCCCGCGGCGACGACCTCCTTCGCCAGCGCCAGCGCCTCGTCCTCCTGCATCTCGACAATGGCGTCACGCAGCTTGTCCGTGGTTACCGCCATGGGGATCTCCTTTGATTTTATCCGGCCCAGCACAACCTGTCGAAAGTTCGCAAAAAAAACCGATCGATGGAATTGATCCAAATCAAAGGCGCCGCCGGCAAATCGCCTTTTCTTCGTGCAGCTAAAACTCAGTGATCTGCTATGGGGTGAGCTTTGCAGCGTCTTCGCTCTCGACGGTGCCGCTTATATTTCGCTGCCGCTTCGTCGATGACCGCTCGCAGCCGCGCGCCGTCCGCAACGTCGGCGACCACCGCTTCGACGGCGAGATTCGCCTTCTGCATGGTGGCGACGACCGTGTTGAGGCGCTCAACGTTGATGTCGACCATGACCACCCGAGCGCCGTTTTCGGCCATGACCTCGGCCATCGCCAAGCCAATGCCGCTGCCGGCACCGGTGACGACGGATACGCTTCCGGTGACGTCGAAGAGCTTTTGCATCTTCATCGGACCTTCCTCCCGTCGGTACTTTCGAGTCCGACTTCCTGTGCGGAGGGACTTTCAGGCGGCGGCAGTCGTGGTTTTCGGCTTCGCCTGCCGGCCGAGGGCCACGCTCTGGAAGCGCTTGTAGTAAAGCCACGCAAACACGAAGCTGCAGACCATACCGATGCTCAGCGGGATCATCAGGAACATGTAGAGATGCTCGATCGACGTCTGTCGGGCGATCAGGATACCGCCGATGATCGGGCCGGAAATGGCTCCGAAGCGACTAACGGACAGCGCCCAGCCGGAGCCGCTCGAGCGGAACGCGGTCGGGTACATCATGCCGGAGAGTGCGTTGAGGCCGAACTGGAGGCCGAGCAGCGCGAAGCCGGCGAAGAAGACGTCGAACATCAGCAGGCTCTCGGGCTCGCGGGCGTAACCGATCGTCGTCGCGGTGAACAGCGAGAGCACGAACAGCACGCAAACCGGGAGCACGCCGTATTTGTCGGTCGGCCGCATCAAGACCAGGCCGCCGATCGTACCCCCTAATTGAAACAGCGAGGTGATAATCGCAGCATGCGACATGGGCAGTTTGGCCACGGTCAGCAGCGTTGGCGTCCAGCTGTTGACGAAATAGAAAGCCAATTGGTTGCAGATGAAGAGGACCCAGAGCAGGGTGGTGAGCCAGAACAGCCCATCGGCGAACAAGAGCTTGGGGCTGAACGGCACGGCCGTCTCCTCGGGGATGACAAACTTCGTCTCTGCCGTGATGGGTATCCCCGGGCTCAGCGCCGACACTATTTTGACGATGTCAGCACGCCGATCCGTCTCAAGCACGAGAAACTTGATCGATTCCGGCAACCACAGAGCCACGGCGATCGCAACCAAGAGAGGAAACACACCGCCGACCAGGAACAACACCTGCCAGCCATAGGTCGGCATCAGCCAGGCGGCGATCGGTCCTGGAACCGCACCGCCGAAAGTAACGCCGGTAAACATCAAAATGATCATTGTCGCGCGGACACGCGCCGGGGCAAATTCGGCGTTGAGCGCAATGGTGGTCGGTAGCAGCCCGCCGATGCCGATACCGGCGAAAAAGCGCAGGACCGCCAACGAGGTCGGGCCGCTAGCCCACATCGCCGCCGAGGTGAACACGCCGACCGTGCACAGCGCGCTGAGGATCGCGGTCTTGCGACCCCATCGATCGGCGATATAGCCGAAGAAGGCAGAGCCGAAGAAAATGCCGAACAGGCTCGCGCTCAACACTGGCCCAAAGGCGGCCATATTGGTCAAGCCCCATTCCTTGATGACGGCAGGGCCGGCGAAGGCAGCTGCCGTAATGTCGTAGCCGTCGAACAGGGTCGCGAAGAAGCATAATACGACGATGAGAATGTTGAAGCCACTGATCTTGCGTTCATCGATCAGTCGAGAGACGTCGACAGTCTGAATCTGCGGCATGATTTCTTCCCGGCATGAGGGCCGCGCTAAGTATGCCTCGCCGCCGCACCGGGGTATTGATTTGCATCAAGCGGGGCCACTCATCCTAAAGAGGCGTCGGCAGCGCATGTGTGGCATCACAAAATAAACTCTGCTGGCCGCAAAGAAGAATGAGGTCTTTCTCCGCGTAATCGAGCGGGGTCCAACAGGAATTGAAGCGGAGCAGGAAAAACGCGAAGGTTGCTGAGCGGAGCTCCGAGCGCCTAGGCTGGATGGCGCTCAACTAGCGCGAATCTCTCGCACTACTGTGTGCATCGGGCCTGCGAATCAACGAAAACCGTTGTGCTGCAACATTTCATCGTCGATTCGCGGAGCACCCCAACCTATTTGCAACCCCTCTGGAGAAGGGCGCCGCGATGCAATAGTCTCCCTATCCCATCGGTACAAAAAATCCGTCAGGTCGTTCCTGCGAGCGGAAAATCTGCGCGGCGAGAGGATAAAGGAAAGCGCCATGCTGCTGAATTTCGGTCAGCCCCTGAACGGCGTCATTCAGATGTGCTTCATCGTCGAGGATATCCAAAAGTCTATGCTGGAGTGGGCGGGCAAACTGAAGATAGGCCCCCTGGTCCAGATCAGCGCACAGGATGCGACCATAAGGGTGACCGTCCTCAGTCAAGGACTGTTCCTGCTGCGCCCTGAATTCGCTCGGGGTCAGCATGACCGGGAGCCGGCGAAAATCCTCCCAGGTTCGAATGTCGTCAGGCTTGACGCCGATGTGCTGGAATTTCTCTCGGTAGTAGAGAGAGCGGTCGTAGCAATAGGCGATCTGGCGCGGGATCTTGCCGACCTGGAGCGAGCGAATCTCCTCCGCCGAAAGCGTTTCGGCCGCTTCGTTCCAAAAAAGCCTATTGCGGTCTCGCATCGAGAAATCCCCGCAGCAATTCCGCGCGTAGTGCCGATTGCCGGCTGCCTACATTATTTTTCTTGTGGCGTCACCCCGGCCGCCCGCAACGTCTTGCCCCAATAAGTGTATTGGGCTGCGAGTAGGGCCTCAAATTCCTGCGGCGTGCCTACGCTCAGTTCCACTCCGGAGGCGGCGAGCCTTCCATTGACCTCGTTGGCTTCGGTAACCTTGTTGAGCGCAGTGTTAAGCTTTGCAATAACGTCGTCCGGCGTCTTTGCTGGCGCAACTATGCCATACCAAGATCCATTCTCGAAGCCGGTCATCTGGATGCCATTCTCGTTGAACGTCGGCACATCAGGTAGCTCGACCACGCGCTTTGCGCCCGTCACGCCGAGCACTTGAACGTTACCGCTCTTCGCTAGTCCGATGGCCATGCCTTCCGCTGAGAAAATCGCAGCGATCTGCCCGGCCATCACATCGTCGGTAGCTTGCGCTATCGTCCGATATGACACGAGAAGCGGATTAATTCCGGTTGCTTTCATAAAGGTTATCGCCGCGAGGTGAGGCGTCGAGCCAATCCCACTGTGGCCGATCATGACGGCTTCTTGCTTAGTTTTAGCGAGTTTAAGGAAATCGGCGACGCTGGGCGTGGACAAAGCGGGCGAAACAATCAATACGAACTGTGACTTGGCGGACTGGCCGACAGGTTTAAAGTCTTTCAGAGGATCGACCCGCATATTGGAAAATATATGCGGCGTCACCACGAACGACATGTCCACCTGCATCAAGGTGTAACCATCGGGGCTGGCCCGTGCCACGGCGGTTGCCGCAATTGATGTGCTTGCGCCGGGCCGATTGTCGACAATCACTGGATTGCCGAGGGCCTCACTCAGTCTGGCGGCGACAATTCTTGCGATGCTGTCCGGCGGACCACCGGCTCCCCATGGCACGATGAGTGTGATGTAGCGCGACGGAAATCGCTCGGCATCCACCGCGGCATAAGCGGCGTTAGAAACCGTCAGCGCTGCTGATAGCCCCCCGATCGCTTGTCGTAAAACGTCCCGCCGCCTCATCATATTCATTCATCCCACCTTCTGCAAATTCAGTCTGCTTAGTTGGCCCGCACTCTCGCGTTCAATATCTGCAAAATATCCGTGATATTGTGCGCGGATTCAAGTAGCCAGCGCATAATTGAGTAGGGCGACGAAGGGGGGACCTCTTGAGATTGCGAGAGGTTGCCGATGAGCAAGGACCGGCGAATAGTGTATGACGATCGCTGCCAGATTTATGCGCTGAGCAAGCGCGTGGCCAGCCAGGAAAGCATCGCCAGCGTCTTGGGTGTCAGTCAAAGCGCGGCGAGCCGAGAGATGCGCCGCAATCGAGGTCAGCGCGGCTATCGGTTCAAGCAAGCGGAAGCGAAGGTTCAGCGGAAGGGGCTTTGCATGGCGAGAAATGTCGTGGCAGATGTCGACGTGCTGGATCTTGAGCAATATAAGGAATACGCCGGTCCCGCGAACTGCAAATATTGGCAGTTCGGTGGCGATGCGATCGTATGTGGCGGGCCAACGGAAGTTCTGAAATGCAGAAGGAAATCCAAATGGACTTGTGATCATGAAACTCGAAACCATAGAGACGGCCAAGGCTTGGCCGTTCTCGATGCCTACCCCGCCCTAAAGCCGATAAACACGCAGCCGTGTAAGCGCGACTTGTCGCAGTTCTAGGCATCTACAATAGGCTTGCGCCATTTAAACAATCGAGAGGACTAATGCTGATCCAACTCAAAAGCCATCGCGTAGCATTCGACCTTCTTGGAGCCGACAATGATCCGGTTGTCTGCTTTGCGCATTCGCTAGCTGCAGACAGCGGGATGTGGGCCGAACAAGTGCTTCCGCTGCTCGCCGCCGGGTTTCGGGTATTGCGTATCGACATGCGCGGCCATGGGGGGAGCACCGCTGCAAGCGGTGCCTACACGATGGAGGACCTCGCTAGAGACGTGTCGCAGGTGGTCTCATCACTCGGCATAGACGCCGTTCACTATGTGGGCTTGTCGATCGGAGGCATGTTCGGCCAAGCCTTCGCCCTCAATCACCCGGAACAACTGAAATCCTTGATGATTTGCGACGCCATCCCCGCATCGCTGCCGGATGCACCGGCTATTTGGGGCCCTCGTATGGATGCTGTTCGCAAAGCCGGGTCTCTCGAACCGGTGGCGGCCGGCACCATCGAGCGCTGGCTCACCGCGAATTACAAGGAGAAGCATCCCAGTCGCTGGCGGCAGATCTTTGACACTATACTAGGCACAACACCGGAAGGGTTCATAGGCTCTGCGGCGGCGATACAAAATTTCAGCTTTATCGATAGATTACCGCAAATCTCCGCGCCCACAATTGTAGTCTGCGGCGCGAACGATCCGGGCGCACCGCGCGAACAGAATGAGCGAATCGCAAATCTGATCCCGCATGCGCGATTTGAAGCGATTCCGAACGCCCTACACTTTCCGAATATTGAGGATCCGGCGACGTTCAACCGCATCATGCTGAATTGGCTTACGGGAAACGCCAATTGATTAATCGGTCAAAAAACGGTTGGGCTCGGCGCCGAACCGCATCTGGGTCGCCGACATTGCCTCCTCCATCGTCAAAAACACGTCACGCGAATGGGCGCCAAAACCTGTTCGCTCGCATCGAAGGTTTCTGCAATTGAACGCGTTTGCACGATCAGGCCCCTGAGATAGAGCGAAAAGCGACGTAGCTCCGCCCACTGGACCAATGCGGGGAAGATCAGCTTCTTCTGTCGCATCAAGGATTGACGACGTATCGCCACCCGCTACGAGCTTGCCCGCAATTTCCTTGCCGCTATCACGCTCGTCGGTGCACTCTATTGGATCAAGTTATGAAGCCAGCCCGTCTGTGATGCGCCCGTTGATGTCAAGTGTCGGCGTGTGATCCCTCCTGCCGGCGCTTCGATTTGCCGACGAGGGGCGCCTTGCCCGAAGCCCGTCCCGCAATCGTCGCGCCCCACTTCCTCTCGATCTCCCGCGCCTCCTCCTTCGTCAGCGTCGACGTTGGCGGGAATTTGTCCATCCAGGCGAACGGCCGCACCGCCTCGACGATCGCTTTGGAATGGGAGGCGATGCCGGAGTTCTTATCCTCGGCGGGGATGCGCGGATCGAGCGCCGAGCTCCAGGCGTTGCGCACGATGTCGATCTGCTCGGAGGGCTCACAGCGCGTCGTCACCGCCCACATCACGTCGGCCAGGTTGGAGGGATCGACGTCGTCGTCGACCACCACGATGAGGCGTGCCATATAGCTGTTGGCCGCCGCGATCAGTGCCGCTCGCTTGGCATGGCCGGCGTAGCGCTGCTTGAGCGCCACCACGGTCATGAGTTGCGCCACGTGCTGCCACACGCCAACCACATCGGTGACGCCGGCCGTCTCCAGATCGCTCCAAATCGAGGCAGCGCGGAGCGGCAAGCCGAAGTGAAAGCGTGGCGGCTTCATCGGCGGGGAGCCGAGCAGGATCGGATCGTTGCGATGGTGGATAGCCTTTACCTCCATTACCGGGCACAGCCGCTTGTCGGCGGCATAGTAGCCGGTGAACTCGCCGAACGGCCCTTCCGGCAGCATCAACTCGCTCGCCGGCAGAAACTCGCCTTCGAGGACACTCTCGGCTTGTGCCGGCAGCGGTAGGCCGGTGAACGGGCCGGACAGCACTTCGATCGGAGCACCCTTGATCCCGCCGGCGAAGTCGTATTCCGCCTGACCGGCCGGCAGATATTCGAAGCCCGCAATGAACAACGCCGGGTCCTCGCCGTTAATCACGGCGATTGGGCAGGATTGGCCCTTGTCCCAGTATTTCCGAGCGATGATCGCGCCGTGCCGGCCCGGATGGTCGAACTGGATGGTGACCCTGCTCTCGCTGTGGACCTGGATGCGGTAGATCGAGGCATTGATCCAGCCGGTGTCGGGATCGCGCATGATGACCAGCGAGCCCGAACCGATGAACTGCCCGCCGTCCTTGCGATGCCAATAGGGCGCCGGTAGCGCCCGCAAATCGACCCACCTTCCGTTCGTCGAATTCTCCAGGAACGGCGCGTCCTTCACCGTGATGGGCTGCTGCGCCTTCAGCGTTTTCCGCTTCTCCATCCACGCCTTGAGCGCGTCGAGCGGCGCGAGCCTCGGGTCGATGCCGAGCGCAAGAGCCGCGCGTTGCGGCGTAGTCGTGGCGTTGGTGAAGACGCGAAATCCCTTCGGATAACCCTTGATACGGTCGAACAGCAGTGCCGGGCATTCCCGGCTGCCGGCCGCGACCTCAGTGATGCCGCCGATCTCGAAATGCGGGTCAGCGCCGTCGACGTGCCGGAGCGCGTTAAGGTTGCCGACCTGGTCGATGAATCCGCGCAAATCCTTATAGATCACTGACGACTCCAATGAGAGCAATATCGTCTTGAACGTAGATAAACTCATGTTGCCTGACGATCAACATCGCAATGAATGGATTCAATCGCCTATCCCTTCCGCAAACCTGATACAGATGGCAAGCAACAGCGAATCGGGCGAAGCTTTTATTCGATCTTCAGACCGATCTGGTTGGCGCCGAAAATCTCTGCTTGTTACCTAGAAAATTACCGTTTTGCAGAGACGCCAACTGGCGCACGATCCCGCGAGGGCGGGGCGACGAGGAATGCCTCAGCGTCACGGGCAACCTTTGAATGTCCGCTCCGGCCGCTGAACGTCAATGCAACCATCGAATGCTGTGAGGCGTTGAGCGCCGTCTCGATCTGCCGCGCGGCGTCCTTGAGTAGCGGCAAATACTTCCTCAGCTTCGTTTGCGTGTTGGTGCGGGGCGGATACTCCATAACGTTCACGGCGGCGACGACATGTCCCGCCTGATCGCGGATCGGTACGGCGATCGAGGAGTATCCCTCGCCCATCGTCTGGTCGATGGTGGCCCATCCTCGGGTGCGGGTATGATTGACACTTTGCCTCAACTCGCTCTTGTCGAGGGAGGACGTCGCCATGCGAAGCTGCTCCGGTAGGCTGGCCCAATAAGCCTCGAACTGTTCCTTCGGCAGGCCAGCCAGAAGAACGCGACCGAGCGAGGTGCGATAGGCCGGAACGCGTTCTCCGAGATAAATCGAGAAGTTAAGTATCCGATTGTTCGCGGACCTGGCGAGTAGCCGGACCTGGAACTCGTCCAGCACGCCGAAGCTGGATGTTTCGCGCGTCTCCTCGGTGAGTTCATTCAGAAATGGCTGGAGAAGACGATTGGGATCGAGCGACGAGAGATAGCTGAAGCCGATGTCCAGAGCACTCGGCCGAAGATAGAATAGGTCGCCGCTCAACCCCACATACTGCAGATCAACCAGGGTCAAAAGGAAACGGCGCGCCGTCGCGCGATCCAGGCCGGTCCGATTGGCAACGTCGGTGATCCTCAGTATCGGCGCATCACGATCGAATGCCTTGATCACGGCCAATCCGCGCGCGAGCGAAACCGAGAAGTGGCTCGGCGAATTTCGCATTCCCTTCGACAAGTCATCGCTCCTTCAGCAATCCGAACAGGCAGGTCGCGCGATTTCATGTGTTGCGCGATTATCGCACCAAATCGGCCATCTGCTAGCGCAGGCCTTTGGAAGTCGCCTATTGACACCATTCAAAGCAGAACCTTAGACTTTACCGCGCCATCGTATGTGCGATAATCGCACATCATGAGACCAACTGCAAAGGGTCCTGAACATGTCCTCCGTTTCAAAATACAACCACGTGATTGTCGAGAAGGACCGCGGACTGACCTGGGTGACATTGAATCGCCCCGATAAGCGCAATGCGATGAGTCCGGAACTGGACCTTGAGATGCTCGACATCATCCTAAGCTTGGAGGGCGATCCGGAAACGCGCGTTCTCATCCTGACGGGCGCCGGAGAAGCCTTCTGCGCCGGGATGGACCTGAAGCTTTATTTCCGCGAGCTTGAAAACAAGCCGGCCGAACGCATCCGGGCGGAGTGGGTGACGCACCAGTGGCGCTGGTACCGCTTGTGGAACTTTCCGAAACCGACCATTGCCATGGTCAACGGGTTCTGCATGGGCGGGGCCTTTACCCAATTGATCGCTTGCGATTTTGCTATTGCAGCGGAGGACGCCAAGTTCGGACTGTCTGAGGTAAATTGGGGGATTCTTCCTGGCGGCCTCGTAAGCAAGGTCCTCCAAGTCTGCCTCGGCTACCGTGACGCGCTCTATTGCAGTCTGACCGGCGAGCTGTTCGACGGAAAGAAAGCCGAGGAGATCAGGCTGATCAATAAGGCCGTGCCGGCCGCCGATCTGCGGAAGACCACAGAGGAGTTCGCCCGCCGCTTCCTCAAGCTTAATCCGGAGACCCTGCGGGCTACCAAGCAAGGCCTGAAAGCCGTGCGGGACATGGATTTCGGCCAAGCGCACGAATACCTGATGGCCAAATCCGGAGAGCTGCGCGCCCGCGACAAGGAAAACGGCTACAGCCAGGGCATCAAGCAGTTCGTCGACGATAAGAGCTTCAAACCCGGCCTCGGAGCCTACAAGCGTCCAGAGTAGAAGTGACTGAGGGCATCTCTGGAGTTCCCTTCGATGAATCCGGTTTCGCTGCCTCTTGCCGGCGTGAAGGTTCTCGAACTCGGCACGATGATTACCGCTCCCTACGCTGCGATGTTGCTTGGCGAGTTGGGTGCGTCGGTCATAAAAGTCGAGAATCCGGACGGCGGCGATCCGTTTCGTGCCACCGCAGGCGGCCGATACGGGCCGAACTTTGTCGCCTACAATCACGGCAAGCGCAGCATTGCGCTTGATCTGAAGGACCAGATGGGAAAGAGGGTGTTCCACAAGTTGCTTGAGGAATCCGACGTCCTCGTGGAGAATTATCGCTCCGGTGTGATGGACAAGTTCGGATTCAGTAGCGATGCAATCCGGGCGATCAATCGACGGATTGTCCACTGTTCGATCACCGGCTTCGGCGCGAGCGGTCCCTACCAAAACCGGCCCGCCTATGACGCCGTCGCAAGCGCGCTGAGCGGGATCTACGGCCTGGCAGTCGATCCGGATGACCCGAAACTCGTAGGCGTGACGATCTCCGACAACGTGACTGGGATGTACGCAGTCAACGGAATCGTGAGTGCGCTCTATGAATGCGGGCGGACAGGCCGCGGCCGACGGATCGAGGTCAACATGCTGGAATGCTCGATCGGTTTCACGCCGGATGCCTTTGCCTGCTATACGCAAACCAAAGTCCAATACGGACCTTCATCGCGTGTGGCGTCGTCACAATGTTTCGCCTTTGCCTGCGCAGACCGGAAGCTTATCGCCATCCATTTGTCGCTGCAGAGCAAGTTCTGGGACAATTTCCTCAAGGTCCTCGACGAACCCGCGATCACATTGGATCCTCACTTCGTCGAGCGGTCGGGACGCGTGTCGCGGTATCACGAGCTCAATGCTAAAGTTGCAGAGGTGATAGCAAAGCACGATCGCATCTTTTGGATGGAGCGATTGGAGCGGTTCGACGTTCCTTTTGCGCCTATCAACACAATACCGGACGTTCTTTCAAACCCGCAGGTCGAGCACCTGGGCACCTTCAGTGAAACGCATCACCCGACCGAGGGGAAGATCGTCACAATCCGCTCACCCGTTCTTGTCGACGGCATGCGTTGTGACAACGCGCCGCCGCCAACGCTGGGCGAGCACACACGCGATATTCTACAGGAACTCGGGTTCTCAAGTGACGTATGACGTCTTTCGCGGCGCTATCGAGGATGACCCGCAAACCGGGCAAGGCTGCCGTTGCTCGCCGAAAGGATGTTTCATGAGCGGACAGGAGGGCCAATGACGTTTGCACTCACGAGCGAGCAAAAGCTGCTTCGCGACAGCGTGCGCAAGTTGCATGAGAAGCATGCGCCGCGGGACTACATCCGCCGCCTCGAGCGCGAAAACGCGTATCCTTATGAGCTGTACCGGGCTTGGGTCGACGCGGGCTTGTTCGGCGTCGCGTTCCCCGAGAAGTACGGCGGCTCCGGCGGCTCGTTGCTGGATCTTGCCATCGTCGTCCACGAAATTGCCTACAATAGCATCGACTTCCAGATGTCGTTCGGTGGTTGCGTGTTCTGCGGGCTCAACATCCTGCGAAAGGGCAGCGAAGAGCAAAAGGAATACTGGCTGCCGAAGCTTATCAACGGTGAGCGCCGCATGTCGATTTCGATCTCCGAGCCGGGGGCCGGGTCGGATGTCGGTGCCATCAGCGCGCGCGCGATCCGCGACGGCGACGCCTTTGTCGTTAACGGCCAGAAGTTGTGGAACACAGGAGCCGGGGCTCGCGATCTCACCCTGAACGTCTATCTCAAGACCGATCCGGCCGTGCACTATCGCAAGGGTATGTCGTTGTTCCTTATCGACAACGATTCGCCGGGCGTCTCCTTCAATAAGCTCGACATGCTCGGCCGGCGCTGCACAGGTACCTATGAGGTTTTTTTCAGAGACGTTCGCGTCGATGCGAGCCGCATCATCGGCGGGGAGAACAATGGCTGGGACTGCCTGCTTTCCGGGCTGCAGGTGGAGCGGATCGTCTCCGCTGCGGGCAATTGCGGTGCCGCGCAGGCCGTGATCGATCTCACCAGCGCTTACGCGAAAGAGCGCAAGCAATTCGGCCGCCCGATCGGATCGAATCAAGCCATCGCGCACATGCTGGCCGATATGCAGACCGAGACGGCAGCGGCGCACGCTCTAACCTGGCAGGCAGCGAGCACGATCGCCGCCGGGGAAGACGCCTTCAATGAAATTACCATGGCCAAGCTCAAAGCGTCGGAAACTTATGTTTCAGTAGCCAATATGGGCATGCAGATCTTCGGCGGCTTTGGCTACAGCAAGGAATTCGATATAGAGCGTCACTACCGCGATGCGCGCCCGTCGACGATTGCCGCGGGCACGTCACAGATTCAGCGCAACCTGATCGC
>Ga0187856_1003028_pt1 | contig 11958 bp, 14 predicted proteins | sample June2016WEW_8_40_FD_132443 | JGI IMG/M metagenome (GOLD analysis project Ga0187856, IMG submission 132443) | Peatland microbial communities from SPRUCE experiment site at the Marcell Experimental Forest, Minnesota, USA - June2016WEW_8_40 | ecosystem: Environmental > Terrestrial > Soil > Wetlands...
CCAAACTTTTTTTGAAATTGCAGCAGGCTGAGCGTTTTCTGTTGCATGATTTTGCTCCAATTAGCTATTTATTTTAATTAATTATAGCATATTGATCGGAGCAAAATCAATAAGCGTTTTCTCTAATAAACTCAATATTCAGCCGGCCGATAAGGTATCTGTATTGGGAATATTAAGATATGCCGATGATATTCCTTTTTCCCATACTACCTCTTTTCTGAGCGCCAAGAAATTTCCCGGGATTTATGCTTTATTAAACGGATCATTTTCTCTTTATCAACTTCTTGAGGAACAGTATGGCATCGAAGCGACGAGGAAATCTTCCAGATTTGAGGTTTCCATTCCTGATGATAAGGATATGGAGAATTTGCAAATTTCCCCCAAGACCCCTCTTCTGGTCGTGAAAAGCCTCTCCGAAAGCCAGGATGGGGATATCGTGGAATACTGCCTCAGCAAATTCCGAGGTGATCTGTGCAGCATCACCGTGGACTTTAATGACGTAAAGGGGTGATAGCCAGGGAAAATGGTCCGGTATATCTAGCCGGGGTGGGTGGGCCGCGGTATCGGCTCGATGAAACGGAACATTCTTTCACATTGATGATCTCAGGAGGAGAAGATGAAAAGGTATTTTGTGGTTATCGGGTTGGCTCTGGCTCTGACGTCCATGCTCACCGGAACCCTCCAAGCCGAAGAAAAATGCCTGGTGATGGGTCTCATTCCCGCTGAAGACCCCAAGGCCATGATTGAGCAAATTAAACCCATGAAGGCCTGGATGGAGAAAAGCCTGGGGAGGTGCATCACACTCTTCACCGCCACCGATTATACCGGGGTAATCGAGGCTATGCGGGCAAAAAAGGTGGATTTCGCCTGGTTTGGCCCCTTTTCATACACGATGGCCCATGATCGGGCGGGAGCCGAGGCCTTCGCCGTGGGCATCGATTCCAAGGGCAAAAGCACTTACCGCTCATACCTGGTGGCCACCCCGGAAACGGCCGAGAAGCTGGGGATCTCCACCCCTTTGGAAGGGGAGGAAGGGATGAAGGCGATAGCTCAAAAACTTAATAATCTTAAGGAGAAAATCACCTTCACCTTCACTGACCCGGCTTCCACCTCCGGCTACGCCGTTCCCAGGTACTTTATGTGGAAGGTCGGCCTGGACCCGGAAAAGGTGTTCCGGAAAGTGGGCTTCAGCGGCACTCATGATGCCGCGGAACTCATGGTCAAAAACAAGACAGTCGATATGTGCGCAGATAATGATATGACCGATCCCGCCATGGTCGCCGCGGGGAAGATATCGCCCCAGACCAATATCATTATCTGGAAGTCTATCCCCCTTCCCGGTTCTCCCGTGGCTTATCGACAGGACTTGCCGGAAAACCTCAAAGCCGGTTTGAAAAAGGCGATTACCACAGTCCCTGAAGATGCCAACAAGGTCACCGCTTTTGGGAACATAACCGGATGGCAGCTAGTAAGTGACAGCGACTATGCCCTGATTAAAGAGGTCAAAAAAGTGATTGACGGCCTTAAATAAGGTGCTCAATGACGGTAGTGTCCGGCAAGGTTTTTGCTATGAGACAGGCAGTAGAGAATTGTTTGAACTTAGTCATGCCCACTATCTAATTAATTCATGGAATATACAAGCTATTTCCCTCTCCCCCCTTGGGGGGAGAGGGAAGGGTGAGGGGGTACAACAGCCGATGAAGCCACCCCTCGCAGGGGGAGAGGGGATTTAGTTGCATCGGTATAATATGTGGATATCGCTGAAATTACGATGGTCTAAAGTTTAACTGCGAAATAAAGTGTAATCTTCTCCATGCAATTTTGTTGCCGGACACTACTGGCTCAATGCGGCTTTGGGTAGGGTTCAGGGAGGCGGGATTGAACCGTCTCGAGGATGCAGCCCAACGGGCTCACCAGGAAGCAGGGCGGCTACTGCGGCAGACGCCCAAGGTCTGAAAGAGATATGGTTAAGGTGGCGAACCTTAGGAAACGGTTCAACGACCGGGAGGTCCTGGCCGGCATTAATCTGCAGGTGAGGAAAAGCGAACCCGTGGCCCTCATCGGCCCCAGTGGATCAGGGAAAACCACCTTGATCAGGACCATCAATGGCTTTGTGGTTCCTGACGCGGGCACGATCTGGGTCGGCGGAAAAGAAATTAAGTATCGGGACAGAGAGTCTTTGCGCCAAACCCGAAAGAAAATCGGCATGATCTATCAGCTTTTCAACCTGGTGGAGCGAACCTCGGCCCTGGTAAATGTGATGGCCGGCGCCTTGGGGAGACTGGACCGGGGCGTTTCTTTATTTTCTTCTACCCTCGGTTTCTTCAGCAGGCTGGAAAGGGAAAAAGCCATGGATCTCCTCAGGTTTGTGGGTCTCGAGGATAAGGCCGGGGAACGGGTGGACCGGCTCAGCGGCGGCCAGAAACAGCGGGTTGCCATTGCCCGGGCATTAATGCAGGAACCGGAGTTGCTTCTGGCGGATGAACCCATCGCCAACCTGGACCCCAAGTCCAGCAGGAAAATCTTGGAACTGTTATTCCAGATAAACCAGGACAAAAAGATTACCCTGATCACGGTTCTCCATCACCTTGACTCCGTGAGGGATCACTTTGCTCGGGTGATCGCCCTTAAAGAGGGAGCCATTTGCTTTGACGGCGGCACCCGCGACCTCAACGAGCACATCGTTCAGGATATTTATGCGTTTGACGAGGAATTTGAATGCCTTCCAGCGCGAGCCTGCAATATCTGAACAAGGCCGGGAGGCTTTTGTGGTTGTTCTTATTCTTGGTGATCCTGGGCTTCTCCTTCAAAGTTTCGAAGGTGGATATCGGGTCCCTCATAGGCGGATTATCTCTTTCGGCAGCCCTGGCCAGGGAGATGCTGCCGCCGGATTTTTCCAGGTGGAAGCATATCGTGAGCCTGGCTGCGGAAACCGTGGCCATGGGCTTTTGGGGCACGATCCTCGGTATGCTCATTTCCTTGCCGCTGGGATTTCTGGCGGCCAGAAATATTGCCAAAAACTGGTTAATATACCACCTCTCCAAGGGCCTGGTGACCCTGTTAAGATCGATCCCGGACCTCATTTACGCCTTTTTTTTTGTTACCGCCTTCGGCCTCGGAGCGCAGGCGGGGGTGGCGGCATTAACCCTGGCCACGGTAGGGCTGTTGGGCAAGTTTTATTCCGAGGCGGTGGAGAGCATCGATGAAAAGCCGGTGGAAGCCCTGATGGCCACGGGAAGCCGCCGTTTAAGCGTCATCCGCCATGCCATTGTTCCCCAGGTGCTCCCCTTGTTTATGGGGTACAATCTTTACCTGCTGGACCACAATATCCGGGTCGCCCTGGCCTTGGGGGTGGTGGGCGCCGGAGGCCTGGGGGTAGAGCTTTTCATCCAAATGCGGGAATTCCATTACCAGAAGACCTCCGCCATCCTGGTGGTCATTCTAGTCATGATCATTATCATTGACCGGGTTTCCGCTTATCTGCGGAATAGCATTATTAATGGCGCCTTTCTGCGTCACGGCAGCCGCACCAAAGATACCGCGATGCTGATCGCCGTGAGCTTGATCACTCTGATCTCAATTTATTTCATTCCGATAGATTTCAAGGAAATGGCTGCCGGGTTGCCGCGTATCTGGGAATTTCTGAAAGGCATGTTCCCACCTGATTGGTCCAGAACTGCGGTTTACCTGAAATTAATGCTGGAGACCGTGGGAATGGGGATTAGCGGCACCTTTCTGGCCATTGTCCTGGCGATCCCTCTGGGGATGTTGGCGGCCCGGAATGTGAGTCATAACCCGATAATTTATAATCTGGCAAAGGAAATTACCAATTTTTTCCGGGCTATACCGGATATCGTGTTCGCCTTGATTTTCGTGGTGGCGGTAGGTTTGGGGCCCTTTGCCGGGGTCTTGGCCCTGGGCCTGAACTCTGCCGGGTTCTTGGGAAAATTTTATGCGGAAGCCATTGAAACGGTTCATGGCCTGGCGGCCACACCAAAGCGATGAAAATGCTTACCGACATCAACCAGCATTTTCAGAGAAAATGTGGACTCCAAACCGGTGGAAGCCGTGGAGGCCACCGGCGCCAGGTTCCTCCAACGGATCGGTCACTCCATCTTCCCTCAAGTCCTGCCGCTCTTTAACAGCTATAATCTTTATATCCTGGATCGGAATATTCGATACTCCACCATCATGGGCCTGGTAGGCGCCGGCGGCATCGGCTTCGAACTGGTCATGACCACGAGGATGTTTGAATATCGCCAGATGGCCGCCATGCTTTTGATCATCCTGGCCGCCATTATGATCCTGGACTGGCTCTCGGCTTACCTCAGAAAAAAGGTGGTTTAGGGAGAGATGCGCGGCGTTAGTATTGACCATTGGCAAGTCTTGATAACGAAACTGGACCCGATATCTCTCCGGCAACTGTTTGATCTCCTGGCGCCGGAAGGGGTCAAAATCCTTAAGGAGCCGGAATCCGGACTGATAATGATGGCCGCCAAGGATTCTCTGGACACGGATTTCTATTTGGGAGAAATCCTGGTGACGGAAGCCGAGGCTGAATACCGGGGGTTCAAGGGTTATGGCATGGTGCTGGGGGAGGAGCCGGAGAAGGCGCTCCTGGCAGCAGCGGTGGAGGCAATTTGGCGCAGTGACCATGAGGACCTGCAAAGCAGAATCCGGAAATTTCTCGAAGCCCGGGGGGAGAACTTGGCTACTGCGGCCGCAAAGGAACGGAAATTAATCGCCCGGACGAAAGTAAGTTTCGAAACTATGGCCAAGGGATGAAGGAAATGTGGACAAGTGCGACATATCTGGTCACCCAGCGGACTTTCCGAATCTTGCTCCAGGCCATGAGCCATCCGGGCAGGACTTATGCCTTGCCCGGAGGAGGTTGCAAGTCCGGTTGGCAGATGGTATTGCAAACCCTGCTGGACCCGGAAGTCAGCTTTACGGTCCTGGGTAATGACCAGCCGGGCTGGGAAAGGGAAATCCGGCAACTAACCAGGTGTCCCGCCTCCGAGGTAGCTCAGGCGGATTTCCTTATAGCCCCTGAAGGAGACAGTCACGGAGAACTATGGAAGGCCAGGCGAGGCACCCTCGAATATCCGGACACCGGCGCCACGGTCATCTATCTGGTGGAATCCCTAAAAGATCAAGGCGGGGAGGAACCGGAACTGGTATTAAGGGGCCCCGGCATCCAGGATGCAATCGCCCCGGTTATCCAGGGCCTGAATAAACATGAGTTTCTCTATTTGCAAGAAATCAACCGCGAATTTCCTTTGGGAATAGACGGCATCTTCATCGATCGGGTGAACCGGATCATGTGCCTCCCGCGTTCCACCCAAATAGAGGTGAGATAAACATGGGATACGTGGCGGTCAAGGGGGGCTTCGAGGCCATAGATCATGCGGCTCAACTGCTTACTTACGACCGCGTCAAAGGGCCCTCCCGGCCCCTGGAGTTGGAGCAGATCAAGGAACAGCTCTATCTGGCGGTAGATCGAGTGATGGGAGAAGGTTCCCTTTACGCCCCGGATCTGGCGGCTCTGGCCCTCAAACAGGCTGCAGGCGATACCTTGGAAGCCGCTTTTATACTCCGGGCCTATCGGGCCACCAAATCCCGGCTGGGCTATACCATCCCGCAGTCCACTGCGCAAATGCGGGTGGTCAGGAGGATTTCCGCGGCCTTTAAAGACGTTCCCGGGGGTCAGATCCTGGGCGCAACCACGGATTACACCCTCCGGCTGCTGGACTTCAAGCTTTTGGACGACTCTTCCGAAAAAAGAGAGATCTACCTGCGGGAATTATTTGATCAACTCCACGAGGTCGATCCTCTGCCGGAATCCTTTCCCAAGGTCATCGAGATATTACGGCAGGAAAATCTGCTGGTGGCCAGAGCTCCGGCCAATGGCGGGACGGCGGGGATTTTTGATCTCACCCGGCAGTCGTTGACGTATCCGGCCGCCAGAAGCACGGCGCTGCAAGCCATGGCCCGGGGAGAGACAGGGGGGCTGTTGCTTCTGGCTTACTCCAGTATGCGGGGCTATGGCGATATCCACCCCGCCATTGGGGAATTGCGGGTGGGTTTTCTGCCGGTCAAGATAAACTCTCCGGAAGGCGGCGAACCTCGAACAGTTGGAGAAGTGAAGGTTACCGAGGCGGAAGTGCTCGCCCGCTTTGCCTCCCAGGATGGTTCCCCCAAATTCACCCTGGGTTACGGGATGTGCTTCGGGCATAATGAAATCAAGGCCATTTCCATGGCGATCCTGGACCGGACGATGCAGGCTGCGGAACCGCAACTGCCCTGCGAGAGCCAGGAGTTTGTCTTGTCCCATATCGACGGTATTGATTCCATGGGCTTTTGTAATCATTGGAAATTGCCCCATTATGTCACCTTCCAATCGGATCTAGACCGATTGCGCCAAACCCGGCAAATGACGAAGACCGAAGATAAGGCGGTAACCCCCAAATGAGCCTGGCAAAATGGATTTCGGTCAATCTCCGTCCGGCTGCCGTCCCTTATAACTTCGGTTTTATCGATGAGGGCGCCAAGAATGAAATCCGGCGAAAGATTCTCAAGGCGGTGGCCATTCCGGGATATCAGGTGCCCTTTGCCTCCCGGGAGCTTCCCATCGCCAGAGGCTGGGGCACTGGCGGGCTGCAAATAACCCTGGCCCTCATCGGGCCGCAAGACACCTTAAAGGTGATCGACCAGGGCTGTGACGGCAGTGTTAACGCGGTTAATATCAAGAAATTCGTGGGCAAGGTCACCGGGGTAAACATTACCACCATGACTCGGGAAGCCACTATCATTCAAACCCGGCACCGGATTCCCGAGGAAAAGATGACCGGGGAACAGATCCTGGTCCTGCAGGTCCCTTTCCCGGAGGCTTTAAGGACGGTGGAACCCTCGGAGCGGGAGACCCGCCGGATGCACGCCGAGGCCGACTACAGCCGCATGTGGCTTTATCTTTACGAAGATGTGGTCAAATATCGGGAAATCAGTATCGGGGCCCGCTACCCGGTAACCGTCAATGGCAGGTATATCATGGATCCCAGCCCTATTCCGCGCTGGGATATTCCTAAGCTCCACCTGGCTGAGACGGTGTATCTCTTCTGCGCCGGCCGGGAAAAAAGAATCTACGCCGTACCCCCCTATACCCGGGTGGAACCCCTGGAGTTTGAGGACGCCAACTTCCGGGTGGAGGATTTTGGAGGGGCCGCATGTCACAGGTGCGGGAGCGCTTGCACGTTCCTCGATGAAATTATTGATGACGCCACCGGCCGCAGACTATATCTCTGCTCGGATACCGGGAACTGCGATCTCAATCTTGGCCAACAACGCAAGGAGTCAAGCCGTGGAAGTGGAACTCCGGAAAGCTGAGGAGCAAGACCTGCCCTGCATCCTGCCCCTCTATGCCCAGTTAGGTCAAGATAACGGGCGGATTCTGTCTCTGGAGCAAGCCGGGATAATCTTTGCCCGCATGCGAGCCTATCCGGATTACCAACTCTATGTCGCCATGGCCCAGGGGGAAATTGTGGGCGTATTTGCCTTGCTGGTCATGGACAACCTGGGGCATCTGGGCGCGCCTTCCGGGGTGGTGGAAGATGTGGTGGTGCGGGAAGACTGGCGGCATCGGGGCATTGGCCAAGAGATGATGGGTTTTGCCATGGAATACTGCAAATCCCGGGGCTGCTACAAATTGGCCCTGTCCAGCAACATTCATCGGGAAGAGGCCCATGGCTTTTATGAGAGTTTGGGTTTTACCAAGCAGGGTTACAGCTTTGTAGTGGAATTATGGCCTTATTGAGACCTGTCTTGCCAACCTCGAATTGGCACAATAGTCATGAGATGACGCCGGAACTAATTTTAGAGGTCGGAAACCTCACTAAAATTTATGGCTCGGGGTGCCCCTTCTGTCTGAAGGCAACCGGACCTGATTATGATACCAACATGTGCCCCCACTGCGGGTCAGTGGTGGCCTGTGGCGAAGTCTTTCTGGAACTTTACCCGGATGAGATTCTCGGCATCGTCGGCGAGAGTGGTTCAGGGAAAAGCACCCTGGTGAAACTGCTGTATTTTGACGAGGAAGCCAGCTCCGGAGAGATGTATTTCCGGGGCACGGAGCAATCGTACCCGGATTTAGCCGGGGCTCTTCTTGGTGAAAATCTCTTGACCCTCAGTTCCTTTCAGAAAAGGCGGATAAAAAACGCCTTTATGGGAATGGTCTATCAGTATCCCCATCTGGGGCTGCGGTTAAAGGTGACCGCGGGAGGCAATATTGCCGAGCGGTTGATCACGGCCGGATGGCGCAATGTCCTGAACATGCGGAATCGAGCCTCCCAGCTATTTCAAAAAACCGAGATTCCTGAGCAGAGGATGGATGAACCGCCCCGCAACTTCAGCGGCGGCATGCAGCAGCGGGTGCAAATCGCCAAGGCCCTGTCAAATAATCCCCTAATTCTTTTTCTTGACGAGGTGAGCACCGGCCTGGACCTTTCGGTGCAGGCCCGGGTGTTGGACTTGTTGCGAACCCTACAGCGGGAATTTCGGTTATCCATGATAGCCGTGTCTCACGATCTGGGGGTGATCAGACTCCTGACCTCCAGAACTTTGGTGATGAAACACGGCAGGATAGTGGAAGCGGGACTGACTGACCAGATTCTGGAGGACCCGCAGCATCCCTACACCCAACTATTGGTGAATTCCCAACTATAACCGGCTCGTGCCGCGGGTGGTCAAAACCGATTGATTAAAATAGATAATTTAAGCAAGACCTTTCATATCCAGGCCACCGGCAACAAGGTGATCGAGGCCCTGCACGCCATCTCCTTTCAAGTGGCCGCGGGTGAATTTTTGGGGCTTGCCGGCCCCAGCGGCGCCGGCAAGAGTACCATCTTGAAGTGCATCTACCGTACCTACCTGCCGACTGCAGGTGACATCTGGTATCAGTCCATGGGCTGCGGCCGGATTAATCTGGCAAAAACGTCCAACCGCGTGGTCCTTGGCCTCAGAAGCCGGGAGATCGGCTATGTCTCACAGTTTTTCAAGGTAATCCCCCGGGTCTCCGCTCTGGAGGTCGTGGCGGAACCCCTGGTCACCAGGAATGGGATGCCGCCGAATTTAGCCAGGACGAAGGCAGCCGAGCTTTTACAATGGTTGCAGATCCCGCCATCCCTGATGGATGCGTATCCGGCCACTTTTAGTGGAGGCGAGCAGCAAAGGGTGAACATTGCCCGGGCGGTTATTTGGAAACCGAGATTGTTGCTTCTGGATGAACCCACCGCCTCCCTGGATTCGCAGGCAACGGCCGTAGTTATGGAGATCCTTCGAGAACTGAAGGAAGAAGGAACCACCATGATAGGAATATTTCATCGGCGAGACCTGATCCGAAAAATTACCGACAGGGTTTATGAGACCGGAGGTCGACAGTTATGAGATCGGGGAACCAGGCTCTAGTGATTGAGAATGCTCAGGTGGTCACACCTTGTGGGACCCTGGAAGGAGCTTCGGTGAAGATTGAAGCGGGCCTTATCTCGGAGATCAAAGAAGGGGAGATAAAGTCCGGGGCCTTTCGTTTGAACGCCCACCGGGGATTTGTCTTGCCGGGCTTCGTTGACTTGCACAGCGATGCGATCGAAAAGGAGATAGAGCCAAGACCGGGAAGCTTCTTTCCCAATAACATCGCCATCATTGAACTGGACAAAAAGCTCGCCGCCTGCGGGATTACCACTATCTTCCATGCCTTGTCCTTCGCGGAGGGAGAAATCGGCGTCCGTTCCAATAAAATGGCCGCAGAGATAATCACGGAAATCGGCCGTCTTGCTCCTCAACTGCAGATCAAGGCTAAAGTTCACGCCAGATTCGAGATAACTGACAGCCTGGCTGTGCCTTATCTGGAGCAGCTATTGCGTGACGGGAAAATTCACCTTTTATCGGTCATGGACCATACCCCGGGACAGGGGCAGTTCAAAGAAGTCGCCACTTTTAAAAAATATTTTGGAACTGTTTATGAGAGAACCGAGGAAGAACTGGATAAAATAATCGATAAAAAAATCCTGGCCCAGGCAACGATGAAATCCCAAATAGAGCAGATAGCCAGGTTATGCAACTCCCTGGATATTCCACTGGCCTCCCATGACGATGACTCCGCCGAAAAAATTCGGTGGCTGAAGGAGATGGGCATTGCCATCTCAGAATTTCCAGTTAATCTCGAGGCGCTTAAAGCTGCTCAGGAAGCAGGAATTTATGTCTGCCTCGGTGCTCCCAATGCCTTGCGGGGTAATTCGCGGGCGGGAAACTTGAGCGCCCGGGAAGCCATTTTCTCAGGTCTGGGGGATATCATTTGCTCTGATTATACCCCCATGGCTATCCTTCATGTAGTTTTCATGCTCCACCGGCTGGGAAACTTGCCTCTCCACCAGAGCGTCAATATGGTAAGTCTTAATCCTGTCAGAGCCGCGGGACTGGCGGACCGAACCGGTTCTTTGGAGGCCGGGAAGGAAGCTGATTTAATCTTGGTGGATGCGAGCGGCGAAGTTCCGCGAATCGTCAAAACCTTTGTGTCGGGAAAGGAAGTTTATTCCACATGCTGAAGATTGGCACCAAAATAGATGAAGTGAGAATTGACGGCGACTTGCAAAGGCTCCGGCAAGACCTGGAATATTTTTCCCAAGCCGGGTTGGCGGCCGCGGAACTGCCGGTCCACGGACTGGATGCCATTAAAAATGGCCGCCTGGATATGGTTCAACTTAAAAGAATCAAGGAAATAGTCCGTAATTTTCCAGGGGCCTTCAGCGTCCATGCCCCCAATCCCCTCAACCTGATGGACTCCTCCAATCGTGAGCTCCACCTGTCCGTATTCCGAGCCTCCCTGGAATTTGCGGTAGAAGTGGGAGCGGGAATTCTGGTCTATCATCCCGGCAGATATATCCTGGAAGAGACCTTCCCCATATGCATATGCGGGAAAAACGAACTATCAGAGAGAGATAAGCAGAAGTTGCTGGCGGCGGAAGCCGAGATGCTTCAGGAGCTATCCGGTGAGTATCCCGAAGTGACTATTTGTCTGGAAAATGCCAGGCCATATCTCTTCCATTCCCCTTATTGCTACGCCGAAAGGCTTGAGCCTTTGAAAGAACAGGTAGCAAAAATCAATCGTGGTAATGTCAAAATAAATCTCGATTTTGGTCATTTATACCTCGCAGCCAAATTTTACGGATTTGATCCGATAAGGGCCGCGGGTGCAGTAAAAGATTTCATTGCCCATTGCCATGTGCATGATAACTTCGGTAATGCCGTCTATTATCATGAAAAACAACAGACCCATCTGATTCCCTTCGGCAAAGGCGATGCCCACATGCCTGTGGGATGGGGGGAAATACCAATTCTGGAAATACTTTCAACTTTTTTGAACTCATATAGCGGCATGCTCATGATGGAGTTAAGAGGAAGATATTTTTCCCACACTGCTGAATCAAAAGAAAATCTGGAAGGAATCCTGGCAAAGATATCTTTGGGGTAACCTTGAGGCTATTGCAAAACCCCGGTCTGCTCAAAAATGTGAGTCTGAGCGAACCATCATGACCTGACGGCCACAACGAAAAATGAAAATGTAGAACCGCCGCCCTCGGCGGTTCCCGCGCCGGCGAGGGCGCCGGCTTTACATTTTTCTTTCTGGTTCCCAAACTCCAGCTTGGGAACCCATTTTAATGCAAAGCTCCTGCTTTGCTCAGATGCTCGCTCGTCCTGAGGGTAAGCTGACTCCCCCAGCAGGCCTGGCGCCAAAGGGTGCGTTCCAAGCGGGAGCTTCCCTGGTGTGCCGACGAGAGCTTCACCCGGCAATTTTCCGGAGGCGAATGGAAGCCGGCGTTACTTCCACCAATTCATCTTGGTTGATAAACTCCATGGCTTGTTCCAGGCCAAACTGTCTGGCGGGGACGAGCCGTAAGGCCTCATCGG
>Ga0187856_1003033_pt1 | contig 11940 bp, 10 predicted proteins | sample June2016WEW_8_40_FD_132443 | JGI IMG/M metagenome (GOLD analysis project Ga0187856, IMG submission 132443) | Peatland microbial communities from SPRUCE experiment site at the Marcell Experimental Forest, Minnesota, USA - June2016WEW_8_40 | ecosystem: Environmental > Terrestrial > Soil > Wetlands...
CCGCGGCGCTCGATGGCGTGAAACGGGTTCTCGTCGTCGAGCAAAGCCACAGTGGTCAATTTTACCGCTATCTCAGGGCTCATTACGACTTGCCGGGTGAAATAAGGGTGCTGCACCGGCCTGGACCGTTGCCCATTCGTCCGAGCGAAATCCATCAGGCAATCACGGAATGGAGGGACTGATATTGACCGTCGACACGCAGCTCGCCTGCAAACCGAGCGACTATAGATCCGACGTCAAGCCAGTCTGGTGTCCCGGTTGCGGCGACTACCACGTTCTGATGGCATTCACGCGAGCATTTGCCCAGCTGGGTGTGCCCGCCGAGCAGATTGCCGTCATCTCCGGGATCGGATGCTCTTCGCGAATCCCCGCCTACACCAACTGCTACGGATTCCACGGCGTTCACGGCCGATCGCTGGCGCTTGCCTCCGGGTTGAAGGTGACACGGCCCGATCTCACGGTCGTGGTGGCGAGCGGCGACGGCGACGGCTATTCGATTGGCGGCAACCATTTTCTGCACGCTTGTCGTCGAAACATCGACATGACCTACGTGGTAATGGACAACCGCGTGTACGGCATGACCAAGGGTCAGCCGTCGCCAACCACCGAACCCGATTTCGACACCGCGATTTCGCCCGGCGGCACCGGCCTCAATCCGTTCCATCCGCTCGTCAACGCGCTTGCATCCGGAGCCAATTTCATCGCGCGCTGCTTCTCCGGCGACCCAAACGAAACGGCGGCTGTCCTCGTCGAGGCCATCCGCCATCCCGGCTTTTCCTTCGTCGAGATTCTGAGCCCGTGCGTCACCTACCGGCCGGATCAAAAGCAATGGAAGGAATTGATGCATCCGGCGCCGGTCGCCGCGACCAACGATCCGGCCAAGGCCGCGCGCCGGATCATGACCGACGATGGCTTCAACCTTGGCATCCTCTACCGCGGCGAGCGGCGGCCGTACCAACCGAAGTTCGGACGGCAGAGCCTCGACCTCTCGGAACTGGAGCAGGAATTCGAAATATGAGCAAAACGCCCGGTGCCCCAACGGTGTCCACTCTCGCCGACCTGTTCGGAGCCGCTTATCAGATCGAGATCGATGCCGTGGAACGCTACACCGTTCTCGCCGATCAGATGGAAACACACAACAATCCGGAAATGGTCGACGTGTTCCGCGATCTGGCGCGAGCCGAAGGAATTCACGCCGAGGAAATCCGCCGGCAAGCGGGTGAGATCGACGTGGTGGAGCACGCGCGTCGCATCGGCAAGTGGAAGAAGGGCGAGAGCCCGGAGGAGGCGGATCTCGGCGCCGCGCATTACATGATGACGCCGTGGCATGCCTTGCAAATGGCGCTCGTATGCGAGCAGAACGCATTGGCTTTCTTTACGCACATTGTCGAGACTGCGAAGGACCAGAAAGTCATAAAAATGGCGGCGGAATTCGTCGAGGAGGAAACCGAGCACGTCAATCTCGTGCACCGCCTGTTGCGCAAATACTCTGCGCCACCCGAATCGTGGCCGCATGATCTCGATCCGCCGACCTCGCAGGAATGACGCGGTTCCCGTCGGGATGGCGCTGAACGCCGGCCTAGAGCGCAATCGCTTCAGGTTGAAGCGATTGGCGCTCTAGATTCCTTGGTGGAGCATGATCTTTTCGGGAAACCGGCTTCCACTTTTCCGGATCATGCTCTAGCGCCGGCATTCGCCGGGGCGAAGCCCGGGCCCCGGCGGGCAAGCGCCGGCCAAGCCATCAGTTCATCTTATTCCGCAGGTCTCTGACGCGCACGGCCTTGCCTTGCGAGCGCGGCAGCTCGCCCGGCGGCTTGATGGCAACATTGCAGGTGACGCCGATCAGCGATTTGATGTGTTGCCGTACATCTCCCGCTTTTCGGCCGCGGCCGACCTCTTCCATATCGCGGGATTCCGGCGCCAGCTCGACTTCTATCGTCATGGCATCGAGCGCACCCTCTCGCGTCAATACGATTTGGTAGTGCGGCGCCAGCCCGGGGAAGCCTAACAGCACGGCTTCCACTTGCGACGGATACACGTTCACCCCGCGGATGATGAGCATGTCGTCGTCGCGACCGGTCACGCGCATGATGCGAACATGGGTGCGGCCGCACTGGCATGGCTCGTTGCTGAGCCGGGTGATATCGCGCGTCCGATAGCGAACCATCGGCAGCGCCTCCTTGGTGAGCGTGGTGATGACCAATTCGCCGGTTTCGCCGATCGGCTGCGGCTGCAAGGTTTCCGGGTCGATGATTTCGAAGAAGAAGTGGTCCTCCCAACCGTGCAGGCCGGCTTGCGCCACGTGGCATTCGCAAGCGACGCCGGGTCCCAGGATTTCCGACAAGCCGTAGACGTCGATCGCCTTGATTCCGAGCCGCTCCTGAAGATCGCGGCGCATCGCGTCGCTCCACGGTTCGGCGCCGAATATGCCGACGCGCAATGAGGATTGCCGCAGATCAATCCCCGCGGCGAGCGCGACCTCGGCAATGTTGAGCGCGTAGGAGGGCGTGGCGCACAGGACATTCGCCCCGAAGTCCCGGAGCAGCGCCACTTGACGCTCGGTTCCGCCGCCCGACATCGGAACGACGGTGCAGCCAAGGCGCTCGGCGCCGTAATGCGCTCCAAGCCCGCCGGTGAACAGACCGTAACCGTAGGCATTGTGGACGATATCGCCGGGCATGGCGCCGGCGCAGGCGAGCGAACGCGCCATCAGGTCCGCCCAGCGTTCGAGGTCGCCCTTGGTATAGCCGACGACGGTCGGCTTGCCCGTCGTCCCCGACGAGGCATGGACGCGGATAATCTTGTCGCGCGGCACCGCAAACATACCGAAAGGATAATTGTCTCTTAGGTCGGTCTTGAGCGTGAACGGAAACCGCGCGAGGTCGGCGAGCGACTTGAAGTCGGCGGGCTTCACGCCCGCGGCGTCGAATTTGTTTCGGTAGCAGGACACGGTCGCGTAGACGTTGTCCAATGTCTGTTTGAGGCGGGTTGTTTGCAGTCTCGTGAGCGCCGCGCGCGGCATCGTCTCGATGCTCGGCTCGAACATGAACGTTCCAGTTTCCTGGATTGCCGACTGTGTGCTCATGGTTGCTTCCATTATGCCACAGACCATCCGGGTTGAACCCGCAGTCCGGCGATCCCTACGCCGTGAACCGGAGTGTGCTCGATTGCGTATCCTTGATTGTAGGCGGCGCGCACGATCAGGATGAACTTCAGCGCCCACCCGGCGGCGAATGCGCAGATGCCGCCGAGCACAAACAGCGGAACGGCGGCATCCGTAATGAAAAAACCGGCCGCGATGAGTGCAATCGGAAGAACAAGGCCAAGCAGCAACAGCGGGATCCTCGCTCTATCGAGGGTTTCCAGCGTGCGCGTCGGCGCGCCTTCCGCTCGTAGCGCACCGAGATAGGCGCGCCACGCCAATGCGCGAATAGCAACGAGAATCGCGACCGCCACCGCAGCGGGTTGTGACGGCACGAGCGGCGCCAGCGGCACCGTCAAGGCCAGGAACAGGCCGCCGCCCTCGGCCAGGCCTGTTGTGATGATGAGAGGAACAATCAGCGGCTGGCGCCACGCCGGAATGCCCTTTGCCCCCTTCAGCATCATCGCTTGCGAAAACAGGAACAGCAAGCCGGCAATGGCGGCCACGAGGAGCAGGGCAGGCAAATCGAACCAGAACGCAAGCGCGGCAAGTGGAAAAAAGACGATGGCCACCCATGCCTCCCGCGCCATCCATGAACGCTGCGGCTGGCGCAGCACGTAGGCGAAACGCAGCGGGCGGCCGATCTTGAGCAGGACAAGAAATAAGCCGATGGCAACGAGCAAGGCGGCGAGCGGAACAAGCGGCAACAGCGGCGCGCCGAGAACAGTCGCAATTGCTGCAAACGTATACAGCCCGATCCCGGCGCCCCCGAACATGAAGTTGCCAGCCGCCTTCCAATCCCAGGACGGCTGATGCCAAGGCTCGACGCCCCTGGTCCGAATCATCCCCGCCGCCGGCGCTGGCGAAGACCGCTGCTGGGCTACCGATGACGTCGGCTCGCCGCCGTTTCCTTTGTCATAAACATAGTAGAAGCCCGGTTCGGTGCCGATCTCCTCGTGCATCCGGAAGTGCTTCTGCGTGCGCAGCAGGCGCGAAACGTTGCTGTTCGGATCGTCAATATCGCCGAAATACAGGGCATCGGCGATGCAAGCGCTGACGCAAGCCGGGGTCGCCTGCGGATCGACACCGGGAATCATGCCATTGTCGAGTCCGAAATCGACCCGATCCGAGCAAAAAGTGCATTTTTGCGCGACGCCAATTCGATGCGGATCCTCGCGCATGATTTCGTTTTGCATGGCGCCCTGGTCGTAGGCAAAACCACGCGCATCGATCTTGAATCGTGCCTGATAGGGACAGGCAACAGCACAATAGGCGCATCCGATGCAGATGTCGTAATCGATGGTCACGATACCATCCGCGCGCCGCCGCGTCGCCGTCGAAGGACACACGTGCATGCACGGCGGATCTGCGCAATGCTGGCAGCCGACGGGAACGAAGGTGCGGCTCACGTTTGGATAGCCGCCCGCCTCGATATCGAGAACTCTGCGCCATTGCACGAATGGCGACGTTGCATTGGCCTGCTTGCAGGCCGCGGTGCAGGTCTGGCATCCGACGCAACGTTGGAGGTCGGCCACCATCGCCCAACGGGTCATTTGGCCCCCCGCAATCGCGTAACCTTGACCTTCACGAGGTCCGCGCTTGATCCAGTGGCATCCGTGAGATCCAGCAGCATTGGCATCAGCGCGTTCATGCTTGGGGCGGCAAAATCTTTGGCGAACGGCGTCGCCCATTGATCGAACTGACCGATCATCAACAACGTATCCGGACGGATGCCCTCACACAGCATGACGCAGCCCTTGGTGTGGTCGAGCGGCGAGCGCACCTCGACCAGATCGCCATCGGCGATGCCGAGTTTCTCGGCCGCGGCGTGGTTCATGATGACCTTGCCGTGACCGGCTATGTTTTCTGCCACTTCCCTGATGAGCTGGATGCTGACGTTGCCGCCCCAGGAGTACTGCATGCTGTGCGTGGTGATCAGCCAGAATGGATAATCACCGATGCGGACGTTGAAGTGGCGCTCGAATGCTCCTTCCCATTTCGCGCTGAGATCTCGCCAATGCGGCAGCGGTTCGTATTCCCGGAGTTGTTCATCCCACCAGTTGATGCCATGTTCGTGCAGTCGCCGGCCCAACTCTTTGCCGATGCGGAACAACCGTTCTTGATACGGGTGCTCGAAGCGCAGGCCGGACGCAATGAGCTTCGGATAGAGGTACCACTTTAACCGCGGGAATGGCTTCACCCGAAATCCGTACTCGCGGTAATAGTCCAGACCTTGCGTTTCTTTGCCATCCGTGAGCTCGGCGCTTGCCGCACGGCATACGGCGTCCCAGATCACCTCGGTCTCGTGAACCTTCTTTGCATCGATTGAAAAGTCGTAATTGGAGCCGGTGAGCTTTACGCCGGCGGCGCCGTGGTTGATTGCAGCGTTGTACGGCTCCAATAGGCCGGTACGTCTGGCGAGTTCGGTCGCAATCCAGGTGAGGTCCCTCGCCTCGCCCTGCGCCGGCACGGCCGGATCGCGCAACGCAAAACCCTGGTGGTCCCAGAACTGCTCGATATATTTCGTGCCGCCGATACGCAGCAATTGCAGTCCCTCGAGATCCGTGCAGTCCGGCAGCAGCACGTCGGCCATGTAGTTGGTTTCGTCTTGCGTGTAGGCAAAGCAGACGGTGAACGGAAAGCGCGCCATCGCCTCGCTCATGGCCTTGCTGTCCCAGAACGAAATCGCCGGGTTGGAGCGGTACACCAGCCACACGTCAGGCGGCGTGGCGTGCGGCAGATGGTCGAAATCGTTGTTCTGCATCATCCAGGCGAGATGGGTCGGGCCGAGCGCCGGGCTCCATGGCGAGTTGCCGACCAGCGGCACCAACGTCCGATACGCGTTGCGTATGGATGGACGGGAGACCCAATCCTTCTTGCTCGTCGGGTTCATGGGATAGTCCATGAAGCCGTCGGGCCCCGGCCGCACGCTCGACCAGCGGTTATCGGCGGGACGATTGAGGCGCACCGTCGTGCCCAGCGACCCACCTGGAACTTCCAGCGCCCCAACCAGGCACGCCAGCAGCGTGCGTGCCCAACAGCATTCATAGCCGCCCCAACCGCTATTCACCGTCTTGCCGAGTGAAATTGCGACCGGACGCAGCGGCAGCGTCTCTCCCTCGATCTCGATCGTTTCACCGACGCGCGCATGAGCCAGGAACTCGTTGGCGACGCGGCGGATCGCCTGCGCCTCGACATCGCAGATGGAACTCGCCCATTCGGGCGAATAGCCGCTCACATGGCGAACGAGGTGATCAAAAGACGGGCTGACCTGCACGGCCTGATGGCCGATGACCTCGTGGTCGGGACCGAGCTCGATGCCATCTACCGTGAAGACGCCGTCGAGGGACGGATCGATTCCCGGCGTGTCGAAAGCAACGGCGCTACCACTGGACTTGTCGATGACCAGCGGCTTGCGCTGGTCCGCATCGCGGAGAAAAAAGCCCTGCGGACCGACAAGATAGGGGGACGACGTGTGATGCTTCAGGAATTGAATGTCCAGCCGTTGCCGCGGCTGCTCGTGCAAGAACACGTGCAGCATGGCGAATAGGAATGCCGAGTCGGTCTTCGGCTTGATCGGGATCCACTCGGCGGAGCAAGCGCCGGTCACCGAAAGATGCGGCTCGACCTGTACGCGCTTCATGCCACGTTTGCGCGCATCGGCATGGCGCTTGACGCCGCAAACCCCGCCGGATGCTTCGACGTTCCCGCCAAACGAAATCAGATAGTCGCAGAGTGGCGTGTCGGGCGAAACCGTAAAAGCGCGATGCCAAAATTCGCCGTAGAGATGCTCGGAATGGGTACACTTGACGCCCTGGCCGCCGCCGAAGCTCATGTCAATCGGGCCCCAGGCAGCCAGGAAGGCGGGCAGTGTTCCCATGTAGGCAACCGGCGTGCCCCCACCGCCGAAGCTCACAGCGAGGCGCGGGAAGCCTGACCCGTCAGTGAGCCCTGCAGCGCGCGCCGTCTTGAGCTTCTCGGCGACAAGATCGAGCGCCTCGTCCCAGGAGATCGCTACAAACCCGGGATCCTCGCCGCGGCCCTTTTTCGCGTTCGTGCGCCTCATGGGATGGAGGATGCGATTGGGATTGTACGCCTTTTGCACCAGGCCGTAGGCCTTGACGCAGACCTTGCCGCCCGCCGGAGGAATCCCGGCCGCATCGAAATTCGGGATGACCTCCGTCGCCACATCGTCCTCGATGCGGACTTTCAGTAAATCGGGGCCAGCCACGCACTGGTAGCAATACGAGGAAACGGTGCGTTCGCGGCCGAGTTTCGCGGCGACCATGATGCACCCATTTCAACCGGCGGGAGCCGCCGCACGCTTGGCTGCCTTCGCCTTCAGGCGTTCGTGGGCTTTGCTGACGTCGACGACGAAACGGGTGTGGGTGCCGCCGCCGATCGGCTCAAGCTCATCCTTGGCGGATACTTCGAAAGTGACTTTGCGGCCTTCGACTGCGGTCACGGTCGCGGTGATCTCGACTTCCATCCCAAGCAGCGTCGGTGCGGTATGCCGAAGAACGACCTCCATGCCGACCGAATCCTCTCCGGCATCGGCGTGATCGAGCAAGATATCGCGGCAGGTATGCTCGATGTCGCCGCAAAGCGACGGCGTACTGTAGACTCGGCGTTCCTCGCCCATGAAGCTGATGGTGCGTTCGCTGTCGACGACAAGACGGCGGACCTTCGAGATTCCAGGACGAAGACTGTTCTTCATCGCTCCCTCACTGGGCGAACCCAAATTTTTATCATACTTAATTTTTATCATACTTGTGGATGGCGGCCGGCGGATTGATCCAGATCAATCGGAGCGGCTTCGCTCACACGCCCAGATAGGCCGCGCGCACTCTCTCGTCCGCCTGAATTTCCACCGCAGTTCCGGTCGCTGTGACCCTGCCGGTTTCGAGTACGTAGCCGCGATCGGCGATGCCGAGGGCGGCACGCGCATTCTGCTCGATAAGAAGCACCGTGACGCCGTCGCGCTTGAATCCGCGGATGATTTCCAGAATCTGGTCGACCAGAATCGGCGCCAGCCCAAGCGAAGGCTCATCAAGCAGAAGGACCCGCGGTTTCGCCATCAGCGCGCGTCCGATGGCCAGCATCTGCTGCTGGCCGCCGGAAAGCGCGCCCGCAGGCGCACGGCGCAATTCGGCGAGCACCGGAAACAGCGCGTATACGCGCGCGAGCTCGGAGCCGAGGTCGACTGCGCGGTGCGACCAGGTTCCCAGCTTCAAATTGTCTTCGACCGACAACGGCGCAAACAGCTGGCGGCCTTCGGGCACTTGCACAATACCGAGCGCAACGCGGACATGGGCCGGCAGGGTTTCGATCGGTTTATCGCCGAAGAAAATCCTTCCGGCGGTGATCGGCTGCACGCCCGAGATCGCGCGCAGCAATGTCGTTTTTCCTGCCCCATTGGCGCCGACAATGGCGACGATTTCGCCGGCGCGAACTTCCATCGAAACGCCGTGCAAGACTTCGATGCGGCCATAGGCGCTGGCCAGGTTCTCAACCGAAAGCACGTGCGGCCTCCTCCGAGCCGTGAACTCCGAGATAGGCTTCCACTACCGCCGAATTCGACCGCACTTCGGCGGCAGTGCCTTCCGCAAGGGTCTTGCCATTGGCAAGGACGTGAATGCGGTCGGATACGTTCATCACCAGCCGCATGTCGTGCTCCACCAGCACCACGGTGACGCCGTCCTTCACGATGGATCGGATGATGCCGTCGAGTTCCTCGGTCTCCACCGGATTGCAGCCGGCGGCGGGCTCATCGAGCAGAAGCACTTTCGGCTCGCTCGCCAGTGCGCGGGCAATTTCCAGACGCCGCAGGTCGCCGAAGGCGAGCGATCCCGCCGGGCGCTCTGCATTGGCGGCAAGGCCGACACGGGCGAGCGCGGAGCGCGCCGCCTCGCGTGTTTGCCGGTTCTGCCGACTGACCGAAGGCAGATGCAGGAGGTCGGACAGAATACCTGTGCGCTCGTGGCGATGGCGGCCGACCATGACGTTTTCCAGCACGGTCATGCGCAAGAAGAGCTGCAGGTTCTGAAACGTACGCGACAGGCCGCGTCGCGCCAGCAGATGCGGCGCGAGCCCGGTGACGTCCTCGCTGCCGAGCCGCACGAGGCCGTCCTGCGGCGCGTAGACGCCGGAAATCAGGTTGAGCAGCGTGGTCTTACCGGCGCCATTCGGACCGATGATCGAGAAAACGATGCCGGACGATACGGTGAGGCTGACGTCGCTGACGGCGCGCACGCCGCCGAAGGCGATCGAGAGACGCTCGACCTCGAGACTTCTCACGTTCGCATCCGCCCGAAGGCGGCGGCGATTCCCTGGACAATCCCGTGCCGCAGGAAAATCATGAAGCCCATCACGACGATGCCAAGCACCATTTGCTCATAGTCATGGAGTATCGTCAGCATCTGCGGCAGCACCACCAGAAGGGTGGCGCCGACCAACGAGCCGACGACCGAACCCATGCCGCCGAGCACTACCATCGCCACAAGCTCGATGGAGCGCAGAAAACCCGAAACGTCGGGCGTGACGAGCTCATTGAGGAGCGCGAGATACGATCCCGCGACCGAGGCATAGATCGCGGAAATAACAAAAATCGCCAGCTTGTGTCGTGCGACATCGATGCCGAGCATGCGCGAGGCGACTTCGCTGTCATGGATCGCCTGCAACGCACGACCGGTCGGGCTGTCGATGAGATTCAACGCGAGCACCGTGCCGATGACAAACGTTATCCCGCCGATCCAGTACCAAGCCTGTGGACCGCGCAGCGGAAAACCGAATAGCACGAGATGCGGCACCAACATGCCGTCGGGACCCCCGGTCCAGGCGGCTTCGTTGGTGAGGACGATGGCAACAAGGAGCCCGAAGCCGAGGGTCGCGACCGCAAGATATTGGCCCTTGAGCGCAAGTATCGGCCGGCCGACGATAAATGCGATTAAGCCCGAGAGCGACGCGCCGCCGAGGATGCCTAGCCAACAAGGCGCGCCCAAATGGGTCGCTCCGATCGCAACCGCATAGGCGCCGATGCCGAGAAAGCCGGCGTGACCCAGGCTGACCTGTCCGGCGAAACCCATCAGCAGATTCACGCCCAGGCTCGCCAGTGCGAAGATAAAGACGAGCGCGGCAATTCGGTAATAATAGGTCGATGGGAAGATGAGCGGCAGCAGCAGGAGAATCACCGCGATCGCTGCGACCGGTGCCCAGCGGTGATCGAGGAGCGCACGCATCTCACACCCGCTCGACCTGGGCCCGACCGAGCAGGCCCTGCGGCATGATGAACAGCACAGCGAGGATCACCAGGAATGCGACCGCGTCCTTATAATTCGAAGAGATGTAGCCGGCGCTGAACGCCTCCAGCAGACCAAGAACGAGGCCCCCGACTACCGCTCCGAAGGCGCTGCCAATGCCGCCGAGCATGGCGCCGGCGAATCCCTTGAGCGCCAGCAACGTTCCGACATCATAGCTGGTCAGCGTGATCGGAGTGACGAGGATTCCTGCAACAGCCCCGATCGCCGCCGATACGGCGAACGAGAAGTCGACGATGCGCCGGGTGTTGATGCCGACGAGGCGCGCCGCAAGCCGGTTAGCCGCAGTTGCGATGACCGCCTTGCCGAGCATGGTGCGATCAATCACCCCCCAAAGCAGCGCGACGACGATGGCGGCGCCAGCAAGCACGACGAGGCTCTGCGGCAGGATGGCGGCGCCGCCGAAGTGGATCGGGTCGGCGCCGAGCAGCGGCGGCAGACTATGAAAGCGCTTGTCGAAAACAATTTGCGCCGCGCCGCGCAGGAAAATCGACGCACCAATCGTGATCATGATCAGCGTGACGGCGCTCGCTCCGCGCGCCGGCTCGATGGCGAAGCGATGCAGCGCGAGCCCGATGGCGACCGCCACGATCACCGCGATGAGCGCGGCCAAAGGCAACGGCACCCCGGCAAGCGCCAGGAATACCGTCGACATTCCGCCCAGCATCACGAACTCGCCCTGGGCGAAGTTGACGACGCCGGAGGCGTTGTAAATGAGGGTGAAGCCAAGAGCGACAAGCGCGTAGACTGCGCCGACCGTTAGTCCCGAGAAGGCGAATTGCAGAAATTCAGCCATTGGATCAAGACGCCTCGCGCCGTCGCCCCCGTCGTCGATTCCCAGTCAGGCGATCAGTCCACGCGGCCTGCTCGCCGCTTTCTCATGAGCCGGCGTCGGGCACCAGGATCCAATCTCCGTTCTTGATCTCGAGCATGCGGAAAGCTGATAGGTCCAAGCCCACGTGATCGGTAGGCGACATATTTACTATGCCGCCAGTGCCGATGTAGCCCTTCGTCTTTTCGATCTCGTCGCGCACCTGCGCTTTGTCAGCGCTCTTTGCCCGCTGCATCGCTTGCACGAGAATCATCAGGCCATCATAAGCATGCCCGCCGAAGGTCGACACCGGTTGCCCGGTCTTTTGCTGATACTCCCGTGAATAGTTCATAACGACCGGCTTTTGCGGATCGCTGTCCGGCAATTTATCGGCTACGAGGAGCGCCGCAGCCGGCAGGCGGACACCTTCGGCCGCGGGGCCCGCGAGATCGATGAACTGCTTCGAAGCAACCCCGTGACTCTGATAGAGCGGCAGCGTGATGCCGAGCTGGCGATAGTTGCGCGTCACGATCGCCGGGCCTTGGCCGAAGCCGGTATTGACCACCGCCCGCACGTCCGTCCTATTGCGGATATTGGTGAGTTGCGGGGTCATGTCGCTGTCGCGCGGGCCGTAGGTCTCCTCGTGTGCGATGTTGATGCCGAACTTCGGA
>Ga0187856_1003040_pt1 | contig 11928 bp, 15 predicted proteins | sample June2016WEW_8_40_FD_132443 | JGI IMG/M metagenome (GOLD analysis project Ga0187856, IMG submission 132443) | Peatland microbial communities from SPRUCE experiment site at the Marcell Experimental Forest, Minnesota, USA - June2016WEW_8_40 | ecosystem: Environmental > Terrestrial > Soil > Wetlands...
CCGGCAACATCGCGGGGCGGTCAATCGTCTTGGTTTCGCCGTTCAGCTTTGTTATATGCGCTATCCAGACAAAATTCACCAGGAGCGTTACGCGATTCGGCGGAACGATAAGTTATGCGGCCTTCTATTGTCTTATCTCAACAATCGTACCATTTGGAGCTAACTTGTCAATTTCCTCTATTTCTTCGTCTGTAACGGCAATACATCCTTTCGTCCAGTCAGCCTCTGTGTGAAAATCACCAACCCATGAGAAACCATTCTTAATGCCGTGGATCATGATGTCTCCGCCCGGAGAAACACCAAGTTCTTTTGCCCGCTCCTTGTCTTTCTCGTTTGGATAGGAAATATGAAGAGATAGGTGATAACGGCTGTCCCTGTTTCTTGAATCGATAACGTAGGTTCCCTCCGGGGTTCTGTTATCGCCTTGCCTTTGTTTTGGACCATTCGGGTTCCCACCCAAGGCTATTCTGTAGGTCTTGAGCACCTTGCCATTTGAGATCAACGTCAATCGTCGTTCTTTTTTTTCTATCAGAATCTTATCTGTCGGTCCCTTCTGGATTGCAAAAACCTCTTTTTGCAGTGTACTAATCTCATTTTCTTTGCCCGTAACCTCTTGTTCAAGCGCTTCAATATTTTTTTGCAGTGAAATAACCTCATTCCCCCTGCTTTTAACCTCTTGTTGGAGAGTCTCAATCTGTGTTTGCTTCGTAGCAATTGTCATATCCTTGATGATGACATTATTGATATCAAATATCATCATCTCACTGTCCTTCCTGTACTCACTCCCCGGGTAATCCTTTATGAGTTTCTGAAAACATTCCAAAGATTTTTGATAATCTTTTTGCTCATTCCCGGGATACGCATAAATAATACCCATCTCGAAAAGGACCCTGTCTCCCGCCGTGGGATATTTTTCAATAATCTGCTCATATTTGCTCAGAGAGGCCTTGTAGCTTCCCTGGCTGAAAAGATCATTCGCTTCTTTGAAGGTGGACCTGACCTGAGATCCCGCATTCAAGTGACTGCATGCGCATAGCAGAATTGGTGTTAGTATGACGCAGACAAAGAAAAAGGAAAGATGCTCACCTATCCCGCTTTGCTTTTTACCCATGTACGCCTTCGTGTTCGTTAATACTATGGTTGATGATCACAGAACCATTCCTCTTCCTGATATATACAAAACATGTACCACATTATAAGCGAAATTCTGCATGTTTTCATAATTACCGTCTGCAATGTTATATGGACCGGTTCGATCAGAAAACCGACATAACAATGAAGACAGGGATACCGCTGCTTCCTTGAAAACGTCACAAGAGCCTGATGTCCTGGTTTGACAGATTACATGCTTGAATGATCCAGACAGACGTGAACGGTGGAAACATAAGGAAGTGGCAGGGCCTCAAAACCCTGCCACTTCCTTTTCGGGGCACTAAAGGCAAAGTTAACAGCTCCCCATAAAATTGACTTACTTCTTCATTGAGTTCTGGAAAATGGCGTCAGCCTTCTGCGCCTTTTCATCTGCGATTTGCGCTTTTTCATCCGCGATCTGCGCCTTTTCGTCTGCGATCTTCTCCCGTTCCTCTGCCAGCTTTAGAGCATTTTCGGCGCGGGTGGCGGCAGCCTCTGCCTTTAACGTGGCCGCATCCGCTGCCGCCTTGGCAGCCTGCGCATCCTGCGCTGCCTGATCAGCTTTCGCACCAGTCAGCATTTGCTGCGACTGAACTTTATCGAGGTCACCTCTTGTCGCACAACCCGCCACAGCAATAGCAAGAGCAAGCATCATCGAGATCACCAAAAGACTCTTCTTCATCATCTAATCACCTCCTCTGAATTTCATCAATGTAACTATATATGAGGATAATTAAATGAAAATGAATAATAAATTAACTATTCTTAATAAAAAGCCGAGGAACAGGTCTTTTGAACGCCGAAGACTATCGGCTAGAACGTGTAAGAAGGCGGGATCGACTATCTCTCCTTGACAGGTTCAATCAATACACCATCTATTTCCAAATCAATTTTCAAGCGTTTGATTGCATCTTTGGCCTCCCTGATATCATTGAAAGGGCCAGCGATAACACGGTAGTCAAGGTTCTTTGATAACACCCTTGCCGGGATTTGTGGACCCTGGTGGTTGATAATGGCGGCAAGCCTCATAGCATCAATCTCGTCACGCACGTCAGCAGCCAAAACATACCACGCCTCTGTTTTCAGCTCTGGTATTTCTGGTCTGCCATATAATTCGCCCGGGTGCTTGACTTCTATGGTTTCCGCAACCCCTTTTCCACTTCCTTGCCCGATCTCGAATATGGGGACAGGAATCCCCCGGGCTTCGGCCAATACGTTCTTAACTTTGTTCCAGTCAAGCGAGCGCCCCGATTCCTTTTCAATAGTTCTTAATTTTGTATATATCTTATCGAACTCGACAGCGTCCACGTTTTCCGCGGACGCATGAACTTCCATGTAAACTACTCCATTAGATTGACCTAGGAGATATGGCTGGTTAACGAAGTATACAGGTGTTCTAAGCGGAGTGTTTTCATAGAGTTTCTTCACGTCTTCTGGATAGAGTCTTATGCAGCCATTGGTTGCCCTCAGACCAATGCTGGCCGGTTTATTAGTGCCATGCATCAAATAACTCGGCTTACTTAAATATAGCGCGTATTCTCCCAAGGGATTTTGAGGCCCCGGCAGAACTGCAGCGGGCAAAGGATCTCCTTTTTTTCGATGATCCATAGCAATTGAGGCAGGCACATGCCAGGTCGGCCGGGTTACCTTGCGCTCCACATACATTTGACCTATGGGCGAGGGTCGCTCTTCGGTACCGACACCGACCGGGTAGGTCAACACCTCCAGTGACTCACCATCTCCTTTAAATTGAAAAAGCCTCATTGCGGCTAAGTTGATCACGATACCTTTTCTGGGAGCGTCCGGCAGGATAAAACTCAGAGGCAACATGATACGCTCTCCGGCCTCAGGCACCCATATATCTACCCCTGGATTAGCTGCGCTGACTGCATTGATTCCCAGGCTAAAGTGCCTTGCAATATCCGGTAGCGTATCGCCTTTTTCAAGACTGATGAATGCCAACCGGCCAATGACATCCTCTCCTTTTGCAACTGAAAACTCATTTCGTTCGATATGTTCTTCCAGATGGATGGGAATAGGCTGGTATTCCTCATGAACGCTTTTCGTTGTAGCACATGCATGGAGAGATACGATGGCCATAAAAAAAACCATAAGACGAAGCCTATTGGATAAGAGTGACAGGTCAATGATTCGGCACATGAGCCACAGAAGTCCTTTCAACGATATATGCCAAGAATGGCCGCTATCAAAATAACGATGAATCATACCCTCAAGGCATTTTCTAAGCTATGAGCGAAATATTAGCACATCAGCAGCAACTCTTTAATGAAGATAATTTAATAAAGCATTTTTCAGTAAAGCACCGGGTCGTATTGATGCGCAAGAATCAATCCCATCGCAAGAGCAATAACATGAAATTTGTGAAAAAAAATGAATTAAATCGATGTAATATTTCTTTTTGAAATAGCGCTTCCTGATATGACAGACTAAATACCATCATGGCGAAAAATCGGCATTTTTTTTGTTAGGCAATGTTTATTCACGTATGTACCCTGCAAAAGTCTAATATGTTCTGAAGGCGTTTGTTGCAATAGCGGCGAGGTCCACTAACTCCTGAGCTCACAGGTGCACCGTTATGCCGCATCCTGTGGAGTGAGATGTTATAGCAGCAGCGTTTCTATTTATTTCAGATATCTTCTGCCGTAAAAAAAGATACTTTACCTTTACGCTCCTTCGCCTCAAATCTTTTTATCTCGTCCAAATCCACAACATTTTCATACAACTCAAGTAATGATTTCTTAACTAACGCCGATTTATCCTCATGAAAATGCTCAGCCACCTTGCTGGAAGAAACAAAACGTTGAACAGCGTTGTGACCGCATAGTCTATCCCCATGTGCTCAGAAATATGTCGAATACCCAGTAAAGCGCGGGGTGCCTTCACCGTTTTTTTTTGCGGTCTCCTCGATAGGCGTCGCGCTTAGGGCTTTATCGTACCCTCAAGGTCGAGTACCTTCGTGGGGGACGACCGCAGAGGCCGGGGACGAAATCCTCCGTACTATCCCGTTCTGGCTTGCCACCATTTCTTTGCCGGTGTTTTTGCCTGCCGAAAAGGTGATTGTTGAGTACTGTCCGTAATGAAATATCTTTGGCGTAGCCAAATCCACCTCTTCCCTGGAACTGGCTTCAACAATGGCTATGACATTTTCGGCATTCAGGGGGTTATCTCTGACCGTCAGGGCGAAACCGGCCGTTGGGCTTTCCACCTTCCCGAGGAGCCTCCTCATAATCGGACTGTCCGCACCTAGCACAAGGAGCGATGAATCTCGGATGTCTTTATCCGTAATGTCATTTTCGTCCTTGAGGGCAAAACCGTTCTGGCCTAAGGCCTGAAGCAGCGACTCGTATTTCTCCTTTTCAGCCGCCCTGGTGACCGCAATGCGTTTTTTGCTGCCAAGGAGCCTCGATATCACCGGGGGCAACTCATCCGGAGAAAGCCCACGCATAACCTCGTAATCCTCGTCAATGACGAGTCCGGTAGGTTTCTCGGCCACACCCCACCGAAATGTCTGCTTCGGTCCGTCAACCAGGATGGAAGCGCGCTTGATCTCCTTGCTGCCCGCAAGTATTTTAACGCGCAGGGTAAGACGGTAGGACTTGCCCCGCTGCGCTATATCGAGACTGACCGTTGGAACGCCCTTTGACAGAAGGAATTGCGCGTTTTCAACTTCCAGGTGGGGCACGCCTTTTCGGTCCAGCCACTGGCTGAAAAACCAGTCCAGGCGTTTGCCCGATTCTTTCTCAAAAACTCTTTCTATATCATCCCAAGTGGCGACCCTCCATCTGTTTTCCTTTATGAACGCCCTTAATGACTTATAAAAGACGTCCTTCCCCACCAATTTTTCAAGCATGTTAAAAAGCATCATGCCCTTTCCGTATCCGATCGCCTCGCTTGAGTGTCCCGTCCTCTCATAAAACTTCCTGAGGGGAAAATCGTTTTCGGAATTCACGTAACTCTGATAATCAATGAGTGCCTTTTTCCTGTACTGCCGTCCTTTGCCCTGCGAATGGGCATAGCGGTAGTCCGCCATATAAACCGTAACCGCCTCAAGCCAGTTTCCTGTCTCGAAATCAGCATAAACGTAGTTTCCAAACCACTGATGGGTTATTTCGTGTCCAAGAGACTCATTGAGGACAAAGGGCAAACGGAGAATCTCGGCGCCAATCAGAGTGAAGGTCGGCATGGAGAGGCCCGTCGGAAAAATATTTTCTACGACTGAAAACCTCTTATAGGCGTACGGGATAAGGCGCTTGTCATCCATCTTAAGGTATTTCTTCGTATATTCGATAAACTCTCCCGAAAGCGCCTCGTCCTTCGGGAACAAATAGGTGTAGATATCCATGCCCCCGAAGCTTGCCTTCACCTGGACGTAGTTACCGGCCACCAAATCAATGCTTTGGGTCGGGTGAGGAAAATTGAATGAATAAAGCATGCCGCCGGGTGTTTCCACGGAGGTTATCTCATCGGCCTCGGATATGGCTTGAAAGCCGTTCGGCACAAGGGCTCTTAGCCGGTAGAAGGCAAGCCCCCTGACCTGAGGATACCAGCTTCCCGTAAGGCATATGCCCTCATCGCTTATCATGCTGCCGGACAGGGCGCCCTCACCGAGCGGATTTGCCTCGAGGGCGCCTGTGAAGGCCTTCTCGTATCTGATTTCCAGAGTCCCTTTTTGGTTTATCTTGAGCCAACCCCGTTCGGGTCCGGCTGCAATGGGCTTGCCGTTCAAGCTTACGTTAGCGATCCGCAGCCCCTCCAGGGAGATTTCCGTCGGGCCGAATAGGTTTATTTTGGCATCGCCCCTGACCAGGTTGTTTTTCAGGTCGAAGGAGACCGAAAGGTCATATTCCGGATAAGCCCGCACAGTCTCCTCCGCCATGTTGCTTTGTCCTTCCAGGCCCTTGATGATTGAAAACGATAGAATCACCATGAAAAGAATACCTGAAAACTTTCTGCTGATCGTTCGAGTCTTAATAAAGTTCAAGAGTTTCTCCCGAGGAAAAAAAGTTATTCTTGAGATCTCTCCTGTTATTGTTTCATACCATCTTTATGTGAGAACGTCAAGGGCGAGTTGCGCGTAGGGGTGTGGGATAACTTTATAGATACGCAGTTTCGGGAAACATTGGTTTCCCGCGACACCCCCCTCTTTTGCCCCTATAATTCAAGAAATTGGTACTTATTCCTTTATTGACGCCCATGAAAGAGTTCAACTTTTGCGGTACTACTTGATGAAGAGATTTCCTAACTCTAATGAAACACGAGAGCTGAGATTATCATTTGATATGCCATCCTCAGATGTTGTCGAAACATATTTTAGCACAAGAATTCCTACAGAACAGCTTTCACCAAATTTAATTTATTGTCCTGATTGTAATGCATCTATATCAAAACGCGCTACTGTTTGTCCGCGTTGTGGTTGTCCAATTGCTGAAATAATTGTTTCAAATCCTGACTCGGTTAAACCCGCAAAACCGGCACCAATCCCACCTGTGCATCTCGATACTGTCTTTGCTCAAGAGGCTTCTGTTCCCAAAATTCCGAGGTGCCCTACCTGCGGTTCAACAAATGTTGAAAGAATATCACTAAGAAGTAAGGCGGGGAAGGTGCTACTCGTGGGAGTCTTTGCTATAGGCAGAGTTGCCAAGTCATTTAAGTGTAACAATTGTAAACATCAGTGGTAATAATTTCTCCCACGCCCCTCAGCTTGGTCGTTTCCAAAACATGAAATAGCTAGGACAAAATAATGGAAAAGCCATTTCAAGTCGCAATAAGTTATGACAAGGATATTCCTGACGAAATCATATCTGCTTTTGTTTCTGATATTTCGGCACAGGAGTTAGATATTAGATCTGAACCGAGGGACAGTGCGGTTTACGCAGGGGTCGAATGGTATATTCCCACTGCACTCATGATCTTTATTGGAAAGGCTTATTTTGATTCTTTTTTAAAAGAAATGGGCAAAGAACATTATCACTTGTTAAAAAAAGGCATTATTTCCCTATGGAAACACTTCTTTGGTCATGACAGAACAGTTAAGCTCAAGAGAGTGGCCACTAACGGCAAAGTTTCTGATGTGCCAGAATATTCTAGAGCTTCGTCATTGATGACAGATTTGCCGGGGCAATTTCGTATAAAGTATTTGCTTAAAGATGAATTATCAGAGGCGGCTTTTATACAGGCCATAGAGCATTTTTTCAATTTCCTCGAACAACTTAGTACCGGTGTATTGAATCCAGAAATAAGTCAGCAACTCCAAAATGCAAGGGGCGGTGGTCATACAATTTTGCTTACTTATGATGGGAATATAAAGATACTGAATGCCTTACCTGAAAAAAACACAACTCGAAGTAAGTGACACCGTCCTCATGTCTGCTCCATACACTGCCCGATGCATGGTATTGACACAGGTATAACTATCTGTTATACTTTAACCATGAAAACAGCTATATCCATTCCAGATACACTTTTTGATGAACTGCAGGAAGTAGCTAAGAAGCAGCATCGCTCTCGAAGCGAACTTTTTACTATTGCAGTCAAGGAATATCTCGATCGAATCAAGTCACAAAGTCTTTTAGCATCCCTCGACGAGGCATACTCAGAGGCCGAAGAGCCTCAAGATGCCACTTTGCGGCAAAAGAGCAAGAAATACTATTCTCGGAAACTGTCAAAAGAGCCCTACTGATTTGGAAATCAAGCAGGGTGATATTTTCTGGATCGATTTGGGCGTACCCCAAGGATCGGAACCGGGCTATAGGCACCCCCATGTTATCGTACAAAACAACATATTTAATCTGAGCAAGATCAATACCGTTGTCGTTTGTGCTGTAACGTCAAATCTCAAATTGTCAAAAGCGCCGGGCAACATCCTTCTCAAAAAAGGAGAAGGCGGTCTCAAAAAGGACAGTGTTGTCAATATATCGCAGATAATTACGGTTGACAAAGCAGACCTTGCTGAAAAGATTGGTAGGCTTTCACCGACAAGAATTAAACAAATAGTCGACGGCATAAAACTCATGGTAGAGCCGCGAGAATTCTAAAGAGACTATACGGAAAGGGAAATGTGGCCATCGCCCGTTAAAAGCAGAAGGCTGCTCGACCAAGTCGTTCCAGCGGAGAACCCGCTGAACTCATTGTTCGGGAGCGAATGTGCTTGCTGTGTCCCTCTGGCGATCAGCAACAAATTAGTATTCATGTCTCGGAAAGGGCGTCAATTGGCAAAGATGTATTTGCGAAAAGGTGAGTGGTGCGAGTGCGAGCGCTCATTTAACACCTCGGCTGGCGAGTTTGAGGCTGGAGAGGGTGGCAACCGGAGAGGCCATGGCGCGGCGTTCACCAAACGGGAGCAACTCTTTTCTGGGCAGCGGCGAAAACTTCTTGCTGGAGCGAATACGACATGGTACCTGGTAACAGGCGACCAGGTGGGTACTGGGGCCGATGGAGAGCCACTTCTGAAGAATGTCATTCCCCATAGAATTGTTGTTTGGGATGGGGAACGATTCTTCCGAGAGACACGGGTCCTGCAAAGTAAGGTGGTTAACAATCATCCGGGGTGTCCTAACTGTACTTGCGAATCCATCGGAGATATCCTGGCTTGAATGTAGCAATAAGGGCCGCGCTTCACCTTTCGGAAACACGTAACCCGAATTATTAACTTCACCTAACGACACCAGCCGCTCCACGCCTGACTCGTTGGCGAGTGCAACGTTTCTTTGGAAATCAACGTTCTCATTAAAATACAGCGGGTGAAAAGGAGTCGGTGAACCCAACTTCGCTCCAATCATCTCCAATGCACGCCTTTACGAATGAAACATGCATTGCCAAGAGCAAGACTTTATCATACAGAGTCCGTCAGGTCGAGTTTCAGTTATCACATTTTACCACGTCACTTACTGCCGGTTAATATGTTACCGTATTTCTGAAATGGTGTACTTAGGCACAGCGTGAGACCATATCCTTGTCTCTCGGCTCCGCGATATCCTCAAAATTCGGGCAACCTTCATAAGAGGCTTTAAAACAGAATGTCTCCATCTCTGCAATGGTTGGAACATGTGTAGAGTCGGGCGCATCACAGACGCCAAAATAGCCTTCCTTGAAATACGGACAAGTCATAGAAACCTCCTCTGACCTGAGGTGGGATACTAGCGGTCCCCCCTCCTTGTTTAAAATTCTTAAGGGCAGCGAGTGCACTATCACTCCGTTGTTGACCCCAGGGGGACATAGCTGAGTCACTCCCAAGAGTGACGCTCGCCGTCTGGACTGGCCCCGATCCGATGAGCGGTCCCCGTACTGCCTGTAATCTGAGAGGACGCCACCGCGTCAGAGGGACGCTCATGGCCGGGGAAGGGCGGGGGCATTTGCTACAGTCACAATGTGAGATTTTGAAGACAGTTCACTTATGTGCGCAATTCGAGAACGCACCGCGTCTCCTCTTCAATATCATTCCAAACAATTGTCTCTGCCTCGAGCCAGTTGTCAAGGTCATGCCCATCAAGGTTACCGCTTTTCAAGTAAAGATCGCGCGCCACTTCTTCGATTGAATCGAGTTTCACCATCTTGTATACCTCCTCATATTGAGTATGTTCTTGATGATCCTGTTCAGCACGTCGAAGCTGATCGCCGCGCAGATCTCGGTATTGACACATACCGGCGGCGCTGCGAGGACCCCTATGCCGTCCTGGACGACACTCCTTTTACCAGTATTACCGTCATCGTGTGGACCGAGGCCCTGGAGGCGGAATAGTTATGCTGTCCCCCATTATCGGAGCGGCTTACCGAGGAGCTATTTCTCATTACGCCTCTCACTTCATGTTTAACCATTTGGTAAGCCGCCTCCCGAGAGACTCAAACGGGCGCGGCAGGACCTTCTATCGCGCAGCATATCAGTCTCCTCTGCATCTTCTCGCTCCGTTCCTCCCTGAGCGCCTGCTGGCCGCTCCGAAGCATCCTCACTGCCGATGAAGTCTCGTACCTCGATCCCAGCACGGCTATTGCCAGGACAAGGGCGACAGTGATTCTCGTGACAGTTTTTCTCCATGTTTTGCCTCCCTGTTTTTTTTCGGGCCTGAGATGCACCCCTCGACGATTGACTACAGTTTAACGAATGGAGTTAACGGGAAGCTGACCGGAAGATTACAAAAAGGCAATGTGTTTCCTGGCTGTTTTCTGTGGCATGCGCCATACTCGCTTATGAGTCAGCGCTTCCACTTCCTTTCCGCGGGTTCGGGGATGAGATGCTCCTCTAGCTGCCCTGAGTGTCCTTTTTTGATGAACGCTGTTTCGTGGATGTTTGTGCTCTAAGTCTCATATTCTGCGGGACGGCCTCCAGCGCACAGAGACGGGATTTCCTTCCCGAAAGTCATTGACCGATATTATTTCGCAACGTTCGCCTTCACAGAGTGAAGCCCTATCGCCCCGTCGGGGAACGAACCTAAGAGACTTCCGAACAGCGATCCCGATTCCTGCACCTTCCCATCCTCGTCGAAGGCGCGTACAGTTATCGTATACTGCCCTTCTCTGAGGGGGCTCCAGTCGTACCTCCACAACACCCATGACCAGCGTGACAGAGGCGTTTTCAACTGAGCGTCATGCCAGTTCTTCTTATCGTCAAGCGAAACCTGCACCCTGCTGATCCCGTGCCTTCCTCCGAAAGCGACGCCTCCTATAACGTAATTTCCGAAGGGGATCTTTTTGCCTTCCATAGGCATGAGAATCTCCGACATGACGGAGATTACGGCAGTATCGGACCAAGCCCTCTTTTGCCAATAGCCCTTGAAATCATAATTCACCAGCTCGATCTTCGAAACCCACTTGACGCTTTTTTCCCCGTAAATGCCTGGGATGACGGCGCGCAGGGGATAGCCGTGTTTCGTTGGCAAGGGCTCTCCGTTCATCCTGAAAGCAAGAAATACGTCATCCGAGAGAGACAAGGAATAAGGAATACTGTCGCTGTAGCCATCTTCTGCAAAAAATGCCGTCTTCACAATCCCCTTCCCGGGAACCGCCTTCTCGATGATCTTCTTCAGCGTCCCAAAGCGCGTTGCTTATCGCGTCTCCACCCACCGGATTGCCGATGCACTCAAAGGTGACAAATTCGGTCTTGTCCTTCATTCCTTCCAGCTCGGATAGACTGAGAGTGTAGGGTTTCTCTACGAGGCCCTCTATTCTCAATCCGAACGTTTTCGGGTCGATAACCGGGACCTTGTCGGAATAGGTCGTGATATAGAAGTCTTCGTTCGGGGTGATTTCCTTTGCCGTAAACCCCTTGAAATTAACAGTGCCTTTCAGGAGAAGGGCATGTTCTTCCGCCTCCGTGACTGCCTCCGCGTATTCATATATTCCATCAAAGACGGAAACCCCGAATCCCAGGCCGATGGTCCCCAATCCGATTCCCCTGAAGAATTTTCTTCTGCTGAAACATTCGTCCATGGCGGTTCTCCTTTTGAACTTCGATAGGCTCTTAATTGAGCAACAGGATATTCGAACTCGGGACCGGAAACAGGTACTATGGTTATTCTGGCTTCAGGGACCCGACCATGAATATCCAACCAAAAGGCGTATGAAACGTGCCCAAACTATTACCAGACGCAGCCGAGCGGGGCTTGATCGTAAATCTTATCTTGCAATTCATTTATTTCCTTTTCAAGTTTGGCGGCTGTTTCTCCCGTTGTTTTTGGATTTCGAAGCAGCTCGAAATATTCAAATCTCTTGTCGACCAGCTCTTTTCTCAGGTTATGGGTTTCATCATAGAATTTCTGGCATTCAGGGCTATAGCCGTAATAG
>Ga0187856_1003041_pt1 | contig 11926 bp, 10 predicted proteins | sample June2016WEW_8_40_FD_132443 | JGI IMG/M metagenome (GOLD analysis project Ga0187856, IMG submission 132443) | Peatland microbial communities from SPRUCE experiment site at the Marcell Experimental Forest, Minnesota, USA - June2016WEW_8_40 | ecosystem: Environmental > Terrestrial > Soil > Wetlands...
ATGCGCAGGCTCCGCAAGTGGAGGGGTTATGACACTCCACAGGCATCGATCCAGCGCTTATGTCAAAGCAATCGGGGATCGCGGCCGGACCTGGAAACCCGACCCGATCACTACTCAATTTCGTTTCGTGGTCCGCATGGCCTACGCGTGCCATGAACGCAATGTGCCGTATGATCTCACCTGGGATCGGCACGAATCCATGATGCGCGCCACGATCACGGCAACAGGGAATATCCCGATGCCTAAACCGCTTCCCAAAGCGCCCAAGCTCAAAGTGGTGTCAGATTGGAAGCCTGCTATCTGGGACGCGGTTTATCGTCTGGACGCCTATCACGATGGCACGCTCAAACGGATGCGGCCCGGATTCGTGATTGCGCACTCGTGCGGATTGTCGCTCGTGCATCCGTCCGAATCGGGCGAACTGGGCGTAACGGAGCCTGGGGCCGATGAGGATATCAGGCAAGGCTGGCTTATCACGCACACCCCATCCGGCAAGGGTTTCGGCCTGACGCTCAGTTTCAAGCGCGCCACGGATGCGCTATTGCTCGCTGCGACCTTCGCGGTCGATTGGACGCAGGATATTGCGACGCTCACCACCAATCCTGAGTTCCGCCGGGCCGGATATAGCGTGCGGGCGGCATTCTCCAGCAGATACGAGAAGGACGCAGCTAAACGGCGACTGGCGGAATTGGAGCGTGCGGCATGACGGCCGAGAACGCGGTTATTGGGCCGATCACGAGCGAGAAGGGGGCGGACTTGGTTCCGCTCCCTCTCGATCAAGCCAGGGAGTTCGCGCGCCACAGCAAGGCCGAAAGCACGCTCAGGGGTTATCGGGCGGACTGGCGGCACTTCTGCGGGTGGTGCCAGGCGCACGGTACCACCGTGCTACCTGCGACGCCTGAATCCGTCGCGGCCTACATCGCTGAGTGTGCAGAGCACCTGAAGGTGGGGAGCATTCAGCGGCGATTGAACGCCATTGCTGAAGCGCACAAGGCGACGGGCCTGGAGTCGCCCACCACGGCCGGTATGGTCCGCAACACGCTCAAGGGCATCCGGCGCACTATTGGGACCGCTGCCAAGCCGAAGGCCGCTGCATTGACGGACGACATCCGCACTATGGTGGACGCGGCGGACGCGGGGTTGATCGGCGCGCGCGATCGCGCGTTAATCTTGCTCGGATTCGCGGGAGCATTTCGGCGTTCCGAGCTAGTCGCCCTGGACATCGAGGATTGCTCCTTCGGCAACGACGGCCTAACGGTGACGCTACGCCGAAGCAAGACCGATCAGGACGGAGCGGGCCGCAAGATCGGCATCCCGTATGGGTCCAATCCAGAGACGTGCCCGGTTCGTACGATTCAGGCGTGGATCGAGTTGGCGGGTATCGGGCCGGGCCCGCTGTTTCGCTCGGTGAGTCGCCACGGGCAAGTGCAAGCGCGCCGGTTGGCCGGTATCGACGTGGCGCGCGTAATAAAGAAACTCGCGCAACGGGCCGGACTGGACGCTACTGCATACGCCGGACACTCACTGCGGGCCGGACATGCTACCAGCGCGGCGATCGCGGGCGCGTCGGAACGGTCGATTATGCGTCAAACGGGTCACAAGTCGGTTCAAATGGTGCGGCGCTATATCCGGGACGGGAGTCTATTCAGGGAGAATAGCGCGGGGAGACTGGGACTTTAACCACGCTCACTTCCGCCGACACCCTCGGCGCTGGTAGTGGTTTCGTGTCGAGACGATTATAACTCTGTCTATTTGGTTACTCGACAGTCACCGGCGGCGGTCCGAGATCAGAATTGACAGCCTTCTTCCCGGTGATTCCTTCAAGTGCCGCGATGATCCCTCGATATTCGTTCTTGTCAGCTTGAACAACCAATCCGCCCTTCTTGCCGTCGCCACCATCCCATACCAGCCCGATATAGTGCTTTTTGGAATGGCTCAGGAGTAGGAAACTTCCTAGCCCTAACGTAACAACGCCTACGCCGATGGCTGCTCCAACGCGGCGATGTACCTCTTGACCGTAGCTGACCTCTCTTACCGTATTTGCTTTGATGGTCAGCGGCTCTTCCTTGTCATGCTTGCGGACAAATCGGATTTGATCCTGGTCCAAGAAGAGTTTTAGGTCCTCCCCCGCCTTCACCGAGAGAAACGACCCACCGGAGTATGTGACGCCGTAGCTGGTCTGTTTATCGGCGGCGAATGACGCGCCTACGATAACTAAGGATAAGGATAGTGCTACCGTCTGTTGGATTATCCGCATGGTGGGCGAAGTATACCACGGTTAATCCAGGCATGATACACTCCACCTGACGGTAGAGTTTTTGGGAATTTCTTAGAACGGCGGCTTTAGGCGCTGGATTTGCTTGGCGGCGGATCAGCGTCTAACGCCCTTTCCAGTGGGCTAGGGGTAGTGTATCCGACTGTCCCCGGAAAGGCAACCATGCTAGCCGTCATCGAAGAAACTTCCGAAGCTCTGGCCTGTACGCCGGTCTGCCTCCATTGGCAGGAGAATCCACACAGACTGGTAAGCCTCTGGGACATGCTACAAGTCGCCACCGACAGATATTTGGAGATGGGGCGTGCCATGCATGAATGGATGCATGGACTGCCAGCTAGGGCAACACCCAATCACCCAATAAACGATGAACACTATAAGGCGTTCGTCTCGACGATGACGATGCTGCAATTACACAGTTCTCAACTTGGACTGAGTGTTACAGAACAACTTCTCGGCGACAAATTGAGGAGCTTAAAGGGCATCGAGTTAACACACGGAATAACTGCGGCGGCAATAGGAGAAGTTTATCGATGCTTCTTGGCGGAACTCAAGTCCCAAGCGTTCTTCTTCATTCCAAAACACCGGGCTAGATTCTATTCGGACCTCGTTGTGGAGTGGTCTGATCCAGTTGCGCAAGGGCCAGAGATCCGCGTTTCGCCCTTCTTCCATGCAACCATAGCCACTGCGTTTCCCTCTGCGATTTACGACATGCGAGAGGCGGGCAACTGCTACGCGGTGAGTCGAAATACAGCATGCGTGTTCCACCTTATGCGTGTTTTGGAGATCGCACTCGGAGCACTAGGAAGTGTTTTTGGTGTATCTCTCGCCCACACGAACTGGGCACCAGCAATCGATGAGATTGAGAAAAAGATTCGCGAAATGCACAAGGACCCAATCTGGCGCGCACTGCCGGATTGCAAAGAGCAGCAAGAGTTCTATGCTCAAGCTGCGAGCCACTTCGCCGTACTCAAAGATGCATGGCGTAATTATACGGCGCACGTACGTGGCCGCTACGACGAAGATGAAGCCGAATCGATTCTTCGCAATATCCGAGATCTTATGCAAAAGCTCGCCACTCGACTTCACGAATGACGCTAGCGCCTCCGCTTCCCCGCGCTTCCGGCCTGCGCGTTCCTTCTCAATTGCTGGACGTTGCATAATCCCGCTGCCCGTCCGCTTTCAAGGCCGCGCGTGGGCGCGTTAGGTGATTTTGCGGAACCGCGACCTTGCAATCCGCAGGCGAGCACGTTCTGTGATCGCCTGCACGAGCGGCGCGCTTGTCGCGCCGCGACGATCTCACAACGGAGGTTCGTCTGTTCGCGCTTCGGAAACATTACTCCGGTAATGGCCGTTGTTGCGGCGCGTGGCGCACCCGCCACGGGGACCATGGGGACTTCCGTGGGGACTAAAGCTAGCAATCGTGAGGATCAGCGAGCAAGCATGAGCACGTCAGACAACGGTAGTACCCCGGCTAAGTGCCTGATAATTAGCAACCTAGAGAAACATTTAACAGCGATGGTTGACCGTGCCAGACGCACGTTCTATGGGTTTTCCCTGCGTGTGAAGCAGGCGCTCTAACCAACTGAGCTACGCGCCCTGCGCGGTGAGACTTTTTTTCAGTTTACCAGCTTCGTGTGCCTGCTTCTAAGGCGAATCAGTCTGCAGTCCACAAACTCCCTGATGTTATCCGGATTCAGCCGACCTCCGTCGAGCTTATACTTGATCCCAGACGCAGGGCAAAAAGAGAAGCTGGATCTTGCATCGTACTCAGTGGCAGACCCTTTTCTTGGGTGCGGACATGCTCAGATCAGCTATTCTAGGAGACTTTATTGCAAGGAGTAGAACCATTGTTCCAAGATCCATTTCTTAATCGCGGCCTGAAGGCTGTCACAATTCTGGCTGCCCTGCTTGCTGCGAGCGTCACCGTTGGCGCGCAACAGCCGGTTCCGGCCAGGTTTCATTTACAGGAAGCCAGTATTAGTGATATCCAGCACGCAATCATGGCCAACCAGATCACGAGTGTAGGTCTGGTCGATATGTACCTGAAGCGGATCAAGACTTACAACAACAGTTGCGTGAGCCAGCCGATGGGAATTCTTGGACCGATTACTACCATTCCGCACGCCAGGCAAATCAACGCGCTCTCGACCCTGAACCTGCGACCGCCGGCGCGCAAAGCATGGGGCTTCGATGAGCGCAAGGCGCGCAGCATGACGGACACCGTCGATAACGATCCGAATATGCCCGACGCGCTCGAAGTCGCCGCTGCCCAGGATCGGGAATTCAAGCAAACCGGCAGGCTGGTTGGCCCTCTGCAGGGAGTCGTTATGGCGATCAAAGACCAGTACGACACATTTGACTTGCGCACGACATCGGGCGCCGACGCGCAGTACGCCAACGACCGCCCTCCGGAGGATGCCACGTTCGTCAAGCGTCTGCGGGCTGCTGGAGCCATTATTCTGGCGAAGGCCAACCTGGCCGAATATGCAACCGACGGCGCGCGTAGTTCCTTTGGCGGGACCTTTTGCAATCCGTACGACACGGAGCGCGAACCCGGCATGTCGAGCGCCGGCTCGGCGGCATCGGTAGCGGCAAACCTGGTCACCTGCGCAATCGGCGAAGAAACCGTCGTGTCGATCCGATGGCCGGCATCCGTCAACAGCCTGGTTGGGCTCGCGCCCTCGCAAGAACTGGTCAGCCGGAAAGGAATGATGGGAGCGGGCCTGAACATGCGGACAGGTCCGATTTGCCGCAACGTGCCCGATGCGGCGAAGATCCTGGACGTTATCGCCGGCTACGACCCCGAGGACGAGATGACGGTGTTTAGCGTCGGACGCAAGCCCGCGCAGCCTTATCTCAGCTTCGCCTCGGCGCAGCGGCTGGATGGCGTCCGGATAGGCGTGATTCGTGAGTACATGGCCAAGCAGCTCTTCTCCAAGGCTGACGAGGAAAGTATTGATATAGTCGAGCGCGCCATCGACGACCTTCGCAAGCTCGGCGCGACGATCGTGGATCCGGGTCCGGAGGGCGCAGTGTTCCAAACCTGCATCGCACGTTATGCTCCGGAACTTCTGAACTCCGCGTTTACTCGCCAGTATCGGGATCTGTTCCCAGTGGATGCCCTGGGTCAGCCCCAATCCGATCAGACCGCCACGCTTCTGGAGATGTTTGCCGATCCTTCGCGAGTACCCCAAAGTCTTTCGCTGCGCAGTCTCAACGGACTCGGTGTACAGGGCGAAGACAAATACATGATGAACAAGTATCTGCGAGAACGTCGAGATGCCAACATCAAGACCAACGCAGACCTGATCGCGAAGGCGAGGTTCTACGAGGATCCTAATTTTCCCGATCGCAAACAGGGCAGGCAAGCCGCGGAACGCGCCACGATGTTGGACACGTCGGCACGCCTTCAGACCCGCTTCGCCCTCCAAAATCTTTTTCTGCAGTGCATGCAGGAACAACGGCTCGACGCGCTCGTATCCCCTATGTCCACCGTCCCGCCACGCAAGCTCACCGCGCCGCGAGAACCGAATGCGAATGGCCGCTCTCCGATTGGCTGGTGGCTGATCGGCCAGCAGGGTTTCCCCGCCATCACCGTGCCGGCGGGTTTTACGACGGAGGTCTGGGATCGCGTGCGCGACGCCAACAATGGCACGCGCTTAGTCGGCCCCGTGCAGGCCAGCTTGCCCGTCGGTGTCGATTTCATCGCTCGCCCGTTCGACGAAGCATTACTATTTCGCATTGCTTCGGCTTTCGAAGCAGCAACCCGGCATCGCAGGCCGCCGCCGGACTTCGGCCCATTGCCTGACGAACGATAGCGCCTTCGTTCCCCTAGTCTTCGCTGAGTACGAAAAACCCGGTCGCGGCAGTTCGTTCTAAGGCGAATCATCTAGAGCCAACACCGAAGACCGCGCCTAAAAACTACTGACCTCCTAAGGTAGCCTGTAGAGGCGCTCCCTGTCGTCCGATCCTTATTAGTAAGTGCAGGCCGAAGTACCAGCGGAAGTCCACGTGTGCCTATGTTGCACGGTGCATCCCTTTCCGGAAGGGCGATTCTGAATGAAGTCCATCGGCAAGTATCAAGTAATTGAAGAGTTAGGCGGAAGCGCCACGGGCAGAACCTATCGAGTTCGCGACGCTTTTCGCAATCGGGAATTCGCCGTGAAGATTCTGCAAACCGTTCCGAACCTCAGCGCAGAGTCGAAAGAACAGTTCTGCGGACACCTGGCTGCCTGCGCGGAACTCACTCACCGGCATATCGCGAAGATCAACGATCTCGGCGAAGTGGACGACGGGATCTTCGTCGCCACCGAGTGGCGCTCCGGGATGGACCTGCGGCGGTTCATGCAGCAGAACCAAGACCTGCCGCTGGGCCAAAAGCTGGCCGTGATGGCGCAAGTGGCCGAAGGACTGGCGTTCGCGCATTCGCGCGGGATCGCGCACGGAAATCTGAAGCCGAGCAACATCTTTGTCGACGCCGCGCGCGACGTCAGCATACTGGACTTTGGGATCGCCAAGTGGCTTGCGGCGCTGCTGGACGCCGGCAGCCGTCCCCAGGCATTGGTGGCCAACTATCTGGCTCCGGAGCAAGTGTTGGGGCAGTCCTTTGACGCCCGTTCCGACATCTTCGCCCTGGGCCTGATGCTTTATGAATTCGCTTCGGGAAAGTATCCATTTTCGGCCGATCCCGGTGTGATAGCCCGAGAGATCGTGCACAGTGAGCCAGCGCCACTACGGCAGTTGGACGCACAGGTTCCCGAAGAGCTGGAACAACTGCTGGCGCGCGCCCTAAAGAAAGATCCGGAGCAGCGTTTGCAGACCGCCGAAGAGTTTGCATCGGGCCTGTACCTCGCCGCGCAGCAACTGAGGCGAGCCGCTTCCACCCCCGTGCTTCTCACGCCCGCTGCGGAACCTGCGGCCGCGGTGGAATCATCGTCGAGTGAGCCAATACCCAATCCGGTTCCACCCGTGTTGGCCGCGCAGCCGTTTATTCCTCAACCGGCGCCGGCAACTGCATTCGAGACGCCTGCTTTGCAAGAAGTAGCGCGGCAAGAAGCAGCACGGCAGGAAGTGGCGTTGCCGCAAGTAGCGCCGGAGCAGGTCGCGTTAGAGCAAGTCGCGCCGCAGGACGCACCCGCGCTGCAGGTGCCGGTGGCGGCGCCGCGGGTCCGCGAGAGACCGCAAGATGCCGAACCCCCACCGCGTCCGTGGAGCGCGCGTTCGTACGCCGCATCGGGTCCGCCGAGCGCCAATGCGATTCCTCCGAAGCAACCCGCCGCGCCGGCGTCCCTATATCATCCTCCAACACCGCCGTCCTATCAGCCCCCACAGTCTTTTCTGCAACCGGCCGCTCCTCTACCCGAGCCCGTCGCGCCGAAGGCCAGCAGGATGACGAAGAGCGTCCTCATCGCGGTTGCCGGCCTCATCCTGGCGGCTGGTATCGTTGGTTCCCTGATATCGCGGCAGAATCTACGGGCGTCGCAGAACAGAAGCCACACCGCCGACGTTGAGACGAAAGCCATCGTCCCTGTGAAGCAGCCGCCAGCTCCGCCAGCCGCCGTGCTCCCCGAAGCACGAGCCCCGAAGCCAGGCGAGTCCGGACCCGACGATCTAGGCAACCCCGAGTTTTCGGCGAAGCAGACTTTGAATGGACCGGTGCGCTCGCTCTGGGAGTCCGGTAGATATGGACCGGCGCTGGCGCTTGTCGACCAGGTTTTGGCCAATAATCCCACCAACGAAGATGCGCGTGGCTGGCGGAAGAAAATTCGCGCCGCGCAAGCCGCGGAAGCAGCTTTGAAGTAAGAATCTTATGAGACGTCTGATTCATTCCACCGTTTGGGCGGCCGTGCTCGGGCTCACGGCTGTTCCAGGATTTACCGCGCCCAACGATCAAAAGCCGGCACACGGGAAGAAATCGCTGGACCCGTTCCTGAACGGCGAGCCCTTCACTCTCGACCAGGTGCTCCTGTTGCTGAAACAGGATGCCATCCCGCTGCATCGCCGCAAAGAGGCCATCGAGAGCCGGGGGATCGCATTTACGCTTTCCTCCGACGCTCTTTCCAAGCTCGATTCGTCGGGAGCTCCCGATGACATTCTGGACCTTATCAAGAGCAAGGCAAAACCGGTTGCTCCAGCCCCGGTTGCTCCGAAGCCCGTGGCCAAAGGCATGCTGAGTCTCACCTGCGCGCCGGCCGAATGCCAAGTGAGGCTGAACGGAACCGCGCTCGGGCCAACCGCGGGCGGAAAGCTGGAAGTGGCGGGACTGACGCCCGGCAATTGGGTGGTCGATTTTGAGAAGGAAGGATTCATCTCGCACCAGAGCACGGTGGTAGTGGAGCCGGCCAAGAGCGCTTCGATTGCCGCCACGCTCGATCTGGATCATGCCGCGCGCGAAGCTTTCGGGAAAGAGCTGTTTCAGAAAATGATGCGGGCTCTGGGAGGCGAAGACGGGCTCAAGACCCTGGCGTCGGTGCAAGCTACCGGCAGCACCACGCTGTGGGGACACGACGGAACCAGCGTTCGATGGACGCTGCTGATGCGGAATCGAACGGATCGCGCGCTGTTTCAGGCCAAAGCCGGCCGCATCCTGCATGAAGTGATGTTTGAAGGAAGCGAGTTCAAGGCCAGCAAAAATCTGAAGGGCGATGAAGCGCTGCAACTGCCCACCGACTTCGGATTGATTCGCGACGATCAATTGCCCGCTTTGATGGCGCGCGTCCAGGGTCCCAATTACAAGCTGGTGGCGAATCATCCCGACCCAGTCCCCGGCGAGGATTTCTCGATCGTCGCCGAATCCGGAACCGAGAGAATCTCCATCGGCCTAGACGCGGATTTGCGCCCGCAGCGAGTGAAGATCGCGACCGATGCCGGTATTGGCTCGGCCTTGATCACCTACTCCGACTACGTTCAGAACGGCAACGCCTTCTACCCGAAGACCATGCTCATCAAGCCCGAAGGGCAGCAACAAGGCATCGAAGTACGCTTTGACAAGGTAGAATTAAACCCCAACTTGAAGGATACCGACTACAAGCTTCGGGGCAAACCATTCGTGGAGCTTGAAAACTGACTCGGGGGAATCTCGAGCACGCTCTCTCCCGTACGGTATTAAGAAACATTCGTCTAAGACAAATTCGAACCTTTTCGCGGTTTTCTTCGTCTAACCAGCCATGGTGACAGTGGCCTCGTTTGAAGTTGCGTATCGGTCCGCTTTCGAGGATTTCTCCCGAAAAGCGCAGCGCGTGCAATTGCTGACGGAGCACCCCACAGGCGATCGAAAGGCCTTTGAAACCGCTCTACTGGAGCTGGAGAAGGCCCACCTGACGTATAACGACGCACGCGATGCCTTTGTGCGGTCGTTGTTGCCGGCGGCAAAGGATCACCAGCGGAGCTTCGCCGGCCAGGACCATCGTGCAGACGTGCCAGCCATCGCGGAACTTCTCTGGGAGAGCGCTGGGCGGCCCTCCGGAACGGCCGAAGAAGACTGGCAGCGCGCCGAAGCGATCGTGCAACGCGCCGTGGCCGCTTCGTCCTGACATTTCGGAAGCCTTGGCTGAACCGCCACTAGCCGGCCCCGGCCGCCTGTCAGGCGATGGCTTCCATCTGTTTGATGTGATTTCGGTCGTGTCCCGCCATGGTTTCTACGATGGTCTGAAACGTCATGGTGCCCCGCTCGGGATGCGTAACTGGTTTGGACAGGTCGGCTGGCTTCACGGAGCGAATCAGCGCCAAGTTCCAGGCGCGCACGGCAGATAGAGCAGCCAGCGCGAGCCGCGCATCGCACGCAGGGTAGCTTTTCGCCCACAGATCCTGATCGAAGGGCTGGATGACGTGATGATCCTGGGCCAGGGTTTGCTTGAGGCGGAAAGAAAACACGATTTCGGAATCTGCCAGATGTGAGAGGATATCGCGAGCGCTCCACTTGCCGGGCGCGGGGGAAATTTCCAAACGTTCCGGTCCGATCGTCTCCACCAATTGCGCCAGCCGGCGCGGCGTCTCTGAGATTACATCCAACGGTGCTCGGTCGCCTATATGGCTGGCATAGGGATTCATGGAATTATTTCTCCTTGGTCTGATCGTCGGGCAGCGGATCGGGAGTATCGAACTTGATGGTGGATCCGGTTTCGAACTTGCGGTAAAGCCGGAACTCGATGTCATTCCTGGTCATGTAGCGCGCGAGCTTGGACGTGAGAACGGCCTTCAACGGCAGCATATATTGCGCGTCGCCAATGGTTTGAAAGTCGTAGTCCAACGATTCGTGGGCCTCGCGGACCGGGAAATCGGAAGCAATGTTGTAGGGGTTCAGGGTGATCTTGGTCACCATCTTGGTGTCGCGATCGATGTAGATCAGCCCGCGGTAGGCTGGAACGATCTCCTTGCCGGTTTCCGTTTCCTTCATGTGATACCGCGAGTTTTCCTGCGCGATGTCGTAAGCGAACACGTAGTTGCGCCGGCCGCGCAGAGTGGCCCAGTGATCCCAGGAGAAGTCGGCGTGGCTTTCTGGGTCGAAGATCTCGCTCATCATGGTGCCGAACTCACCGGCTGAAACGGTGCCGCCGAGCTGTTCCATCTTCACGTTGGTCACGGGCTGATCGTTTTTCATGATCACTTCATAATCCTCATGGTGGTCGCTGTAGCTGAGGCGCGAGGTGATGGTGTCCAGGTGATACCAGCTGGAGCCGGTGCCGCCGCGATCCAGGTCGCGCCGCGTCACTTGCACGCAGATGAAGTTCGGCAGGCTCTTGGTGTAATTCACCACGTATTCGCGTGCCTCATCGATGACCTTGGCCTGTTCGATGGAATCGGGCGGTGGGGGTGGGACCACCACGGGTTTGGGCGGAGGAGGAGCCGCCTCCGGCAAGCTGGCCGACGCGTCGCCCAATTCTTTGAGCGCGGCGACCGTTTTCGGACCCGCTCCCAAGCTTTGGAGCTCTTCGATGGTGCGGTCATCGAGTTTCTCCGCCATTTTGAAATGGCGCAGGGTCTCGGCCACCTGTTTGTCCGGCGATTTCAGTTGAACGGCGGAGCGAATGAACTCTGTCAGTTTTGCCACCGTGAGGGACGTTTCCCCGGCGGCCGAAAGGGCGAGAGCTGTCACCAGGACCAGCAGGCAACGCATACTACTATTTTGCCTCAAATGCGCTAGTTCACAAGACCGTGGCACTTCTTGTATTTCTTGCCGCTGCCGCACGAGCAAAGATCGTTGCGGCCGGGCTTCGCCGCGGCGACTACGGTTTCCGATTCCTCTTCTTCCTCTTCATCGGGAAAGAACACCGGGCTCTTGCCATGCAGCATCAGCCGCTGATCGAGCGCGATGCGGACCAAATCCTCTTCGTCTTCGCGAAATCCTCCGGCGGCCTGTTCCACCTTGTTCATCAGCGCGCGCACGCGGCCCGATGAAGTCTCGCCGGGAATGGAAAGCGCATAAGCAAACAGCGCGTCGGTGCGAAACTCTTCGTCGTCGAAAAGCTCCACGAGTCGCGGCGCTTCCGAACTGAGGTCGAGATATCCCACGCCCCAGATGGCCTGCGTTTTGATCTCTGGGTCTGGGTCATTCAGATGCTTTGGCGGATAAGCGGCGAACCGCTTATCGAAGGACCTTGCCATGGCTTTGAGCGCTTTGGCCCGCGCCTGCGGCTCCTGATACAGATTCAG
>Ga0187856_1003042_pt1 | contig 11925 bp, 8 predicted proteins | sample June2016WEW_8_40_FD_132443 | JGI IMG/M metagenome (GOLD analysis project Ga0187856, IMG submission 132443) | Peatland microbial communities from SPRUCE experiment site at the Marcell Experimental Forest, Minnesota, USA - June2016WEW_8_40 | ecosystem: Environmental > Terrestrial > Soil > Wetlands...
CATGCACGGTTCGACGGGGGGGAGCTGGAGAAGGAGTGCTCTATGGCATCCGATGCAGTGCGGCCCTCGGGAAACCGAGGGACTTGAGCCCGGTTTCGCCTACGGTTCGCCGCCTCGCCAGCTTCCCACCCAACCGTCGTCAAGTCGGGTACACCCGGACGACCAGAGGTCGTCCAGGAACCGATCGCCCGGCGTTTCGGGCCGGCTACTGGGGAACGGTGATGTCCCCGTCGGTTATCTCGGTGATCAGCTTCTTGCCTGCGGCCTTGACCGCGGGCGAGAGCTTGTAGGCCGGGTTGAAGTCGATCTTCTCACCGCCGTTGCCGAGTCCGATCACGTAGGTCGCGCCGCCGAGCGTGCCCCCGCGGATCGCCGCGAACATCTGCTCCAAGACCGAGTCCCAGTTGTAGACCTGAGTCGCGACGACGTTGTTCGGAGCGAGGCTCGCCATCGACCAGTCGTTGCCGAACCAGGGAAGCTTGTCGTTGCGGGCGACGCCGATCGCCCCCACGGCGGACTGCGTCGTGGCGGACAGCACGTCGACACGGTCGGCCACGAAGGTCTTCGCGCACGTGGCCATAAGGCTGTCGTCACTGTACGAGCCGGTGTACACGGCATGGACGACGACGGACTTGTTCTCAGCTTTGGCTCCGGCGACGTAGCCGTCGATGTAGAGCTTGTCGTCACCGGTGGCGATCGGCCCGCAAACCCCGAGAACGTGAGTCTTGCTGAGCATCGCCGCCATGTAACCCTCGACGTAGCCGCCCTCGTTGGCAGCCGCTTCGTAAGCGAAGATGTTCGACTTGCCGAATGTCGACGCGGCGGTGCCCCAGGCGAAGGAGACCTTCGGGAACTCGGGTGCAAGCTGCTCGATCGTCGAGCCGTACTGGGAGCCGTGGGCGATGACGAGGTTGTACCCGTCGGAGGCGTACTCGCGGAGAATGTTCGCCGCGTCGGATGTCACGTACTCGTTCGCCGAGACCGAGACCGTCAGGTGCTGGGACGACTTCAGGCTCTCGAGGGCGGCGTAGATCGTCTGCGTCCAGGACAGGTCGTTGGTCGCGCTGGGCGCGACGAGTGCCACCTTGAGTGGCATGACCGCCTGTGGTACCGAGTGCGGGCGTGCCACTGTCGTCGCCGAAGCGCCGCTGGCGTAAGCAGCCGTACCGAGCGCAATGCCGGCCGCCGCCAGCACCAGGACGCCTCTTCTAACCATGTTCATGTGCATCGTGCTTCCTCCCTTTGCCGTTGAATGTGCCTCTTATGGGTTCGGGGCGTTCGGACTTCCTCGCGGTGCCTCAACAGCGGTTGTACCCCTGTTGCGAGGTGCCCTACAACCGCTTGCTCGCAAGCCAAGCAAGGGCCGTGCACCCTCGTGCTCGCCGACGCGCTCCCCGAGCCGCTCGATTGAGCCCGGACGGACGACGAGCCGTGCACGGGCCCATCATGTCCGATCGTGGACGAGCCGTCGAAGCCAGCATGTCGGGACCCGGTTGCCCGCGTAGCCAGCCGTCCGTCGGCGTCGCCAACCCGGCGGGATACAGGCCACGAGAGTCCCGTAGACCCGGTCGACGGCGATGTCTGCCGCTGAGAGATGGTTGTGAAGGTCGGCGATCGGCGCGGACCCGGCCACCTGGTGGAAAAGGGTACGAGCAGTCTCGCCCGACAGCAGGAAGTCCTCGTCCAGGAAAGCCGCGCGCGTCGTCCAGAGCTCAGATGGTCATCGCGTTGAACCCGCCGCCATCCTCACACTACGTCGCGGTGATGCAAGCCCCGCTGGCTCTCGATCAGGCATCCTCCGGTCCCGAGGCGCGTTCGCACGGACGTCAACGACGACGGACGCCTGGCGCATCCGGATCCGTTCGCGACCTGGAGGCAACGCCGGCGCCGGTCGGCTTGTGGTTTTCAGGTCGATTGAGCAGACGCGTAGCCCGCGCCCCCAAGAGTGCTCTCAGCGGTGCAGGTGTGCGCCTTCGTGTGCTCGACAACCCCACGGCAGGCGCCTGCGGGCAAGTCTGTCTTGCCGGTGACGTCGGCTCCGGTCGGTTGCGTTGACTCCCCTTCGACGGGCGTCCCGCATTCGGTTGTACTGGGCCTGTTGGTATCGGTGCCGGCCGTTGTCGAAGTAGTGCGCACCCGTGTCGACGAGGCACCGCTCAACGAGACGAGGCCCTCGTCGATAGCCGTGATGGTCGGCACGGTCGTGCCGCTGCAGACGCCGAGATGGGATTGTCGGCCATTGGTGTAGAGCAAGTTGGCGTGCGCGGCTTTGTGAGCGGTCTTGGCCGGTGACAGGCGAGGCGGGATCACAATCGCGAGCAGGATGCCGACGACGAACAGGACGACGAGCAGCTCGACCAGCGTGAGGCCCGCCTGTGCATCCTCCTCGAGCCCGAGGCGACCCAGACGTGGCCCCTCGGAAGACTCTGACATCGGACCGTCCTTCTCGGCTGCGCTATGCCGCTCTAAGTTGCATCGGTCTGCAGCACGTCCGGCCTTAGAGGATCTTCGACCGGGCCGGCCGACATGCCGCGCGACCGTGGCACCTCTTGGGTGACGTTCCGGACACTTCGCGCCGGCAAACCGCCCAGCCGAGCTGCGGCGTCGATGATTCTCAGTGAGTGCTCGGATGCGATGGGAACCTAAGGCGCTTGGACGCTCCAGCCAGGTTCCAGGCGGTCTTCCTGCGGGCCTGGCCCCATCGTGCAACTTGGTGCAATTCCGCCGCGGTTGCGGCGCGAGCGAACCGACCCGGCACTTTGACGGCCAAATTAGAAGTCAGTATATTTTGAGTGTCACTTTCAATTGAGATGGCATCCAGAAATCTCGGAGTGATCCGGCTTCTCGCAGAAGGAGGTGCTGACGATGACCGCAACCGGAGCACGCAGGTGGTGGGCGTTGGGAGGCGTCATGCTCGCGGTGCTTGCCGTGGGCATGGACCTGACGGTCTTGAGTGTGGCCCTCCCCACCCTTTCTGTGGCCCTCAAGGCCTCCGAGTCGGACCTGCAGTGGTTCTCCTCGGCTTACGCCCTGGTTCTCGCGGCGGCGATGCTGCCGGCCGGGCTCCTGGGCGACCGCTACGGCCGCAAGAAGGTCATGCTGTCCGCCCTCGCGTTGTTCGCCGCAGGCTCGCTCGCCTGTGCGTACTCCCGCACGCCGGCAGAGTTCATCGGTGCTCGGGTCCTCCTCGGATGCGCGGGTGCGGGGCTGGTCGTCATGGCCGTGTCCGCCCTCACGGTGCTGTTCACCGAGGAGGAACGCCCCAAGGCACTCGGCATCTGGGCGGCGGCCAACATGTTCGCCTTCCCGATCGGTCCGATCCTCGGCGGCTGGCTTCTCTCCCACTACTGGTGGGGTTGGGTGTTCTTGATGAACGTACCGGTCGCCGTCGTCGGCTTCGTGGCGGTGGTCGTTCTCGTGCCGGAGTCGAAGTCTGCGCTGCGTCCGGGTTTTGACACGGTGGGGATCGTGAGCTCGAGCGCAGGCCTCGTCGGTGTGACCTACGGGCTCATCGAGGCGGGAGAGCACGGGTGGAGTTCACTTGGAGCGCTCGTGCCGCTTTTCGTCGGGGTGGCGCTGATAGCGGCGTTCTTCGCCTGGGAGCATGTGCTTGAACACAAGCCCGGCGGCCAGCCCCTTGTCGACTTGAGCCTGTTCCGCTCCCCGTCGTTCACCTGGGGCGTAATACTGTTCGCCGTTCTCACACTGGCTTTGATCGGCCTTCTGTTCACGATGCCCCAGTACTTCCAGGGAGTCATGGGTACGGACCCGGAGGGATCCGGTGTCCGCTTGCTTCCGGCTGTCGGCGGAATGCTCCTCGGGTTGGTCCCTGCAGCACGCGTGGCCAAAGCGATCGGTGCCAAGCTGACCGCCTCGGCGGGCTTTCTCGTGCTCGGCATCGGGCTCGCCATAGGGAGTACCACGGCCCTTTCGTCGGGTGAGGGTTTCGTGGCAGCCTGGTCCGTGATCGTCGGGATCGGCACGGGGCTCACGATGGTGGCGGTTGCCTCTGCTGCCTTGGCCGAGCTCTCCAAGGAGAGGGCTGGGGTGGGTTCCGGTGTGCTTCAGGCACTCAAGAACACGGGCGCGCCGCTCGGAAGCGCCATCTTGGGAAGCGTGCTCATCTCCGCCTATGTGAATCGCCTTCACCTCGCCGGACTTCCACCGGCGGCCGCGCACGCCGTGCGGGGCAGCGTCTTTGGAGGCGTTGCCGTGGCCCGTGCTCTCGGCTCGAAGTCGCTTGCCACCTCGGTGCGTGCCGCCTTCGTGCACGGGATTGATGTCGCCCTTCTCGTGTCGGTCGGGTTTGCCGTACTCGGCCTCGTACTCTCGTTGGCCTTCCTGCCGGCACATGGCCAGCCGGCGGCGGAGGCCGAAGAGGGACTAGAGGGCGGTGAGCTCGCTGTCGCGTGAGACGGGGCCGGCTGGTGGCCTTAGGGAGCGCAAGAAGGCCAAGACCCGCGCTGCCATCCAGCATGAGGCTCTCCGGTTGTTTCGAGAACAGGGTTACGAGGCCACCACGATCGAACAGATCGCCGCGACGGTCGAGATAGCCCCCTCCACGTTCTTCCGCTACTTCCACGCCAAAGAGGACCTCGTCCTGTCGGACGAATACGACGCGCTTATCATCGAGGCCTTCTGCGCAGAGCCTGTTGATGTTGGCCCGCTCCAGGCCATTCGCAATGCGATTCGAGTCGTGTTCGGCGGAGTCTCTGACGATGACATGTCAGACATGCGCGAAAGGGCAGAGTTGGCACTCACCGTTCCCGAGCTCCGTGCCGGGATGTTCGACAATTTCGCCCAGACCATCAGGATGGTCACCGATCTCACCGCCGAGCGACTGGAGCAACCAGCGGGTGACTTTGCCGTGTACGCCATGGCAGGGGCGGTCCTGGGCGTCATGACCTCAGCCGAGGTCTACTGGCTGGAGAACCCAGGAAGTGACCTCGTCGCGTTGCTCGACGAAGCGCTGGCGTGCCTCGAGTCCGGACTCAGCCTCTGAGGTCCCGAGCGCGTGGCGCGCTGGCGTCGAGCCGAGTCATGGAGCGGCAGACCGTGAGGTTCGGTCCCGCCCTTGCGTCGCAGGCGGTGATTCGAGGTGCCCGATAGGCATTCGGAGCCCGATCCCGCTACAGCCGTCGACAATGTCCGCGCGGTGACCTGCCAAGAAGAAGCCACCTGCCGAGCAAGCGAGACGACATGACCGCACACGTGGGGTGATCTGAGCTGGACCTCACATTTTCGTGGCAAGGCGATTCGGAACGCTATGGCTGGGGACAGGAGGCTCGTTTACGGGCTGTCTCCTTCGCTTCGGGGTCGTCACCTCGATCGGCGGGAACACGGGAGCGGCAGAGATCAAGGTCTTCTCACACAGCTGAGTGAGCGTTGCATCGCCGGCACCACCATCTGCGCCTTCTATCGCGCCGTTGCGCTGGTGGGGAATTGCACCGATATGTCGTCATGGCGGCAGTTCTTGTCGAAGCTGTCGACTTGACCACAAGGACGAGGCGCCATCCATGCCGCGCTTGGAGGGCTCCTTGTCACCGACGGCGCCAGCGGGTGAAACAAGGACTGCGTCGGAGGCCCGACATCGCGGGTCTGCGGCCGCGGTAGATGCCCTCGGAAGGTTGACTACAGCCGGCCTCGTCGGTCGCGAGCCAGAAGGTCTCATTGAGCACACGTGGCAGCGCACTCAAGTTGTGGATAGCCAAAGCCGATGTAGAGGACCGAGACTTCGAGGTCAGGGGATCGCTTGTCACTGTTTCTGGCGAACGAGGAGGACGAACGGGGGCACGCCAGCCCCGTATCGTCACGCGTGCGAACAGGGCCGCCGACCTTGTGGCGCTGGTTTCTCGCTCTCGAAGCACTTTTCGCCCTGATCTACTTTCCGTTCGGGGTCCCTTCCGGAAAGCCTCCGATCTTCGGTTTCCTCCCGTGGATGGAGTGGCCGGGGCAGGTGCCCGCCTGGTCTCTGCTGGGACTCTCAGCAGTGGCAGCCATCGCTTACGGCATCAGGCGCAACCAGCCAAAAGCGCCCATCGCCTGGTGGTTCCTGGGTGCTGGTGTTCTTCTCTTCATCACAGGTGACACGATCTACAAGTTCTGGCACCAGATCATGGGCCAAAACAACATACCGTTCCCCTCGTTCATAGACGCCATCTACGTCACCATGTACCCGGTTCTCGCCGTCGGGCTGCTGCTTCTCGCCCGCGCGCGGATGCCGGGTGGTGACCAGGCGAGCCTTATCGACTCGCTGACGGTCACGCTCGGTGTGGGCCTTCTCTCATGGATCTTCCTGATCGGTCCGAACGTCCGTTCTCCCGGCGGCACGCTCGTGAGACTGACCGCTGCGGCGTACCCGCTTGGAGATGTTCTTCTCTTGGCAATGCTGGCTCACCTGTGGAGTTCTGGCGGCCTTCGCCACACGGCAGGACGGTTACTCGCAATCGGGGTAGTCGGTACGCTCATTTCCGACTCGCTCTATGGGTTGGCCAACCTTCACCCGACCTGGAATTGGAGCGACGGCAACCCGGTCGACCTCGGCTGGATTGTCTTCTATGCGTGCTGGGGAGCGGCCGCGTTGCACCCGTCCATGGTTGCGCTGGGCGAGCCTAGGCCGGTGAGGACGCCAACGACGAGCCGCTCCCGGCTCGTGCTGCTTGCCACGGCGTCACTCATCGCGCCAGCCGTCCTCTTGGTCGAGGCAGCACTCGGGAAACCAGTCGACGCCGAAGTAATAGCAGTAGTAGCGGGCACCATGTTCCTCCTCGTGCTCATGCGTATGGCAGGTCTCGTGCAGGCGCACCAACAGGCCATGAGGCGAGAGAGCGTCCTACGCCAGGCAGCTGACGAGTTGGTTGCGGCGTCCGGTCGCGAAGGCACCTACCAGGCCATAGCCACCGCCGTTACCGAGCTGGTCTCCGGGCACAACGACATCTTGGGGGTGACGTTCGCTGAAACGAGTCCAACGGACGGCCTAGTAGTCGTGGCGCAGTCAGGCAACACCGGAGACAAGCTGCTCAGTCTGATGGCGTCGCGGGCCGACTTGCGAACCTCGCTGAACAGCGGAGAGACGGCGCGTTGTGCAGTCGAGGCTTCCCCGTCACCCGGAGATCCGCCGGATGCAGAATCGCAGGAGGAGCTTGTCATTTGCCCGCTCGTTGCAAAAGACGGGCTGCGGGGCTTGATCGCGGTTTGTAGCATCAAGGCGCTGTCCGAAGAGGTGACGAACACGATCGAAACGCTTGCCGCTCAGGCACAGCTGGCACTTGATCGCGAGACGCTCACGGAGACATTTCACGCCCGCCAAAGCGAGGCCCGATTCCAGACACTTGTCCAAAACGCCTCGGACGTCATCCTCGTTGCGCGCCCCGACGCGACCATCACGTATCAAACCCCCTCTGCCACAAGAACCCTTGGTTATGAGCCAGGCTCACTCGAAGGCAAACGGATCACGGCGCTCCTCCACCCAGAAGACGTCGAGCAGGCGCTGGCTGTTTACACAGGAGTCGCGTTTCGAGCGGGTCTGTCTGTCACGACGGAGTGGCGCGTCCGGCACCACGATGGTTCCTGGCGGCACGTCGAGGTGGTAGCGAACAATCTGCTGGGCGATCCCACCGTCTCGGGGATTGTCCTCACGATGCGTGACGTAAGCGAGCGCAAAGCCCTCGAGGAAGAGCTCAAACACCAGGCGTTCCATGACGCGCTGAGCGGGCTTGCCAATCGTGCCTTGTTCCTGGACCGGCTGGAACACGCGCTGGCGCGGGCAGCTCGATCGCAGTCCTTGTTGGCCGTTCTGTTCCTTGACCTCGACGACTTCAAGCTCGTCAACGACAGCTTCGGGCACGCAGCAGGCGATGGCCTCTTGGTCGCGGTTGCCGGACGCCTCGCCAAGTCGCTTCGAGCTGGCGACACCGCGGCCCGTTTTGGCGGCGACGAGTTCGCAGTTCTCCTCGAGGAGATCTCGGGCTTAGAGGAAGTCAGTCAAGTGGCGGAACGCATAATCACCGAACTGCGCGTGCCCTGGGCGGTCGATGATCACGAAGTGCAGGTGCATGCCAGTATCGGCATAGCGATCGGCGCGGCGGGAGCCGAAGGTCCAGCCGAACTGCTTCAGGCGGCCGACGTCGCTATGTACTCCGCCAAGTCTCGCGGCAAGGGTCGTTACGAGGTCTACCAGCCCGAGCTGCAAAAGGCAATGGTGGAAAGACTGGAACGCACTGCGGATCTGCAGCGTGCCGTTGACGGACAGGAGTTCGTGGTTCACTACCAGCCGATCGTCAGCCTCGTCGGCCCGGCGACTATCACAGGAGTCGAGGCGCTGGTCCGATGGCGTCACCCACAACGCGGACTCTTGCTGCCGAAGGAGTTCATCCCTCTTGCCGAAGAGACAGGCCTCATCATCCCCCTCGGACGATGGGTACTTCAGGAAGCGTGTCAGCAGGCTCGAAAATGGCAGCTGAACCACAAGCTCGCCGACACGTTTCGCGTCAGCGTGAACATATCCGCCCGGCACTTCGCGAACGACGGTCTGGTGGAAGACGTTGCGAATGCCCTCAAGACGGCAGGCCTCGATCCGGGACGCCTCGTGCTGGAGATCACCGAGAGCGTGCTCGTTCAGGACGCCGACTCCGTGATCGCACGGATGCTGGAGCTCAAACTGCTCGGCGTGGCGTTTGCCATTGACGATTTCGGGACGGGCTATTCCTCGCTCAGCTACCTGAAGCGCTTCCCGATCGACATCTTGAAGGTGGACAAGTCCTTCGTCGACGATGTGGGCGACTCCCCGGAAGGCGCCGTGCTTGCGGAAGCCATAGTTCAACTCGGAAACACCTTGCACCTGCAAACCGTCGGCGAGGGCATCGAGCAGGCTCAGCAGGTGACGGGTCTTCGCACCCTCGGGTGCCAGTTCGGGCAGGGCTTCTACTTCGCGAAGCCGCTGCGCGTCGAGCAAATCGACGAGCTGTTATCCCGGCTTCCCGCGGACGATCAACCCGTGGAGGGGACACCGCGCAGAGAGGAGTCCTTGCGATGAACGGCTCGCTTTCGACCTTGAATGTGACCGCCACCAACGGCCGCGGTATCCCCGCGGAGTCGGAAGTCGTACGACGGGACGCGCGGTGGGCGGACCTCGAGCGTCTGCGAGCGTCGCACCCGATGATGGACGCCGTCATAGACGAGGTGAACGGCCGGAAGATCCGGATCGGAGATCACTGGCTCTGTGACTTTGCGTCCTGCAACTATTTGGGTTTCGACCTTCACCCGGAGATCATCCAGTCGGTGGAGCGCGAGCTTTGGCGATGGGGCACGCATCCGAGCTGGTCCCGGCTGCTTGGCAGTCCTCGCCTGTACGTCGAGATCGAGGAGCAGCTCACCGCCCTACTCGGGGCACCTGACTCATTGGTGCTCCCGACAATCACGATCATTCACTCTTCTGTGATCCCGGTGCTCGCCGGTCAGGGGACGGTGCTGGTCGATTCGCAGGCGCACAAGACCATTTACGAAGGCGCCGCCATCGCTCGAGGGGCGGGCGCGACCCTCCATCGCATCAGAACGAACGACTACGGCCACCTGGAGGAGACCCTGCGTTCGTTGCCAACCGGCGGACCACGCCTGTTCTGCATCGACGGGGTGAACAGCATGACGGGCAACGTGCCGGACTTGCCTGCGTACGCCCGCATCTGCCGTGCGTACGACACGCTCCTTTATGTCGATGACGCCCACGGTTTCGGAGTGATCGGGGAATCGCCCACCCAAGCGCTGCCCTACGGACGGCGCGGCAACAGCATTGTCCGGTACTTCGGTGAGACCTACGAGAACATCGTGCTGGTGGCGGGCTTTTCCAAGTCCTACTCGTCGCTGCTCGCCTTCCTGGCACTGCCCACTTCGATGAAGAACAACTTGAAGGTCGCAGCCGCGCCATACCTCTACTCAGGACCGTCGCCGACGGCATCGCTCGCTACCGTCCTCGCCGGGTTCCGCGTGAACGACGCCGAGGGTGACGACCTTCGCGCGGCTCTTTGCCGGAAGACTGCTCGCGTGCTCGACCGGATCGCGGAGCTTGGTTTGCGCACCTTGAACACCTCCGGTTTCCCGGTGATCGAGCTTCCTCTCAGCGACAGTGATGACGTCGACGCCGTGGGAAGGTTCCTCTTCGACCGGGGCATCTACGTGACTCTCGCGGCCTACCCCCTCGTGCCCAAATCGCAGGTGGGTTTCCGGGTGCAGGTAACAGCCGCCAACGGCGACGACGAGATCGAACAGCTCAACGATGTTCTGGGCGAACTAGCAGCACGTTTTGACATGCAGCAGGCACCAAGTCCAGGTTGAGCCAAGTGCGGCGATGGCGGTCCCTAGATGACCACAACGCGAGTCGGTCGAGTGGCGATACTCGCGCCGCTGCGCCATCGTGACTTCCGCCTGTTGTGGACAGGTTTGGCCGTCTCCCTCCTCGGAGACGGTATCTTCCTCGTTGCCGTCGCTTGGGAGGCCTACAGAATAGAGGACCGGCCCTCGGCCCTCGCCGGCGTCGGTCTCGCGGCTTCGGTCCCCCAAGTTGTTCTCCTTCTCTTCGGTGGGGCGGTTTCAGATCGTCTTCCGCGCAAGCTGGTGCTCATCACCGCCGACGCCGCGCGGGCTCTCGCTGTCGGCAGTCTCACCATGCTCTCGTCGTGGGGGCACCTGAGACTGTGGGAGCTGTGGGCTGTGGCGTTCGTGATCGGCGCTGCAACAGCCTTTGCCGCTCCGGCGTTCGATTCCATCGTGCCCGCGTTCGTGCCCAAGCAGCAGCTGATGGAGGCCAACGGACTTGACCAGTTCATGCGGCCTGCCGCCCTTCAGCTGCTCGGCCCAGCCCTCGGTGGAGTGCTTCTCGCCACGGTCGGCGCCGCCGGCGCATTTGGTGCCGATGCGCTCTCCTTCGTGTTCTCAGGGTTTTGTGTGGCAAGGCTCTCCTCCGTCGCATCGGTCAAGGCGTCGCGCGAGACCGGCTCACTGTGGGTCGACATAGGAGAGGGTTTGCGCTATGTCCGGAGCCAGGTGTGGCTGTGGGGGACCTTTGTGGCCGCCACCTTCACGTACTTGCTGTTCCTGGGACCTACGTATGTATTGGTTCCGTACCTGGTCAAGAACCGACTACACGGCAGCGCCGCCACGCTCGGGATTGTGCTCGGCCTCGGAGGTCTCGGCGCCCTGTCTGCGGCGGTCGTCACTGCGCAGGTAGGGGACCGGGGCCGTCGCCCGATCACGTTTCTGTACGCGGCGTGGACGGCAGCGACGCTCCTGGTGGCTGGTTACGGGTTGGTCACTCTGCAATGGCAGCTCGCGGCGCTCGTGTTCTTGGTGGGAGCTCTCGAGGCGGCCGGTACCGTGGTATGGGCGACGCTCAAACAGCGACTCGTGCCGGGCCAACTGCTAGGCCGAGTTTCGAGTATTGACTGGTTCGTGTCGACGGCACTGATGCCGCTCTCGTATGTATTGACTCCCATCGTCGTGCGGTTCGTCGGTGTGAGTGCAACCTTTGAGTTGGCGGGCACGCTCGGAGCGGTGGTGACCTTTGGTTTCCTGTTCTTACCGGGTATGCGAACCAACGACCGGCCGGCAACCCAACCGAAGGTCGTCAGGCGGTGATCGGCTGAGAAGAGTACGACAGCTGTGAGGCGATGTCGCTGTCGACGGTTTGAGAGAGCATCCACGCCCCGCGGCGTTCCTCCCCGAGACGGCAATCCGCGCAATGACTGCTCCTGGGTCGAGACCCGGTCTTCGGTCGTCCAGCCCACCTTGAGCTCGACGACATCCTTGACCTCGGTGGCCAACTCGGTGTTCTGGCTCGCCAGTGCTGTCGGGCACCCCCTCGGGTCCGAGAGCCGGTTCGCGAGTATGACCGGGCAAGGGGCCAAAGCGGCTGCCCAGTGGCGCCGATGCCGG
>Ga0187856_1003047_pt1 | contig 11907 bp, 11 predicted proteins | sample June2016WEW_8_40_FD_132443 | JGI IMG/M metagenome (GOLD analysis project Ga0187856, IMG submission 132443) | Peatland microbial communities from SPRUCE experiment site at the Marcell Experimental Forest, Minnesota, USA - June2016WEW_8_40 | ecosystem: Environmental > Terrestrial > Soil > Wetlands...
ATCAAAGAATCAGACTGGCAGACACGGTGGCGCAATGCGCTGCGACCGGGGTCGGGCTTGTGGCCCCGGGCCGCCCACTGCTACGATGATTTATAGTCGGCTGGGCACGGGGCGACGGTCGCGTCTCCGTAATAACGCGCAAGCGCATTCAGCCGGCAAAAACGACACCGTCTATACGGCGCTCGGACACAGGAGGGAACCTCATGCGCAATGGCTTTGGAATTGCGGTCGCGGCCGGTTTCGCCGCGCTCGTCGGCACCGGGTCGGCTAACGCCGCCGACAAACTCAAGATCGGCGTCACCGCGCCGCTCGAAGGCACATACACCGTTCTCGGCGAAGACGGCATGCGCGGCTATGAACTCGCGGTGAAGGCGCATAATGGAAAGGCGGGCGGCAAGGAAATTGAGACCATCGTCGGTTCCACGGACGCGAGTCCGGATTCGGCGGTACGCGCCGCCAAGAAGCTTGTCGAGCAAGACAAAGTCGATGTCTTGATTTCCCCGCTTTCGGGCTCGGAAGGCATCGCGATACGAGATTATTCGAAGACCCAGCCGCAGATCACGGTCATCAACGCCGGGTCCGGTGCGCTGGAGACGACCTATGTCACTCCGTCGCCCACGTTCTACCGCTTCAACCTGGACGGCGCGCAGTGGCACGCGGGGCTTGGCGACTACGCGTACAATGTCAAGCATTACAAGAAGATCGCCACGGTCGGCGAGGACTACTCGTTTGTCTATACCCAGGTGTTCGGCCTAGTGCTCGAGTATTGCCAGGCCGGCGGTCAGGTCAGCAAGCGATTCTGGGTGCCGCTTGGCACCAAGGACTTCGCCTCCACCATCGCAGCGCTGCCCGATGACGTTGACGCCATCTATCTCGGCCTCGGCGGCGCCGATGCCGTGAACTTCCTCAACCAGTACCAGCAGGCCGGCGGCCACGCCCACCTTCTCGGCGGCTCAATCATGGTCGACCAGACCGTGCTGTCATCGAAGGGCAAAGCGAAAGATCTTCTGATCGGCACCATCGCGGCGAGCGGCATGGCCGACGCCGACCCGAATCCGAAATGGCAGGCGTTCGTAAAAGCCTACCAGGAAATGCCGAAAGAAGGCTTTTTCAAAAATGCTTTCGCCAGTCCGTCACTGCTCGGCATCAACTACTACAACTCGGCCGACGCCGTGTTCAAGGCGCTCGACCAGGTCAATGGCGAGCTCAGCGACGGCAACAAGAAGTTCCGCGAGGCGCTAAAGAACATCGTGCTCGACGCTCCGAACGGAAAAATCACGCTCGATGAGAATCGCCAGGCTGTCGGCACGAATTTCGTCACCGAGGTCGTCAAAGACGACAAGGGCGACCTTGTCGGCAAGGTGGTGAAGGTCGTGCCCAACGTGCAACAGCGGCTCGGCTTCTCCAAGGAGGTCTTCGACAGGATCGGCCTCCCCGGTCGCGAAGTGCCGGAGTGCAAGAAGACTTACAACTAGCCGCGATCAGTAGAGAAAGCTCTCGGCCGCCCAGTGCGCGGCCGAGACACCACGCCCGCGACGCCGAAAGGCGGCACACATCTAGCCGCGTCGCCTCAGCCCGGATCACGTTGCGGACGTGACCGCAGCTACGCGAAACGTGTGCATCTCGCCGCCCTCGTCGCGGATCGAAACGTAGTCGCCGGCGCGAAAAGAATGGGCGCCGAACCGATAGCCGGACTCGTCGTCATATTCCGCCTTGCCGGCGTAATCGAAGACCCACTGCGCGTGCTCCGGACCACCGGGTTTGTGCAGCAAATGACCGACCTCCTCGTCGTCACCCCAGAACCGACGCACACCGCAATGCTCACGATACCGGCGCCAGAGCGCCGGGTCGATGTGGCCGTTGGCATCAAGCGGGGCGACGAACTCATAGCCATGTGTCGCCGAGCCGTTGGGGAACTCTTTCGAGCGCGCCAGCTCCAGGCGGATACGCTTGAGCACGTGGGGCAATTGGGTCATGACCGGTTTGTTCATTGGTTTCGTCATCGTTCTAACGTTCCAACTCTAAATTGACCATTGCCGGTTCATGCTTGTCAATTCATGGGGGTGTGAATTCGTCAAGCATCTTCCTGCAAAGCAGCGGGCTGTCCTAACTGCAAAGGGGAATGAATCTGATAGGGTCGCTGGAATAACGAGAAGAAGCGGCGCCCCTTGAGATTGGCGAATCAATGTCAACCTATCGTCTCGACAAGTTATTCGCGCCACGATCTGTCGCTGTCGTCGGCGCGAGTCCGCGCAAAACATCACCAGGTCGTGCCGTCCTCATGAACCTTTCTCGTGTTGGTTTTGCCGGCACGGTTCATCTGGTCAATCCTCAATACGACACGATCGAGGGAGTTCGAGCGGTCAAATCCTACGATGCTCTGCCTGATGTGCCCGACGTCGTAGTGATCGCGGCGCCGCCTCCTTCTGTTCCGTCGATTGTTGCCGCGGCCGGGGAGAAAGGCACCGCGGTCGGCATCATCATCACGGCGGGACTTGGCCACGGGCCCGGCTCGCTTGCCGATCTCTGCGAGAAAAACGCCCGGGCGGCGGGACTACGCCTCGTCGGCCCCAATTGTCTGGGGGTGTTGGTGCCGCGCGTCAAACTCAATGCGAGCTTTGCCGCCTCGTCGCCGCCGCCGGGCGACCTCGCCCTCATCTCGCAATCCGGCGCTATTGCGACGGCATTGGTGGAATGGGCGTCGGTCCGGGGAGTTGGATTTTCCGCCGTCGTCTCCATCGGCGACAGCATCGACGTCGATTTTGCCGATCTTCTCGACTTCTTCGCCATGGATCGCGGGACGCGCGCCATTGTTCTGTATATCGAATCGATCAGGGACGCGCGCAAGTTCATGTCGGCGGCGCGGGCTGCAGCCCGGGTAAAGCCGGTGCTTGTGGTCAAATCCGGACGTCACGCGCTGGGCGCAAAAGCGGCGCTGACGCATACCGGCGCGCTTGCCGGCGCGGATGCGGTCTATGACGCCGCGTTCCGTCGCGCGGGTCTCTTGCGCGTCCTCGATCTCGACGAGCTGTTCGCTGCCGCCGAAACTCTTGGTCATTTGACCGCTCTTTCCGGCAAACGGCTGGCCATACTGACCAACGGCGGCGGTGTCGGCGTGCTCGCCGTGGATCGTCTGGCGGATCTTGGCGGCGAACTTGCCCGCATTTCGTCGGAGGCGATGCGCAAGCTCGATGCGGCGTTGCCGCCGATCTGGTCGCGCGCCAATCCTGTCGACATTGCCGGCGATGCCGACGACGCAAGGTATGCCGTCGCGCTTGAGCACCTGCTCGACGACGACGAGAATGATGCTGTCCTGGTCATGAACGTGCCGACGGCGCTTGCATCGGCGGCCGATGCAGCGAAATCAGTCATTGCCGTGACCGAGCGGCATCGCAAAAAACGCCTCTCGGCCAAGCCGGTATTCGCGATGTGGGTCGGCGAAAGCGAAAGCGGTCCGGCAGCGGAAGCGTTCGAGGCGGCCGGCATCCCCAATTACGCGACTGAGTCGACCGCGATCTACGGCTTCATGCATCTGGTACATTACCAGGAATTACGCGACTTGCTGATGGCGACACCGCCAAATCTGCCGCAGCATTTTGCGCCGGATGTTGCTGCGGTGCGGCCGGTCATCGAAGGAGTGTTGCGCGAAAATCGAACTTGGCTCGACCCGGTCGAGATGACGCGCGTTTTCTCAGCTTATGGAATTTCCATCACGCCGGCTCATCTTGCGCGCAATGCCGATGAAGCCGTCGCGGCGGCAAGGCCCTATTTGGCCGAAGGGACCGCGGTCGTCATCAAGATTTTATCACCCGACATCGTGCACAAGTCGGAAGTCGGCGGGGTGCGGCTCAATCTCACCAATGAGCGCACCGTGCACGAGGCCGCCGCGGAAATTCTAAGCAGGGCGCGGGCGGCGAAGCCCGGCGCGCGCATCACCGGCGTTACCGTCTTTCCCATGATCCTGCGTCCCAAGGCGCGGGAGCTCATCGTCGGCGTTGCCGACGATCCGACGTTCGGCCCGGTGATTGTGTTCGGGCAGGGCGGCACCGCGGTCGAAGTGATCGACGACAAGGCGCTGGCGTTGCCGCCGCTCGATCTCGAACTCGCCCGCGGCCTTATCGCGCGCACCCGGGTCTCCCGCACCCTCAAGGCTTACCGCAATGTCCCCGCCGCCGACGAACGTGCCGTTGAACTCCTCCTGGTCAAGCTGGCGCAGCTGGTGGCCGATTTCCCGGAAATTCGCGAGATCGATCTCAATCCCGTTCTTGCCGACCAGACCGGCGTCATCGCCGTCGACGCGCGGGTGTCGGTCGCCCCGGTCGAGAAGCTGCGTCGGGCATCTTCAGGCAACCCGCGTTTCGCCATCAGGCCGTATCCCACGGAGTGGGAGCGGCACGTGCGGCTGCCGGACGGAACGCCCGTTTTCGTGCGCCCGGTTCGGCCGGAAGACGAGCCGCTCTATGGGCCGTTCTTTGCGGCGGTGTCGCGCGAGGATTTGCGCCTGCGCTTCTTCGCCCCCGTAAAGAGCTTCAGCCACGCCTTCATTGCCCGCTTCACGCAGATCGATTACGCGCGGGCCATGGCCTTCATCGCCCTCAAGGAGGCGACCGGCGAAATGCTCGGCGTCGTGCGCCTGCACGCCGACGCCAATTACGATTGCGGCGAATACGCCGTCCTCGTCCGCTCCGATCTCAAGAGCCGCGGCCTCGGCTGGCTGTTGATGCAGATGATCATCGAATACGCGCGCACGGAAGGCATCCGCTCCATCGAAGGCCAAGTCCTCCGGGAAAATACCACGATGCTGAAAATGTGCAGGGAGCTGAAATTCGAGATCACCAGCGATCCGCAGGAGGCGGACGTACTGGTGGTGCGGCTGTCGCTCAGCGGCTAAGCGGTAGATTTTGATACCGTGTCGCAATACGCGCATTATGAATATCCGAAACTCGTAGTTTCGCAGCACCGGATGCGGCTCGGAGGAGGTGTTCATGGCCCTGATGCGAGTGCGCCGATTGGCGCAACTTACGCTCCCTGCAGACGTGCGGCGGGCGCTCAACGTCCACGAGGGCGATTATCTCGAAGCACAGATCGTCGACGACGGGGTGTTGCTGAAGCCCGTTGCTGTCGTCGAGCGCAAGCGCGCTTGGCAGAGGATCGAGCGTGCGGTGAAACACGTTCGGCGCCGCAAGCCGATCCGGCCTGAGGATTATCGCGCCGAGGAAGAAGCTATTGCCGCCGACGTGAAGGCCTTGCGCAAGAAGCCCGCCTTAAGGTCGTCCTAATCCTCGATGTCATCGTCGGGCAGGATGCGGACGGCGGCGCCGTCGAGGTCGTCGTATTGGCCGCTTTTGAGCGACCACAGGAAGGCGACGAGCCCAGTGAGGCCGAGCAGCAAGGCCATGGGAACGAGGTAGAGGAGCACGTTCATGGGCCGAGTCTCAGGCTAGAGCTTCTTCCGCTCAATCCCGCTTCCGATCAGGTCGGGGCTGAACTCCAGCGGGAATCCAGATTGGCTCGTTTTTTCTGCGGTGGCGTGTTCTGGGTTCCCGCTTTCGCGGGGACGAGCGGATAGGGCGGCGGCTCGATCCGATGGAAATTCGATCCGCGCGCGTAATGCGTTGAGGGTGACCAGGAGCGAGGAGCCCGACATGGCGACGGCCGCGATCAGCGGCGTGACCAGGCCGGCGATGGCGATGGGCACGGCCAACGCGTTGTAGATCGCCGCGAGCGCGAGGTTTTGTTTCATCAACGAACGCGCCCGTCGCGCCACGACAATGGCGCGCAGCACCGGCGCCAAATTTTCGCCGAGGAACAGCGCGTCGGCGTGCGCCTGCGTCAAGTGGGCGGCGGTGATCGGCGACAGCGAGACATGGGCGGCGGCAAGCGCGGGCGCGTCGTTCAATCCGTCGCCGACCATGAGGACGCGGCAGCCCTGCGATTTCAACGCTTCGATGGCCGCGATCTTTTCCGTCGGCGTCAAGCCGGCGCGCCAGTCGCTGATGCCGAGTTTTTGCGCCACCGGCGCGACGGCGGCCGCCCGGTCGCCCGAGAGCACGATGAGACGCAGGCCGCGCCGCATGAGCGAGCGCGTCACGGCGACGGCGTCGGGCCGCAAGGTCTGGCGGATGGCGATGGTTGCGGTTTTTCCGGCGTGGGCGAAGGTGATGAAGGAGGCATCACCGTCGCGCGCCGCGGCCGGCCGCTCTTTCTCGGCAACGCTGCAGAATTTTGCGCTGCCGAGGCGCGCTTCCGCGCCGTCGACGCGCGCGCGGACGCCTTGTCCCGGTTCCTCGACAGCGCCGGGATAGGGAACGCGCTCGCGCGCCTCCCGCGCCAGCGCGGCCGCGAGCGGATGGCGGCTCGACAGCGCGAGCCGCGCCGCCCGTTCGAGCATTTCCGGGTCGATGTCGGTGGCCTCGTCGACGCTCGGATCGGGCAGCGTCAAGGTCCCGGTCTTGTCGAAGACAATGGTGTCCGCCTCCGCCAGCCGCTCGATCGCGTCGCCGCCGTTGAGAATGATTCCGGAGCGGAACAAACGGCCCGCGGCGACCACTTGCACCGCGGGAATGGCGAGCGCAATCGCGCACGGGCAGGTGATGATGAGGACGGCAATGGCGATGACGATGGCATCGTGAACGGAGGCTCCGGCGATCAGCCAGCCGACCGCAGTGAGCGCCGCCGTCGCATGCACGACCGGCGCATAAAACTGCGCGGCGCGATCGGCCAATCGCACGGTCTGCGACTTCGCCGCAATCGCCTTGTCCAGGAGCCGCTCCACCTCCTCGACCAGAGTGCCGGCGCCGGCAGCGGTCACTCGCAGCGTCAGCGCACCGGAGACGTTGATGCTGCCGGCGTAGAGGGTCACTCCGGCACCGACGGCGCGGGGGAGCGTCTCCCCCGTCACCAGGCTTTCGTCGATCTCGGAGGAGCCGCTGATCAGGGTGCCGTCGGCGGGGATGCGCTCGCCGGGCCGCACCAGCACAGTGTCGCCAGGATGTAACGCGGCGACCGGCACCTGGGTGAGTTCGCCGCTTGCCTCGAGCCGGTGTGCGAACTCCGCCTTCAAGCTGGCGAGATTGCCCGCGAACACGCGCGTCTTGCGGCGCATCGCCAAATCGAGGTAGCGGCCGCAGAGCAGAAAGAACAGCAGCATGATCGCGGAATCGAAATAGGCATGCGCGGCATGCGTCGCGGTCTCGTACACGGAGAGTCCGAGCGCCAGCGTGACGCCGAGCGAAATCGGCACGTCCATGTTGAGTTGGCGGGCGCGCAACGCCCGCAGCGCGCTTTGAAAGAACGGCTGGCCGGCATAGGCGGCGGCCGGCAGCGCGATCAGCGCCGAGAGCCAATGAAACAGGTCGCGCGTCTCCTGCGTCATGTCGGAGACGTTGCCGGCCCACACCGAGATCGACAGCAACATCACGTTCATCGCGGCAAAGCCGGCGACGGCGAGACATTTTAGGAGCCACTTGGCTTGCGCGTCCTCGTCAGCTTCGACGCGTTCCGGCGCGAACGGATGGGCGTGATAGCCGATCCCTTCCAGCGCCGCGATGATCCGTGCGGCGTCGATCTCATCGCCGCGCCAATCGACGGCGAGGCGGCGCTGGGTGAAGTTCAATCGCGCGTCGATGACGCCCGGCAGTTTCGTCAGCCCGCTCTCGATCTTGCGGATGCAGCCGGCGCAACCGACGCCTTCGACGGCGAGCGTCATATGCGAGGCGCCCTCCTCGCCGCGCTCCACGAACATCGAAAGATCGAGCGTTTCGGCCATCTCCGCTCCTCACCGCAAGACGATGCGATTCTTGGAGCGGAATTGCCGCTCGCCTTGGCGCGACAGTTCGATGACGAGGTCCCATTGGCCGGCGGATATTTTTTCTGCGCCGCCGCGGAAATGGCCGGGCCTGTCCTCGTTGACGGCGACGGGGCGATCGAGCCGCCGGTCGGTCGGACGCTCGAACGTTATGGTCACGTCCATGCCGGTCAGAGGCAAGCCAGCCGCGTCGCGCGCGACGATGTCGAGGAAGGCGGTGCCGTCGGCGGCGGGCGTCACCTTGGCGTCGACCTGCCAATGCTGCGCGTCCTGCGCCTTGGCCATGGCGACCTCGCGCTCGAACAACTGTCCGGCCCGGTAGGAACTATCCGTCTCGACGCCGCCGAACGTCGAGAGCGCTTTGTGGACCAACACGCCGTTCGCGCCGAAAACGACGCCGAAAAAGGCGAGGAGGCCGACGAGCACCATCCGCCCGGTCAGTTCCCGCTGCCGGCTGCCGCGCGCGATATGTTGGTTCGACATGCTGCTACCTCACGGTCCGAAGAAATGGTCGCCGGCGCTTACCATCGTCCCGCCAGTCGCGGGGACGATGGTGAAGGTGAGAGGGACCGATGCCTGCGGTGCCAGCCGCTGGTGCTCCGTAACCAGAACGCGCACCTCGCGCGATTGATCCGGGCCGACCTCGATGACCGGGTCGCCGCCCGAACGCGCCGCGCTGCCAATGACCTCGACATCGGCGTCGGCAAGTCCGGAGACCTTGAGCACGAAGCTTTGTGTCTCGAGAGTCTTGTTGAGGATGCGAACGGCGAAGGCGTTGCGCAGCGAGCCGTCGGAAAGACGCACGAACAGCGGGTTACGGTCGTGGATGACGCTGACGGCATCGTTGCGCCGCGTCGCGAACGTATACGTCATCAACGCGCCGACAACGGCGATGATGACCGCGTAGAGCACCGTGCGCGTGCGCACGATGCGGTAGAACGGCTTTTGTCCCTCTTGCCGACGCTTGATGTTGACGTCGGTGTCGTAGGCGATGAGACGCGAGGGCCGGCCGATTTTTTCCATCACGGCATCGCAGGCGTCGATGCATAGCCCGCACTGGATGCAGCCGAGATCGGGACCGTTGCGGATGTCGACGCCAGTCGGGCAGACGTGCACGCATTGCAGGCAATCGATACAGTCGCCCGCGGGAAGGCCGTGTTGGTGCAGTGAAGTGGCTTTTTTCAGCGACTCACGCGGTTCGCCACGGTCGTAGCGATAGGTGACGTTGAGGGCGTATTCGTCGGTCAACGCCGCCTGGATGCGCGGCCAGGGACACATGTAGACGCAGACCTGCTCGCGCATCCATCCGGCGAGCGCATAGGTCGTGAACGTCAGCAGCCCGATGAAGACATAGGCGATCGGCGGCGCCTGAAACGTCGCGAGGTCGCGGACGATGGTCGGCGCGTCGGCGAAATAAAGGATCCAGGCGCCGCCGGTCCACCACGCGATCATCAGCCAGAGGAAATGTTTTGTTCCCGCCCGCGCCAGGCGATCGAGCGTCCATGGCTGGGCGTCGCGCCGCAAATGTTCGCGCCGGTCGCCCTCGGTCCAGCGTTCGATGGTTTGGAAGAGGTCGGTCCACACCGTCTGCGGGCAGAGATAGCCGCACCATACCCGCCCGGCGATGGCGTTCATCAGGAACAGCGCCATCGCCGCGAGGATGAGCAGGCCGGTGAGGTAGTACACCTCCTGCGGCCAGATCTCGATGAAGAAGAAATAGAAGCGCCGGCCCGGGAAATCGATCAGAACCGCCTGGCTCGGCGCGTTCGGCCCGCGATCCCAGCGCACGAACGGCAGCAGGTAATAGATGCCGAGCGTGACGAACAGCAACGCCCATTTCACGCGCCGGAACGTGCCGGTCACGTGCTGCGGGTAGATTTTATTCCGCGGTGCATAGAGCGGCGTTTCATCATCCGGCTCGTCGGATTCGGGAGTGCCGGTATGGAGCGACGTCCGCTGCGCATCCGCGATGAGTTCGGCGAGCGGCGGCGCCGGCGCTGACGCGGCCGTTCCCTGCATGGCGAGCGCGATATCGCCCGGGCACATCCGTTATTCTCCGCCGCCAAACGTGTGCACATAGACCGCGAGCGCCTTGATGGTGACGTCGTCGAGCTTGGAGCCCCAGGCCGGCATGACGCCGCCGCGACCGTTCGAGATTCCTTCCATGGTAGTCTTCTTGTCCGGTCCGTAGAGCCAGATCTGGTCGGTCAGGTTCGGCGCGCCGACTTCGCGATTGCCCTTGCCCTGCGGGCCGTGACAGACGGCGCAATTGTCGGCGAAAATTTTGGCTCCGCGCGCGAGGTCGGCGCCGGGCTCGGTCTTAAGGCCGGACAACGAGCGGACGTAATCGGCGACCGTGGAGACTTCGTTCGGCTTGAGGATGCCGTCGCGGCCGAAGGCCGGCATCGAGCCCTGATGGCCCGCATCGTCTCCGGCGCGAACGCCATGCCGGATCGTCTGCGCGATCTCGTCGAGCGTGCCGCCCCAGAGCCAATCGTTGTCGACCAGATTAGGATAGCCCTTGGCGCCGCCGCCGCCTGCGCCATGGCATGGCGCGCAATTGTCGGCAAAAGCGGGGCGGCCAAGCGAGCGGGCGAAATCGAGCAGCGCCGGCGTCGACTCGATCTCTTGCAGCGAGGCCGAGGCGAGCCGCGTCATCATCGGGCCGCGTTGCGCCTGTAGCGCGGCGAGTTCGGTCACGACGGCGCTCCGCGCGTGCCAGTTGAGCAGGCCGTTGGTGTAGGAGGACACGAGCGGCCAGGCCGGATAGACGATCCAGTAGCCGATGGCCCAGATGATCGTCGCGTAGAACAGCCACAACCACCAGCGCGGCAGCGGCGTATTCAGCTCGTGAATGCCGTCCCATTCATGGCCCGTCGTGCCGATCTTCGCCGGCGGCTGGGGATCGTGTTTTTTTTGACCAGCCATTTATCAGTCCTCCCGCAGCGGCACGCGCGCGGATTCGTCGAACTCTTTCTGGCGCGACGGCCACAGCGCGTAGATCAGCACCGCGACGAACAGCACGAGGAAGTAGATGAGCCCCCAGGTCTGGGCGAGCTGTGCGAAGAACTGATAGGTCGACACGATTCTCTCCTCAGCGAATGTTGGCTTTGTCGTCGTAGAGCTTGAAGTCGACCAGCGTTCCCATCATCTGCAGGTACGCGATCAGCGCGTCGGCCTCGGTGATGCGGGCCGGATTGCCGTCGAAATCACGCGCCTGCGCCTTGGGATAGCGGTGCGCGAGCACGGCGGCGTCCGGAGCATCCGTCGTCGTTTGCGTGCGCACGTCGGCGAGCGCGTTGGCGATCATCTCGTCCGAATAGGGCACGCCAAGCGTCGCCTGCACCTTCATGTCCTCGGCGATGTGGCTGAAATCGAGATCGGTCGAGAACAGCCACGGATAGCCCGGCATGACCGAGCCGGGGACCACCGAGCGCGGGTCTCGCAGATGGTCGCGGTGCCAATCGTCGGAATATTTGCCGCCGACGCGAGCGAGGTCCGGCCCGATGCGCTTCGAGCCCCATTGGAACGGGCGGTCGTACATGCTCTCGGCGGCGAGCGAATAATGGCCGTAGCGCTCGACCTCGTCGCGCAGCGGCCGGATCATCTGCGAATGGCAGAGGTAGCAGCCCTCGCGCACGTAGATGTTGCGGCCGGCGAGCTCGAGCGGCGTGTAGGGCCGCACGCCGGCGGCCGTCTCGATCGTGCTGCGCAAATAGAACAGCGGCACGACCTCCACCAGGCCGCCGATCGCGATCACGATCAATATCCCGATCAGCAGCAGGATCGAGTTGCGCTCGAAGAGCCAGTGTCTCTGCCATAGCGACGTAGAAGTTGACATCGGCGATCCTCCTACTCGGCCGGGGCCATGCTCGCGGCAGCAGCGAGCTGTTCACGCGGATAGATCGTCCGCCACACGTTGAAGGCCATGATCAGCGCGCCGACGAGGAACAAAGCGCCGCCGATCGCGCGGATCACGTAGAACGGATGCATGGCCTCGACAGTCTCGATGAAGGAATATTCGAGGAAGCCGAGATTGGTGTAGGCGCGCCACATCAGTCCCTGGAGAATGCCCGACACCCACATCGACGTGACGTAGA
>Ga0187856_1003050_pt1 | contig 11898 bp, 17 predicted proteins | sample June2016WEW_8_40_FD_132443 | JGI IMG/M metagenome (GOLD analysis project Ga0187856, IMG submission 132443) | Peatland microbial communities from SPRUCE experiment site at the Marcell Experimental Forest, Minnesota, USA - June2016WEW_8_40 | ecosystem: Environmental > Terrestrial > Soil > Wetlands...
GCGCGGAAGAAAAACAAACAAGGGCTTCGCGGCCCTTTTCTCTCAACCCGACCGGTACACTATCTCGCCGCGTCCCTGCACAATTTGTCTGCGCCGTTGACAGGCCCGCCGCACCGGGGGCGTCCCCCGAGTTCGACGCCCATATAGAGATAGGCAATCCCGGCGGCGTTGAGCCGAGCTTTCAATGCGGCGCGGTTGAAGTGCGGATAGCGCGACGACGGCGATGATCGCACATCGGCGAGCGCCGTGATCTCGGCGGCCCCCAATAACGCCGCGAACTGCCTCCATTCGTGGGAGGAATGCCCGATGGTAAAAACCGAAGCCATGAGGTGATCCTTTGTTAGGATCAAAATCTACATGAATAACATTGGCGTTGCATCAATAAGTCACTGAATTTGCTAACAAAAAGCCAGCATCGGATGCCAGCAACTGCAAATGAATGTCAAATTTGGGAAAAGGGCGACGCAAGATCGTCAGAATGACTAAGTAGAATGTCAAGCTAAACATTGAGCTTCGAGCCCTCCAAGCCTGCGACATTATGTTGCACTGCTCGATGACACCAAGGTCGTTTTCGGCCCATAACACTTCGACCAAGAGGCGCTTCCAAAACCACGGAATGTCAAATGTCGGCCTTCAGGTTTGAAATTGTTCGGAATGGCGAGACGCCAGTTATTGCGGACGTCCTGACGCTTTCTGAGGAACGAGCGATTTGGTGCCACGTGGAAGCTCTGGCTCTGCGGATCGAAAACCCCGATGGGGCGTCTATTCGGGTTAAAAATGGCGAAGGCGAAACGGTTATTCGAGCAGGCGTTAGCACTGCGCTCGCCTCAATCGAAAAATGCTCATGCAGGACCTGTCCCCTAAAAAAAGGGCTTGAACGACGTTTCTCGTCCGGCAGTCGCGTGGCGATTGAACTTCCCGTCGATTTCGTTCCCTGCGGAAGGCGAGGCCGCTGCTCGTGCAATGTTGGCGGACGGTCCCATAACTTCAAGGCGCTCTCCTTGCCCGGCGAAGCCCGCCAATAACAGATGCCGACAAACCTTAGGCTCTAGACGGCGACAAGAGCCCGTCAATGGTCGTCGGTCGCGGGAGCATGTCATCCTGCGCGGCGACGCATGTCTTCGCCTATTCCGCCGGCAACGCCTTTTGTCACCCCAAAGCTCGGGGCCAAAACAGGATCACAAGAACAATCGCCCAGACAATACCCCAACCAATCCACGTGATGTTAGGGTGAGCTGCCTGCCATTCGAGAATTTGTTTATGGATGGCCATCAGTAATGTCCCTGTCTCTCTCGGCCGCCACCCTTCAGGTAGCCGCCGGTTGCTGTCAAATTTTTTTCATTTTGACGTATCTGACAACCCTAAGCGTGTCCCATATGTTGCCGACGGGTAGCCGTCGTTGGCGCGACGCCAGAATTGCATCCATCAAGGGGGATGAGCTGAGCTCGTGACCGACCCCTTAAGCTCCCGGTTTGTGCAATTGATTGCATAAATCCTCTCGTTCGACGACACGGGAACATAGACCTTGTTCTGCTCAGCCCGTTCCCGAATGCACCGCCGTTCAATGATTTGCTATTGAGCGCGTAATGCGGCGACACGCCCACAAAGCTGAACTCTGCGCGCGTGCCCCTTCCTTCAAGAGAGAGCTGTTGTTACTCCGCCGCTTTGGGAGGCGCGCCAGTTTTGATTTCTATGGTCTTGGCGCTCGTCGCAGCCTCCGGCGGCTTCTTCACGCTGACGTGGAGAACGCCCTTGTCCAAATGCGCCTCAATCGCACCTTCCTCCGGGCTAAATGGCAGCGACATCGAACGGTAGAACGAGCCATAGCTGCGCTCTTCCACGTGCCAGTCCTTTTCGTCGCTTTCGGCTTCCTCTATTTTCTCGCCGGAGATGGTCAGCTGATTGCCATCCAGACTAACTTTGATGTCCTTCTCTTCGACGCCTGGAAGCTCCGCCGTCACCTCGATTGCGTCGGCTGTTTCAGCGACGTTGATCGCAGGCGCTGTAGCGCCAACATTCAGGGCGGGGAGGTTGCGATCGAACGCGCGGAACATGTCTTCCATTTCGCGTCGCAACGATTTGAAAGGGTCCGTCGTTATGTCTTGTCTGCTAGACAACAAACTGGGCAGTTTCATTGATGCGCTCCCTTGCTCGTCCAATTATCTAAAACGGATGGCAGGGTATCTCCTGCGGAACCGAACGTAGCCGAACAAATTGTCGCGTCAATGACGCCGCACCCACCATCCTCCTATCTTTCCAAAGCGCGTGCGCCAAGACGGCGATTATCAAAGGTTGAGAGACCCACATGCAAATGAATAGCGACAACGAAGTTCAGGACAAGCCGGCTGCTGCTGCGGCTAAACGTAGGCAGTTGGACGCGCACTCTTCAAAGCTCATCAATTTTCCGTTTGAGGTTCGGATTGATGGCGCGCCGCACGACCAGTTTTACGATCTCCGTGACGCGACAGCGTCGGCTCGGATCGCCAAACGAAAAGACCCGATGTCGATCGTTGTTGTCACCGACGTGACGACGAGGAAGTTGATGATCGACGTCGAACCCTGACCGAAGCCCAATTCGCCGATGCCGTCACGCCGCTTTGCGCTGGCGCTGAGGCCGCCCTCTGCGTCAATTCCAAGCGGACCCGTCAGTGGAAGATGGGTAAGCTACAGCTTATGCAACCACTGCTAAATTCGCAGGGACAAAGTCTTTTTCCCCAGCATTCCCGTTCGATACGCACCACTTCTTTCTCGTATTCGTCGGCGACCTCTGCGATTTCGGCGCTGACCGCAGGGGCCAAATAGCCATCAGCCAGTTGTCGAAAATGACACGACATCCGAGCCAGCTTGCTGAGACGAAATTCAAGTAGATCGGCCATCCTTGCCTCCCTCTCAAATCACCGTTGGGGGTGAGCCGCACCGCGTTAATACCATGTTTAGGTTAATGATTTGTTAGCAATTGATGCTGGAGGATATTTGACGCAAGCCCCTGTCATGCCGAAGACCGTCGTTATGGCCGCTTGGCGCTTAGGCGTGCAGCACTGCGTCCATCAAGGGGGTGATGAGCTGAACTCGTGACCAATCCGCCAAGATCGGTCTTGGTGCAATTGATTGCATACAGCCAGCTCATCGAATAGGCGAGTTTCTCCGAAATGCTCCTACCGCCCCAAGTTTCGCGACGATAGCAACAAGTCCAATTGAGCCAATGCCTTGAGCAGGTAATTGCCATACGGCAAACCTCCAACAAACTCCTCCGTGCGTTTGGGTTGCTGACCCCACGCAATTAAAGCCGCCGCTAACACCAAAAGCAGAGCGGCAAGCCAGAAGGATGTGAGCCCGGCAAGAACCGCAACCGCTATGATAATTCCCCGTTTAGTTCTATCGCTCGACACAATTATTGTCCCTCCTGATCGCGTCGCTTGAGCCGCCACCGTCTGGGAAGTCCCCTCGCGCCCGCTCATGGTTTGCGGGAACTCTCCCTTATACTGGCTCCACACCCACGCCGACGGAACGCTACCCTCTTGATCCGCAGGCCACTCGTTTCCGCTGCCATCGAAGCTCTCGGCCATCTTTGCCCCCGCCAATCAGCCCTAACCCTCCATTCCTTCGGATTTTCCAGAATGAGGGTTCCCGAGATTGGGCTCATTTCGCTTCTCTGACAAGATTGCATAGGTGCGTGGTAGGTTGGCGACGCTTCTCCCCGGTTCCGGTCTATCGCCTTGAAACCTTCCTTCGACGCTGCTCCGCCTAAAGAGACCCTCGTCGGGTCCGTCGAGCGTGTAACCTTTCACAACGATGACAATGGCTTCGCCGTGCTGAAGGTGAAGGCGCGGGGCAAGCGCGACTTGGTGCCAGTCGTTGGGCATGTGGCATCGATCTCGGCCGGGGAGTTCATCCACGCTGTCGGCGTCTGGATCACGGACCGGACGCACGGCCTACAGTTTAAGGCGGACTTCCTGAAGACGACGCCTCCGACGACGGCGGAGGGGATCGAGAAATATCTCGGCTCCGGCATGGTGCGGGGAATTGGCCCCGTGCTCGCCAAACGTATCGTCGGCGCTTTCGGCGAGGGAACTTTCGAGATCATCGAGGCGGCCCCTGAGAAGCTGCGCGAGGTGCCCGGTATCGGCGAGTTTCGCGCAGGAAAGATCGCTGCCGGCTGGGCCGAGCAGAAGGCCGTCCGCGACATAATGGTCTTCCTCCATTCCAACGGCGTCGGCACGTCGCGCGCCGTCCGCATTTTCAAAACCTATGGCCATGACGCTATCCAAGTCATGACCGAGAACCCGTATCGGCTGGCCCGCGACATTCGCGGCATCGGTTTTCGCACCGCCGACGCCATCGCCATGAAGCTCGGCATGACGCGAGAAGCGCCTCAGCGGGTGCGCGCCGGAATTTCCTTCGCCTTGCAGGAAGCGACAGACGACGGCCATTGCGGCTTGCCGATCGAGGAGCTGGTGAAGCTGGCTGTCACTTTGCTCGAAGTGGACGAGGGCATCGTGCTGACGGCGCTAAACGATGAACTCGCGGGAGGCGAGGTCGTGGCCGACACAATCGACGATCGCCCCTGCGTCTTCCTACGCGGCCTCTACCTCGCCGAGCGCGGCATCGCCGAGCGCCTTCAGTCCCTGTCCAAGGGGTCGCCTCCGTGGCCGAAGATCGACATCGACAAGGCCGTTCCTTGGGTCGAGAAGAAGACGGGCAAGACGCTCGCCGCATCGCAACGCGCGGCGGTCGAGATGGTGCTGCGTTCGAAGGTCGCGGTCGTCACTGGCGGTCCCGGCGTTGGCAAGACGACACTGCTTGACACCATCCTGCGTATTCTCGCCGCCAAGGGAACGCGACTGCTGCTCGCCGCCCCGACGGGACGCGCCGCCAAGCGCATGACGGAGCAAACTGGGCGAGAGGCGAAAACCATCCACCGGCTGCTCGAAACCGATCCAAAGACCGGCGGCTTCCGCCGCGACGCCGAGCAGCCGCTCGAGTGCGACCTGCTGGTCATCGACGAAACCAGCATGGTCGACACGTCGCTAATGTTCGCCGTCATGAAAGCGGTTCCACCGAAGGCGGCGTTGCTGCTCGTTGGTGACGTTGATCAGCTTCCCTCGGTCGGCCCCGGTCAGGTTCTCGGCGACATTATCGCGTCGGGGGCGATCGCGGTCGCGCGATTGACGGAGGTCTTCCGACAAGCGGCGAAAAGCCGGATCATCGTCAACGCTCACCGCATCAACCGGGGCGAGATGCCGGAGTGGCCCCGACGTGGCGAAAGCTCCGATTTCTTCTTCGTCGAGGCAAAGGAGCCCGAAGACGGCGCGGCGAAAGTGGTGGAGATCGTCCGCGAAAGGATACCCAAGCGGTTCGGCCTCGATCCCGTTCGCGACGTTCAGGTCTTGTGTCCGATGCAGCGGGGAGCCCTCGGCGCTCGCGCGCTCAACGGCGACCTGCAAAAGGCACTCAATCCGAACATGGCCGAGAAGATCGAACGCTTCGGCTCGGCCTTCGCCCCCGGCGACAAGGTGATACAAACCGAAAATGATTATGATCGCGAGGTGTTCAACGGCGACCTTGGCAGGGTTCTTCGCATCGACCAGACGGAAGGCGTTCTGATCGCGGACTTCGATGGCCGCGAGGTCGAATACCCGTTCGGCGAACTGGACGCGCTCGTTCCCGCCTATGCGACGACGATCCACAAATCGCAGGGGTCGGAATACCCGGCCGTGGTGATCACGCTGGCGACGCAACACTATACGATGCTCGCAAGAAATCTCGTCTACACGGCTGTCACAAGAGGCAAACGCCTCGTCGTGATCGTCGGACAGCGGAAGGCGCTGGCTATCGCAGTTCGGACCCACGGATCAAAGAGACGATGGACAAAGCTCCGGGAATGGCTGTCAACTCGCCGCTCAAATCCATAGTGATCAAGACGAACGTTGGCCTTGCGATAGTAGGCGCGAGCGTCAACCTTGGCCGATGGTGAAAACATTGGCCAACCAACCCGGCGGCCCCATGCCAATCTTCGTGCGCGGGTGAACGCGCAAATTAGAAAAGAGGCGCAGTTCATGCCGCGCCACTTTTCTTGCCGGCTTACGCCACGTAGACGCGGCCCCAATTCACTCCGTCGATCTTCTCGTAATAGCCCTTGCGGGTCAGAACGCCGAGACAAGCGCGGAAGGTTAGGCGATCGACGCGCGACTTGCTGACATCGACCTTGCGCCAACCCTTGCGGCCCGGCACCTTGCGCACCAGCTCGCGATAGACCTTCGACGCGATCGGACCCAATTCACTCTTCATACTAACTCCAGTGGTTACACGGCCCAATGCCCGGGCCGGAAAATAGCCTCTCTCAAGGCTGATGCGTTTATTAGGTGATAGTCCTCGGCAATTGCAACCTTTGCTATCATCTCAGCAAAACATCAGCACCATTACGAGCGTGAAGGCGGCGATGCACACGGCCAATAGAACCCGAGGACATTCTCTGTGCGCGACCCGGACGGCGGACGGAAATAAATGGGGCAGCCCATTGCGGTTACGACATCATGTGGCTCAGGGACGACATTATGAAATGCTTTAGCTTGGCCTTTGTGCAATTGATTGCACATCTCTTCGCCGTCGCTGTCATCCAACTATGGCATGCGGAATTTCTCATGCGTCACGGCGAGTAGCTCGGCTACCGTCAGCGGACGGCCTGCGTCAGTGCACAGCCGAAACAGCTCCCGCTTACTAAAGCGGGGGTCATTGGTTATTTCTGTTCCGACCCAATCTGGCTTCTCGAAAGCCTGTTCTTCATCCGAAAGCTCTATCTCAGCCACAACAATCCCTGCCAGATTGCCTTCGTAAACGTCGACGGCCCATGTGAACCCAGCATAAGGGACCCTGTGCCGCGTTTTTTCGACGCGCCGTTCCCCGCAGACCGTATGGAGCATCGCTTCGGCATCGGTTTTTGGGATTTCATACTCAAATTCAGTTCGACGCGGTCCCGATCGCGGACCTTTCACAGTGATAGACGCCCTGTTCTCACTAAGTCGAACGCGAACCTTGCATCCGTCGAACTCGCCCACCAGCCCGTCCCGCAACTTTTCGCTGTCGATCACGGCCGAGCGCCACCCATCATTGGCAACGAGAAATTTCCGCTCGATCTCGACTGGCATTCTGGTCCCGCTATCCGCCTTGTGGATATGTCTCGGTGCGTCGTCTTCCGGCGGCGAGGGCATTTTCGACCTCTTCTCCAACGGACGGACTATCTGGCGATGCTTTGCCGCTCTCCCGCATAGCGTCGGACGCGATGCGCGCGCAAAGGACCTTCACGCGGAAATGGTCGAGCATCTGCACGGCGATGCCCCCCGTTTCGTGGGCGATCCGGGGGAGCTTATGCAGTCGCGCGACCTTCAATGAGCCGAAGAGCATTGGATGACGCGATCACTCTTCCACATCGTTGATCGTCTCGCCGTTGATCCGGGCCAAAAGCGCGGGCGACGCCTTGAAGGTCAATACCTTGCGCGCGGCGACCGTCGCCTCGGCTCCTGTCTTGGGATTGCGCCCAACGCGCTCGCGCTTCGAGCGGACGCTGAAATTGCCGAAGGAACGCAGTTTCACGGGCTCGCCCCTTACAAGCGCCTCGCTAACCTCCTCGAAAAACTCGTTGAGCATGTTTCTGGCCCCCGCGCGCGACAGGCTCGGGTCGCAGGCGTAGACGGCTTCCTGCAATTCGGCTCGCGTCAGGGCGCGCGCACCCTCGTGTTTTTTAGTCATGCCGTTCGTGACCATCTTTTGGTTCAGCCCAGCGTCACATTTGGTTCAGCCCAGCCTCACATAAAGAGAGGCCGCCGGAAACGCCAGCGGCCCAAGTCTGGGAGGAGTGCCCAAGGAGGAGTAGGACACGGCATCAAGTCTACTCGGATGGACATGAAAATCTCGTGCATATTTTGCGCTGGGATAAGAATTTGAATTTATGTGGCCGATATGTCACATATGATCGTTGAATAGCGCGTAACCAATTGTAATTGCTACGTTTGGCTCGACGTAATTGTCAGAGCCCCGCCAGCCCTCGCTGCCCTAATTCTGGTTTAGCACCAGCTGAATACTGCGTTGCACGTGCTACTCCAGCTATGTCGCCGCCCAGCTCAACAGGTAAATTCTAGCGAGAGCGTTGCTGTTGCTTCAAATTATAGGCTCACCAAAACCGCCACAGCGCCCTGCGCGCAAGGATTATTAACCATATTCGCGCGATGGTTGCGTGTTCGAGGCGAGCAGCAATTAGATGGAGAAATTAATGCGCTTTTTTTTGAACTCGCGCGGTTCTGCCGTGAAGAACTTCGCGTTTGGCGCTGCAGTTCTGGGGCTCATCAGCGTGGTCGCTGCGGACTTGATGTCGCGTCTGGTTCAAAAGGGCGCGCTGCCGACAATCGTGGTCATTCCCTCCGGCCAAAGCCTCGATCAGCTGGCCAACACCGCCCCCACGGGCGAACCAAACTCTCGTCTAACGAAAGTTGTGCGCAGCATCGGCATCGACATGAGCCCGACGGCAGCTATCCCGAGTTCGACGCCGGCTTCACGCTGCGACGACACCAGCCAAGCCGTATTGATGACGCGCAGCATCGGCGTAGAGGGGACGACCACGACGCCGATCGCCACGTCAGAGCCGCCCTGCGATCAATCTCTTAAATAAATCGCTATTTTCGAACGCGAACGGATTTGCGCTCGTATGCGCGAAGGCCGCAAGCGTGGCGCGCGTATCTCCGGTGGCGTTGCGTTCGGCGTCCATCATGGCCCGCGCCCAACTTGGAGGATAGGCCTGCCTAGCATTGTGCAATTGATTGCACGCCTCTTTGCTCCCGGCCCGGTGCGGAACAGCCCGGCGCTCCAGCGGAGAGAGATGTGTAGGAGGGACGCGGGTTAAGAGTGATGGTCATGCGCGGGGCTCCTCCCGCGCGAGGATGAAATTATCCTCGAACTCCGCAAACAACTCGGCAATTTCGTCGATGCGGTAATACCGTTCGGTCGTGGCGGTCGGCTTGTCGTGCCGGGCCTTCGCGTCGGCGACCGCGCGAGGGATTAGGAAGAAGCGGCGCTTGGGTTCACCGTCGCCCGGCAACATAATAATGGCGAGCCAATCGAAGGTATCGCCTTCGAGGTAACTGACGAAAACCTCGCCGCGCTTGAACATGCACGACTTCACCGATATCAGCTGCGGCTCCGCACCCGGCGGCTGTGCGATGACGTCATAACCCGGCCAAAACGTCGGCACTTTGATCGCGGGGTTTCCCGCAAGCGTCAATTCGGCCGCGATAAGCTGCATGCAAGCGTTGCGCATTTGCTCCCGCGTGTAAGGTCTGTCCTGCGTTGCACGTTCCTCATCTTCCGTCATTCGTTCGTTTCCTCTCTCACGACCGGAAAACATTCCTCTATCACTTGAATGGCGGCGCGCACGGCGCGGCCGTCGTCCCCGGTCTCTGCCAAGACGTTGTTCGCCACTTCGCTCCACCGCCGACATAGGTGTGCCGTGTCTGCTTTGTGGGTATGTCGCGGTGCGTCTTCTGGTCGCCAAGGCAATTTAGACCCTCTTTGCTTCTGGTTTTGATCGTCGGAGAATGCGGATGGAACACCCTCAGGCGCTGAAGGCCGCAATGGTCAAGTAGAGGCCAAGGGCGAGCGTCACGCCCATATAGACAAAAAAGAGCCTTTCGTATTGCAGCGCCTCATAGAGCTTCGTCATCTGGCCGGGCGGAAGGGCGAGAAAGGCCAGGCCCTTGACCAGCGACACCCACCCCACGACGGTGACAGTGACGGGCAGCGCGCCGCCGGACCAGACATTGTGGCCAATCACGAGGGCGAGGCCGATTGCGAGCGTGATGCCACTGGTGAGCAGCATGAGCGGGGAGCTTCGCACCCATGCGTTGACGGTGGCGACGACGCTTTTCTTGTTCGCCATCATCGCGAGCGCGACAAAGACGCAATAAAGGCCAAGGAGCTTGGCGAGGAAGATTGTGAGCGGCGACATTGGAGCCTCGAAATGACGACCGGGCGACAAGCAAACGCCATGGTCGAGCTTCTGGACGGCGTTGACCTTCGCTTCGTAAACGATGCGAGGGATCGTATCTGACAGAACGTGAATGGGCTATGCGGCGGGGCTTGATCCCGAAGCCATAGGCCGCCTTGAATGGCGGAGAGCGAGAGCGCGCGCGATCATTCACGCTCTATTTGGCGCGGTTTCCGGCTGGGCAAGGAAAGGAACACAGCATGAACACAAGGGCTTAGCTTTTGCACAACTGTCGGCTGCGAACAGGGCCAATTGTGCAATTAATTGCAAACAGTTCGCCCTTCCATACGCGCATACGGCGTTCGTCGTCTTGATCATCAGCCACCCACATTTGCCTGTTTGATTAGGTTGATCATGGCCTTCTCCTTGTTCAACAAACCTCTGCCTGACTTTGACCCGCCATTCTGGAGCACGGCGCTCTCAAAATGCTTGTAGTCTTGCTGGCTGAAATAGAGCTGAACACAGCGCATCTTCGAGGGAAGCCTCTCCTTGCGCATGAGGGCTTGCAGCTTGCGGGCCGTGTTCTCTTTGTTTTCTGCCAGTTCGAGGAGCTCCTTGGCGTTGGCTTTGTCGATGTGCTTCGAGATTATCTGCGCCTTGGTCCAACCGATCGCTTCGATGCGAGCCTTATACCGGGCGAAGGGGCGGAGACGCTCAGCGATCTCGCAAAAGTAATAGGCTTGGCGGAGGTCCAGACCAGCTTTCGCTACTGTGGCCCTGAACGAGCTCGGCGACAAATCCTTCAACATCTGAAGGGAGTTGGCCAGCTCCATGAAATTCTCTTTCCGCTGAGCGGACAGAGCGACGATTTGTTTGTTGAGTTCGGACGGTTTGATCATCGTTACTCCGGCAGTGTTCTCGCTCCCCAACATTGCGGCATGAACGTAAATGCGGCCATAATCCCTACCGATCGCTACTACCCCGCCTCGCTTGGCAGCAAGCGCCCACCGCTTCAAGCGGCTCTGCTAACTGGATCGTGGCCAGTGCAATTAACTGCAATTGTTATGGATGATTGCAGTTAATTGCATGGGTTCAGAGGCTGGCCTTGAGCGCCTCTATTTCGACCGCGCTATTGAGCGCCTCGGAGGCGCGCCGGTCCGCGAGCTCCTTGGCGCGTCGCCACAAGCTCACGTCCTCGGGGAAATGCCTCTCGGCAAGCTCTTGCTGGTCTTGCGGGAGCCGGAAGAAGCCGACCTTCCACTTATCACGGGCCCAAGCGACCTTGAAGTGGCGCTCCCATTGCTCACAGGTCATGCTCGGGTTGATCAAGCGGCGAGCGTCTTCGAGCATCCACATCAACTCGGGGTCAAGCGCACCGGGTCGCGAGAGCTTGGACGCCAGGGCTTCGACTTGCGCCTCGATAGGGTCTTTTGGCTCCGGTCGAGCCTTCGGGACGTCATGCGTGATTTGGAGAGCCTCGACCTCTGCGGCACGCTGGCGCTGTCCGGTTTCCTCCACGAAGCGGGCGCGCAGCTTCTGTACGTCTTCGGCGGGGATGCGGCAGTTCTGCAAAAGCTCTTGATGGTTCCATCCCCGGCGCAGCCGCTCCCTCAGAGTGCCCGGCCGTTCGCCATGCTTCTTGGCGAGCTCCGATATGGTGAAGCTCATTCCGTTCACAGCATCGTAGATCCCAAAATCCGCGATGGGATTTTGAGTGAGGGGCGCGGCTTGGGCTGAAGGTTCATTTTCAACCCGTTTTGCTCTGCGCGGCGGGCTCCGGCGCGTTGCCGAGGTCTATGGTAGCGGTTTCGGCGGCGTGTTCTGGCGCCATCGCGGCGTTTCACGCGCGGCTAGGCCGTCGACGTTCGTGGTCGGCGTGTCGGTTCGCCAAAACATTAGCGCCAAACGATCACGACGTCTCTGGA
>Ga0187856_1003055_pt1 | contig 11893 bp, 8 predicted proteins | sample June2016WEW_8_40_FD_132443 | JGI IMG/M metagenome (GOLD analysis project Ga0187856, IMG submission 132443) | Peatland microbial communities from SPRUCE experiment site at the Marcell Experimental Forest, Minnesota, USA - June2016WEW_8_40 | ecosystem: Environmental > Terrestrial > Soil > Wetlands...
CGATGACGTTGCCGACCGACTTCGACATTTTCTCCCCGCGGTTGAACAAAAAGCCGTGGGAGAAGATACGGCGCGGCACTTCAATGCCGGCCGACAGCAGGAAGGCCGGCCAGTACACGGCGTGGAAGCGCACGATGTCCTTGCCGATGACGTGCAGGTCGGCCGGCCAGTAGCGCTTGAACTTGTCGCTTTCGGTGTCGGGAAATCCGACGCCGGTGATGTAATTGGTGAGCGCGTCCACCCAGACATACATGATGTGGCCGTCGCTGCCGGGCACGCGGATGCCCCAGTCGAAGGTGGTGCGCGAGATTGAGAGGTCCTGCAAGCCGCCGCGCACGAAACTCGCGACTTCGTTCAGGCGTTCCTTCGGCAGCACGTAGTTCGGCCGCGCGTAGAGGTCGAGCAGCTTCTGCTGATAGGCCGAGAGCTTGAAGAAATAGCTCTCCTCCTCCACCCACTCGACAGGCGTGCCAGTCTTCGACGCGACGCGCTGTTTCTGCTCGTTGAGATGCGTCTCGTCCTCGGCGTAATAGGCCTCGTCGCGCACCGAATACCAGCCGGCATACTTGTCGAGATAGATATCGCCGTTCTTCTCCATGCGCCGCCAGATTTCCTCCGAGGAGCGATGGTGGCGCTCCTCGGTGGTATGGATGAAGTCGTCGTTCGAGCACTCCATGCGCTTCACCATGGCCTCGAAGCGCGGCACGTTGCGGTCGAGCAATTGCTGCGGCGTCAGCCCCTCGCGCGCCGCGGTCTGCTGGATCTTCTGCCCGTGCTCGTCGGTGCCGGTGAGAAAATAGACATCGTAGCCGTCGAGCCGCATGAAGCGGGCGATGGCGTCGGTGGCGATCGCCTCATAGGCATGGCCGATATGCGGCGGGCCGTTCGGGTAGGAGATCGCGGTCGTGATGTAGAAGGGCGTTTTGGCCGGCATGAGGCTAGGTATCAACCGCGCGTGGCCTCGGCAAGCAAGCCGAAAACGTCGAAAACCAGTGGTTTTCGCTCCAGATTGTAGGTTTGCGCATCCCGCGCGGCCTGATTGATGCGCTCCCAGACCTCGGCCAGCCGCGCCAGGCGGCCGATCTCGTCGCGCTCGCGATGCAGGCGCCGCGACAGCCAGGCATTGACGGTGTCGACAAACGCCGCGAGCGGCTGCGGGTCGGTTCCGGCGAGCGCGTCGCCGAGCGCGTGCAGCGCATTGGCGTCGAGCGCCGGCAGCCGATCGAGCAGATCGAGGGCGCGCTGGCGCAGCGCCAAGGCGTCTTGGTCCAGCAACGCCATGGCGCGCGCGACACTGCCGTCCGCGGCAGCGGCCGCCGCGACGATTTGTGGGTCGCTCGCTGCGGAGCCGGTCGCGGCAGCGACGGCTCCGGCCACGTCCGCCTCCGCCAGCGGCCGCAACGTGATGATGCGGCAGCGCGAGCGCAGCGTTGCCGGCACGCGCGCCGCCGAGTGGCTAACCAGCAGCAGCAGCGCGTGCTGCGGCGGTTCCTCCAGCACCTTAAGCAGGGCATTGGCGCTCGATCGGTTGAGCTCGTCCACCGCATCGACGATGGCGATCCGCCAACCGCCCTCCCCGGCCGTCGACCCGAAGAACGCGACCGTGCGGCGCACGTCGTCGACGGCGATTTGCTGCCGCAAGACGCCTTTCTCGTTGAGTGTGCGCTCCAGAATGAGGAGGTCGCCCTGCGCCTGGGCGGCGATCCGGCGCGCCACCGGATGTCTTGCATCGACGGCCAGCGAAGTCGCCGCCTGAACCTCGGCCGCCGCCGGGTCCGGGTGCGCAAGCGCGAACCTCGCCATGCGGTAGGCGAGCGTCGCCTTGCCGATACCCTTCGGGCCGACGATCAGGAACGCGTGCGGAACCCGGGCGCTGCGATAAGCGGCAAGGAGCGCCGCTTCGGCGCCGGCATGGCCGAACAGCACATTGGTCGCCCGCGGATGCGGCGCTTCGACGATCTGTTCGCTCGGCTGCGGACTCATGAGGTCACTGTCACGAGACCAAATTTTCGGAGGCGAACGGCACCCTCTCCGGATCGAGCCTGGTATTCACGACAGCCCAGACCCGCCTCGCGACATCCTCTTTGGCGCCGCTGGCGTCGATGATGACGCAGCGTTGCGGCTCGGCCGCAGCGAGCGCAAGGTAGGCTTGGCGCAGTTTCTCGTGAAATTCCACGTTCTCGGCCTCGAACCGATCAGGCTTGGAGTCGCCGCGGCGCAGCGCAAGGCGCTCCAGTCCCGCTTCAACGGGCAGGTCAAGGATGAGCGTGAGGTCGGGCAATAGATCGCCGATGCAAACCCGCTCCAGCCCCTTGATGAGCCGCTGGTCGACTTGGCCGAGAGTGCCCTGGTAGACGCGTGTGGAATCGGCAAAGCGGTCGCAAACGACCCATTTGCCTGCGGCGAGCGCCGGCAGGATCGCGCACTGGATGTGGTCGTCGCGGGCGGCGGCGAACAGCATGGCCTCCACCTCCGGCCCGAACGGCTTTGCCGCCCCGGACAAGAGCACGTGGCGAATAATCTCCGCGCCCGGCGAGCCGCCGGGCTCGCGGGTGAGCAGCACGCCGAGGCCGAGGGATTCTACACGAAGGGCCAGCATCGCCGCCTGGGTCGATTTTCCGGTGCCCTCGCCGCCCTCGAAGGTGATGAACTTTCCTCGCATCTCAACAGCTCGGTCGGGACCGTCGCGCGGCCTGTGGGGATCGAATGAATGCCACTCGCCGGCTCATTCCGGTCAACGTCAATGGCTTACGTCTACTTCTGCACGCGCAGTCTGAACTGAGAACAATATAGCAGCGCCCAGCCTCGGGCGCGCCGGCCCAGCCGGACAAAACGACACGGCCAATCATAGCCGATCGACGCCCGCCCGGAACAGACCAAACATTAGCTCGGTCGCGCCATCCATGGCGCGCTGGGACATGCTGCCCTTGCCCACATCCTCGGCGGCCGCCAGCGGCACTTCGAGCGCAAGGTTCTCGCCGCGCCACACTTTGAGTTTGCCGATGGTCTGGCCCTTGCTGACGGGAGCCGGGACCGGACCCGTGTAGACGATGCGCGCGCTTAGCCGCTCATTGCTGTCGCGCGGCATCATCACCCGGATGGTGCCGGGCCCGACAAGCGGAACGTAGCTTGAGTCGCCGCCGAAGACCTTGGCCTCGCCGATGGTCTGACCTTCGGCGAACAGAACTCGGGACTCAAAGCCGTGAAATCCCCATTCCAGCATTTTGCGCGCCTCCTCGGCGCGCTCCTTCTCCGATTTTGCCCCGGTGACCACGACGATCAGGCGCAGTCCGTCTTCCACCGCCGATCCGACCAGGGTGAAACCGGCTTCGGCGGTATCGCCGGTTTTCAGCCCGTCGGCGCCGATGCCCATGCCCAGCAGGGGATTGCGGTTCTGCTGGCGGATCTTGTTCCAGGTGAACTCGCGCTCGGCAAAATAAGGATACAAATCGGGATAGGCTTGCATGAGATGGCGCGCGAGTTCGCCGAGGTCGCGCACGGTGACGCGCAGGCCGGGATCGGAATAGCCGGTGGCGTTGGTGAAGGTCGAGTTTTGCAGCCCGATCTCGCGGGCGCGTTTCGTCAGCATGACGCCGAAAGCGGATTCGTTGCCGGCGAGCGCCTCGGCGATCGCGATGCACGCATCATTGGCGGAATCGACAATGATGCCGTGGATAAGGTCGTCCAGACTGATTTGGCTGTGGAGCGCCGCAAACATCGTGGAGCCGTGCGACGGCGCCCCGCCCTTGCGCCAGGCGTTCTCGCTGATGGTGAATTGGTCGTCGAGCTTCAGCCGGCCTTGTTTGATCTCGTTGAACACGAATTCCAGCGTCATGAGCTTGGCAAGGCTCGCCGGCGCCACGGGCTGGTCGCCGTTCTTCTCGAACAGGATGCTGTCGCTGTCGGGATCGATCAGGATGGCGTTGGGGACGCTGGTCTGGAACGGTTCATCCTTCTTGCCGACTGAGCCGGGCGCGGCACGCGTCGCCGCGCTGCCGGCGACGACGACAGCTACGGCCGCGACCAGCATGCCGGCGGCCACAATGTGCAGCGCCCTGCCCGCCAACCCGCCTCTGCGACGCTCCGTCCGCAAACCCGCCCCCCTCCACCCGCACAGCATTAAATTCTAAACTCGCGCAGAGCGAAATTCTCGCCCAAAAACTCGCGCACAATAGGGCGTGCGCAAGCCCCCTATGGGCAAAGGCGAAAATGACGCGATTAGCGGCGCCTTTGCAGGCGGCGCGGCGTGGTGGCTTCGATCAATAGAGCCCGCGGCCGTTGAGGAACTGGTCGGTGCCGTCCAGACCGCTTGGCGGGTCTGCGTACGACATGGCGCGCGACACGGGAGGATCGGGCAATGCGTCATTGGCCGATGCGCTCGCAAGAACGGCGTTGCGCGCAGGCGGTGGCGGCGCAGGCGGAAAGATTGGCGTTGCGGCGAGCCTGACGCTACTCGGCGGCGGCGCCGGCTCGTTCTGCCGCAAGGTCGCCTCCAGGATGCGATCGTCAGACCCCTCCATTGGCGCGCGCCCGACATATTCGACGCGCACCATGGTGGTGCCGCGATTGTAGAAACCCAAAAGGTGCGCTGCCTTGACAGATACGTCGATGATGCGTTTGCCGGCATAGGGTCCGCGATCGTTGACGCGGACGATGAGCGAGTGGCCGTTGGCGAGGTTCGTCACCCGCGCGTAGCTCGGCAAAGGCAAAGTCGGATGCGCCGCCGAAACACCATTGAGGTCGAAGATTTCGCCATTGGCGGTGTAGCGGCCATGGAAGTCATCGCCGTACCAGGAGGCGAGACCCACCGCTTGGTAATGCGGGTTGTCTTCCGGCACGTAGACCTGGCCGCCGACCACATAGGGCGATCCGACCCGGTAGGTGCCACCGCCCTTGGGCACCGGCTCACCGGGATCGACAACGCGCTGGCTTGCGGAAACCCCGTAGCGCGGATCGATTCTTGCGGAATTGGAGCAATGGGCGAGCAGGAGGCAAATAGCGGCGCAGACGCCGACTGACGCAAACCGCCTGACTGCCGCGCTGGCCCGACCCCACATCGTCCCCGACCCCGCTCCCTCAAAAGAGGTATCAAATTCTAGCGTGGTCAGATTGTGGCGGAAATGGGCAAGCCGGCTGCCATAGTGAATGGGACGTTGCACAAACGAGCATCGCGGCTGCGCCCTAGTACCTCTGCACAGTGATTATGACTGGTTGAGCCCCCTTGGCAGAGAAGGCCTATGGTCGCCATCAGGCCAAATCAAAGAGTCAAATCCTCTGTGCAGAGGTACTAGCGCCCTTCCCTCCCCGCAAGCGGGCGAGGCGAAGAAGGAAACGCTAATCATAAAGAGGCTTCGCTTCCGCTACGATTTGCGGCGGTACGCTCATGATCTCGTTGACGATCGTCTCGGCTTGCTCGCCGGTCAATGGATGGACCGGAAGCTGCTGCTTCGCCATGTCGGCGAGGAACGACGGGTCCTGCATGGTCTCGTCGAACGCCTTGCGAATGATGCCGACGCGATCCGCCGGGACCTGTCTCGACATGATGAACGGCCGCCCAACCTCGTCTCCGCCGTCCAGGAGTCGCAGAAGCTGCCTTTGCTCATCGCTCGTGGCGAACGTGCCGATATAGACGGCGCTTTCAGGAATTTCGGGCGGTCGGTCCCGGCTGAAGCGTACGAACGAATGAGCCAGACCATCCTTGATCCAATCCAGCGGAATGCTGCTGAACGAACCGCAATCGCCGTCAAGCTCGCCCCGCTCGATCGCCAACCGCATATCGGCGCTGCCGGGAAAGCCGAGAACCTGCTTGACCGGGGCGTGGAACACCTCGCGCAGCGTCGCGCCGTTGACGTAGTTGCCGGAGCCCTTCCCGGTCGAACCAAGGATGAATTGCTTGCGATGCATCATGTCGTCCCAGCTTTTGACCCCATTCGGCCCATATCCGTAGCAAACCCGGAAATCCGGCGTGGCGGCGCCAATCCAGGAATATTTGTGGAAATCGAGATTGACCTTGTCCGGTTGGACGATGGACTGGGTGACGAGAGCGGAGTTGAAGATGGTCATGACCGTGCCGTCTTTCGGCGCCGTCAGGTCGAGATAGCGCACCGAAGTCAAACTGCCTGCGCCCGGCATGTTCTGCACGATGATTGTCGGATGGCCCGGAATGTGATTTGCGATGTAATGGGCCAAAACCCGCGCATAGCTGTCGTACCCGCCTGCAGGCGAGTAGCCGACCACGATGGTGAAAAGCTTACCCTTGTAGAAATCGTCGGCGCGCGCCGACGCGACGAGGGACAGCATGCCTATCAACACGAACGTAAGCAGATGCGCTCGGCTTACAAGCATCGCCATCCTGCGGCGTCGTGGTTGCGGACGCGTTGGCAGCCTGAATTGGGCATACTGCATCACGGTGGAACCCTCGATATTATTGCGCATTCTCGCAGGCCTTGCGGCGACAAAACGGTGCCGATCGAATGAGGAGTGTAGCATCCATAGCGGCCGTGCGCGATGGTTGCGTTTTCGGTCGCTACGCCCCACATGCGCGATCGCGCAATGCGCTATCCTGCAGGCCCGCCCGCAGCAAAATCATCAAGGATTTGCGGATAGGCTGAAGGATATTCGGCAATTGCAGCGCCGGAAGGGTGGCCGAGCGGTTTAAGGCACCGGTCTTGAAAACCGGCAGGGGGTTCTGCTCCCTCGTGGGTTCGAATCCCACCCCTTCCGCCACCAGATAGATATCTCAATCGCTTAGGTCGGTTTTTGCAGTCCAGTTTCGGCAGTTTGTTCGCCTTTTGACATAGCGCCGCAGGCTCACGACGCCCGCAGCTTAGTCACGTTGGCCGCCGCATCAATCATCGCATCAAGTCGTTCGCGATCGTACATCTCGTCGCGCTTCCGCTGCGCATCGCGGGCGAGCACTCGTTGCTCGGCTTGCTTCACGTAGACCTCGACTTGCTTGAGCGTGGAATGCCCAAGCACCGCCGCAATCTGCCGATCCGATGCCCCAGCATGCGCCAGCTCGACGCCGCACAAGTGACGCAAGCCGTGCGGCGAATACGTGCGCGGGCGCCCTTTGGAATCCGTCGTGCTATAACCCAGCTCTCGCGTCACCCGGTTAAATTCGTTGGTCAGGCTTTGCTCCTCCCAGGCAGCGCCGTGAACCTTCGGCGAGGTCACGATGTAATCGCCTCGCCGCGGCCAGGTCTCCAAATACTCGCGCAGCCGTTTCGGCATCGGCACCCAAATCCGCACGCTGGTCTTCAATTGCGCCACAAACATTTCATTGGTCGCAGCGTTGATGTGCTCCCACCGCATGCCGACGAGATCGCTGCGGCGCTGGCCGGTATAGCGTGCCAGGAAATAAAACGTCACCACATGGCGGTTGTGATGAGCTTCGATTGCCTTGCACAGATCGAGCGGCCATAGCGGAGCGGATTCCGCCTCGCCGCTCTTAAGCTTCTTGATGTTGCGCGCGGGATTGATACCGCGATGCTCGCGCATTTCGTCCAGGTGCAGAAATTCCTCGGCAAAATCCCACAATGTTGCGAAGCGCTCGACGATGGCGTCGGCAACCGACGGTTTCTTCGCAAACTCCGGAAGGTCGCGCATCGCCTTGACGGTATCGCGATCGAAAGCGACGATCGGCAGCGAGCCGTAATTGTCGGCGAGCCAATAGTGACGGCGATCATAGATTTCGCGCGTGCTCGCGCTGGCCTCCTCCCATTGTTTGGATTTCAGCTTGTATTGCTCGATCACCCACGCGACCGAGCCCCTGCCCGCGACGCCGCGACGCGAACGCGCCTCGATCAATTGCGGCGCGTACTCACGCAGCGCCGAGCGGTACGCATCCTGGAATTCGCGCATGCCGGGATGACCCGGCAACGCGACGCGCGTCCCGCCGCGCCCGCTGGCGTCGACGCCCTTGCGAAAATAGTAGTAGGTCCGACCGCCGGCCTTGCGAATGTCAAGATAAGGCAGATCAATCTTCATCGCGGCGGTTCCTGTTGCTGTTCGCGCTGGCGCGCGCGAAGCTCCTCGCGACTTCGCTGCACCGGATCATTGCGTCGCTCCTTCAAATCGTCAAATGCTCGATCGAGGTCGAAGCGGTCCCATCGCGGCGAGCCTTCCAGGTCGACGGGCTTTGGCATCCGCCCAAGCTCGACAAGTTCGAGAAACTTGGTGCGGCCAAGTCCAACATAGGCGGCAGCGCGCTCAAGTTCCATGCCGCGCGGCGGGTAGGCGAGATGATCCGCCAGTTTGTCGACCATCGGCCGTTCACCCGCAAATAGCGCGACAACAGCGCGCCGGCGAAGCCGCCGCAGAACTGCGCCCGCGCGGTGAGTCGTTATGACGCATAGGCCTGCCCCGCTCTCTTGGCGGCACTCTCGAAATATTCGACACAGCAAATGACCGCCTCCACGGCGGAGATCGAGATCGATCTCATTGCGCGCGCAACCATCAAGTTTTCGACGAGGCCGAAATTCTCGACGAGATTGCCGTCCTTGTCGCGCCAGCAGCCGTCTTCGCCGACGGCATAATAGCCATCTGTGCCGGGGGCATAATCGCTAGTCCATACGCGCTCAATCAGCCCGCGCACGCGCTCGCCGTCCACCGCCGATCTGTCGAGATCGGCGACGGTGCTATAGCCAAATATCGGAATACCGGCCTGATACGCGAGCCCGATCGCGAATGCCGTGCCGGGCTCCATGTGGGGGCCGCGGAACGGTGTGATATCGGCAATGATCGCGGCCGAGCGGCGCAGCATGTCGCGGATCATGATGAAGAGCATCTGCGAACTCCCGGAGTTTTCGTCGCCCGGCCACAGGCCCTCGAAACCGTGAAGCGCGCAGAGCGCTTTCAACTCCCGGCCGATCTCGTTGGCGTCGGGCCGGAATATGCCGGGGCCGGCGAGAAAGATGGCCTTCGGTCGCGGCGGCAAGAGCAGCAACGCGAGCCTGGCGGCGGTCTCCGGACCGGCCGGACAAGCCGCACTGACTTCGATAATTTTCACCATCGGCATGAACCTCGATTAGCGCCACATTCCATTGTTGATATTGGCGAAACCGTCGCGCCTTTAGGTCGGCCGCGTCGATGCGCGGGCGAAACCGATGATCGCGGCGGAGGCGCGTTGGTAGCGCGGCAGACCTGTTCGCGAGCGACAATAATCAACGCCACGCCGAATATGTTCGGCGGCTTCCTCTGCGATCAATGCAAGCCCCATTTGGGAGGCTAGGCGCGCGGCCTCGACCGCGCGCGCTAGATGATCGGGGCGTCTGACTCCGCGCGAACCGAGTTCTATTTTTTGCCGCCCAGCTCGGCATTAAGCTTGCCGACAATCTCATCCCATTGCGCCGCGACCGCCTGTTGCGGGATTGGAGCCGGCGTTGGCGTTGGCCTTGGCCTTGACGATCGAGGCATCGATGCTGGCTCCGGTTTCGGCGGCGGCGGTCGAGATCGAGCTGTGGATATCGGCGCCGCTTTCTGAGGCGCCTTGACGGCGATGGCCGGCATCAATACCGCGTTCGCGCGGCGGGAACCTACAGCATGGATCAGCAAACTATAGGCATCCTCGCGACGAGGGCGCCCCTCCGAAATGTCCATCTGATATTGTTCAAATACTTTCGTCGCTAGAGCTGGCGCGACCTTCGCTGCGATAAAGGCTCGCGCAACATCCGGCCCGAGGCCCGCCGCCTTGCATGCGGCTTGGATGATCTCGACCGCGCCTGATGGTGAGAAGCCTGGCATCCCCGAAACGTTGGCATTCATCGTGCTTCTCCTGACTGTTGGCCTATCAACACAAATAGCCGCGCGCGCGGCGCTCATGATCGATCCATAAAGCTAGAGCGCACAACGCGGCGGCTATAGCGCGAAGACGGCGCCCTCTCAACCGGAGAGGATGCCGCTTTCTGCGCGCCGGCCAGTCCCGCGGCCACGCGCGCCGTTTCATCAATGCCTGATAGTGGCGCCGCAAGCGGCTCCGGTGCGGCCGGGACTGCCGCGGCAACGCTTGCCGCCGTGAATTCCTTCACGGCGAACAAATCCGGCGCCTGCATGTCCTGCGGCAACCCGCGCTCCTTGGCGCGTAGCGCCCATTCGTCGGTGGTGAAGCTAACAAAATAGGCGTTCGCCAGAGCGGAGTTGCCGATGCGGCAATCGAGAAAGTGGTTTTCCCGCGAGCCGCGCCGCTTCCATGTCTTGCGCGGCCTGCCGCGATAGACTTCGTCCTCCAAAAATTCCGACGTGATTTGTTTGAAATAATTTTCATCGAGAAAAACGCCGAAGCGGCAATAGCCCGGCGGATAGAGCAGCGCCGAGCCCTGCACGATCGGCGACAATGCGGAATAGGTGTAGAACTTCGATTTCAGCGGCCAGGTGCCGATCGCGCGCAGCTTGGCGCCGCCCTTGATCTTGCGCCCGCTATAGCTCACGTCCTGGTCGGTGGCGACACCGAGCGGCACCTTGCCCCAGCCGTCGACGCCCTTGGTCGCCTTGGCTCCCGGATGGCGCCGCGTCCATTCATAGACGACATCGGTGCGATAACCGGAATCGATCCCGATCTGGTCGAGCGCCCAGGTGTTGCCGAAAGCGTCGGGCCATTTGCGCTCATAACAGAGCGCGGTTAGCTCCGCGAACGCGCCGGAGTCGACCTCGGTTGTCGCGCCTTCCAGATAATCCGCATGGATCGTCCAGCTTTGTTGATCCGGCGACCAAGCGACGACTTCCACATAGATGCCGCGCATCTGCACGTCGGCGAAAGCGGTGAGGAGAAGCGCGCCGGCCGGAACGCGGCCGGGCTTATAATCTTCGCGCCGTTGCATAAGCAACTCGTGATCGGGCGCATCGCCGGTCACGTCGAACGGCAGGCCGAGATAAAGATTCCAGAAGGCTTTCAGCTTCGCCGGATCGTCGCCGGCGTCGATGTATTCCTTGGCGATTGCATCCCATGGCACGAATGGGGAAGCGAGCGCGTCGAAATGATACGTCGGAAACCTGCCGAGGCCCGGCGCGGTCGCAATCCAACGGCCGGTGCGGTAGACCTCCAATTTCTGCCAGCCCTCGATCACGCCGCCGCAGCAGGGCGCGACGTAGTGCGCCTGGTGCGGATATTCCTTGCGGAATTTCAGGCCGTGCGACGATGGATCGAACGGCGCGTGCCATTCGAGCACGATGCGCTCGCGGCAGTGCGGACATTCGACGTGCCAGCGCCGCTGATCGCCGCGCTCGAAAATCGTCTCGATCTTTGAAGCGCCCTTGACCGTTGGCGTCGAGATGTAGCTGCGCTTCCAGGTGCCGGACATCAAGAAGGACATCTGCCGGCCGGCGATCAGCTTGAGCGGATCGCCCTGGCCTTCCAGATCGTCCTCGTATTCGTCGACCTCGTCGCAGAATGCACGCTTGATCGTTTTCAACCGCAACTGCGCCGGCGACGATGCCAGCGTTAGGTTGAGGGCGCCCCCAGGAAACTTTTTTTCGTATGTCGTCGAGCCTGCCGACGAGCGCGAAGTCTGCGGATAGACCTTGCGCGCGAGCACCGGCGTTTTTTCGATTAGGCGGACAAGCTTGGTCGAATTGAAATCGGTGAGCGCGCCGTCGGTCGGCTGCACTACCATCATATCGCACGGGTCGCGGTCGATCGAGTGACCGATCGCGCATTGCAACATGGTGGTGAAGCCGCTTTGTCCGCACTTCATGATGCCGACTTCGTTCGCCGGCGAATCCGGGCCGAGCAGGTCGAGCGGCTCAATGATGTGCGGCGTGCGCGTGAGGTCGATTTTCTGCCCGGCATATTCGCCGTCCGGCAGCACCACGTTTTCGGCCGCCCATTGAGAGGGCGCGATCGGCGCGGCGGGCTCGATCAGCGCGGCGAGGCCGCCGGCGACGATTGAGAGGAGCG
>Ga0187856_1003057_pt1 | contig 11891 bp, 13 predicted proteins | sample June2016WEW_8_40_FD_132443 | JGI IMG/M metagenome (GOLD analysis project Ga0187856, IMG submission 132443) | Peatland microbial communities from SPRUCE experiment site at the Marcell Experimental Forest, Minnesota, USA - June2016WEW_8_40 | ecosystem: Environmental > Terrestrial > Soil > Wetlands...
CCATGATGCTGGTGGCCGAAATCGAACCACAGCCGCTCATGGCGCGGGGCCTTGCCGACAATCGGCAGCATGTCCGGCAGGCAGGGCCGGCAGCCCATCCAGGGCTTTGTGTCGAGCCGTTCGGCCAGGGGAAACAGCTTTCGCGCGATCGGCTCGGTCTGCTCGATCTGCACGGGCGTTGGCGGCGTGTCGCGCCGCGCGAATTCGGCGCCGGTGGTCAGCCTTATGCCGCGCGTCATCGGCGCCAGCACATAGCCGTTGTCGGCGTCGAGCACGGGATGGGCGAGAACCGCGCCTTCGCGCGGCGCGTAGTGCATGTGATAGCCGCGCTTGAACGCGAGCGGAAAATCATAGCCCAGCTCGCGAAAAATCAGGTCGGACCAGGGGCCGAGCGAGACGACGAGATCGCGGGCGTTGACGTGGCCCTCATGCGTGTCGACGCTCCAGCGCCCGTCCGCGGCCTCCTGCAGCGAATGGGCGTCTCCGGTGAAAAAGCGCCCGCCGCGGCGTTTGAACAGTTCGGCATAGGCTTGCGCGAGACGGCTCGGATCATCTACCGAGGCGGGGTCGAGATAATGCACGCCGCCGACCGCGCCGATCAAATGCGGCTCGCGCGCGGCGAGAGCGTCCGCGTCCAGCGTGTCGATGTTGAGGCCAAATTCCCGCAGCCTTTGCGCGTCGGCCGCGCCGGCCTCCATGGTTTTCGCCGAGCGATAGAGCTTGATCCAACCGGTCTTGCGCAAGAGATCGCCGACGCCCGCCGCCTCGATCAGCGCCTCGTGCTCGATGAGGCAGCGCTGGATCAGCGGCCGCAGCGCGGCGCTGCTTTTCGCGGCGCGATCCGGCGCGCTTTCCTTGAAATAGCGCCATAGCCAGGGCGCGACGCCGGGCAGCGCCGAGAGGTGATAATGCGCCTCGGGCAATAGGTTAAGCGCATAGAGCACGAGCTTTTTCGGATCGCGCGGAAAGAGATAGGGGAACATCGAGGCCCGCTCGATCAGCCCGGCGTTGCCGAAACTCGTCTCCAGTCCAGCCGCGCCGTGGCGGTCGATCAACACCACGTCGCGCCCGCGCGCCTGAAGATGCAGCGCGGCCGAAACACCCACCATTCCGGCGCCGAGAATCGCCACATCCGCGCTATGCATGAAACTCTCCCAAGGCTTCGAATCCAAGCATCATATCGCCTTTATCGCCGCGCGGCGTCATGCGCGATCGCGGCGCTTTCGATATTTCGTGTTCAATCGGTTATGCTTTCGTTAGGGAGCTTTGAGTCGCGGCATGGGCAGACCGACATTTTACGAATTTTTCGCCGGCGGCGGCATGGCGCGGGCCGGACTTGGCTCCTCCTGGAAGTGCTTGTTCGCCAACGACTTCGACCGCAAGAAGGGCGAGACCTATCGCGCCAATTGGGGGTCCGAGGCGCTGCTTGTCGGCGACGTGCGGACGCTGGAAACGAAGCAATTGCCGGGCCATGCCGATCTTATTTGGGCCTCCTTCCCCTGCCAGGATCTTTCGCTCGCCGGGGCCGGAGCCGGCCTCGCCGGCGCGCGCAGCGGCACTTTCTGGCCGTTTTTCGACCTCGTGAAAAAACTTCGCGCCGAGGAGCGCGGCCCGAAACTGCTGGTTTTGGAAAATGTCTGCGGCGCGCTAACTTCGCATGGCGGCAAGGATTTTTCCGCCATCTGCGACGCGCTGGCAAACGAGGGATACAATTTCGGCGCGCTGGTCATCGACGCGGCGCTGTTTTTGCCGCAATCGCGTCCGAGACTGTTTATCGTCGCGGCCCGCGAGGATGTCGCGGTTCCCTCGGAACTGATCGGGCCGGGGGCGCCCTCGCCATTTTACACGCCTGGGTTGGTCTCGGCCCACGCGCATTTACGCGCACAAACGCGCAAGAAATGGCGCTGGTGGCGCATCGCCGCGCCCCCCAAGCGCAACCTCTCCCTCGCTGAAATTATCGAGGACGAGCCCACGGGAGTCGGCTGGCATTCTCGCGAGGAGACCGCGGGGCTGATCGCCAAAATGAGCGAGATAAATCTTGCGCGAATCGCGGAAGCGAAAAAAGCCGGCCGCGAAATCGTCGGCACGGCTTACCGGCGCACCCGCTATACTTCAACCGGCGAAAAAATACAGCGGGCAGAGGCGCGCTTCGACAATATAGCCGGCTGCCTGCGCACGCCTGCTGGCGGATCGAGCCGGCAATTCGTGCTGATCGTCGAAAAAAATCGGGTCCGCTCGCGCCTTATTTCGGCGCGCGAAACGGCGCGGCTGATGGGGCTTTCCGACGATTATATTTTGCCCAGAAATTATAACGAGGCCTACCACTTAACGGGCGACGGGGTTGTCGTTCCCGCCGTGCGGCACATAGCGGCGCATCTGCTGGAGCCCTTGCTGCGCGGCGCGAGGCTGCGCGCGGCGGCGTGAGCGGCGAAGACCCAACAAAACGCTCCGCCACCATGCGGGCGGTGAAATCTCGCGACACGACTCCGGAACTAATCGTTCGCGCGCTGCTGCGGCGCTTCGCGCCGTCCTATCGGCTGCACCGCAAGGATTTGCCGGGCAATCCCGATATCGCCTACATCGGAAAGCGGCGCGCGATTTTCGTGCATGGCTGTTTCTGGCACGGCCATGATTGCCCGCGCGGCGCGCGAGCGCCAAAAGCCAACGCCGAATATTGGCGCGCCAAGATCGCCAGAAACCGCGCCCGCGACAAAGCCAACGCCGAAAAGCTTAGCGAACTGGGCTGGAGCGCGCTGACCGTCTGGGAGTGCGAACTCAAGGATTTGGGCGAGCTGGAGCGACAGTTGCGGGCGTTCTTGGCGTGAGGCGAAGGCGGTGGGCAGGCGTCCAGTTCCATCGGTCCCGAGGTCCCGCCTCGCGTCGAATACGAGATTACAGACCTCGGAAAGAGCCTGCTGCGCCGCACGCAAGGACTGGTCGATTGGGCCAAGGAAAATTGGGAGCAGGTTAGGGAGGCGCAATCAAAATACGATGCGAGATAGCGTCTGGCGGCGTAGTGGTGGGGTGTTCCGGCGCGTCGGGGCGGCGGCGCCCGGACGGCTCGCGGTGCCGCATTAATTTTCCCGCGGGTGCAACCTTGCGCGGGCGAGTTCGTTTGCAAAACGAGCGAAGGGGAGACAGGCATGACGTGGGATGGCATCTCGCAGCCGGGCGCCGTGGCGTGGGCGCCGTTGCGCATGGGTCAGGTTTACGGCGCCAAGCTGATGGAGCTTAGCGCGGAGAACGTCAATTCCACGCTGGAATTCTTCGGAGAATTATCGGGCGCGAAAACCCCCGCGGAGTTCGCTGAGGCGGTCAGCAATGAAACGCGCCGGCGATTGGATACGCTGACGGAACAGTTCGATGAACTGTCGCGGCTGTTCGGCGCGACCAAGGCGGACGAAAAAGCGGTTGATGTTGACGACGTCGGCCTTGGAGATTAGCCGCGGGAGCACGCGACGCAAGCCGTTAGGCGTCGTCGCGCGCGACATCGCGCGCCAAGTCGCCGAGCCGACGGATTTCCATCTTGCATATCTCGCGCGCCCGCCAGTCCCATTGGCGCGCGTAAGCGAGGCGAAGCCGCCGGCGCCAATCCTCGAGTTCGCGGCGCAGGCGGTGCGCGCGCGAGTTGGTTTCGAAACGGATGATTTTTGCCTCGGGCATGACGCCAACCCTCGCGGCTACCGTGCTGAAGCGAATTCGTCCTGTCGAAACATATGGTGCGCCGCGGGCGCGGCGCCAGACCGACGGCGGCGTCACGATAAGGCTCGCCATCGCGGCGCGTCGGTCAGGCCCCGCCTGAAGCCGCTGATGCGGCCAATCTCGAGCGTTAGCCTCGCAAGCGCCTCGATATTGCTTCGACCGAGGGCGCCGTGTTTCGTTCACTCAAGGCAAAAATTAGCATCGGATTTTTGGTTTGCTTATCGTTTGCTGGCGCGGTCAGCGCGGATCAACTCATAATGAACAAAGACGGCTCTTCCGTTCCGCGGAAATCCGACGGAACGAAGGTCGTGACGAACGCGCGCGAACGGGCGACCGGCGTCACAATAAGTCCTGCCATTGCCGCGCGCCGTGGAGGACGCGCACGATTTCGACGCCCGCTTCGATCGGTCGATAGAGGATCAGATAATTGCCGACCGGGAACATCCGGAGGTCCGGGCGCACATCTGGTCGCGCCACTCCGAGGCCTGGCGTTTCGCCAAGATTTCGACAGCGAAGCTCTATGTTGTCGAGCCAGCGCCGCGCCGCCGATGGATTCTCCGCGGCGATATACAAGGCGATATTCGCGATGTCAGCCTCTGCTTCCGGTTTGAGGAGGAACGTCACCGGGAATTGCCGTCCGGCGCCTCGTGATCCAGCCGCGCTCTGATGCGGGCGAAAGCCTCATCGCCGTCGCTCGCCGGACCGCTTTCGATTCCGCGATCCCAAAGGCGCCCCAACTCGGCGACGGCCTGCTCGCGTTGCGTGCGTCTGAATTGCCAGTCCCGCAGCGCCTCGCGCATCACTTCGCTCGCCGACGCATATTCGCCGCTCGCGACAAGCCGGCGCATGGTCGCCGCCATTTCGGGCGTGAGCGCGACGCTGATCTTCTCGACATTCGCCATGGGGCCTCCGCTTGTTCTCATGGTAGGCAAGTTTCCTACTCACGGCAAGCGGGAAGAGTGGAAGGGTTGGGCGGGGCGAAATTTCGGTTTTTGAGAGGGGGGCTCTTTGGCGTCCGCGGATCGAGAGCCTGATTTATGTCGTGTCGAAATTTGACAAGATATTCTGGAACAGTGAAATCGAGTCTTTGTTATAGAATAGTGGGCCACGCGGCGATCATCACGACCGCCGCGCATTCTGGCCGCGCCTCAATCCTTCGCGCGCTCCACATAAGCGCCGTCTTCCGTCTGGATCACGACGCGCGTGCCCGGCTGGATGTGCGGCGGCACCATGACGCGGGCGCCGTTGCTGAGCTTGGCCGGCTTGTAGGACGAGGACGCCGTTTGGCCCTTCATCGCCGGCTCGGTCTCGGTGATTTCCAGCGTCACGCGGGCGGGAAGCTGGATCGCCACGGCGTTGCCGTTGAACATGGAGAGAATGCAGACCATGTTCTCCTGCAGCCACTGCGCCTGATCGCCGATGACATCCTTGGAGACGGTGACCTGCTCGAAATTCTCCTGGTTCATGAAGGTGAAGCCGTCGTCGTCGCCATAGAGATAGTTATAGTCCTGATCCTCGACGAAGGCGCGTTCGACCTGCTCGGTGGTCTTGTAGCGATCGGTGGTCTTCACGCCGTCGGAGATGCGGCGCATGTCGATCTGCGTCGTCGGCGTGCCCTTGCCGGGGAAAAAGCTCTCCGCGCTCAGGACGACATAAAGGTTGCCATCATCTCTCTCGAGAATATTGCCCTTGCGGATGTTGCTGGCGATAACTTTCACGGTTTTGTTTCCTCGTGGGATCGCTGGAAGCGATCCGTTCCTGGTCGTGATTAGGATTGGCGGCGCCGGCCCGTCCGGTCTATGAACGGGTCGAAATTCATGTGCGGGTTAAAACCACACTTCGCCCCTCGCGGCAAATCCTCGCCCCGAAAAATCGCGGATGACCCAACAATGACGCGCGCTTCGCCCTGGTGGGCAAAGGATGTTTACGCCGACCGCAAGCCCTTTCTCAAGGTCCGCTCGTTGCTCGGGGCGGCGATTCGGCAATTTTTCGCCCATGAGCGATTTGTCGAGGTGGAGACGGCCGCGCTGCAGGTCTCGGGCGGCAATGAGACGCATATTTCGCCCTTCGGCGTGGATTTGATCGGGCCGGGGGGCGACAAAAGCCGGCTTTATCTGCATTCCTCGCCGGAATTCGCCTGCAAGAAGCTGCTGGCGGCGGGCGAGGAGCGGATTTTCACCTTCGCTCATGTATTCCGCAACCGCGAGCGCACGGTGCTGCACCATCCCGAATTCACGATGCTGGAGTGGTATCGCGCGCATGAGCCGGTTACGCGGCTGATCGAGGATTGCGCCGACCTGCTGGCGGTCGCGGCCAAGGCGGCGAAAACCGACAGCTTCGTCTGGCGCGACCGCGAGGCCGAGGCTTTCGAGGAGCCGGAAATTTTGACCGTGTGCGAGGCCTTCGACCGCCACGCCAATATCGACCTCGCCGCGCTGCTGGGCGACCGCGACGGGCTGGCGAGGGCCGCCGCGCGGGACGGCGTAAGCGTCGCGGCGGACGACACATGGTCGGATCTCTTCAGCAAGATCCTTTCGGAGAAGGTCGAGCATCGGCTAGGGCGCGGGCGCGCGACGATCCTGACCGATTATCCCGTCAGCGAGGCCGCGCTGGCGCGCCCGAAGCCGGACGATCCGCGTTTCGCCGAGCGTTTCGAGCTTTATGTTTGCGGCGTCGAAATCGCCAATGGCTTCGGCGAATTGACCGATCCCGCCGAGCAGCGCCGGCGTTTTGTCGATGCGGGCGCCGCCCGCGCGCGCCTCTACGGCGAGGCTTGCCCGATCGACGAGGATTTTCTCGACGCGCTGGCGGTCATGCCGCCGGCGAGCGGCATTGCGCTCGGCTTCGACCGTCTGGTGATGCTGGCGGCCGGCGCGACGCGCATCGAGCAGGTGTTGTGGACGCCGGTGGCGGAGCGCGGGACGCCGTTGTGATTGGCCGCGCGGCCGGATGAGAAGGGATTGCGAGCATGAAGATTGTCGTGATTGGCGCCTCGCGGGGCATTGGTCTTGAAGTCGTGAAGCAGGCGCTGGAGCGCGCGCACGAGGTGACGGCGCTGCTGCGCGATCCCGCCAAATTGGCGCTCGAACACGCGCGGCTGCATAAAATCCGAGGCGACCTCGGCAAGCCGGCGGATGTGCGGTCGGCTTTGAGCGGACAGGACGCCGTCTGCACTTGCGTCGGCGTCAATCCAACCCGCAAGCTGGTCGAGCTGTTTTCGCGCGGCGCGCGCAATGTGCTCGCCGCGCTTCAGGACGCGCCGGCGACGAAATACGTCGCGGTGACCGGCGTCGGCGCCGGCGACAGCCGCGGCCATGGCGGCTTCTTCTACGACAAGATTCTCCAGCCGCTATTGCTTGGAACAATCTACGCCGACAAGGACCGCGAGGAGGAGCTTATCAAGGGCTCCGCCACCGATTGGCTGATCGTTCGCCCCGGCTTTCTGACCAATGGCCCGCGCACGGGAGTCTACCGCGCGATCACCGATCTTACGGGGGTGACAGCGGGAAAAATCTCGCGCGTCGACGTGGCCGATTTTATCTTGAACCAGATGGAGAGCCCCAGCCTGTTCAGGCAAACGCCGCTGCTGACATATTGACGCGGGGCGCGTCTCTTGTCGCGGCCTCGAAGACAAACTAAACTAACCCGACTAGGTTTAGTGAGCAGCCATGCGCACCTTCAACATCCACGAAGCCAAGACACAGTTGTCGCGTCTGGTCGACCAAGCCGCGAGGGGTGAGTCCTTCATCATCGCCAAGGCCGGCCGGCCGCTGGTGAAGGTCACGCCGCTCGAGGCGCCGACCGGCGCGCGGGTGCGGCGTCTCGGTTTCATGAGCGGCCAAATTTCGGTTCCCGACGATTTCGACCGTTTGGGGGCCGACGAAATCGAGCGGCTGTTCGGCGGCGCCGAGTGAAGTTGCTGCTGGATACGCATGTTCTGCTCTGGGCGGCGGGTGCTCCTGAGAGGCTCGCGTCCGACGTTCGCGCGCTGCTGGACGACCCCGACAATCAACCAATCTTCAGCGCCGCGAGCCTTTGGGAGATCGCGATCAAGAGAGCGCTGGGCCGCGATGATTTCGCCGTCGACGCTCGCGCCTTGCGCCACGGCCTTCTCGACAACGGCTATTTTGAATTGCCCGTTAGCGGCGAACACGCGGTCGCCGTCGACGCGCTGCCGGCGATCCATAAGGATCCTTTTGACCGAATTCTCGTGGCGCAGGCGATCGTCGAGAGCGTCACGCTGCTGACCTCCGACGCGATCGTCGCGCGATATCCCGGACCGGTCCGCAAAATATGAGCGGCGTGAAAGGCAGGACGCTAAATTCGCTGGACGACCTCGCGCGCGCTGGTCTGCTCGCGCCCTCCGACGCCCTGCGCGCGGTCACGGCGCGCTACAGCGTCGCGGTGACGCCGCAAATCGCGGCGCTGATCGACCCCGCCGAGGCGGACGACCCCATCGCGCGGCAGTTCTTGCCCGACGCGCGCGAACTGGTCACGCAACAAGTGGAACTCGCCGATCCCATCGGCGACGACGCTCACAGCCCCGTGCCTGGCCTGGTGCATCGCTACCCTGACCGCGTGCTGCTGAAGCTGCTGTCGGTCTGCCCGGTCTATTGCCGCTTCTGCTTTCGCCGCGAGACGGTGGGGCAGGGCAAGGGCGGCGTTTTGCCGGACGACGCGCTCGACGCGGCGCTGAAATATATCGCTGAGCGGCCGGAAATCTTCGAGGTGATCCTGACCGGCGGCGATCCGCTGGCGGCTTCTCCTCGACGGCTGCGCGAGGTCGCGACACGGCTCGCCGCCGTCACGCATGTGCAACTGCTTCGCGTGCACACGCGCGTCCCGACGGCCGCGCCGGGGCTTGTCACGCCAGAGCGGCTGGAGGCGCTGCGAGCGAGCGGCAAGGCGCTTTATGTCGCGCTGCACGTCAATCACGCGCGCGAGCTTCACGAGGGCGCGCGCGAGGCGATCGCTAGGCTGCGCGCGGCGGGCGCCGCGCTGCTGTCGCAAACCGTGCTGCTGAAAGGCGTCAATGATGACGCCGACACGCTGGAGGCGCTTATGCGGGCGCTCGTGTCGCTCGGCGTAAAACCTTATTATCTGCATCATCCCGATTTAGCGCCGGGCACCGCGCATTTTCGCCTGTCCCTGGCGGACGGGCGCGAAATTTACGCGGAATTGGCGCGACGGGTCGGCGGCCACGCGCTGCCGCGATATGTCCTGGATTTACCCGGCGGCTTCGGCAAAGTCCCGGTCGAGGCGCCGCATGTTTTTCGTGGGCCGGATGGTGGTTGGCGGGCGGTGGATCGGTTTGGCGGAGGGCATCATTACCCCGAGAGCTAGCGGCGCAACGCGAGCGCCAGCCAAAACTTAGCCGAAAATTCTCGCCTTCCTCTCGCCGCTCTTGTCCGATAGTCAGCCCAGATTCGTCTCCAGCCGGAATTTCGCCCCTTGCGCATCTCGTCTCTCCGCCTTCTCGCCTTCCTGGTCCTTGCGCTGTTCGCCTTCGCCGCCCGCGGCGACGAAGCCTCGACCGTTGTGATCGACAAGCACAACAAGACTCTCGATCGGGCGCGAGCGACGTTGGACGAGGTGGGGACCGCGCTGGTCCATGCGGGCGCGAGCGACGGCGAGTTGCGTCGGCTGCGCGAGCGCGTTGAGCCGCTGTCGCTCGACCTGCAGAATGTGATCAATCGTCTGACGCCACGTTTGCAGGCGATTGACGCGCGGCTCCAGGAGCTGGGCTCGCCGTCCACCGACGCGAAGCCCGACGCTTCCACTCCCGCGCCGACGCCGGCCGCGCCGGCGCAACCCGCGCCCACGCAACCCGCGGCCAAAGCCGCGCCGGTAAAACCCGACGCCAAAGCCTCCTCCGCCGCGACCCAGGGCGCGCCCCCGTCGATCGCGAATCCGGTGGACCCGGTCGCGGCCAGTTCCGTCACCGCCGTCGTCAATGCGGAATGGACCGAGCAGCGCAAGCTGTATGATGACATCGACGCCACGCTCAAACGCGCGCGCTCCCTGCAAATCGAGGCGCGGCAGACGCTCGTGGCGATCATCGCCCGCCAGCGGGCGCTGTTCGCGAAGACGCTGTTTTTGCGCAGCCGACCGCTGTTTTCGCCGACCTTGTGGAGGGACGCCCTGGGCGATGCGCCGCGGGTGGTAGCGGCGGCGGCGGTCTTTTTCGAGGAGCGCGCCGCTAATTTCGCGAGCCGCGTGAACGGCGCGCACAAGGCCGAGTTGCTCGGCGTCGTCGTCTTAATTCTACTTTCCATTCCGTTGTCGGTGGCCTTCGCGCGGCGCATGGCGGCGCGCTCCCGAGAGGTCGCCGCGCCCGCGAAGTTGAAACAGGCCTTCGCCGTGGCCTGGGTCGCGCTGACGACGAGCGCCGTGCCGCTGGTCGCGGTGATGGCGCTGACCTCGGCGATCGAGGCCTTCGACATCGCCGACGCCGCGTTGGAGCCAATTCTGACGCGCTTCTTCGAGGGCGTCGGGCGGGTCGCGGTGACCTATGGCCTCGCGCGGGCGATATTGGCGCCGACCGCGCCGCGCTGGCGTCTCGTCGACACCGGCGATCCTCTGGCCGGGCGACTGACGCGGCTCGCCGTCGCCGTTGTCGCGACGATGGCGGGGGTGCGGCTGCTAGAGCAAATCGAGGAGGTCGTTCAGGCGGGTCTTTCCGTCGCGATTCTTACGCGCGGACTCGGGGCCTTGCTGTGCGCCGCCCTTGTGGTCGCGACGCTGCGGAGATTTCCGCGCGGCCGGGCGGGCGAGACCAATGCCGGGCGCGACTGGCTCTCGCTTACGCGATTGCTTGGCTTCGCGGCCGTTGCGACGGTCGTCATCGCCTGCGCGCTGGGCTATGTCACCTTCGCCAATTTCTTCATCGTTCAAGGCTGCTGGACCCTCGTCGTCGCCGGCGTTCTCCTGATCGTTCTGACGCTATCGCGCGCCGTCACCGACAGGGTCTCGGCGCCGACCGGACGGTTTGCGCTGGTGGCGTCGAGCGTGCTCGGGGTCGAGCGCCAATCGCTGCGGCCGCTCGCGGCGCTGCACTCGGGCGCGCTGACGCTGACCTGTTTTGGAATTGCGGCGCTGCTCATTCTCGCGCCTTTCGGCGTCGAGTCCGGCGATTTTCTGTCCGACCTCCAATCGTCTTTCTTGGCGGTCAAGATCGCCGACGTCACCATCTCGCCCTCGACCGCTTTCGTGGCGCTCGCTCTCTTCGCGATCACGCTCGTGGCGGCGCATGGCCTGCGGCGCTGGCTCGACGGCACCTTGCTGCCGCTGACGCGGCTGGACATGGGGCTGCGCAATTCGATTGGCGCGAGCGTCGGCTACGCCGGCTTCATATTGGCGGTCTCCGTCGCGATGGAGCATCTCGGCCTTGGCTTCGAGAAGCTCGCCATTGTCGCCGGCGCGCTGTCGGTCGGCATCGGCTTCGGGCTGCAATCGATCGTCAATAATTTCGTGTCGGGCCTCATCCTGTTGTGGGAGCGCGCCATTCGCGTCGGCGACTGGGTGGTGCTCGGCGATGAGCAGGGCTATGTGAAGCGCATCAACGTGCGCTCGACCGAGATCGAAACCTTCGATCGCGCGACGATGATCGTGCCAAACTCCAATCTGGTCACGGGCGTCGTCAAGAACTGGCTGCGCGGCGACAAGGTCGGGCGCGTCAAGATCTTGCTCGCGCCGCATGCCGGCGTCGATCCCGAGCAGATTCGCGACATTCTGCTGGCGGCGGCGCGCGCGCAGGACGGCGTGCTGCGCCTCCCGGCGCCGCAGGTGATGTTTCTGGGGATGGAGGCTGCTCAGTTCCGCTTCGAGCTGTGGTGCTATCTCGAGGATGTCGAACAATCGTCGCGCGTGCGCAGCGATCTGCACTTCGACTTGTACAAAAGGCTCGCCGACGCTGGCATAAAGATCGCCGCGCCGTCAACGCCGCCGCCGCCCACCGTCGTGCAGTTTGAAGGCTTCGAAAAGTTCGCGGTGGAGCATAGACCGGTGGAAGCGGACGAAGACGCGAAGCAAATCGGGAAGCGGGCGCGCAGTATCATAAATTGAACGTCACGCGCTTGGCCACGCGCCAGGATAGCGCCGGCATTTGTTGGCGGGCGTTCATCGTTTTTAAACCCTGGCGGCGCAAAACAGTCCAATGTTCACGCCCGCCGTTAAGCGTTTCGCCGCGC
>Ga0187856_1003058_pt1 | contig 11887 bp, 15 predicted proteins | sample June2016WEW_8_40_FD_132443 | JGI IMG/M metagenome (GOLD analysis project Ga0187856, IMG submission 132443) | Peatland microbial communities from SPRUCE experiment site at the Marcell Experimental Forest, Minnesota, USA - June2016WEW_8_40 | ecosystem: Environmental > Terrestrial > Soil > Wetlands...
GGATAGCAGGGGAAAGGCCGACAGGGCGGGAATGAGAATGTACAGGAAGAAACAACGTCGCCACCGTTCGCACACTGTCCCGATGCTTTAACTCAAGAATAAAGATTTGACCCCGGACCCCCCCAACTGAAGAGGGCTTCGACAGAATCGAGAATATACAAGTACATGAAACAGGTGGTATACTTGGAGTTAGGGGAATTGTGTAGTTTGCCTGAAATAAAGAATCAAGGAATTCAAGTGACGAGGACAATAACATGAATACAAAAGAGGTGCTGATAAACGAGATCGAAGAAGTCCCTGAGCCGCTTCTTTCTGAAGTGCTCGACTTTGTTCATTTCCTCAAGGCAAAAATCCTTCGGGAAAAGCTGGATATCGCCATCATGAGCGAATCCTCTTTGGGAAAGGACTGGCTGACTCCAGAGGAGGACGAAGCGTGGGAAAGTTTGTAAAAGGTGACGTTGTCGTCATCCCCTTCCCTTTCTCCGACCTAAGCCAATCTAAAAGGCGACCTGCCCTTGTCGTGGCTCCGCTTGAGGGAAACGATGCCATTCTTTGCCAGATAACAAGCAAGGCCATTAAGGACAAATACGCCATCTCAATCGACGAAGCTGATTTCGAGTCAGGGGCCTTAGACAAGCCGGCAACATAAGACCCAACCGGCTGTTCACGGCAGACAACCGTATTATCCTTTACCGGGTTGGCGTCATCAAGAAAGACAAGTTGACCCAAGCTATTGAAAAAGTGATTGAAATAATAAGGGAATAAGGAGGGCGGCGGGGATGGTGTTTCATTCGTCATGTTGCTCTTGTGTCATACCGGGGTCCAGGGGTCTGCCGTTGACAAGGGACAAGATGAGCACGCCCTGGTGTCCCTGGTAGGAGAAAAAGTGTGATTGCAAAACCTGACCCCATGCACGCCCTGAAGTGCCACCAATGCGGGGCCGAGACGGAGGATGTCGTTACCGACCTTCCCTTCAAGGTGAGGGGAAACTCGATTGTCATTATCAAGGACCTTCCTGTCCGGCAATGCGGTAACTGTAGCGAATACCTCATCGAAGACGCGGTGATGGCGAAAGTGGATATCCTTCTCAGCCGGGTTGACGCCTCCGCCGAAGTCGAGATCCTCAGGTACGCTGCCTGACAGCCGATCGCCAACTATGGAAGGCAAGAGCTTCATAGAAGCTCAATTTCCCATTTCGAAGCTGTCGAAGGAAAGCTGCAAGGAGCGTAAGGCCACAAACAGCCAGACGCTCACCGGCCTTGGAAAGCGGTGGGGTAGGAAGGACTGTTTAAGGATTTCAAAAGACTCATTCATTCAATCCTGATCTTGTCCCTTAACCCCAAGTCCTCAAGAATTTGGCGGAGGTCTGCTTCCATGACCTTCGCCATAGCCGCATCGACATCGATAGAAAAATCGAGCCCTACTGAGAGATTCGAACCTGATTTCATCTTGGGAATGATTTTTGTGCCGAGACGGTTCCATAGTTCGGGCGGGATGGTTCCGATGACCCGGATTGTCTTTGTGATAGGCCCAGAGATAGGTCCAGGCTCTATAGGCCCTATAGGTGCAGAGGCGGGCTCGGGCCCGGCGGGAGGTGGTTCAGGTTGTGAACCCGGTCCAGGCTCGGGGCTCGGGGAACTGATGAGTGCCTTGGCTCTCTCCTTCCTCAGCAGAAAAACGCCGGGATCGAAAGCGACATCGTCAGGGGTGATCTGCTCATTGAACCATATCCGATCATAAGTCCCGTCAGGCTTTTGTCCGGACGCCAGGCCAAAGTCAGCCTTGAGAACAAACTCAACGATCTTGGTTCTCAGAACACTATCCGGGTCAAGAAGGCGGGTAAGGGAGCCGTTCAAGAAACTCTGACGCAAGCTCGTGAGAGGCCAGGCGCCGCTCTGCTTCAAGGCAGGGGGCCAGTTACGCTCGATGTAGCCCGCCCCCACGGACTCGTTAAGGAGGGCTTGGGACTTGAGTGCCTGTATGACCCGACCACAAAGGCTTTCGCCGGAGCTCGAATGACCCGCGCCGAGGTCGATTGGCTTCAGCCCGTCCGGCTCCTGGTTGTCCGCGACTACTGCATATCGGTACCCAGCCCAGACCTCATCCTTCGCGTCCCCTTCAGCAGTGCTCACATTCTTCCGGACATCGGCAAGCTCGGCCCTATCGAATTCGCTGCCGAGGACACCGCTCTGGATGTCTTTTTCGACCTTCCTCCACGCCAGGACCTGCTCAACCCTGTCTCTGAAATCCCGCCCCGGTTTCTTGATGCACCACACCAATGCACCCGGGTATAGCCTCGGTGATTTACCCCGCTGTTTGGTCCATTCAGCCACTTGTTGCCGCAACGCTCCCGCCCCCGTCCATTCGGCATCGGGATCGCCGACGATGATCATAAGTCTTGGCGAATCCTGAATATCGCTGCTATCTGCCGGGAAGAAGACGACGGGCACGCCGGCTGCAAGCTTGAACTCGTTTTGCACGAGTCTGATCATTTCAGGCTTGACGTCGGTAGTCCAGTCGAGTGAGGCCCTACGGTCGCTGACGACCTTTTTGAGCGTAGGCTGATGCCTGATCTGGAACCCATCCGACCCCACCCTGCGGATGAAGTAGGCTTTGGCCTCCAATGCAAAGGCGGCCGTATCCACCGACGTCGTGTCTATCTCCGGCTCACCGAGGGCAAATCGCAATTCCGGAAGATGGGCTACCTTGTCGACCTGCCCTCCCGACGATTCGAAGAGAATGGCAGTTGCGACACGACGATGGATGTCCTTAAGGGGCCCTTTGGTATCGGCATCCAACGCTTTCGAGTGGGACGTTGTGCCGGATATGTCGGCATCGATGGCAGCAATCAAGCGCGATTCCCCGAGCTGGCCTAACACGGTGCTTCGAAACTCCGATACCTCAAGGGGAGCAGAGCCGAGGGTGATAAGCGATTCCCGCCGGGCGTGGCTGTAACCCTCCCGATACGCCCATGAGATCCACTGAGCGAGCATGGCGAGGGTCCCACGCGTCTGCTGGTACTGCGGTAGCGCCTGCCACTTCCGTTGAAAGACGGACAACGTGGCAGGGTGAAAAGGAAAGCAGTCTGAAAAACGTTTTTTCAGATACTCCCTCGCCTTGGTCTCATTGACAGTAGTGTCGACGGCAGTCCACTCGCTCGGCAATTGCGCCCTTCTCTCGAAGCACCAGTCCGCATAGGCGCGTGCGATGTTCTCTCTCACCCGTTCGCTGCCGAGGTCCTCAAACAGCCGCCTCCTCACTACTTCGCTTATCTCTGTCTCGTCATTGGCTATCAGATCCTTGGCGACACGCCGGACGACTTTCGTGATTTTGTCCTGCCATTGTAGGTCCCAATCGGTCATTTCTACCTGGCTTCTCGGAAGGCTGATAACGGCTGCGCCGTGCGTTGTGCCCGTCATGGCGACGGTAAGGTTCTGTATGAAGGCATGGAACGATTCCGACATGGCGCGATGTCTGTTCATGAAGTTGAGCACTTCGTCAAAAAGAAGCAGGACCGGCGCGCCTGCCGCTTCAAACACACGGCCTATGGCCTCGGTACCGGGCGGAATCGTCTTGGACGCAGTGCCGAGCGCCGCCACCCCTTTATCTCCGGCCAGTTGCCGGGCGATATCGATCCACGGCGTTTCTCTGCCATCCTGGGGGTCCCAGGCATTGCCCACAAATACGGCAACTCGCCCCTCCACGATACTTGAAAGCCCCGCGTCTTTTAGCAGGGCCTGAACCCCCTGATATCCCTTGGCCCTGTCGCCATTATGTACTAGATGATAAAGTGCAGCCAGTGTGTGGGTCTTGCCTCCCCCGAACTGGGTTACAAGGGTGAGAACGGGGGCCGAATTCTGCGTAATGCCGCTCAACCGCTTCAGGACCATTCCCGTATGCTCCCGGAGTGCCCGCGTGAAGCACGTGCGTAGAAAGAATTGAGCAGGATCGCGGTAGTCTTCGGGGGCCGTCCCCGCGACTACCTGTTCCAGGGCTATCGCAAACTCATCGGGGTTGAACGAGCGTCCCTGACGTACTTCCTTACGCGGCATAGCAATCTTGTACCACGGGTCCATCAGCGGGTCTCCTTTCACAAGGTATTTTGAGGCAACCGCTTCCGTACCTCGTCTCGCACGCTGGCGGCAATACCAAGCACTTCCTTCGCAATATCTATTGTGATCTGAGGATAATCGCCGGGGTAGCGGTACTCGACTCCATAGGGGGTGAGTAATTCCGCCTTCTTCAGCACTTCAGGAAGATCAGGTTCGGCACGTGACGCGAGTTTAAGAAGCGCTGCAATGTCATGTATCTTCTTGAACTCTATCTGATGCCAGACCAGGCAGGCCTTCAGGTATTTCTCCGCAGCCTGCTGAGCATGAAAGGCGACGGCATGAGCATAGCTATCCCCGGCCTTGCATAGATTTCGGCCGCCTTAAAGTCCGCTTCGGCCTTTTCAACCCACTGAATAGTAAACTCGGCTTTTACCTCTTCAGGCCGCTTCATAGATCACCTTGCCATACTTATTTGCAGGGTATGCCAGGCCGCCAATCACATTCTTAGTTTCTTCGAACCGTTCCGGCGCCATGGCAAATACATCAACCGGACGGTCAAGATCAGCAAGGGCCGATCGTAAACGAATGCTTTCCTCCCGTTCGTTCCCAAAGCCCCGTTCAATCACCAGGAGGTCGATGTCGCTGTCACGTGTCATCGTACCTTCAGCTCCGGAACCGAACAGGATTATCCGCTCTGGTCTCACCACTTTCAGTATCCTCTGAACAACCTCAGACAACAGCTTTTCATCTGCCGTCATATTCCCCCCCCTATCTCGGGACTGCCAAAAGCATGGCGTCAACAAGGCGCTTCTCTTCACTATTCTTAGGATATAGTGCAGATAGTGCATTCGCAAGTCTCAGAAAATCGGAGCCTTTGTCTATCTCAGCCTTGATCAGCGCCCGGAGGGCGTTCGACCGTCCACCCGCCTGCAGAAGCATCGCAGCATGAACGCGGTCAAGCGTTGTCGGTTCGCGGTTTGTGCGTAGCTCGTCAACACCTGCTCCCTGAGAAGTCCTGCGCCGCTTTCCACCAATTCTTGGAGCTGTTCGTTGCTCCATCTCGGGGAAGAGCATACCTTGCACATCTGCCGCCGCGCTCTGCTCGATACGCTCGGCAACAGTCTGCGGTCCTTCTCTCCCGAAGAGCTGTTCTGCCCGCTCCGAAACGGAAAGGAGACGAACGATCCCTTTTGTCGTCTCGATAATGCGCCCTTCCCATTCAGGAAGATGAATGCCCAAAGGCTGGGCAAAACGACGAGCGACGTCGTAGATCAGGCTAAAGCCTTTGGGCTTACCCTTCGATCCGCCCTCCTCTTCGTCATCTTCGGCTTCTTCATTCCCCGCCTCATCTGAGGCTGTTTCAATCACCTCGCCGTTGGTGCTTTGCAGGGTCCAAAGAAAAAGTGCAGTCAGTCTGGCGTCTTCCTCCAATGCTCCGGCGGCACCGTTCCTGGCCTGGGCCTCGGCGGTTCCGAGCACTTGCTCCAGGGCAGATCTGCCAACCACCTCCCACACTTTCAGGAGATACTCGGCCAAGGTTACTTCAGTGCCCTCCGCCGTTTCAACCTTGGAGTACCTGCTGAATATTTCGAGGGCCGGGCCGATGCAGGCAAAAACGAGGTCCACTCCCCGGATGTGCTCCTTTTGCAGCCGTTCCATCCAATCGGCAACTCGTTTAGGCAGTTCCCTGAGGACATCGCTCCAGTCGCCAACGGGGGCATTTTCGGGGCGAGGGCGGCAGACAGGGTGAACGCTGGTGGCAAGCGCGGCCGAATCCTGAGATCGCAGTCTACCGGGACGTTCGGTTGCAATCGGCCATGAACCAGTTATCGTCCATCCTCCCGTGATCATGCCGGATACTAGAGCTTCCCATCCCTCTGTGGATTTATGGGCAAAAACAACACATCCTAATCCATCTTCAGAAAGGACGCGTCGGCTGTCCGCAAAGGCTTGCGCCATTCGGGCTTCATAGAAAGCAGGTGTTCTATTTCCGTGTCCTTTAGTCGTTGTACTATCAACAACTATTTCCCAATCTTTTGGGGTTAGCATGTTCTCGGGGTTGAAAGGGTCTTGCAGACTGGCCCTGTTTGGGAACAGCCGTTTGAGCCATACAAAGAAGAAATCTGAGCAGTGCGCATAATCGATCGCATCGTAATAAGGAGGGTCAGTGAACCAAAGTTTACAGCTCTGATCAGGAAGAGGAAGACGGCAAGCATCAGACAGTTCTACGTGCGCGACTGGAATGTGTGGCAGAGCCTCAATTACTCCTGCAATCCATTCCAGAGCTCCTTCCAAATTGCCAGATGACTCAGTCCAGGGAACAGCCTCGGCGAAATCACCGATGAACTTCAATAGGGCCTTTCGCAGGTCTTTGTCCGTTGTTCCCACCTTTCCAGGCAACGGTGAGAGTACCTCTCGAGCTTTATCTTTGAACTCTTGCGGACAATTGGGATCGCAGGGGTCGGGCCACAGAAGCGCCAAGAGCATTGCCCTGCACGCCGCCAGAGGCCGTCTCGCCCACCACAGATGCAGCGTAGACGGGATGGCCATGCCTTATGGACTTCTTCGCGCGCCGAATGCTTGGACACCACCGCAATCGGAAAATCCACTTCCGCTAAACGTTTACATTCCTCAGGTATCATTCAGTTGCTCCGGTGCCGTTACCCTCTCTTTTACCCTCTCTTGCGGGTATTACCCTCTCTTCTTCCACGGCGCTCCAGGCCCGCGGCCGAGACACTCCACCTGGCCCTCTCTTTGAAGGTCCTTCAAAACCTTCCGTAACATATCCCTGCTTACACCCGGACTGGCGCGCTCCAGATCCGATAAGGTAAATTGATCGGCGAACCGGTCTATTGCCGCAACGATCAGATCCGTCTTTGCTCCGCGAGGGCTTTTCAGTGCACCCATCCTTTCCTCAAATTCACGGTACGCAGTCTTCATCGTGTAGAGGACATAATTCACGTAGGGCCAGGGATCATGCTTACCCTCGTGCCACCCAATGGAGCTTTGCTCCAGCGTCTCGTAATACCGCTCTTTGCTTTCCTCGATAAGCCTTTCAAGGCTTATATATCTTCCCACCTCATAGCCCAGATGGTAACACCCAAGAAGCATGCGCAGTCGCGCCACCCTTCCGTTGCCGTCCCTGAAGGGATGAACGCAGAGAAAGTCCAGATTGAAGGCCGCCAGCGCAATGAGGGGATGTACCCATTGCTCAACAAGACAACGATCCCACATCTTGACCAGCTCACCCATCGACTGAGGCGTCTCTTTTGCAGGCACTGTGCGAAACCTGACTCGTGACCTGCCGTCGGGATACTTCTCTATGATATCCCCATCCTGCTCCTTATACTTCCCTGCGTCCCATATCTCACCGCGACACAGCCGGTGAAGCCGTAGTATTATTTCTTCTGAAACAGGGAGGTTTTTGCCTTCCTGATGAATGAGATTGAGGGCATCACGATACCCCCGTATCTCCTCTTCGTCCCTGTCCCTAAGTGGTGGCTTCCCAAAGATCACCGTTGCCACCCGCTTCTTATCGATGGTGACGCCTTCGATGCGGTTCGATGAGACCGCGCTCTCGATGAGGGCATGCTCCCGCAGGGCCTTCAGTTTCTGCGGCGACCGGTGCATAAAGAGTTCCTGTTTTCCCCGTGACTCCGAAATATCGGCAATGCACCACGCGGCGGAAGCAGGAATTGCTTGTGGTTTGAGCGAAAACTGCCCCAGGGTCATCATTGAGGGCCGCCTCCGTAGGGCTCCTGGTCTTCCCGCACTTGCATGGCACCCTTGACCGAATCGACCGACCGGTAACGGGCCGTCTTGTGCGTTTCGTCTGAGGCGGACATACGGTGTGCTTCATCGACAATAACAAGGTCCCAATGGACCTGACGCAGGCCGGGAAGCATGTCGGTGCGTTTTGCCAGATCAAGGGAGGTAATGACGTGGGCCTGTTCGAGCCATTGATTCATGCCGAACTGATCGCGGATGTTCTCTCCCCTGAGCACGAGGAACTTCCCGTCGAATTTCTCCTTCAGCTCCCGCTGCCATTGAAAAGCGAGGTTTGCCGGACAGACAATAAGAATCCTTTCCGCCAGACCCCGCAGCTTAAGCTCCCGGATGAGAAGTCCCGCCATGATGGTCTTGCCCGCCCCGGCATCATCTGCGAGAAGGAACCGAACCCGCGCCAACTTCAGAAGATAATCATAAACGGCCTCAAGCTGATGCGGAAGGGGATCGATGCGTGAAATGGAAAGGCCGAAGTACGGATCGAACTCGTAGGCAATGCCGAGAGAATACGCCTGAAGTCCCAGCCGGAGGAGATTGCCGTCGCCATCGTAAGTGAACCCTGGATTCGAGATGGTGAGGACCTGCAGATCAGCAGCAGTAAGGGTCACACGCCGGAAACGCTCCGACTGTATACCGACGAGACCGAGAGTCCACCTGTCGGGGCCGTCCGGCACTGTGGCCTCCACACGCATCGGCTCGTGAAACAGCGGCCCGGTAAGGACCTGTCCCAGTGAAATAGACGGTCGATCACTCATCCAAGCGGGCATTCCTTTTTGAGCGGTTTTCAGGGATCAAGCCATTCTTATCTACTCTTGTATCTCCATTCTTACCACAGGGAGGAAGGGCTAGCAAGACAATTCAGAATCAGCGGAGAGAATTAGCAGATTTGGCAATTACAAGCGGCATTTCTGACGGCATATCTGCGGAAGGGACCGGGAGAGAAAGGCATAAAGAGGGAAGCCCGGAAGATCGGCTCGTCTGGTCTTTTTCGGCCGGAGAGATTTTCGATACATGTGCGACCCCGGCGCTGGTGGTTCCTTCTTGCGTGAGGTGCATGCTCGGGGGTGCGAACGTGTGAAGAAATCGAGTTTTCCAAACATATGCTCTCTATGTGACAAAAAGCATTCTCTGCGGTTTTCTGTAAAAAATGACACGACCCACAAATATAGGCGACCGGCGGGGTAGAACGTGTGCAATAATTGCCTTTTTGTCGTCACCCCGGGCGGAGGCCGGGGTCCAGGCCGTTTGTAACGTACTGAAAAAGCTGGATGTCCCGCCTTCGCGGGATTAATGCCCGCTACGCTCTGCCGGCTTTCGCCGGAATGACGGCAAGGGGTCCTCAAACGATTTTTTCACACGTTCGTACCCAGCTCCATATTGCCTTGCTGGGTCGCACCCGGATGGGGAGTTATTGAGCAGTTTCTTCCGGTTGGTGGGCAAGAGCGACGCCGGTCAGCTTGCAGAACTATCATCTTGACTTATTTCTGCCGGGACTGGATAATGTAATCATATATGAATACACTGTGCACGAGGTTCTTATGAAGAAAGCTTCTCTTATAACGGTGAGAGTACCGGAAGAGTTGGCCGCACGATTAGACAATCTGTCAAAAGCGACAGATCGATCGAGGTCATATCTCGCTACCCTTGCAATCGAAGAGTTCGTGGCGGTCCAGGAGTGGCAGGTGGAGGCCATCAAGGAAGGCATAGCGGACGCCGAAGAAGGGAGGGTTGTTTCTCACGAAGAGGCGGTTGCAGAGTTAGGAAAATGGGGCAGGAAATAGCGTATGCGCCTGGAATGGACCCATAAAGCTATGGGTGACCTCCGGGAAGCAGGTGAATACATAGCTCTCGATAACACCGAAGCGGCCCACCGAATGGCCACGAGAATAATAGAAGCAGTCGAGTATTTGATAGACCAGCCAAACATAGGAAGGCCAGGGAGACTGTCGGGCTCACGCGAATTGATTGTTTCCGGCACCCCGTTCATAGTTGTTTACTGGGTTCGAGGGGCTGCCGTCCAGATACTGAGAGTGCTGCATCACGCAAGAAAATGGCCGTGATTTCCCGCATGCAGCCGGCCCATACTTTGTCTGAGCCTCAAATCACACGTTTATCGTAACACAGAATAGCAACCCTTGTCGTTGGCAGCACGTAGGGGTGTTCACCAGATAGGTCGCGATGCGTATAAAATTCCGCGCTGTTTCTGTCATCTCTCCAGGGCATCTCAACAAACTGCCCGGTCTCATAAGAGTTTCTCTCTTTTCCGTTCTCCTGTCAAAGTGACAAGGATGGGCGAAAAGCTGTGAAAAAATCGTCCCGGTGTCGTTTCCCGTCATTCCGGCGGACGCCGGTAGAGCGAAGCGGGTCTTAATCCCGCGCAGGCGGGACATCCAGTAATTTCAGCCGATTACGAACCGCCTGGACCCAGGTTTTCACCGGGGTGACGACTAAACTGGCATTTTTTTGACAGCTTTTGACAAGGAGGGGTGACAACCAGGACTGACAAAACGCATTTTGGCGATTTTTGAAAAAATGACACGACCCACAAATATAGGCGACCGGCGGGCGCGACCCAGCAAGGCAATTTTGAGCTGGGTACCCCGCCTGTAGCTCCATATTGCCTCGCTGGGTCGCACCAGAACCGGGACCTGTCCGGCAGGTTCTTCCCCGGAAGGGCGTTTCTCTTCGGGTGTGCATCGATGCCGTCTTTCTCACGAAAAGCCTGAAATAGCTCTTGTAATCTTGCGGCATATTTATAATAATGAAGGACATACGGATAGCAGGCGAAAGGCCGACAGGGCGGGAATGAGAATGTGCAGAAAGAAACAACGTCGCCACCGTTCGCACACTGTCCCGATGCTTTAACTCAAGAATAAAGATTTGACCCAGGACCCCTCCCTCATTGACAATAAAATAAGAAAGGTTTACTTTCTTACAAGTGTAGCTAAGTTAGCTGAGCCAGGGGGCACCAACAATGACAGTAACTATATCGGCCAAAGGCCAGGTAGCCTTGCCCAAAAAAATCAGAAACAAATTGTGTATCAAAACCGGCGATCAGTTTAGGGTCGAGGTATCGGGGACAAAAATCGTGCTGACGCCGGTCGTTACGGTGCCAAAAGAACAGGCATGGTTCTGGACGGACGAAATTCAAGCCAAAGTACAGGCCAGCGAGGAAGATTATAAAAAGGGCAACTACAAGGAGTATGAGGAGGTAGACCGGCTCCTGAGAGACCTGAAGGAATGAACGGAAATATCATCGAGGTGGCGGCAAAGTTCTTTGCTTACTACGATGAATTACCCAAAGAAATAAAGAAGAAATTTAAGAAGCAGTTAGCCTACCTTACCCATAATCCAAAGCATCAATCCTTGCAGATACATCAAATAGAAGGTTCGGAATTTTGGGAATTCTATGTTGATAAAGGATATCGCTGTGTCTTCAAAAAACAAGGCAACAGATACGAGCTTCATTATGTCGGCACCCACAAGCTGATAGACAACTTCTAGGGGTTCGTGCAAGAAGGAACCACCTGGTCATCAGAGAGTTTTATGGTCCCCCATGTCGAAAACTTCTTCCTGCAAGGCTAGATTTTGCTCGACCGAGCCGATGACGAGTGTTAGAATCGGTAATGATTGCGGGAATTGGGGGGGTATGAGCTACTGGAGAGAGGGCAAGGAGCAAGTTATTTACTTGCTTAAGAACGTCCCCTTCTCTAGGTGGAAGAGAGAGCCATCCCGTAGAGATAGGAAGTACGCAAGAACCGGATGAACCTCAAAAACGGTCGTTTTTTAGCATTTTTACTGCGTTTTACCCTCATTTTACCCTTTTCAGCACGGATTGTTCACTAACCGTCTCAGCACCCCCCTTTAGGATTCCCTTCTCTTACAAGCCTTGCAGAAGGGGGGGTTACGAAAGTGAACGATAGTTTACGGTTTAGGGGGGGGTAGGGTAAAGAGAATGTTGAATTATAAATTATCACTGGTGTCCCAACGTTGATTTTGGGAGATAGCGAAAAGTGAACAGTGACAAGGGTTTTGGAATCAACATGGCA
>Ga0187856_1003061_pt1 | contig 11881 bp, 10 predicted proteins | sample June2016WEW_8_40_FD_132443 | JGI IMG/M metagenome (GOLD analysis project Ga0187856, IMG submission 132443) | Peatland microbial communities from SPRUCE experiment site at the Marcell Experimental Forest, Minnesota, USA - June2016WEW_8_40 | ecosystem: Environmental > Terrestrial > Soil > Wetlands...
GATGCCTACCACCAGATGCTGAGTCGATCCGCGAATCTCACGCTTCAATTGACGAAACTCCGCAAGTCTGCTATCATCGTTCTTATCCATTGAGACCTCCTCGTTAAGGTATTTGGTGTTGGCCCACCAACTATATATCTTAACAGGAGGTTTCTTTTTTGGTAGTCTGATATAAAAAGATTTTCTCTGCTACCATTTGGGGTGTGGCTTGGGGTCATGAGAATATATAACGTTGGTACAAAGTGAACTTATTGTTGAGACGCGACACGATTCAAAGTAGGATGCAACTATGCCACCTCTATAGTGGTGCATCTGTAGCGCGCTTCCTCGGAGTGAGCACGTCTCTTGTCAAACCGTATGGCGAACGAGGGGGAGATAGCCGACCTTTGTTCCCGTCTCGAAAGCTCACTTTGTACCAAGGTCCCCTATTAGCCTCCCTTCCTGAACTCATCGCTCTGCGGTTTCCCTCTGATATTAAACCTTTCGGGCCCTAATGCTTATGCTTGCCCGCACAAAACGTCACCATCGAAACACAGGAAGGCATTCCTTTCATGCCAGAGATCCTTATACTTCAGGGCGATCTGTCTATAGCACTGTTAGACGGTCGAGCCCCAGGCATAACATGGGTTCCCGCGCAAGTAGGTCGCGGAGTGCCGAAAAATCCGGGATGTCAAGAACAGAGGCCACAGCGCGGTCGAGCGCGTCGCGGGTGCTGTCGTTGGCCATGTCTGGGAATGGCTTCAAGCTTCGGAGCGCAAAGTCATCATAGGCCTGCGCGAGCTTGTGCATGCGCTTGGCGCCGATGCCGTGGATATCTAGGACGGGCATTGCTTCAAGCTCTGGTTTTTTAAACTGGACCCAGGCTCCACGCGTTTCCTCTCTGTGACCGAGAAGCATAAGCAGTCCAAGCGTAGAATTAAACCAGATAGTCAATGCTTTTTCTGCCTCCTCTCCGTCGTCGCTGCTCAAGATGACCGGACACCAGACATCTCCCAGGACCTTGTTGGTTACACGTACTGCAATGACACTTTTTGTGTTGAGCCACGGGCGCTGGGCGATGAGCACTCGGCTCGCTTTAGGCCAGAGATCGGTCAATTTTCGAAGTGGCCTGGTGGGCTTTGCCTTTGACAGTGGTGTGAGGTAATGGTTGGGGGACTGCTGCATGGTCTTTACTGCCTCGGCGGCGTGCCCCCAAAAGGCAGGATACGGGGTCTTTTCAGTCACGAGATCAAAGCCGTCATAAACGTCGCGAGGGTCAGGCCCAAGGCCAGCCAGTTCTACTAGAGGAGCCAATTTGATCTCTGCCACCTTACCGCGCCCTGGCAAATCAAGGTTGCCTTTCAGAAGCTGGTAGAAGATCCTAATCAGTTCGGACTGTGCAAAAGCGCACGGGAAGTTCCAGGATGTAGTCTTAAGTGATGGCCACGGAACAGAGATAGCTTCACCCAATTTCTTGTCACCTATCGCGATGCGGAGGCATCCTTGGCCGGAATTTACGTCAGGAGCCGGTGAATCTTTCAGGGCTGCCGCAACGCTCAGGGCTTCAATCGCCGTGCGCGGCTGACGCGAGAAATTCACGCAGGTCACGCGTTCGGTTTCGTCCGCTTCATCGGGTGAGCGCTTACGTGCGATAACCAGGGCCTCACTGAGTTGAGTGTTCTCAGAGAAATTCCACCGGTCTGGTTCATGACTGACGATTATATACTCCAACACGTAATCTCTGGCTATTCTCTGCCGAGTCTTGCCCCACGCGACTCCATTCAGCACGGACCTTGGGAGCACGAGGGCGAGACGTCCGCCAGCTTTCAGCCGCTGGTCCGCAAGGGCAACAAACACGGCGCCTAACCCCGCAGTGATGCTGGCCGGAAGCTTCTGGGTCTTCACGATGGACCGCAGCCGTCGTTGGAGGCCCTCACGACCGATAATGTTCCCAAACAGCAAATTGGGTTGTCTGCTGCTGGTGAAAGGAGGATTCATCGCGCAGAGGTCGAAATCGGGCAATACGACGGGCTTCTTCACGGCCTTCTTGGCGCCGATTTGCTCTGAGTGGCCGTAAAGAGTGCCGCTCGCCATCTTGGACTCAAAGAACTCCAGTGTGCCCAACAAGTTGTCCGGCCCTCCTAGTGGGACGCGGTAAAGGTGTGTCATGTCGATTGGTGTTTCTGGCACACGGAGCGTCAGTGTCGAAGCCGTCAGATGGACCGCTGATGGCAGGACATCGTATCCGTAAAGGACCTTCTCCACGACGCAGTGATGCAGTTTCTCCAGGTTTGTTAGTAACCCGTTCTGGGCACAGGAGCGAACGTGGTTGTCCACAATGGTGTCGGCCGCAGCCATGAGCAGAGTTCCTGTGCCGCATGCGAGATCACCAATCTTGAGATCGCAGACCCTTTCGACATCCCACCAGGGATAGTCATCCACAGGCAGGGCCAACTTTAGGAGCAATGTGGCTGCCGGGATGGACGTGTAGTAAGCACCGAGATATTTGGCTTCCTCAAGCAGTCTATGGTAGATACGACCCGCAAGGTCATGGCGGAGCGATGCTCTCCAACTGACTACTTTCAATGCTGCGTCCAGAAGGCTACCAATTGCATGATCAGCGCTTAAGTCTGCCGTGATACACTCCAAGAGTTCACAAGCCGTATGAAAGATCGGATAGTAGTTGATGTCTTCAACTATAAAGCGCCAATGGTCGCGGACAGCGCTTACAAGGTTGGATCGTCCCCGGAAGTGCTGAAGTGCTTGCACTCGCGGATCGCTACGGGCAAGGACCTCTTGGAAGATCATCGCGTTAACGATAATCAGAGCACTGATACGGTGGATAGCGATACGCTGTTTGTCAGTAATCGATCTTCCAGAAGGAGGCTCAAGTGAGAGGGCCGCAGCCAACCGGCCTGCAGTAGCGGGTTGCATCTGCAATGCCTGGAGATAACTACCCATACTCAGTTCTAATAGAGTGACGGCGCGCTCCAGAGTCTCGTCTTTTACGAGTTGCTCATAGGCGCGACGCAGTGAGTCGGCGAGATCATCTACGGTTCCAGTCGTAAAGGTTGCCGCTTCCAAGCTGTGAAAGAGTACCCCCTGTGTCCCGATGTGGGTTACGGCGCCCTCTGTCACGACGGCGTATTCGAGTTTGCTCCGCTCTAACTCCAATTTCGCCTGATTATTGCCAAAGGGAACTAGTCGAAGTCTGGCTGGATAGACAACCGCAATCCCCACATGGGCGATGGCCTGCTCGACACGTTCACGCGCAGCATCATAGGCCGCCTGCCTGGCGGCAGGGTTTTTGCCGAATTCCGCTTCTATCGCCAGCCGCAGGCCTTGGCAGTCCACTATGACGTCAGGGAGTCTAACTGACTTTAGGTGCTTCAAAACCTGTTCCGGTATCGCGGCCATCCCGCGTTCCTGTAATAGTTCAGCTAGCAGAACATTCAGAACTTCCTGTCTGAGTGCCATAGTGGTTCTCCCGCACCTTATTCAATATTCAATATACATGAAAAGAGAGGCGGCCGGAAACAAAAAAATGTGCGGGATGAGCGAGAGATGGGAGGGTATAGGGGGAGAAACCCCCTTCTCTGCTTCCCCTAGAGAGGGCATCCACCCTCACGGGTACTTCCTGTAATGGGATTTCTTTTCGGGTAGACGTCGATAGCATCTTTCTAACCGAAAGCTTGAACAGGAAAGTGCGTCGGGCAGAACTCACGTGAACAAAAAACAGGGGCTTCTCAGCCCCTGTTTGATCCGTCTTAAAGCGGTCACTGCTTGCCCGGAACCAATCATAGTTGACTTCAATAAGGGGCGAAGCCCATCATCTGCCAGTTCAGTATACACATTTGCGGTTGCGTCTCGCACGCGGCGCTGCTGCATAAGAATCTTCCCGCTTGACACAACGTTATGCTTCCATAATTCACCGGATTTTCCCCAGTGCAGAGCAGCTAGGTACTCGGCATAGAACTTCCAATCTATATCCGATTTCATGAACAACCTGTACCCTACGTTTCCCACGATCACAAGACCGACTACGCTCATACAACGCCCCTCAAAGGATCCAACGGCAAGGCCGCGGCTAATTCAGTTTTCCGTACCATTCAACGTGGTCGTAATGCCTACAGAAGGGAAATTATAAATCACTTCGGTAATGGTCGGCACGTCACCGGTAGGGGTAAAGGTAAGCGTGTCAACCTCGCTCAACGCTAAATTCGTTGTCGTAGCAACCGTGACAATAGCGTTGTCATTGCTGCCGTTCACGACTTGCCAGGTAGAGGTCAGATTGTTGCCATTGCTGTAATCCAAACTTTGCCCGCCAAAGTTGCCTATTTGCACTGTCGTCGGGAGAACAAACGCGTTGACCGGGGTTGCAGTAACGCCGTTGGGGAAGACTATCTCCGATAGCGTCCTGTCGGCATTGTAGTAGGCTTTCTCTGTTGTCGACAGGACAACCCCGACACCGGTCTTGGTCACTATGACGAGCGTGTCCTTTTCAATAACGTTGCTGCCATTAAATGTCGTAGGGCCGACTACGGTCGTCTCGAGCGAACCGGTGTATGTGCCGCTGGCCGTGTCTGTGCCGGTAAAGGTGAACGAAAGTGAAGCACCGGTGGTGAGCGATGTGTATTTGCTCACATCGTAGACCGTGGTATTCGTCCCAAAACTCGGGCTTTCGGTACCATTCAACGTGAGCGTTACGCCCGTAGAAGGGAAATCATTAATGACTTCGGTAATCGTGGGCACGTCACCCGCAGCGGTGACGGTCAGCGTGTCAACCTCGCTCAAGACCGAATTCGTTGTCGTAGTGACCGTGACATTTGCGTTGCCGTTGCTCCCATTAGCGACCTGATAGGTAGAGGTCAAATCGAAGCCATTGCTGTAACTCAGCCCCCGCACCCCATCATAGCCGGCCTGGACTGTCGTAGGGAACACAAACGCGTTGGTCGGTGTTGCAATCACGCCATCGGAGAAGACTATCTCCGATAGCGTCCCGTCGGCATTGTAGTAGGCTTTCTCTGTTGTCGACAGGACAACCCCGACACCGGTCTTGGTCAGTATGACGAGCGTGTCCTTTTCAATAACGTTGCTGCCATTAAATGTCGTAGGGCCGACTACGGTTGTCCGGATCGCGCCGGTGTAGGTGGCTCCGGCCGTGTCTGTGCCGGTAAGGTTGTACGAAAGTGAAGCACCGGTGGTGAGCGACGTGTATTTGCTCACGTTATAGGTCGTTGCGTTCGAATTGCTTGCAGGCGTCGATTCCCCGCCCCCGCCCCCACCACAGCCGGTAAGTACCAACGCCATCAATCCAACAAGCGCAATCATTCCTTTCATGCGACCCTGAGCAGTGCGGGTCCTCACCCACGTGAAGGCCGACGCGGCCAAGGCTGGAGAGCACGAAAACGCCGCAATTAACCGAGAGAACAAAAGATTTATCATCATAAGCAACCCCCCATTCGATTTTTGAGCAGGCATAAGGAAAAGGGGACAGAATAAGGGTGCACTTTCTCTCGCGGGTTCCGCCCCACCCTCGCGGATGTTTTGTTTTCCATACTGGAGATACTGTAAAACAGTGCATCAACGGACGTCAAGTTAATTCTTCAGAAAAAATGCACAAGTTCGGGACAAATAAATTTGTCTCGCTTTCGACTGGCAATGGTGAACCCCTGTGCTGCGAGACGAATGCTGCATTTGTAGGTGAAGAAGCGACGGAAGAATAACATACGGTGCCCGTTGCTATTCTTCATGATCCTTCCGCTGAGATTCGGTTGAAAAAAAGCTCTCCGAAAGTTTGTCTGCCCCTGCCCGTATAATAGTGCCCTCGCATCGCCTTTCCGTCCTTCTCAATTGTCAGGACAGCTGTTCCCCGATGCATGTGCATGGTCTCTGCAGCGTGTGGCTTAGGTTCATTCAGGTATTCATAATTCACGGTAGTTTCGGCCTTATCTCCCGTAACTATGCTAGCAACAAGACTATTAGACTCAGAACGTTCCGTGACCAGCCTAATACCGATGTGGGTCCAGCGCTGATTGATTGTGAGGGTCGCTGGATGACGGATAGGCCGATCATCAAAGGTCGAAGAAAGGTATCCCTTCCAGATTCCGGTCAAATTAGGGACTTTGACCAGTCCGATCCACCTGAACGGACGCCATTGCCAGAGAATTCTGTCAAAAAAACCATGGACAAGTTCGTATAGAGTAAGGAATGACGGCACATCGACCCACCAAGGAGGCGTGAAATTAAGAGCTTTCAGAACTGTCCCGACACCCCACGCAATGAGAGCGCTCGTTGCCGCGATGTAAAGGGGGACACGTTTTCTTTCAACAGAGTCGGTTGCGTATGCGTGCATAGTTCACGAACCGTTCCAGAGGTCCACGAGACCTCGTATGGCGCCTTCGGCATCTGTTAAAGACCACTGTGTGGAATCTCCTCCAAAAAGAAACTGTCTTCCGTTCTGACAGAGACAGAAACTGAGGTCAGCTTGGACGAGCCAGTTCAGGACATTGCAGTATGTATTCTGATGGTCATTCACAAATTTCTCGACTGGAACGTTGTAGAGCAAGCACTCAAGGAAGTAAGATGGACATGACTCTTGGCGGATCAGACCTTCGTCGATGCAGCGGTTTCGGGCATTTTTGAACAGTCTCACTGTGGGTTTGTACACGCCGGTAGTCCGCGCATTCATTGATGCTCCGTTGTCGTAGTGGCTCTCCGGATAGTTTATTATTGTGGTGCAATCTGGCTGACTCCAGAGCACCATTCCGTCGTCCCATACCACGGTTAAATTCGCATATTCTCTGTAGACTGCAGACGCAACTACGTCGGCCGTCAACCGTCCATTACCGCCACCGACCTTTACGGCGTGTTTACCCGGCCTGACATTCCTGTCACCATAATAGTGCCTCAGGGCGACCAGCACATCGTTTCGAAAATCAGTCCAGCGATAAGATGCAGGGGTGATCCGTAAGAGGCGCCTCTCCTCCTCCGTCAGATTATGGTAAAACGTAGTCTTCAGCTTAACAACCACATCAACGTCGCTGTCACCCCGGACATTTGTGACGTTCTTGTATGACCCCTGCAGAGAAACGTCAAAATTGACTCCTTCCGGCCACTGGTGAGAGCTTAATGCGGTCCTGATTGACTCGTGTGTTCTTTGGGCAGTTGTTATAGCCCCTTGATGAGACCACACTTCCAACTGTTCCTCTGGTATTGACATGTCACACTCTCCTTTCCGTCTTGGTCTATCGGCATTTGCACGCTATGCCTTGTGATCGCCTCACCCCTTTGCTTAAGCCGTGGCATCGAAGATAAAGAGATGCGGCTAAAGACTTCTCCGGCAGTTGATCACCCCCCAAACTTTCACGCCTTTCAGCATGATGTTGTCGACCCACCTCTTCCACTTTCGCAACCCTAACCTTGAATGATCCGCCCTTTGTCACAGCCTATTGTAGGTGGTTATGACCGCTCCATCGTTGCTCACCAAGACGGCTTTTCTTGCCGCTTTCTCTATGACCTGGATCTGCCGTTTTAGGTTAGCGATTATCCGGGCTCTATCGCGTTTGTTCAGCCGATATTCCACTGCGTCTCCCGGTCTCCGCTCACCTGATCCGAAGGTGAGAATAAGGTCAATCATGTCAAAACTGATTCCTCTCTGTTTGCTCCGCACAAACGCGTGTTGGGACAGGTCCATCGTGACCTTCTTCTTTTCCCTGTTGTGGAAACCTTCTATGGTATTTGGTTGAGCAGCACTAAGATTCACTGTGGCCTCCCGCACTGTCAGCAAAACGAAAATGTCTGAGCAGCGCCTCTGCCAGTTGGTTATTTACCATTCTCTTGTTGTGACTCGATCGTACCTGCTGGCGCTCACTGGTTTGCTCTCTGAGCCTCTTCTTCTCAGGCCTTTGGCCGAACTGCCACGCGCATCTGAATCCAGCCGGCCCAAATTCGGAGTTGTAGAACCTCGCCTGCTTCTTGTGCACTGTTCACCCTTACCATTTTTTGCGGTTTGTCTTCATCTCGGTCGCTCTCGAAAGCTTTTCTTGCCGTGGTGCCATCATTCCCGTATACTTAATAGAACGGATTTAGTTCAAAAAACCGGACGGTGGTCGGACCATATGGCGGTCAAAGCCAGAGACTCTGATACGCTTGTTTTGATACAAAGGGGGAAGAGCGGCGACGAGAACGCCCTCAATGCGTTGTTTGCCCGCCACCAGGAGAGAGTCCTCAGGATAGTTCGGCTGAGGCTAACGGCCGAACTTCGTGAAAAGCTCAAGGTGCAGTCCATGGACATCCTCCAGGACGTGTTCCTCCGTGCCTTTGAAAAGCTTAAAGACTTTGAACCGAAGAGTCAGGGAGCTTTTCTTCATTGGCTCAGCCGTATCGTAGGAAATGTCATTTTGGACAAGCTCGATTATGTATGGGCACAGAAAAGAGCTTGCCTTGCTGAAGTTTCTCTGGATCGATCAATCGTTGGATCCATGGACCACATGCGCCTCGGCGATCTTATTCCTAACCAGGGCACTTCTCCGACCCAGCACGCAATCAAACAGGGCATCAAGACGGCCGTTGATGAGCTCTTGCTTGAACTCGATGAGCAAGAACGGGAAGTAATCATCCAGCGCAAACTCGAGGGACTGACCTTCGGGGAAATGGCCTCAGAGACGGGTAAAACGGAAGATGCGGTCAGAAAGCAGTTCAATCGTTCCTTTCAAAAGCTCATTAGCCTGGCAGAGACGAGGCATCTCTTGCAGGAGCTGAGGTTATAATGCTCCTAGCTGAACCTCAGGCACAAGAGGATGTCGTTAACAGCTTCGTCGAAGAACTGCTCGACGCTGGTGACGGGGTCGTACTACAAGCGTATTGCGATAAGCACCCTCTTTTCAAAGATGCTCTCGTGCGAAAATACCATGTGATCAAGACGGTCCATGAAGCCTTCAATGAAGAGGGGCTCGCAGGTACGGAGGTTGGGGACCACCTTATTCTTGAAGAAATAGGGCGTGGGGGTATGGGAGTGGTCTATCTGGCCCTCCAACGGTCCCTTCGTAGATATGTCGCCCTCAAGGTCCTTCCTTTCAGTCTTACTCTGGACAGCAGCTCCATCAAACGATTTCAGACAGAGGCGCAACTCATCGCGAGGTTCAATCACCCGAATATAGTGCCGGTGTTCTCGACGGGCGAAGAAAAGGGGGTATACTACATCACCACGGCTCTTATCCCTGGTCTATCTTTCACTAAAATCCTGGAAGCCCTGAGAAGAGTCCCCAAGGATGCGCTGACCTCCGCCACCGTGCGAGAGATTGTACAAACCCATCCTGATGCCCTAAGATTCTATATTGACGCCACCAGGACCAGCGACCCTAATGCCATCACCATCGCCCGCAATCCCTCCTTCTGGAACCAGCCTTATGTCAACTTTGTTCTGACCCTATTCGCCGAAATCGCCGATGCCCTTGGCTACGCCCACAAGAACCAGGTCTGCCACGGCGACCTCAAGCCGTCAAACATCATGCTCACAAGAGGAGGGGTGCCGATGATCGTCGACTTCGGGCTGGCCCAGGACATGAGGTCGCTCACGAGCATCCAATCACAAAATTTTGCCGGCACTGTCGCTTACGCCTCGCCTGAACTCATAGAAAGTAATGTCGTCAACCCAACGTCAGATATATGGGCCTTGGGAGTCACCATGTATGAAATGTTGACGCTCAGGCAGCCTTTTCAGGCAGATGATGTGGCAAGCACCGTCGAAAAGATACTGAAGATCGAACCATCCCTGATACGTACAGGGATTAAAGGGTTTTCTAAGGACGCCGAAGCCATCATTTTCAAGTGTCTTGAGAAAGTTCCGGAAAAACGATACAGAACCGCCGAGCTCGTGGGCAAGGACATCGATAGCTTCTTGTCCGCGAGACCGGTCATAGCTCGGCCTGTGGGCAGCCTCGGCAGGGCAATAAAATGGACGAAGAGGAACTCGCTGGTGTTCCTACTTTCCAGTGTCTTGGCTCTTTCACTGGTAATTACTTTTCTTGTCTCTTATAACTACGCAATCAAGAAATCCATCGGCGAGGGTCTTCAATATTACGACGAGGGCAAGTATTCGGAGGCCCTGAAATCGTACGACCGGGCGTTGAACCGCCTCCAATGGATGCCCATGAGGGCCAAGAGCAAAACAGACATTTTTAGCAAAATGGCGGATGCATGGTCCGGCAAGGGGGAATACGAGAAAGCTATCGGTCTTTACGGGGCCGCCCTTCGGCTCGATCCCGACTTCATTCCAGCCCTTTCCGGTTCAGGCGATGTATATTTCGAGAGAGGATCATACGAGAAGACCATCTCTTTGTACAGCAAAGCCCTCGCCCTCTCACCCCTGGACCGTAACAGCTACTACCAGCGAGGAAGAGCTTATGAGGAAGAGGGTTTGTATTCTCTGGCCCTGAAGGACTTCTGTTCGGCCATTAGGATAGCGCCAAAAGACTTGGACACGCTCAAGGAGATCTCCAGTGTGCTCCGGAAGATGGGCCTAAAAAATGACAGCAGCCGAGCGGGATATCTTGAAAAAGAAGGCTTCAGCAAATCGGAGATAGCTGCAATTCTTCGGCTGAAGAGTCGATGATAAAACGCCGGTCTCATCAGCAGCTATAAGGCAAAAAGGCTCAAAATCAAAGGAGCATCGGTGCCCTTGAAGCGGGAACTGGCGCTCATGCAGCATGGCTTTGGCCTGGCAGTCCGGGAATGGGAGCTGACAACGAATACCCGGTGAAGAGGGTCTCCAAGGAGAAGGAACCGCCCACCAAAGATCGGTGGCTCACGAATGATGAGGAGAAGAAGCTTCTTTCTTACTCCCCTGACTGCCTCAAGGAGATTCAGAGCCAACTTTCGGATCTCCAGGCACAGATCGAATCCTCCGGGACGAGAGAACCTATCAGGCAGCTCGATGAGGATTTCCAGAAACTGAGGGCACACCAACATGACCGGGAGGGTGGTAAGGCTTACATACTTGAGAAAAAGGGCCTCTGATCTTCCGACGGCATCCGCGTGAGCCCCCCTGTTATCTCCCTCGTGACGGTCATTTGCCGAAGGGAAGAAAACTGCCTTGAAGTCAGTCTTTAAGATAACGATATGAATACATTTGAACGTATGATCAGGAACGCGCTTGAGGAGATTGACATATTCAGGACCCCGGAGTGCCTGGACTCCATTTTGATTGGGCTGTTGGCAGAAAGCAAACTGTCTGGTGAAGAGAGGCGGAGAACGGAAGAACATTTGCTTAGCTGCCTTTATTGCTGGAGGCAGCTCAATGACATGAAAGCAATGCTGTATTACCGGAAACATCCGACAACGCTGTCTCCTGAGCTTGCGGAGCGGCTGAAAGCCTTGTATCTGGACCGGCAATCCTGCGATGAATAAACACCGCAGCAGGGACCTTGGATTGTTCCCGATGGACAACGAGGGCTGGATAAAAGAGGGGTCACGTACTCTGCTCCCGGTACCCCCTTGAGCAAAATCTTCCCGTGACCGGGCCGCATTGGACCCCAGCGTCAAATACCACCCTACGCGCATAAGCGATGTCATCCGCTCGGCAACTACATAAATAGGCTTTTACAGCGCATCCTGTTGATTTTCGTCGGTCCCGTCCGCTTTAAAAGGCAATGACATGAGAGCAGCACGTGCAAGGGAGATCGGCGAACTGATTTAATTATCTCATTCGTCTGATTGGCGGCTATCGTCCAGAAAAGTGACGAGAGAGTCGCGCAACACCCTTATGGACCCGTTTAGCTTGACTGATCTTTAACACTTGCACAGGGCTTCACCCTCCTAACCCCTTGTAATTGTTAGAGGGCTCTTGGCCACAAGTAGAAATTAGCCAATAGCGTGGTGCCAATATATAGGCACATTTACC
>Ga0187856_1003066_pt1 | contig 11870 bp, 10 predicted proteins | sample June2016WEW_8_40_FD_132443 | JGI IMG/M metagenome (GOLD analysis project Ga0187856, IMG submission 132443) | Peatland microbial communities from SPRUCE experiment site at the Marcell Experimental Forest, Minnesota, USA - June2016WEW_8_40 | ecosystem: Environmental > Terrestrial > Soil > Wetlands...
GAGGTAGGGCAGTTGCGCCAGCGCCTTGCGCAACCGGGGAATCAGGATTTGGAGGGTTTGCATCAACTTATCTGCTGGACTTCACCGCGGCGGCCCGGGCGTTAGCGACTTCGCAGATGTAGGGCACGCGCGCGTCGAGTTCGCCCGTTTCGAGGTGGGCGGGGGCTGCTACCTCGGTGGCTGCCGGCAGCAAACCCTGCAAAATAAGCAGACCCAACCAAAGAGCCGTCCAATACGGGGCCGCATCCCAGACCAAAGCCAATGTGCGAGGCACAAAAGGCAGTTCGGCTACGAGACGTCGTGGCTTGGTGGTTAGGTTTCTAAGGTTCTCGACCACGGTTTGCTCAGTCAGTCACGGAAATACACTAATACTCTTTCTCCAAAGCAGGTTGAAGCAGTTCTTTTCCCCCAAGGGCGCAGGCACGCGCGTGCGCAACTTGGCAAAAGTATTCGACCCACGCATCCATTTCGCCGGTCTCAAGGTGAGCGTGGGCCGGGCACCAGAGGCAGAGATTTATGATCGGGCAGACGCGGCACTTCTCCAGAAACCCGCGCCCAGCCTCGGTTCCGGAGTATCACTCTGAGAACTCGTCAGGCACGAGGTAACCGAGATCTACCAACTCCTGCGCAAGAGCGATTTGAGTCTTGTTCTTGGGCCTCACCGTCATGCCCATTCTCTTTTCGGTTGTGACACACGACACCAATGAACCCCAGGTTCTCGGGTCATAATGCTTCATCCGCGGTCCCGGGAAACCGAACTCGACGATCGCTCTTTCCTCCCTCCATAGGCCCGTCCGGAAAAATCCTCTCAAGCGGCTGCTTGCCTCGACAATCGGCGCCTTGTCAACGGTCGTGTAGAAACCCTGTGTCGCCTGCAGAAGCTGCCGCGTCTGGTCAGTCGGGCCGCCCGTTCCGTCCACAAAGGCGCCGTCGGGAACTTCCTTCTTTTGCTCGGCGAATGCCATTACAACCTTGCCGTCGGCATAGCGGAAGAGCTCGTTCCTCCCTTTCTTCTCCGCTTCGCGCATGTCAATCGGCTCCCCAAGAGGCGCTTTGAGCAACGACTCGACCGCGGTTCTCACATTCGACCGGGAAACCTCTGGATTGCACTCGTCTCTGACCGCGGTGGCGCATGTCGCAGGGTTCCAGCCCCTCGCCCTGACGGCCTCGGCTATCGTTCGGCGGAGCTGCCAGACGCTGTAGCGTGGTCCGCTCAAGGTTGGATATGTCGCTACGCCTCCCCACGGCATCAAGGACATCAGCGGATGCAGGCCGCAGAAATCTGCCACTACGACCGGAACCCCGCATAGAACAGCTTCACGTGGCGCCATGCCAAAGTTCTCGTCCTCATGCACGGATGGATAGACAAACAGGTCGGCCGACCACAACATGTTCCGAAGGTTCTCGCCCGCCAGAGGGCCGCACATTCGGAGCCTCTCTCCCTGGCGGCCTGCAATGAACTCCCTCTGGAAGAAGTGCGGGAAGGTGAAGTGCGAGGCCGAAGCAATCTGGATCGGGAACATTCGTTCAAAACTGCCGACGAGTGTCGTCTTCACGTTGGCTATGGGCCACATACGAAGAGCGCGTAGAACCTGGCAGATTCCCTTTGTCGCCAGCCACCGTCCGGCATACACGATGTGGACGTCCTGCTCCGATAGGCCCAGAGCCGAGCGGGCAGCGCGCCGTTCGCCCGGGGTGGGCGGACAGAAGAGCGTTTCGTCGAGCTTCGGTGTGACGACCGCCATGCTCGGAGCGGCTGCTCCCAGATGCTCCTCAACCCTCGCTTTCTGGTGCGCGGTTGTCACGAGATAGACCGTGTTCGTGCGATGCGTGAGCACAAAGCGGTAGAGAATTTCCGGGAGCAGGAAGTCTCCGAGGGAATGAGCGAGCGTCCGTTTCGGGACGGCGTACGACGAGGGTGATTCCATGAACCGATGAACCTGAGCGAGGACTGCATCCGGTTGTTGAAAGATGGAAGCAAGCTCGGCGTGGCTCAGGCCCTCATCCACCGGAATCAGCTCCCCAAGCGAGCGGACACACTCAAAGAAATGCGCCTTCAGCTTCCTCACTGAGGTGTCGGAATCCAGAGAAACACCGCCCCCGGTCTTCTGAGTTAGGGGCGGGAAATCGAGGTCTCTCTTGAACGCGTAGAAACGCATGTCTGCTTCTTCTCTGGGCTCCCACCGTCGCCCACGGGCCGGCGGCCTGTCGAAGGCGCCCGCACTCGCGAGGAAGTTATCGGTCAGAGGCGAACCGCTCGCGTCGTGATCCTGACCGCGACAGCCTTCATCTCGTCATTCGGCGGCGGTTCGCCCCCGAGCGCCTGCACGGCTTCGAAGATCGCATCGAGGATGTAATGTTGCCATTCTCAAACCTGCGGAGAAATGCGGGTCAGCTCTCTCAATGCCTGCTTCAACTCCTCTTCAATGAACCCAGCATACTCTCTCGGGCAATACCCGCTTACACAAGACCTGCTTATGGTGACTACCGCCGGCTTGACCTTCTTGGCAACCAGCGCGCTCACCAGGGTCCCGATCTCAGCAACGATCTCCTGTCTCGGTGGCAGATGAGAAATATCCTTTCCCCTCTTGGGTGATACCTGAACAAAGTACCTGCCATCCTTTTCCGTGAAATCGAACGCCATCCCGCTAAACCGGAGGGTCCGATCGCGCAAGAAATCATCCTTGGCGGCGAACTGCTCTTTGGTCACCTCCAGTTGATAGCCCATGTGATTCTGAATCGAATCCCTACAGGCGAAGAAGTCAAGGTCAATGTCGAGGATCACCTTGCGGTTCCGGGGAACCTTGTCGATGGGCACCATGGAGTAGTTGAAGCACGTGAGATCGGGATATGCCTTCAGTGCTCGTGGATCGGTGTCGCTGTTGATCACCAGGTTGTACTTCAGAATCTTGCCCTCACCAAACGCTGAGCAGATATTCATCCTGCGCCGCTTGAACTTGAACTTGCGCCAGGAGGGACACACGAAGTAGATATTGCGGATCAACTTGTTGAGCACGGCTGGCCGAATGAAATTGCTGATGTCGAGGTCAGTCTCCGCAAATGCACGATAGTACCGGAGATAGTCCCGGTGGTCCGAGCCGTCCGGAAAGTACACAGATTTGGCGAACTTGTCGCTCCGTCCCATGTCATTGTGCGCGTCGATATGCAGCAAGTCCAAGGGCCCCTCGATGAAGCCCTCGCGTTTGGCTTTATGCCAGAAGAAGAACGCTTCATTGTGCTCGTCGAAGGTGTAGATGGGTACCTTTGGAACGGTTTCCATGTTCAGCTCCCCAACCGTCAGTGGGCGACAGAATCTTGTTGTCGAGAATGGCTTGCGGTTTCCTCGATCGCCGCCGTCCAGGCGTGAGGCACTTTGCAGAAATACGGCACAACCACCCCAATGTCCCGAGGCGGGTAGCGCTTGAAAAGCTGAATGTGCTCCTCGTTGATCAGGGTGGCATTGGTAAAGACGGAGAGTAGCAGGGCCCTGCGCTTGAGCGCCAGGTAGAGGTCGCAGAAATCATCACGGAGTAAGGGCTCACCGCCAGTGATGAGGCACCACACCACCCCCAGGGAGACCGCCTCCTCGGCGATACGCGAGATCTCAGCCAAGGAAAGCTCTTTCGCCCTGGCGGCCCGGTCGCCCGCGGGCAGGTTGATGTAACAATGGCGGCAGTCGTTGTTGCACCGGGCGGTCACCTCCAGGTGAAAGGAGAAGGGCGCGCGCTTGTCTTTCAGTTTGTCCCCGAGCGGGAATTGTTGGATTTCTACGGACGACACGAAGGATTCATTCATGGTCCCGTGCTTTCATAAGACATACTTTTTTGCGGAGGAAATTTTTTTCTGACAGGAGCCCTTTAATGGTTGACCCCGCCTGTTTACGCTTTAACCCCATCGCTTCCTATTATCTCATTTTGAATGATTATCTAATATTCCGCATGCAAGCCGTTTACATCCTCATGACAGACCCACTTAGCGGGACCTCGTTGAATACTTTTTACAAAACAGCCACAATCAAGCACTGAAAAAGAATATTTCTTGCGCAAGACTTCTTCCATAATATCATATACCAACCCGCCATCATACAAATGCATCTCATAACATTGGTAAATTTCTCCATCTGGATATATCTCGCCGATCCGGCTGTAATTATGCGTCGTTATATCTATCTCGCCCAGGTTTAAATGCTTAACTCCGATATCGTCAATTAAAGGAAGCATTTCAAAAAGCTTCTTTCTATGAAGCGGCCAAGCCGGTGTTTCAACGGTTACAGCCTTGAAATAATCTACAGCCTTCGCCAAATTCTTGTATACTTTATCAGAAAAGTTGGATGCTCCTAAATGGAATCTAATTTCATCGAAGCCCAAGTCTCTCAATCGAAGAAGTGTTTCTGCGTCAGCTAAAAGACCATTTGTATAAAGATAATACCACGGCCTCTTTCCAGTGTGTTTGTTTATGTCTTGAAAGATCTCCATGAATCCGCCGATCACATCCAAATATAGCAAAGGCTCACCGCCACCGCTGAAACTGATCGAAGTGGGATGATAATTTGGAGAACGCGACTCCCGCAAAAGTGCGGCCTTTGCCTTAATACGCTCCATCTTTTCAGGTTCTTTTGTAAGTTTTTCGAAGCAATAGGGGCAATTTAAATTGCATTTTATTCCAACCATTATATTGCGTCTGAATGGATCCGGCACAAAGCAGCCGCGACAGCCAGGCGACAACTTTCCTATATGGACGCAGTGCCCTGAGGCATGATATTCAAGTTCTTTAATCTGCTTTTGTCTTTCAAACTTGCTCTTGTAAGCCTCTTGGATAGGCAGAATTTTCATATTTTTGAATCCTCCTCTATCCTGGACAATCCGAACCGCCGACCTCTGCTGAACTTAGTCGCAACAGCGATCGCCAAGCTAAAGCGTTACCACCGTTATATAGTTTTCCCCCATCTCTGCTTGGACTGGTCCTCCGTTCCTCCGCTGGCGTTTGCCAGCACCTCCGCCCTCGCGTGCGCAATATCGCAAAAGTATTCAACCCACGCATCCATTTCACCGGTCTCAAGGTGAGCGTGGGCCGGACACCAAAGGCAGAAATTGATAATTGGGCACACGCGGCATGTTTCCAGAAACTCCTTCCGGTCCGACCGCAGATCGCGCACCTTGGGAACGAGGTTATGCCAGGCGTCGGCTAGCGTTCCGTTTCTCAAGTTGTACACGCAGCCGGGATGCCAGAGGTCGGAGCAGAGGCGAAAGAAGCCGTCATAGCTTACGCTAAAGCTATCGCCTCCGGCGCCGCAGTAGAACAGATGGTCGCAACCCGTGTGGGCAAACTCGGACACGATGAGCTTGTCGCAGGCCTTCACCAGCCACGCGAACCGCTTCTCGTCCGCGCGCTCGATGGCGACGATCGTTTCAGGCGAGAGGCGCTCGGCACGAATCTCCGCGTTGCGCCGGGCGTTGCCGTCGAAGCGAAGGTGGAGGAGCGGGTCGAAGCGAAAATAGTCTTTCGTCCGCTCGCGGCAGAAGCGGGCGATCGCCGGCAGCTCCTGAACGTTAGAGCGCAGGGCCATGGCCTTGAGGCGCACTTTAACCCCGCATGCAAAAAGCCGCTCGAGCCCCCGCTTGAAGGCGGCGAAGGAACCCGGCCTTTGTGTCACCCGCTCGTACGTCTCCTCGGTCACCCCGTAAACCGACACCTCAACGTCCCGAGGCGGGTAGCGCTTGAAAAGCTGAACGTGCTCCTGGTTGATCAGGGTGGCATTGGTAAAGACGGAGAGCAGCAGGCCCTTGCGTTTGAGCGCCAGGTAAATATCGGCGAAGTCCTCGCGCAGCAGCGGCTCGCCGCCGGTGAGGAGGCACCAGAAGGCGCCCAGCCCGACGGCCTCGCCCGCGATGCGGTGGATCTCGGCGAGCGAGAGTTCCTTTCGCCGCGCCTCCGCATCCCCCGCCGGCAGGTTGATGCAGCAGTGGCGGCAATCGTTGTTACAGCGCGCCGTCACCTCGAGGTCGAACGACAGCGGGAGGCGCTTCTCTTTCAGTTTGTCCCAGAGGGGGAACTCTTGGATTTCGACGGTGTTGGGCATGGTTGGCTATGGGTTATCAATTCAGGGTTAACGGTCACAATTAACCGATAACTGATAACCGCCTTTCGCCAAAATCGCTCTTGCCTGTCGCATCAGCGCATCATTCAGACCCGCGCCGCGATAACGCAGGCGGACGAGCGATTCTTCGACACGCCAAGCGTCATCCGCATCACGGGTGAAGGTCGCGCACGCGGCGGGCTGACGCCCCTCGTTCAAATGAAGCGCCAGTGCCCACCGCTGGATTGCGCGCCCGCGCCACTCCATCTGCGGATCGAATTCATCGGGCGTGAGCCGGCGATGCACGCTCTCACCTAGTTTCCCGTTGAGTGGTAGCTGCACGGTGTATGTGATGCGCGGGCGCGCGAGGGCCACCCACCATCGCGCGAACTTCCGATACAATCTGAACCTCTGCGCGCCCGCCAGCACGTTGGCTAGCCAAAGTTGAGCGCGCGGCGCGGCTTCGATGATGGCCAGGCGCACGGCATAGTACCAGCGCGCGAGCCCCGGATACGCGGTCGGCTGGAGCGGCACGCGTTTGCCATTGCGCTCGATGGCGACGACGACGCCGAGCAAGTTTTCGTCGAACGTGGGAGCATCGCTCCCTTCATGCGCTCGGTCAGGACGCGTGACAATGAACGCTCGTCCGTCGCGCTCGCCTTTGGCGATGACGCGATGGCTGAAGAGAAAGCCATTGCCACGACACACGGCCAAGTCGTCGATGTTCACCTGCGCCGCCGCGCGAGATCGGATGCGCAGGACGTCGCCGGGGCGGACATTGGGATACATGCACGTGCCTTGCGCGCGAAAAGTCACACCGTCGCGGTCCGCGAGTACGCGCCCCATGTGCAGCGAGGCGTGGACAAGGCTGGAACGAGCAAAGGATGGAGGATGAGGGATGAAGGATGAAGAATCTGTCAATTCCGATTTCATGGTTCTGGCTTTACGGCGAGAATGCCCCGCCGCGCCATCTCGCCCGCAAAGCCCAGCACGTCCGCTTCGAGTTCAGCGAGCGGCGCGTTGAATTCGCCCACGAGCGCTGCCGCCACCTCCTTCAGCGTGCGCTGTCCATCCAGTTTTTGCCAGATCGCTTGCGCGGTGGGGTTCAACGCGTACAGCTCCTCCTCGTTGCCGATGCCGGCGACGAGCGGGACGATGACGACTTCGCCTTCAATCTCGCGCGCCACCACGTCGTCGGATGGCGCGCAAATGGTGGTGAGGACAACTTCTGGTGTCATTGAAAAATCCCTTTCATCTTTTTCTTCCGACTTTATTCTGTCTAGCAGGATGCGGAAAAACGTTTGTGAACGTTGTCATTCCGATCCCGCCCTGCGGGAGAGGAATCTCGCTCTGGAGACAAAGAACCTGCGAGATTCCTCGTCGTCCGCCAATAAGAATGGCGGACTCCTCGGAATGAGAGGCTAGACGGGTTTTTCAACATCCTGCTGGGTGATTCTCCACCTCCCAGGCGTGTTCGTTTTCGCCTAGCCCAGGTACCCCGCCTGGGCGTGCGCCTCGTCGCCTAGGTACCCCACCGACCTATCCAATGCGCCACGCTCCGCCATAGACTTGGCTGGGCATTGCCCGCACACTTATTTTGGAACACAGCGCGCGGCGCGACGCAGGTAGTCCCCATTCGTCGCGCGCAGGTCGCCGGCGTGGGTGAATGAGTCAAAAGCCTCGGGACGCAACGGTTAGTATCAACGCAACGCTTGCGCCTCTTGTGCCTGCTTAGGTTAAGCCAAGGTGGGCACTGCAGCAGACGACCATGATGTTGTGCCAGTCACCACCTACGTCGACGTGGCCCCGCTGCAAGGAGGGCAAGGCCTACCCGTTGGGTTAACACAATGCAGGTTCGCACCGTGCGTATCTGCCGAGGAATGCGTGGAGCCGCTGCTACTTCCAGTCCTACAGGATAACAGGACCGCCTCTTCGGGTGCGCTCCTGGCGAGCACGATCAACTTCGGTTTCTCCCAAGTTTTCATGTTCGAACCTCCTCCTTCCGCTAGCACTTCCTTGGGCGACATGAATGCACCGCATCAAGCGCCTCAATTCGTGAATGCCAATCTACTACTTCCCACGCCCGTTCGTCAATCCCAATTAGTCCCATATGCCTTGCCTGTGCGTGGGCTATCTCGCACAGATATTCGTTTGGCGTGTCCAGCGTGCCGGATTCCGTCCAGGACTTGGCAGGGCATTGATCGCACAACCCATGCAAAAAGCAGCGCGCGCACCGGGCAAGGTACTCGGGATTGGAGGCTTTCATCGCTTGCAGGCGCGGGATATGGTTCTCCAAGGCGTCGCGCAAAGTCCCCTGCCGCAGATCGTAGCTCAACTCCGGCACGCGCAACAGCAGGCATGCCTGGAATCGGCCGTAGGCATCCACACAGGCGCCTTCGCCAAGGCCGCAGAAGAACAACTTGTCGCCTGCTGGGCGCACGAACTTCCGGCAAAATTCCACGATTACCTTCGGGACGCCCCCCCCACCGCGGTACATAATCCTCATGCCTTCTTCGCCCGAGACCCGCAACGAACGGATCTCCCGGTTCTTCTCCGGGTCGTCGCGCCGGCCCCGCAGGTCGAAAAACATCACGTAGGGAGGCAATCCCTCCATGCAGGGGATGGTCGCGGCCCAGGCTTCGAATTCAGCCATTTCGGCCCGGTTCGGTGGCAGAACCACGCTTCTAACGACGAAGGCGATTTGCCGTTCGAGGAGCAGATCGACGCCCCGCCGGAACTGGACAAAGGATCCCGGAGCGCGCGTCACGGCCTCATAGGATTCTGCCCGCATGCCATAGACGGTCACTTCGATGGGCGACGGAGGGACTTTTGCAAAGAGATCCGCCAGACGCGGAGTAACCAAGCGCGCGTTGGTATACAGAACTACCTTCATCCCCAGGCGGCGGGCATACAGGTAAAGTTCCTCGAAATCACTCCGCACCAGCGGCTCGCCTCCCGTGTAGCGGACCGAGAGACAGCCAAGTCCGGCGGCTTCATCGAGGATCCGCTTGATCTCAGCCGTCGGGAGTTCGCGCGCGCGCGCTTCGCGATCGGAAGCCGGCAGGTTGATGCAGCAGTGGATACAGTCGTTGTTGCACCGCTCGGTGAGCTCAATGTCGAGTTGGGGGAGCAGCGGAGCCTTCTGCTTCCACAGCGGGGAATTTTGGGGTAGAATGCGCTCGACGTAATCGCTCATAGAAAGCTCTCGGCCTTCAGCTTTCAGCCATCGGCTAGTCCGGATTTCTCACCACGTTTAGACGCTCTTAGGGGGCTGCCGGAAGGGCGGGGCTTCAGCCCCGCCGAAATCGCGGCTCCCGCCCTCTGTTGGTCCAGTGCCCCGCGCAGTCCGTCGGCTGACGGACTGCGCGGGGCACTGGAATAATCAGGAAGGTCTTGTAACGGCGGGGTTGAAGCCCCGCCGTTCTAGACCCGTGGTGAGAAATGCGGGCTACGTCTGTTTCTCTCCAGTTCCACAACACTCCGGCCGCTTACCAACTTCTCAAGAAGCGGGACCACTGTACCGCTCTTATCGAACTCCATCCGGTAGCAGGGAACCTCACGGACCAGGTTCTCGATGACGGTGAGGGTCTTCTCCCACCAATCCGCGGTCGCCAGGGCCTTGATCAGGCACGCGAGGAGCTTCTTTACGATTTGGCGGCGGTCCGTGATCGCGGCAATCCGGTTCTGCGGTGACTTCTCAAGCAAAAAGATGGCCCGGAGCGGCGCCGCCGCGTTCGATACCACCGGCACCTCGCCGTGGCACCACGTTCCGTGAATCTTGAACCCTTCGGGCCAGCGGCGGACGATGATGCGATCGTCGCACAAGATCTCCGAACGGTTCTGGAGCATCTTAACGATGGTGGACTTGCCGGCTTCGGAATGTCCAACGAAGAGCAAACCGTTTCCGCCAAGGATGACGCCGCTCGAGTGCAAAAGACATGCCTGGCGATCGGCCAGGAGGGGCGCCAGCAGGATCTGATCCGCCGCGAATGTGAGTGCGCCCAGGCCCCCCCGCACAAAATCCGCTTCGTTGGGGTGATAGATTGCGCCGTGCCTGTAATCCTGGCTAAAAACGGCGGCACGGGTAAGCCCCGAGTCGCCAGGCCACGCTGAAATCCCGAGATACACCCACTTGTCGTCTTTCCTTGAAATGGCCCAGGGAAGTTTGCGGTATACCTCGCGGCCCAGGTCGCGGCCGGCCGGATCCGGCAATTCGAAATGGTGACGGATGTTAATCGTATCCTCCCCCGGTCCGTCCACGGCGAAAAGTTCGAACTTCGAGTCGAAGGTCCGCTCCGTGAAGGGCAAGTCGGAATCCACCTGCACCGTGATGCCTGCGATCTGGTAAAAGCGACGGCGGTGGCGTTGCCATTCCGTCTTGAACTTGGCAGTCTCCCGAGCCACTTCGCACAAGAAGGGGACCGGCGCCGAGTAGCGTCCTTGCTCCAGATAACCGTAGACGGCGCACCAACGGCAGTCGCGGCGTTTCTCACACGAGCCGCAGTTCTCAGCATACTCCTGCCCGCCGCGGACCTTATCCGCCAACGAGGGAATGTACTCCTCCCACGCTTCGCGAAAAGTGCCGCGGCGCAGGTCGTAGCACAATCCCGGGTCCACGACTAAGCAGCAGAAACTCATTCCTCCATACGGATCGACGTGGAAATCATTACGGGAGGCTATGCAGGCGGCAAAAAGCCTGTCATCAACGTCCGCCCCCTTGCCGCACCCTGCAACAAGTGGTTCGGAGACCCCGAGCCGTTCCATTCGCTCGTCATCCTGGGCATCCGGCGGCGCAAAGGTCACGACGTCGCGGGGGTCGGGCCTCTGCGCTGCAATCTCCGCGTTGCGGCGCATCGAGCCGCAGGAGGTGAGATTCAACCAGGGGGTATGGGCACTCCAAACGGGACTCAGGCGCTGGGCTAACGCGGCCATCTCATCGCGCTGGTGGTAATTGGCGCGCATGAGTATCACGTTAACCTGGAACCCCGCGCCGGCTTCTTTCAGATAAGCCATACTTTGCATGGCCATTTCGAAACCACCGGGGTGGCGCGTGACGCGATCGTAAACTTCTGCCGTGGCGCCGTACAGGGACACGTTTTTGGTGCCTTTGCGTTTCAAAAGCTGCGCGATGGCCGGAGTGATGAGGGTGGCGTTCGTGGTCAGACCGTAGGAAACCGACCGCCTGGTCAAGTACTCAAAGATCTCGGCGAAGTCCGGCCGGAGCATGGGTTCGCCGCCGGAGATCTTCCAGTCGCGGCAGCCCATGGCGCGAGCCTCGTCAGCAATGCGGCGGATTTCGTCAAAGCTGAGTTCCTGATGTTTTTCCGGCGCGTTCGCCGGCAACCGCACCCAGCAATGAAGGCAGGCGTGGTCGCACCGGTACGTCAGGTCGATGTTGCCTGCGAGCGGCAGCCTCGGCAGCTTGGCCGTTCTCTCAACGGACAAGTACTCCGACATATATTCGATCCTCCCTCAACATGGATCCTTAGGAGTTCGAGATCTCCGCCAGGAGACTAGTAGATCTCGGGCAAGCCTGTCTCCAATTCCTCCCATATGGAAAGCCGCTTCAATCGCTCTGCCTCTCCCTGCGCCTTCACGATCGCGTCCTTCCCCGTGGCCGGATAAACTTGATAGAATTCCCTGAACGCATCCTTAGGGTTTGTTTTCATGACAAATAGCTTGCGCCAACACTCGATTGCCGCCTGACTCCAACCGTGCTGCTGATAAACGACCTGATTCGTGGCAACAAGATTTCCCTCGGCAAATCCATCCGCTGGGTTCTTAAGCTGCACCA
>Ga0187856_1003067_pt1 | contig 11868 bp, 11 predicted proteins | sample June2016WEW_8_40_FD_132443 | JGI IMG/M metagenome (GOLD analysis project Ga0187856, IMG submission 132443) | Peatland microbial communities from SPRUCE experiment site at the Marcell Experimental Forest, Minnesota, USA - June2016WEW_8_40 | ecosystem: Environmental > Terrestrial > Soil > Wetlands...
ACGTTGACTTTCCGATGCCATTCGGCGGCGTCGGTGGTGAGCACGCTGATGATGGCGTCGACGCCGCGCTCGATGCCGCCGGAATAATCGTTGGCCTTGAATCGCGGGACCATCGCGCTCGAGATGATGACCGACGACAGCGCGTCGGTCAGCGTGCCTTCGAGGCCGTAGCCGACTTCGATGCGCACCTTGTGCTCGGCCGGCGCGACGAAAAGCAGCACGCCATTATTTTTCTTGGCTTCGCCGAGTTTCCAGAAGCGGAACAGCTGATTGGCGTAGGTCTCGATGTCGCTGCCTTGCAGCGATTTTACGGTGGCGACAACCAACTGGATGCCGGATTTGTCTTCGAGGTCCTTCGATTTCGCCTCGACGTCGGCGCGGCTTTCCGCCGTCATGACGCCTGCCTGATCGACCACGCGGCCGGTCAGCGGCGGAAAATCGAGCGCAAAGGCGGTTGATGCGAGGAAGAGGAATACCGCGGCGGCGATCCATGCCGTCATTCCGGGGCGCGCAACGCGCGAACCCGGAATCCATAACCACGAACGGTGCAGATTTACGCAGGCGGTGCCCACTTCGTTAGACCAGTGGTTATGGATTCCGGGCCCGGCCCTTCGGGCCGTCCCGGAATGACGACGGAGGTTCATCAGAACTTCACCTGCGGCGGTCTTTCCGCGCCTTCACTGGCGGTGAATTCCGCCATCGGCTTGTTGCCGGAAAAGGCCGTTTTCGCCCAGATGACCGTCGGGAACGTGCGCAGCGCGGTGTTGTAGGCGCGCACCGCTTCGATGTAGTCGCGCCGCGCCACCACGATGCGGTTTTCGGTGCCTTCGAGCTGCGACTGCAGCGCCAAGAAATTCGCGTTGGATTTGAGATCGGGATAATTTTCAACGACCGCCAACAGCCGGCCGAGCGCGCCCGACAACTGGTTCTGCGCGTCCTGGAAAGCTTTAAGCTTTTCCGGATCGGTGAGTTGCGAGGCGTCGACCTTGACCTGCGTCGCCTTGGCGCGCGCCTCGACGACGGCGGTGAGGACGTTCTTTTCCTGCGCGGCGTAGCCTTGGACGGTCGCCACCAGATTGGGAATGAGATCGGCGCGGCGCTGATACTGATTCTCCACTTCCGCCCAGCGCGCCTTGGCCTCTTCCTCGAGTGTCGGAATGGTGTTGTAGCCGCAGGCCGACAAAGCAAGCCCGATGCCGACGAGCGCCAAGGCGATACGAGTAAAGGAGACAATCCTGTTCATTCTGCCCCTCGATTGTTGGCGATGCGCGCGCGCAGCGCAGGTTCACCCCTCGATCGGCTCCGTTCCCACGATCTCGATGCCGAAGCCGGAGAGGCCGACATAGGTCATGCGCGAGGAGGTCAAGAGCCGGATCGAGGTGACGCCGAGATCCTTGAGGATCTGCGCGCCGAGACCGACCTCGCGCCATTGCCGGCTGCGCGCCTCGCCGGACGCGGTTTCCTCGGATTTGGGAATGGCCATCACCGGCACGCCGGCGGTGCCGTCGCGCAGCACGACCAGCACGCCTCTGCCCTCGGCCTTGAAGCGGGCGAGCGTATTGTGGATCGTCTTTGCGCCGCCGAAAACGTCGGTGATGAGATTGGCGCGATGCAGCCGCGTCAGCACGTTGTTGCCGTCGCCGATGCGGCCATGGACGAAGGCCATGTGATAGACCGGATCAAACGGCGTGAGGAAGGCGTAGCCGGCGAGCGTCCCGATCTCGGATTCCACCGGAAACTCGCCGACCCGCTCGATCAGCTTGTCGCGTACCTGGCGGTAGGCGATCAGCTCGGCGATCGAGATACGCTGCAGCCGGTGGCGCTCGGCGAAGGCGGCAAGCTCCGGCCCGCGCGTGACGGTGCCGTCGTCGTTCATGAGCTCCGCGAGCACGCCGACCGCCGGCAGGCCGGCGAGCCGGCACAGATCAACGCAGGCTTCGGTATGGCCCGAGCGCATGAGCACGCCGCCTTCCTTGGCCACCAACGGAAACACATGGCCGGGCCGCACAAAATCAGTCGCTCCCATATTGCTGTTGGCGAGCGCGCGTACGGTATTGGTGCGCTCCTCCGCGGAGATGCCGGTGGTCAGGCCGTGGCGGAGGTCGACCGAAACGGTGAAGGCGGTGCCGAGCGGGGCATCGTTGCGCGCCACCATCGGCTCGAGATGCAGGCGGCGGGCCTCGTCCTGAGCGAGCGGCACGCAGACGATGCCCGAGGTGTGGCGGATGATGAACGCCATCTTCTCCGGCGTGCACAGCGAGGCGGCGACGAACAGGTCGCCCTCGTTCTCGCGGTCGTCGTCATCGGCGACGATGACGAGTTCGCCGCGGCCGAAGGCGGCCACAGCGGCCCGGATACGCTGGTGAGTTTCGTCCATCTTTTCCTATTTCGATCTCGTCTGCGTGCCTCGTCAGCGTCGCGGCGGCGCAAATGGCCAATCCGGCGCCTCGCCGACCTGTCCGCGATGACGCAGATAATGATCGGCGATCACGCACGCCACCATGGCTTCGCCGACCGGCACGGCGCGGATGCCGACACAAGGATCGTGGCGCCCCGTGGTCGAGATTTCGGTCTCGCGGCCGTAGCAGTCGACGGTGCGCCGCGGCGTCAGGATCGAAGACGTGGGCTTGACCGCGAAACGCGCGACCACCGGCTGGCCGGTGGAAATGCCGCCGAGGATGCCGCCGGCATTGTTGGAGAGAAAGAGCGGCTTGCCGGCATTGGCCAAAGGATGGCCCAAAGGATGACCCAAAGGATCGCCCATGCGCATCTCGTCGGCATTCTCCTCGCCGGAAAGCTCCGCCGCGCCGAACCCGGCACCGATCTCGACGCCCTTGACGGCGTTGATGCTCATCAGCGCGGCGGCGAGATCGGCGTCGAGCTTGCCGTAGATCGGCGCGCCGAGACCTGCCGGCACGCCCTCGGCAACTACCTCGATAACCGCGCCGATAGAGGAGCCGCGCTTGCGCACGCCGTCGAGATATTCGGCGAAAAAGGCGGCCGTCTCGGCGTCGGGACAGAAGAATGGGTTGCGCTCGACCTCGGCCCAATCCCAGCGCGCGCGATCGATCCGGTGCGAGCCCATCTGAATGAGCGCGCCGCGCACCTGCAAGCCCGGCATGATCTTGCGCGCGATGGCCCCGGCGGCGACGCGCATCGCCGTCTCGCGGGCGGACTGGCGGCCGCCGCCGCGATAATCGCGCAGGCCATATTTGATGTCGTAGGTGTAGTCGGCGTGGCCGGGGCGATACTTGTCCTTGATGTCGGCATAGTCCTTGGCGCGCTGATCGAGGTTGTCGATGAGGAGCGCGATCGGCGTGCCGGTGGTCAATTGCTTGCCGGTCGATTCGTCAAAGAACACGCCGGAGAGGATTTTGACCGCGTCCGGTTCCTGGCGCTGCGTGGTGAAGCGCGACTGGCCGGGGCGGCGCCGATCGAGATAGGGCTGAATGTCGGCTTCGCTGAGCGCGATGCGTGGCGGGCAGCCGTCGACCACGCAGCCGATCGCGGGCCCGTGGCTCTCGCCGAAGGTGGTCACCCGGAAGGAATGCCCGAACGTATTGAACGACATGGTTGAAGGACTTGGTTGAAGGACTTGGTTGAAGGACTGGTTGCAGGACTTGGCGCCCAAAACAGCGCTGAATGGCGCTGCATGGCTCGGGGCTAGGGCACGTCGGGCTTGGTAGCCCGTCGACTCCATCGGGTCAAATGTCCGCGCCACGCGGCCTTCGCGCCCTCAGATCGCGGATTCCCCTCACGCCGGCTGCACTCACGGCGGAATTCATAACCCTTCGCGCCTGCAAAACTTACGGGATCGAGCGCGCCGGCGCCTGTGGTACTTACGCGCGATGTTCATTCCGCATTCATCTCGCTGAACGCCGATTAATGAAAAGCTGAATATCCATTAAGCTACGGATAAATAACGGTTATTTGAGATTTTTTCGTTGCGGGCGCGCGCATCCTGTGTCATCGTTCCCTTCGGTAAGGGGGGCGAAGGCCAAGGGACCGAGACAACGCCTGCAAAGCTTGAACTCAACCCTGCCGTAGGTTCATCACACGAGAAGGAAACAAATCATGGCCAAGAAGAAAAAGAAAAAGAAGATGGAAAAAAAGATGTAATGACGTCTGCGCGCGCCTCGTATTGGGGCGCCGTGCCGTCAGCTTCTTAAATTCGCGAGGCGCCTTGAGCGGTGTTTCGTGACAGCGGCTGGACCCAGGTCCGGCCGCTGCTATTTTTGAGCGATCGAAAAGGATCACCTGGCGCTTTGATACTCTCTCCGCTCATTCCCGCGAAAGCGGGAATCCAGAAACGGGCGCGGAGAGCAAAGAACTGGGTCCCCGCTTTCGCGGGGACGAGCGGATTTGCAACTACTCCTTCCCGTTGCCGCCGTTCTTGCCGACGGTGATGTCCGGCGCATCGGGGTGTTTCATGCCGACGATGTGATAGCCGGCATCGACGTGATGCACTTCGCCGGTGACGCCACGCGACATGTCGGAGAGCAGATAAACGGCTGCTTGGCCGACGTCTTCGATGGTCACGTTGCGCCGCAGCGGCGCGTTGTATTGGTTCCATCTGAAGATATAGCGGAGGTCGCGGATGCCGGAGGCGGCGAGCGTCTTGATCGGTCCCGAAGAGATGGCATTGACGCGGATGTTCTTCACGCCGAGATCGGCGGCGAGATACCACACCGACGCTTCAAGCGCGGCTTTGGCGATGCCCATTACGTTGTAATGCGGCATCCATTTCTCCGCCCCGTAATAGGTCAGCGTCAGCATGGCGCCGCCGTTCGGCATCAGCTTCTCGGCGCGCTGCGCTATCGCCGTGAGCGAGTAGCAGCTCACCAGCATCGTCTGGGTGAAATTGTCCTGCGTGGTGTCGACGTAACGTCCTTCGAGCTGGTCCTTGTCCGAATACGCCATCGCATGGACCAGGAAGTCGATCGTGCCCCAAGCCGACTGCACGGCGGCGAACACGTCGTCGATGGTCTTTGGCTCGGTGACGTCGCAATGGCCGACCATGATGCCGCCGACCTCTTGGGAAAGCGGCTCGACGCGCTTCTTGAGCGCCTCGCCCTGATAGGTGAACGCGAGCGCAGCGCCGTAGGCATGGCACGCCTTGGCAATGCCCCAAGCGAGCGAGCGGTGGTTGGCGACGCCCATGATCAGGCCGCGCTTGCCGCGCATGAGGCCCGAGATTTCCGACATTTCTCCGACCCCGCTCGACGAATTCCGGCCTAAACCTCCTATGGCATAGGGCCGTGGGGCCCATCAAGCGCGCGGTTCGGAGCCGGGAAGATGATCGATTTAAGGTCCCGCTCGTCCCCGCGGAAGCGGGGATCCAGCTCTTTGGCTCATTCGGCGCGGGATTCCCGCTTGCGCGGGAATGAGCGGAGAATGGTCCGAAGATGTCTCACATCCCGTTGCGCGGATCGTAGGGCTTTTCGCTCCGCCACTTCTTCATCAGCGCTTCGAGCTCGGGGTCGTTGCGCTCCGGCAGCATGATGCGGACGGTGGCGAGGAGGTCACCGCGGCCTTCCTTGGCGGGAAAACCCTTGCCCTTGAGGCGGAACGTGCGGCCGCTGCTGGTCCAGGCGGGGATCGTGAGCTCGACCGGTTTGTCCAGGGTGGGCACGCGCACCTTGGCACCAAGCGTGGCCTCGTCGAGCGTGATCGGCAGATCGAGCCTGATATCGGCGCCCTCGAGCATGAAGATCGGATGCGGCGCGATGGAGACGGTGATCAGCACGTCGCCGGCTCCGCCCGGCCCGGTCATGCCTTGGCCGCGCAGCCGCACGGTTTGGCCGTCGGTGATGCCGGCGGGAATCTTGACTTCGACCTCCTTGCCGGACGGTAGCCGCACACGCTGCGTGACGCCGTGCGCCGCCTGCGGCAGCGTCACCGTCAGCGCCGCCCTGGCGTCGGCTCCGACGCCGAAATCCTCGCCCTCGAACGGCGCGCCGCCGCCCTGGCGCGCGCGCGGGCGGCCAGCTCCGCCGAAAGCTTCCCTGAGGATGTCCTCGAAGCCGCCGAAACCGGCGCCGCCGCCGCCGCCGCCGCGGCCGCGGCCGCCCCGGGTGCTCCGGGTAAAGCCTTCCGGACCGAAGCTGAAAGTCTCAAAGTCCGACTCGGGCGCAAAGCCGCCGCCCGGGCGAGCGCCCGCGCCGGCGCCAAAGCCCTCATAGTCGTGGAAGCGCGGCTTTCCCTCGGCGTCGATCTCGCCGCGGTCAAACGCCTTGCGCTTGTCCTCCTCACCGAGGATTTCATACGCTGCGCTGATCTCGGCAAAGCGCGACGCCGCCTTCGGATCGTTCTTGTTGGCGTCGGGATGCAGTTTTTTTGCCAGGCCTCGGAAGGCGCTCTTGATCTCGGCAGCACTCGCCTTGCGATCGACGCCCAACACCTCATAGGGATCACGCATCCCCCATGGACTCCGTTCGGTTTTGGGGCCGGCCCCCGCCCGCCCATGCCTTCAATGTGGGACTTAAACGACTGCCCTGCAATGCAACACACGCATCGGCGGCAGGGCCGCGATAGCCGATCAGCTCTGCTTGAGGGGTTTTAGGCTCTTCACCTCCCACTTGCCGTGCTCCGTGCGGCAGGCCTCGCCCTGCAGCCAGGCTTCCGATTCCCCATGCACGTAGCTCGCCAGGAAATCGCGGCAGGTGAAGATACCCTCGCTATAGGATGCGGCAAGCGGCGTGATGTTGCCGCTGGCGCCGGTGTGCGGATTCTCCCAGGGGATGCTGTTATCCTTGGCCCCGCGCGCAAGCGCGTCCGCGGCGACCGCACGCGCATAGGCGAGGTCGACCTCCGAGGGCGCCACGGCGCCAGCAGCGTGGCCCGCTTTGTCATTTGACCGGGCTGTGGAGCCGGTCTGCTCCACGTCCGCATCGGCTTTTGCGAACAGCGAATCGAGCTGGTAGGAGCAGCCCGCGGCGGCAAACGCGCCGAGCACGGCCGCGGCGGCGGCGAGCCGATGCAGCAGCCAACATAGGCGTAGCGCCCCGGTTCCATTATATAGAGACCGGCGGCCCGCTTCCCGATCGCCGCAGGCGAGCACCTGGGTACTCCGCGAATGTCCGACGCAGCGCCGATTGAACACCCCGGATGGTTAACGGGCGGTGATTTCGCCGAAGCCGACGAGCCGCTGCAGCTGTTTGCGGCGTGGTTTGCCGACGCCAAGCGCGCCGAGCCGGACAATCCAGATGCCATGACGCTGGCGACCATCGATCCCGACGGGCTGCCGAATGCGCGGATGGTGCTGTTGAAGGGTTTTGATGAGCGCGGCTTCGTCTTTTACACCAACCTCGACAGCGTGAAGGGCCATGAATTGGCGGCCGCGCCCAAGGCGGCGCTGACGTTTTACTGGAAGTCGCTGCAGCGCCAGGTCCGGGTGCGGGGCAGCGTCGAACCGGTCTCGGCGGCGGAAGCCGACGCCTACTTTGCCACGCGCTCGCGCATGGCGCAGATCGGCGCCTGGGCCAGCAAGCAATCCTCGGCGCTCGAAAGCCGCATGACGTTCGAGCAGGCAGTCGCGCGCTACACGGCGAAATTCGCGGTCGGCCCGGTGCCGCGGCCGCCGCATTGGTCAGGCTATCGCGTCAAGCCGCAGGCGATCGAGTTCTGGCAAGAGCGGCCGTTCCGACTGCACGACCGGATTGCCTTCACCCGCTCCAGCTTGACCGCGCCGTGGCGCAAGACGCGGCTTTATCCATGACCGGGAGCAAACAAACATCTGACATCCGCAGGACGGGAAGAGATAGATGCCGATGAGCAACCAACCGCGCCGGACGCTGCTTCTCACCGGGGCGAGCCGTGGCATTGGCCACGCGACCGTCAAGCGCTTTTCTGCCGCCGGCTGGCGCGTCATCACCTGCTCGCGGCACCCTTTCCCGGAGAATTGTCCATGGGAGGCCGGCCCGGAGGATCATATCCTGGTCGATTTGGCGGACCCCGAGAGCACCGACGAAGCGATCGCGGAGATCAAGCGGCGGCTCAACGGCGAGCTGCACGCGCTGGTCAACAATGCTGCGATCTCGCCCAAGGCGCCAGGCGGCAAGCGGCTCGGCTCGATCGACACCTCGCGCGAAGATTGGCACCACGTTTTCCAGGTGAACTTCTTTGCTCCGATCATGCTGGCGCGCGGGCTGCTCGACGAGCTCCAGGCCGCCAAGGGCTCCGTCGTCAACGTCACCTCGATCGCCGGCTCGCGCGTGCATCCGTTCGCCGGCGCCGCCTACGCGACGTCAAAGGCGGCGCTCGCCGCACTCACGCGCGAGATGGCGGGTGATTTCGGCGCGCTCGGCGTGCGCGTCAACGCCATCGCGCCGGGCGAGATCGACACGGCGATGCTTTCGCCCGGCACGGAAAAGATCGTCGAGTTGATCCCGATGCACCGCCTCGGCACGCCCGACGAGGTAGCGAAGATCATCTACGTGCTGTGCACGGAGACCTCCTCCTACGTCAACGGCGCCGAGATCCACATCAACGGCGGCCAGCACGTGTGAGGGGCAAGTGCCTCACTCGGCCACCGGACCGGCCGTGGCCAAAAAGGGCTGTGCTGCAGGCTCTGTCAGCCGCTCGCTGATCCGCAGCGCGGCGACGGCGTCACCATCATCCTCATCGAGCACATCATGAGCGCGGTGATGAGCTTCTCGCAGCGACTTGTGGTGCTGGTCTCCGGGCGCAAGATCGCCGACGGCGAGCCGAATGAGGTGGTGCGGAATCCGGAAGTGGAAAGGGCTTACCTTGGCCAGTAGCCTCGCCATCGCCGGCATTCACGCCGCCTACGGGGCGGTGCGCGTGATCGAGGACGTCTCGCTCAATGTCGGCGCCGGCGAGACCGTCGTGCTGCTCGGCACCAACGGCAATGGCAAGTCGACGCTCATGAAGTGCATCATGGGTATCGTGCGGCCGAGCGCCGGATCGATTATCGCCGAGATCGACGGCGTCCATCACGATCTCATCGGCCGCGCCACCGAAGAGATCGCCGATCTCGGCATCGCGCTGGTGCCGGAGGGACGCCGGCTGTTTCCGAAGCTCACGGTCGAGGAAAACTTGCTGCTCGGCGCGTTCCGCCGTACCGCGCGCCGCGAACTCGCGCGCAATCTCGCCGTCTGCTTCGAGACCTTTCCCCGTCTCGCCGAGCGCCGTGGGCAACTTGCCGGCAGCCTCAGCGGCGGCGAACAGCAGATGCTCGCGCTCGGCCGCGCGCTGATGCTGGCGCCGAAAATCCTGCTGGTCGACGAACCTTCGGTCGGGCTAGCGCCGATCCTGGTCGCCCGCACCATCGATGCCATCGCCGAGATGAAAGCGCGCTACAATCTTACCGTGCTGATGGCGGAGCAGAATTTCACCCAGGCGATCCGCATTGCCAACCGCGGCTACGTGATCGTGCACGGCAAGATCGCCTTCGAGGGCCGCTCGACGGACGAGCTCAACAATAACGAGCTGATCAAGAAGTTTTATTTGGGGTTGTGAGGCTGTTTTCATTCTGCCCGTTTTGGCCGTCATCTAAACCATACTTCTCGAATTCTTCGAAGCTGCGTGGCTGTAGGATGTCGGCAACGGTCGTAAGGATATCCCCGATATGATGGGAGAAATCCTTCATCAGCTTGTAATGCTGATAGTCTTTACCCCCCAGGATTTCGTAGCCATGCTCGTTGACCAGCGCCTCAAGTTTTTCGCTCTCTTCTTTCCAGTAGACGGCAAATTGCGCCCGCTCCAGTGGGCTCCATATCTTGGCGTCAGACAGCGTGTAGACTCGAATGCGGCTGAGAAATTCATGGTCGTCCTGTCGGCAGTTCCGCCACACCTCGAAAAGCTCATACATGCAATAAGGGGACTTCAGATATTTGTCGCTGAGTACGATGAAAACGCGGTCTCCACGTCCGATGCGCTGCATGAACTTCGAAACGCGATCGCCGAGGCCGAGAGTTCTCTTATCCCGTATGATGCGGATGCCACGCTTTTCTGCGGCCTCGCATAGATGGTCGACGACGCTTTCCCGCGAGCGGCCTTCGGGCGTGAGGTCTCCCCACGCATAGGAAACGAAGTATTCCGGTTTCGGGCCAGGCTCCTGGACAAAACTTAGCTTGGCCGCGGCCTCCATTTTATCGGGGGCTTCCCTGGCTTCCATCCGCCCTGTCACACCGGCGGGCCCCGCTTTCTTGTCTGACGGAGTGAAGCCAATTCTGCGCTCTTCTTCCTCGACAAGCTCGACCAGCCGCTTCAGCAGAACAGCCGCCTGTCCACGTTGCGTTTGGACGGTGATCTGGCCTTTCCAGAGCCCAGTCGTTTTCTGTTCGATCAGGCCGCGGCTTCCGGTCGTGTCCTCGTAGACATACACGCCGTCGCGCCAGTAGTCGGCATTGATGCCGGCGTCGCTGCCGATCCGCGAGATGATGCCGCGGATGAGCGCCGGCGTGAGCAAGGCGTAATCGAACTCGGCCTTCTCGATCGGACGATCCGTGTCCCATTTTTGCGCGATCTCGCTTTCGGGTTTGGCCGGCAGAACGTCGGGCGTGATGTATTCGGCTTCGACTCGTCCATGGTATGCCGCGGCGCGATATTGGAAGCAGATGCCACAGGACCGCATCATGCTGAGGAACAGTTCCTGCTCCGGAACGCCGTAGCCGGCCTCGTCCCAAATCCACTCTGCGAGGTCGCTACGCTTGAAGCGGCCGTTCTGCCGCTGCAGCTTGGGATAGCACTTCTCGCGGTGAAAGACTGCGTAGATCGCCTCCAGGGCCCAGCCTTAATCGATGATGATGCGGTCTTCGAACAGGCCTTTGCGGTAAAACACTGTGCCGGCGTTGTGCAGGTACGCCAGCAGTTGCGCGGGGTCCGAGACTCCGTTGGCCTCTCGGCAGAGTTCGAGAAAACGATCGTAGCCGATCGTGCGGTGCTCGCGCTCGAGCGGCGGCTTGGCCGCGTCAGCATCGCGCATTTGCTCGATCTGGCGTTTGACGTGCGCGCGTCCTTTTCCGATGACGGCGACGCCTTCCTTGTCTCTCAGCCGTTCGACCGCTTGGCATAGAGCGTCGTCGAGGGACGGGCGGCCGCGGTCGTTCAATGCGCTGTAGTGCAGGATTTTGGGCGCCGGCTTGAAGGCACCAAGAGTCTCGTCGGAAACCGGCGGGCGCACCTCTTCGTCTTCGGCCTGATCGCAGCGTGTCTGCACGATGACGGTCGGACCGTCCGCGCCGCCGAAATGGCGGATGTATTCAAGCCAGTAGCCGAGCGGCTGATTGCGGAAGAGGAAACCGCCATGCCGATGTTCCGCAATCTTCTCGGCCTCCGGTATCCAGACCGCGGCGAAGATGGCGCGGCTGCGCATGAACAAGGCGTGGGTGCCGTGATAAATGTCTTGTCCGCCGAAATCCCAGATTTGAAGGCGTGCTGCATCACCGCCCCCGGGGCGAGGCAGCGGGGCGGAGGTGACGATGATGCCGTGCGTCGATTCCACCTTGTCGTCATAGTCTTCGCCGCGCAGCCGGCGGCAGATTTGTGTCTTTCCCACCCGCCCGTTGCCGAGAACCATGAGCTTGACGTCCGGCATGCTTTCCGGCCCGGCATCGAGATCACGGAGATGGGCGCGTAAGGAGTCAAGGCAATTCTCACGCGCGTCTTGAGAAAGAACCTCCGCCGGTATGTTCGGGATGTGAGTTTCGTACAGAACCGCTTTCGTCAAGGATGATTTCATCCAGAACCTTTCCGGGATGGAACTCAACCGACATCCCGAGCAGTAGAGCGTTTGCAGGTTCGGCAAGTCCTTCAGCGGGGCGAGATCGCTCACCTGCGTGTCCGAGCAGTTGAGCGTTTGCAGGTTCGGCAAGTCCTTCAGCGGGGCGAGATCGCTCACCTGCG
>Ga0187856_1003071_pt1 | contig 11863 bp, 13 predicted proteins | sample June2016WEW_8_40_FD_132443 | JGI IMG/M metagenome (GOLD analysis project Ga0187856, IMG submission 132443) | Peatland microbial communities from SPRUCE experiment site at the Marcell Experimental Forest, Minnesota, USA - June2016WEW_8_40 | ecosystem: Environmental > Terrestrial > Soil > Wetlands...
GCGCCTATGGGCATCAAGGTGGCGGTCGTCGACAACTACGACAGCTTCGTCTACAACCTCGTCCAGTACCTCGGCGAGCTCGGGGCCGATCCCGTCGTCGTCCGCAACGATGCCGTGGACGTGGCCGGTTTGCGGACCCTCAACCCCGCCGCTCTGCTCGTGTCTCCGGGCCCAGGCCGGCCCGAGCACGCAGGCGTGAGTTCGGCCGCGATCGCCGAACTGGGCGGTGATGGACTGCCCGTCCTCGGTGTCTGCCTCGGTCATCAGTGCATCGGCCAGATCTTCGGCGGCGCGATCGTGCGCGCGCCCGAGATCGTGCACGGCAAGGCGTCGCCCATCCATCACGACGGACGCGGCGTCTTTGCGGGCCTGCCTCCGGTCTTCGAGGCGACCAGGTACCACTCGCTCGTCGTCGACGCCGACTCGATCCCCGACTGTCTCGAGGTGACAGCCTGGACAGCCGCCGGGCTCGTGATGGGACTACGCCACAAGAGCCTGCCTATCGAGGGCGTGCAGTTCCACCCGGAGTCGATACTCACCGGCGCGGCCGGGCACGATCTGCTCGGGAACTTCCTCGAGCTCGCCGCCGCGGGCGAGCTCGCAAGGAAGTGACCGGCTGACGGCTACGGCGCAGGGAGGCGACGCAGGCCACGACCGCCTTGTGGCACCGCCGTCGGGTTAGGGAGTGACCCCTGAGATCCCCGATATCGGGGCAAGGGTGGTCGTCGTCGACGATGACGGATTGGGCTGCTGGACGTAGATGACGACGGTGGTGCCCCACTTCTCCTGGGTCCCGGGATTCACGGACTGGCTCTGCACCCAGCCCGCCTCGGTGCCCGGAACGTTGACCAGGCTGACACTGCCTGTCAGGTGGGCGTTCTGGAGAGCGGTGATCGCCGCGCCCTGGGTCCTGTGAGTCACGTTGGGCACGACCGCCGCGGGGCCCTGCGAGATCTCGAGAGTGATGGTGTAGCCATATGGCTGCTTGGTACCGGGAGCGGGTTGGGTCGTTATGACGTTGCCGACGGGCACGGTGTTCGAGAACTCGTTGACCGCGTTGATGATGAAGCCGTCGGCGGTGAGCAGGACACGCACCGGCTGGACCGCCTGGCCGACTATTGCCCTGGGCAGTGGCAATTGGACGAGCTTCGGGCCGTGGGCGACCGTGAGGGTCACAGTGGTGCCGTAGGGGTAGTAGCCGCCCGTCAGGCTCTGGTAGAGAACCGTGCCCGCCGGGACGGCCGCATTCGGCGACACCTTGTTGACCACATGCAGGCGGAAGCCCTCGGACTTGATCTTCAACTCGATCGAGCTGAAGCTGTCACCGACGAAGTAGCCCAGGAAGACCGGGCTCGGGCCTCTCGAGACGGTCAGGTGCACGACGTCGTGCTTCTTCACCAAGGTGCCCGTGGCTGGGGACTGGTCGATCACCAACCCGTCGTTGGCGACGGTACCGGTCTCGAACTTGACCACCGGGTGGAGACCTTGGCCCTGCAGCTGCGACACCGCCAGGTGATAGGGCTTGTTGACCTCGTCGATGGGGTGGAACGAGACAGCCCCGCCGAAATAACCGAGTGAGCGACCGCCGTAATAGACGATCGCCACCAGCGCGACGCAAAGCAATACGGCCGCAACCACCCAGGGCACGAACCGTCGCTTGGGGTATTCGGGTTGGCCAGAACCCGGGCGGGGGACCGGCACCCTCTCTTGGACCTCGGTCGGGGCCACCGGCACGCCTGCAGCAGTCAGGACAAGAGTCGGGTTGACCGGGATGGCCATGGTCTGCGCGGCCGCCTCCGGCTGAGACGGTGGCGGTGCCAGGACGGGCAGCCCGCGCATGAAACGCTCGAGATCGTCATGGAAGTCCTGTGCGGTCGCATAACGGGCCTGCGGCTGCTTGGCCATGGCATGCATGATGATCGCCTCTAGGTCACGCGGCACCCGGGGCTCGATGGCACTGGGAAGAGGCGCTGTCTCGGATACGTGCTTGTAGGCGATCGCCACTGGCGTGTCGGCGGTGAAGGGAGGACGCCCCGTCACCATCTCGTAGAGCACGACACCGAGGGCATAGACGTCGCTGCGGCCGTCCACGCCGAGTCCCTGGGCCTGTTCTGGCGAGAAGTAGGTGGCCGTTCCCATCACGAGACCGGTTTGGGTGACGCTCTCGCTGGCGCCGATTGCCCGCGCTATGCCGAAGTCGGCAACCTTCACCTGGCCGTCGGAGGTTATGAGGACGTTGCCGGGCTTCACGTCACGGTGGACGACACCGTGGCGATGCGCGTAGCTGAGGGCCTTGGCGATGTCAGCAGCTATTGCGGCCGCCCGCGTCGGCAACAGCGGCGCCTGGGTGCGGATGATCGAGGACAGCGGCTCGCCGTCCACATACTCCATGACTATGTAGTAGGTGCGGTCGGCTTCGCCCCAGTCGAAGACCGGGACGATATTCGGGTGCGAAAGGTTCGCAGCGGCCTGGGCTTCCCGGCGGAACCTCTCGACGAACGAATGGTCCGACGACAGCTCCGGGAACAGCATCTTCAGAGCCACGGGGCGGTCCAAGAGCAGGTCGTGGGCGAGATAGACCTGGGCCGTCCCACCGCGAGCGATCTGGCGGCTCAGCTCGTAGCGACCGTTGTACACAGGGGGTGGGGTCTCGGGCATCGTCGGGGACAGCCTATTCGTCGGGCCCGTCTGTCCGGGCACACGGTCTGGGGGCAACGTTCCGCTCATTGCTGCATCTCCAATGCCTTTTGCATCACGGCTCTGACGACCGGCCCCGCAACCTGGGCTCCGGTCGAGTCCACGCACGAACTGCCCGGCGGAATCGGGACGATCGCCGCCATCGCGACGGTCGGCGTCTGGCCGGGACCTGCCGGCGCGGTCGCGATGAGCCAGTTGTAGGTTCCGCAGCCTTGCGCATTGATCTGTGCTGTTCCCGTCTTGGCCGCCACCGGTGGGAACAGGTACGAGGGGAACACACCGGATGCCGTCCCGTAAGTGTCCTCGGTGACGCCCAGCATGAGCTGGCGGACGGCCACTGCGGTTGCCGCCGAGGTTGCGCGCCGCCAGGCGTGAGGATGGTAGGTCTCCACGAGGTTGCCCTCGTCGTCGATGATCTTGTCCAACAGGTGGGGGGTCATGACGACGCCGTTGTTCGCGATCCCCGCCGCCACGAGCGCCATCTGCAACGTCGTCGCGGTCACGTTCTCCTGTCCGATGGCGGACTTCATGAGGCCGGGCGTGTCACCGGCAAAGTCCTGTGGCGTCGGGAAGTTCGACGCCGCGGCCTCACCTTCTGGCAGATCGATAGGCGGAACAGCATCGAAGCCGAAGCCGGAAGCCTCTTGGTAAAGCTTCTCGGGACCGAGCTGCTGACCGATCAGCGCGAAGGCGGTGTCGCACGAGCGGGCGAGGATCTCGGCCAGGGGCCCGCCGCAGGGCTCGTTGTTGAAGTTGGAAAGCGTCTGGCCGCTGGTCTCCGGAAGGGGGACGTCGGACACGACTGGGAACACCTTGGTCGCCAGCTGCGGCGCCCGGTCCAAGATGGCGGACGTGTCGACGACCTTGAAAGTCGATCCCGGTGCCTTCGCCTGGGCTGTCGCGTAGTTGATCAACGGGTCGCCGGGCGAGCTCAGGAGCTTGTTGTAGCTGCTGATGACGGCGTTGTAGGCGGACTCACCCTTCGGGCCGCTGTGCACCGAGAAGACATTGGGGTCGAAGGTCGGGTTGCCGTACATGGCGAGGATGGCGCCCGTTCGCGGGTCGATGGCAACCACCGCACCGGTCCGGCCGTCGAGGGCTTGTGCGGCAGCCTCCTGGAGCGCGACGGAAACCGTCAGGGTTATGTCGTCGGTCGTCTTGTGCTGGGTGAGCAGCTGGCCCAGCGTCGACGACGGCGTGTTGTGCTGGGTGAGGAACTGGTTGTACTCGAGCTCGAGCCCCGTGGCGTTGCCGACCGCGACGGACTCGTAGCCAGTTATCCCCGCGAACAACGTGGCCGTGGCGGATGGATAGATCCTGAGCTCGTCGTAGCCGTCGTTGGTGGGCTCGGACATGGCCAGCACGACGCCGTCCGAACTGTAGATGTCACCTCGGGGGAGCGTGTAGGGGTCGGGCAGAAGCGTCTGATTGTGGGGGTTGTTCACGAGGGCCTTGGCCTGGCGGACCTGGAAGTTGTTCAACTGCAGGAACAGCAGGACAAAGCACGCCAGCAGCACGAAGCCCAGCCAGCGGATGCGGCGATTGATCATCCGGTCCTCACTTCTTCTGGACCGTCGTCATCGTGGTGCGGATCGTGGTCGTCGTGGTCGACTCGCTCGGGATGATCACAAGGTGCTCGAGTGCCAGACTGCGCACGAGGTTGCGGGCCGCCTGGTACGAGCTCTCCTCCATCCCCTGTCTCAGGTAGACGACATTGGAGGAGAGCAACTCGGCCGGGGTGATGGTTGTCCTCTCCACGACCGAGGGCTCGATCCACAACAAGCCACCGGGGCGACCCTGGAAGATCGTCACATAGCCGTGATCGAGCCCGACGAAGAACGACGCCTTGTCGAACCAGACCACCACGCCCGCGGTGCTCCCCAATACTCCGACGAAGACGAGCACGAACAGCGCCACCCGAATCGTGAAGATCCGGTCGCGGTGCTCCTTGCGACGCTTCGGGGCCGGCACGAGGACCATCGGCCGCCCGTGAGGTCCCCTCGGCGCCGCGCCGGCTGCCGGCACCGCCACCTTGTGGGGAGGTGCCGCCGTCACCGGAACAGCCGAAGATCCCTGGCTCACGACGGGCGCCGGCTTTTCCCCCGTGGGCTGCGGTCCCGTTCCTGGCGCGGCCGGTGCCGATACCTTTGCCGCAGAGGCCGCAGCCGTCACAGCCGGCGTGACGACAACCACCTCGGTGATCGGTGCCATCTCAGCCTCGCGGGCCTGCGTCGGGGTGCCCGGAACGACCGCCGGGATCACGATGACGTCGTCGGTCACTCCCGATGACTCGCCTGCGAGAACATCGAGCACGACAACCGTCACGTTGTCAATCCCGCCGCGCTGGAGAGCCAGGCGCACGAGCTCTTCCGCAGCCTTGTCGGTGTCAGCCTCGTCAAGAAGCACCTTGGCAATGTCTTGTTCGTCGAGCTCGTTCGTGAGACCGTCGCTGCAGAGCAGGAGACGGCTCCCGGGTTCGAGATCGATCTCCCAGCAGTCCGGTTCGACAAGGGGCTCGACGCCGAGCACGCGCGTCAAGATGTGCCTATGGGGGTGAACGGCCGCCTCCTCAGGCGTCAGCTCACCGCTTCGGACCATCTCCTCGACGACGCTGTGGTCATCGGTCAACTTGTGAATGACGCGTTCCCGGCCGTTGACGAGATACGCTCTCGAGTCACCTACGTTGACTAGAGCGAGCTGAAGCCTGCCGTCAGGCTCGTCTCCGATGAAGGCCGCGGCGGTCAGGGTCGTGCCCATCCCCCGGACGCTGCGGTCGGACTTGCTGCGGCGGTACACCGCCGCATTGGCTTCACGCACGGCTGCGAGCAGACCGTCAGTGGTGCGATCCCGTCGGTATGCCTCGAGCAACTGCTCGACCGCGATGCGGGCGGCAACCTCACCGCCGAGATGACCCCCCATCCCGTCGGCCACGGCTGCCAGGTCGCTCGTTGCCAAAGCGACGTCCTGGTTTGTGACCCGCAGATAACCGGTGTCGGTCGCTGCCGCCATCCGCAGCCGGCTCACCGGGCGACCTCGAGGATCGTGCTCCCGACCTTCACACGGTCCCCGCGGCGCAGCCGTGTGGGAACCTCCAGGCGCTCGTCGTTCAAGAAGGTGCCGTTCGTCGAGCCGAGATCCTCGATCCAGAGCTCGCCGCTGCGCCTGAAGACGCGGGCATGGATCGAGGAAGCGAATGTGTCGTCGTCGAGGGGCACCGCACAGCCCGGCGAACGACCGACGGTGACTTCCTCGCCGAGCTCGAAAACGCGCCCGCGCCTTTGAGGAGGATCGACGACGCGAAGGCGCAGGACCAGGGATTTGTCGACAGCCACCGGAGCCGACGCAGCAGCCTGCGGTTGCTCGGCACGCGAACGCCGTACCTCCACCCAGACCATGCGGGCGGCGTAGACGAAAAGGAGCCAGATCGCGGCGAGCAAGGAGTACCGCAGGAGCTCTAGGAGGGAGTGCGGCATGAACCGTCAACTACCTAGGAAGGCTCGAACCTGAGAGCCGTCGTCCCGACGGAGATGACATCGCCTGGAGCAAGCCGGTGCTCACGGACGGGGACTCCGTTGACCCTGGTCCCGTTGGTGGAGCCGAGGTCGACCACGAAGACGGCGTCACCCTCCCGGCGCACCTGGGCGTGGCGGCGCGAGACGTTCGGGTCGTCGAGGACGACGGCGCACTCGGGCAGGCGACCGATCGTGACCACTTCGGAGCCGATACCGACACGGCGCCCGTCGGGAAAGACGAGCCAGTCGCTCGGCCGGTCCTCACCTTCGACCAGTTCGCTCTCGATGGCGAAGGTGCTGGCCGACAGTTCGGGGTCGACGTGCAGTTCCAGCTTGACGGGGCCGACGAACTGGTAACCCTCGCGGCCGGCATGCTCGCGCACAGCAGCGATCAGCTCACGCTCCATCGAATCGCCGAAATCCTTGAATCTTTGGAAATCCTCCGGTGCGAGGAAGACGCTGAACTCGTTGGGCACGATAAAGCCGTGGATGCCGATCGCGCGACGAAGGTCCATCTCGCGCGTAAGCCTCCGGCCAAGCTCGATCGGCTGGAGCTGGCCGCGGAAAGCCTTTGCGAAGGCACCTTCGACCAGACGCTCGAGGCGACGCTCGAACTGCTGCAATCCCATGGTGTAACAAGACTACTGGTGGGGTGATCTGGCCTGATGGCGCGACGACGTCAGTCGGGCGCAAGAGCTGCGGCCGTGAATTGCAGTGGCGTCGGCGGCTATCGTCTCGGCAACGGGCGAGTGGCGGAATTGGCAGACGCGCAGGATTCAGGTTCCTGTGTCCGCAAGGACGTGGGGGTTCAAGTCCCCCCTCGCCCACATTTGTGATGTCCCGAGACATCGGAGACTGATGTCTCGGGACATCACAGACATCAGGCCGTCAACCGTGCTTGGTGATTCTTCGCCGGGTCAATCAGGAACTGGCCAATCGGGACATCGCGGACGATGTGTCGCGACATCGGAGACAGGATTGGTTCGTCGGGATGCGATGTTTCGACTCGGCTCAGCAGTCCCTACGCGTGACCATGCGGTGCTGGCCGTCGATCCGTTCAACCTCTATGGCGAAGTCGAATCGATCGACGGCTGTGGCATAGGCGACGTCATCCGGGTGGGCGTGGTCTTCACCCATTGCCAGGATGCGTATAGCTGAAGGCGTGCCCGCGACTGCCGCGGCGGTCGGGTGCGCGTCGAGCGGTTGGCCGCAACGAGCGCGCTCGATCAGCTTGGCCGCAAGCAGGTCTTCCTCACCGTCGTCGAGGGTGTCTTCGAACCGCCCCGTGATCACATAGGTCGGTGCCCTGAGCCCCGCGCTCTCGATCGCCGCGGCGGTCGCGGACGCGCAGACAAGGCTCGCAGCAAAGAGCCATTCTGCGCTGGTTGCCGCGATCACTCCCTGCGTGCCGGCAGATGTTCGCTGCACCAACGCGCGCCCTTTCAGATCGGCGCGAGAAACGGCAACCGGTGAGTTGGAGAAGTCGAATCCGGGCGGTCGCCGACCATGCTCCTCGCCCATTGTGAGCGCACCAGGGATCTGCTGAGCCAGATCGATCGCATCTGGCACGGTGGCAACGAGCCAGATCGCCAACGCCCCGGCTGCGAACGCGTAGGCCGCCGTCGTGAAGGCCCGAATCACATCCACGGCCACGACGACCCCGTGGACTCCCTCTAGCTCCCAGCGCGCCACGAAACTGGCCTCTCCACGCATACGGCGAACGTAGACCAAACACTGTCGGCTCCTCACTGCTCGACGGTTCCGCGCCTCTTACGAGCCCGGTCAGTCGGGTCGGGCGGGGCGATGCGCTCCAGCCCGAGGAAACCCGGCGGCGTATCGTGTGCGCCCATGGCGGAGTCACTCTGGAACCAGTACCGCAAGCTCGTACAGGAACGGACAGCAGAGCGGATAGGGACGGTGGCAGACGCGCGCCGCCTCGCCAGTCGGCGGTTGCCACGTGCCTTGTTCGACTACATCGACGGTGGAGCAAGCGCCGAGCTCACCCTCGGGGCGAACCTTGCCGCCATCGAAGCCGTCCAGTTCCGACCCCGCATGGGTGTCACCATGGGAGTGCCTGCACCGGAGCTGCGTACCTCCGTCCTCGGCTTCCCCGTGGACATGCCGATCCTGTTGAGCCCGGTCGGCTACACGCGCACGATGGATCCCCTCGGAGACATTGCCGGAGTCCGGGCAGCAGATAAGGCCGGGACGATCTTCACACTCAGCTCGATGTCGGGCCACACCATGACCGAGGTCACGGCTGCCGCGGCCCGGCCGGCGTGGTTCCAGCTCTACTTCCTCGGTGGCCGCGTCGGCGCCGAGAAGTTGGTCGCCAGGGCCCTGCAGGCGGGTTTCAGCGGGCTCGTGCTGACGCTGGACACACAGATCACTAGCAACCGTGAGCGCGAGCTGCGCCACCGCATAAGTCCGCCGATCAAGGTCGACCTTCCCACCATGAGGAAGATGGCGATGCAGGTGGCCATTCGGCCCGGGTGGCTGGCCGGCATCGCCCACGATCGCTTCCAGCTGAGCATCATCAACACCGAGACTCTTGGCGTTGCCGGGCAACCCATGTCGTCCGAAGAAGCGTTCCGACGATGGGTCGAATCGCCCGTTCGGTGGGAGGACTTCACCTGGCTGCGTGAGCAGTGGCGCGGCCCGATCCTCGCCAAGGGCATCGTCACCGGTGACGATGCCAGGCGCGCGATCGACAGCGGCGCCGACGCCGTCATCGTCTCGAACCACGGTGGCCGGCAGCTGGACTCGCTACCTGGTTCGTTGCGAAGCCTTGTCGAGGTCGTCGACGCAATCGGAGGAGAGGTAGAGGTGCTTGTTGACGGTGGCTTCCGGCGCGGCCCGGACGTCGTCAAGGCGCTCGCGCTCGGCGCCCGGGCGGTGATGGTGGGCCGTCCATGGGCCTACGGGCTCGCCGCTGCCGGCCAGCCGGGCATCGAGCGCGTCCTCGAGTTGCTGCGGGAGGACCTGGATCGCACGCTCCGGCTCTTGGGCTGCGCTTCGGTCGCGGGGCTGGACCGCAGCTACGTGCGCCTTCCGCAGGACTGGTAGGCGGTCGCCGCGACCTCCGGTACGGGCGGAGCGAGAAACGGGGTATCATCACCTTGCACCAGTCTCCGCCACGCAGGCTGAGTGCTGTGCTGGTATCCGTCATTGGACTCCCGCTCTAATGTGCGTGGAGCAAGAGGAGTTCCAAAGATGGCAGTAGGTACTGTGAAGTGGTTCAATGCCACCAAAGGCTTCGGGTTCATTGCACCTGATGGCGGTGGCGAGGACCTCTTCGTTCACCAGTCAGAGATTCAAGCGCAGGGCTACCGCGAGCTGCTCGAGGGCCAAAGGGTCGAGTTTGAGGTCACCCAGGGCAAGAAGGGCATGCAAGCCAGCAGCGTCCGCGCAATCTGAAGTCTCACGTCCGCAGCTCACCCCTGCGGACGTGAACCGCAGGCAAAGGAGCTCGACGTGGCCAACAAGTCGCCACAGAAGGACTCGGGCAAGAAGCCCGGGAAATCGCTGAAGGAAAAGCGCGCGGCCAAGAAGGCGAAGCAGGCCCCGGTGAAGATCGGAACCACCAAGCCCTCCTGAGCTTCTTGAGCCTCACCAAAGACACGAGCGCCGCCCGACCTTTCCACAGTCGCGGCTCGTCGCTCCTTTGAGACGCGGATCTGCCAGGATGTGGCGATGAGCGACGTGTACGGGGACAGCCCGGTGGTCGAAAGGCCTGACCCCTTCCTCGCGTCAGACGCCGCCGACGCCGTGTCGCTGGACAGCGAGATCGACTACGACGACGAGCAGGAGGACGACCAGCTGCCTCTCGACGTCGTCGAGGCGATCGAGGCCGGCGTCCTGCTCGACGATCCCGAGACCGACGACGACGAGACCGGCTGACAGCTGAACGCTGACGCGGGAGCTTCGCGCCCGGGCGAGCGAGCCTGTGGCATCATGCCGGACACGTACGCCGTCGTGCCCGAGGCGAAGTCCGCGCTCGCCAGCACGCCTCCGCCGCTCAACACCGAAGCGGACTGGACGCGCCCGGTCCCCGGCGCCAGCGTGACACCCCAGGCTCCGTAGCCGTTGTCGAGCCAGAAGGTGCCGAGCAGCATGGTCTTGCCGCCGGCCAGGCGCACCTCGCAGCTGGCCTTGCCGGACCACGACCCGTAGTCGAGGCTCATGAACAGCCAAGTGGTCCGGCCCGAGTACACCGTGACGTCTCCGATGTTGCGGCCTGCGGCCACGAGTGACGCCGTCTCGGCTCGTCCTCCGGGCGCGGTCCCAAACGAGGATCGGCTGGGCTGAGGGCCACCGCGCACGAGCCACCCGGCGCCGACTCCCGCGCCGAGCACGACCAGCAGCGCCAGGCAGGCCAGTCCCAAAGACGACCGCCACGCGAGCCAGTGCCGGCGCACGCTGTGCCGGGGCGCGCGGCCGGCCCCGAGCCGTTCCATGAGACGCACCTCGAAACCGAGGGGCGGCTCGATGCCGGGCACGACCTCAAGCAACGAGTCGGCAGCAAGCGAAAGCTGCTCCATCTCGGCGTGACAGCGTGGGCACTCCTCAAGGTGTGCGAGCGCCTGTGCACGTTGTCTTCCTGTCGAGATCCCGAGAGCGAGCTCCGCGATCTCCTCGGCGTACCGGCCGCATTCCGGCCCGGCGCGCAGGTCGTCGCCGCTCATCGATGGCTCCCTTCACTCGTCATCGTGTCGCGCAGCTTCGTCAGGCCCGCGCGGATCCGCGTCTTCGCGGTCCCGAGCGGGATCTGTTCCGCCTCGCTGATCTCGGCGGCTGTCATCCCGTAGAAGTACGCGAGCACGAGGGCGCGACGTTGATCGGCGTTCAGGCCCGCGAGGGCCCGATGCAGCCCTCGGGCCGCGTCCGAGCTCACGGCAGCGTCGTCCGGCGACACTTCGTTGCTCGCGAGGCCGAGATTGACGAAGTCGTCGGGATCGGTCGGCACCGCGCGGCGCATGCGCAACGCGTCGATGGTGAGGTTGCGGGCAATGGTCAGGACCCAGGTGGACACTGCGCCGCGTCGGGAATCGTAAACCGGCGCGTGGCGCCACGCCCGCAGCAGGGCCTCCTGGGCGATGTCCTCGGCAAGGCCCGCATCGGCGACCATGCCCAACGCCAGCCCGAACACTCTTCCCTGATACCTCCTCACGAACGCGAGCCCGGCCCGCTCGTCGCCGTGCGCCATGCCGGCCAGCAACGACTCGTCGGAAAGCCCGTTCGTCGCTTCGCGCGTTCGCCGCATCAGAGGAGATACGTCCGAGGAAGGCGCCCGGATTGCCCATCGGCATCCCAGGACCGCCGGGCCGCTGTCACAGGGATTCGTCCGACATGAAAGGGACAACACCGCGAGCCCCAAATGCCATCCAGAACCGGGCGAAACGGAATTCCGCGCCAGCGGCTCTGACACGAACCGGCCGAGGAGCGCAGACGCTTCGGGCACAGTAGATTCCCGCAGGTGAGCGGCGCCTACCGACCTGACCGGCGGCCGACTTCAAGACGTCTCGACCCCGCCGTCTACCGGCGGCGCCGCGTCGGCGTCTGCCTGGTGGCCCTTCTCATCGTCGCGTTGTTGGTCGGGGTCATCTCGCTGATCGGAGGCGGGGGGCCCTCCAGCCAGAACAATGGCCTGCGCA
>Ga0187856_1003072_pt1 | contig 11862 bp, 12 predicted proteins | sample June2016WEW_8_40_FD_132443 | JGI IMG/M metagenome (GOLD analysis project Ga0187856, IMG submission 132443) | Peatland microbial communities from SPRUCE experiment site at the Marcell Experimental Forest, Minnesota, USA - June2016WEW_8_40 | ecosystem: Environmental > Terrestrial > Soil > Wetlands...
TCAGCCGCACAACGTACTTCTTGACCGCAATCTCTTTCCCCGCCACGAACCACCTCCATCGCTGCATCGCGGCGACAGAGATTCAGAAAAACACCGCAGAATCAAGGACGCGGGCGACTAGCTCGGCCGCCGCGACCAATTTCGCAAAAAGAAATCGGCGGCGGCCCGGCCACAGCTCGGGCCGGATTCGGCGCGTCGCTCGGCTCCGCCTCGCGCGCGCGAAAGGCACAAAGAGAAGGAACGCGCCCGATTACCGCGATGGCATCCGCGTGGTTGCGCAGGAATGTCCGCCAAGTTTGCGATGGCGGCCCTCGACGCCGGATCATGTATTTAGAGACGTCAACTCCGCGATCTCGAAGCCAAGCTTCAACAATTCGCCATGGATGCGCGGGGCACTCCACAGTGGGTTCTCCCTGCTCATCCGTCGAATGAGCTCGTGCAGCTCACGGCTAATCCTCGGCCGCCCTGGTCGGCCGCGAGATTTCCAGCGCCAATAGGTGCGAAACCCTGCTCGATGCCACCGCAGGATCGTGTCAGACTGGACGACGCGGGATAAACCGAGCAGGCTTGGCCAAGGCCAAGTCATCCATACCAACAGCGCCCCCTATCACAACCACGCAGCCGCAGACAGTGTGTGGTGCACGCCTTAGGGCGATATTGAGCTGATGCCGAAGAAAGAGATTCTCGAGCTCAAGCCGGCGCCGCGACTTGAACAGGTTGGCGACAAACGCCCCAAGCAGATGGAGCATCGCAATCATCGCGTCGGACGATGAGCTGATTCTGCCTCGTCGCGCGAATCGCGCGGATGGGATTTTCGGGAACGACAGGTAGACAAAGAACGGATGTTCCCGGCCTTCTGTGTCAACACGTCCGAGAGCGTAGCAACAAATTTGCGTGGCAAATCGCCCGCGCCGGGATGGGAAACACATTGCGAAAGTGACGTCACTGTCGTGGCATCGAGATGAGTTGCGCGACCGGCGCGGTCGTAAAACCTCGCGACCACGGCGGTCAAGCTAGCCGGATCGGCGTCCACCAACACGGCAGCATGGATGAGCAGCGCGCCTCCCGCCCCCTGCGATGCATGCCGCTGCGAAGTTCCAGCGATCTTGCGTGCACCAACCAACACGTTGAAGCGACCGTCGCAAAAAGCCTGCGGCGCACTTCCGATGCTTGCAGTCACGCCGAATCGAGCAAGCGCGGTAATGAGGGGTGCACAGACGAGTTCGAACCCTTGCTCCAAGGACGGGCGCGTCGCGCGCCACGGAGCGATCAAGCCAACATTCACGACGCCGGGAACCAGCGCGACGGCAGTGCCACCGGTCGATCGCACGCTCACCGGCCAACCCTCAGCGGCAGCACAACGCACCGCCTCAGCAAACTGCGGCAAATTGCGATCCGTTTGCGAAACGACGAGCGCGGGTTCGCTTTGCCACAAAATCGCCAAATGCATTCGGTCCATCGATGCGCATTGCGCCAGCAAGCTTTGTTCCAGCGCAAGCTGTGCGGAGGCGCTTACCACGGTCGGCGACACTCGGACATCCCACACGGGATGCCTCGCGGCCGCAGACGGCCCCACTTTGACGCTCAAAGCTCAGATCCTCATACCCGACGCGCGTGCCTGCTTTGCGCCAGACGTTGCGAGCCGCGACCAGATCGCTCGCGTCCTCGGCTTCAGCAATGATTCGAGCTGCGCCGTCTCCCGCAGGCTCTGCTGCATCTTGTCCGCGATCATCGGGCGCATGCCGAACAGGCGCAAGCTTCGGCACCTCGCGTTGCTCATGATGGTGCGATTGGGACTGAACCTCAAGTATATATCTCTATCATCTCTTCCCTAGATTGGCTCGAGCGTGCCGATCACCTGGCCTTTGCGAACCACGGTGTCGGGCGGCGCCAAAATCTTGAGCCGCCCACGCGCCGGAGCGAAAAGCTCCAGCTGGGTTTTTTCGACCATGAGCTCGGTGATGAGTTTGCCTTGTTCAACGACGGCGCCGTCGGAATACACCCAGGTGAGGACCACGCCTTCGCGGTCGTCTTCCCAGAGATCTTGCGGAACAATGATGTCGGTCATAGTTATTGACTTTGTTCGCGAACAGCAGGGGGCCTTTGCCAAACTGCGTGGTTGTCAAAAACAGCCGTAAACCACCATGGCTTCGTTGCCACTGCTATTCGCGAACAGAGCCTGGTTATTTCAGGGTGGACTTAGCAGCGGCCACGATTTTGTCGGCGTCGGGGAGACAGAAATTTTCCATGGGACGCGAGAACGGTATTGGAACGTCGGGATGGGCAACGCGCACCGCCGGGGCTTTCAGCACCCTTGGATCACGTTCAGCGATTGAGGCGAGGATCTCCGCAGTCTCACCGCAGTTCATATAATCCTCGTCGGCCACAACCAAGCGACCTGTCTTGGCAACGGACTTAAAGACGGTTTCGCGATCAAGGGGGACGATGGATCTCAAGTCGACCACTTCGGCCGAGATGCCTTCGGCGGCGAGCTTGTCAGCGGCCTGCAGCGAGTTGTGCACCGTCAAGCCGAGACCGACCAAGGTCACATCCTTTCCTTCGCGCCAAATGCGCGCCTGACCGAAAGGAATCGTGTACTCCTCCTCCGGGACCACCGCGAGCGCAGTCTTGAGGGCCGAACCGAGCCACCCGAGGCCCCAGATGGACTTGTGAACCATCCAGATCGTCAGATTGTTGTCGCGCAGGCAGGAGTGCATCAGGCCCTTGGCATCGTACGCATCCGCGGGCGTTACGATCTTGATGCCCGGCACATGCGCCAAGGTGGCAATGAGGCACTGCGAGTGCTCGGCCGCATCGTTATAGCCACCGCCATAGCCGATCATCATCGTCATCGGAACCTTGAACTGCCCGCCCGACATGTAATGCGTCTTGGCGGCGAAATTGAAAATCGCGTTGAAACACACGCCTATGAAGTCGACGAAAGCGATTTCTACGACCGGGTGCATGCCTGCCATGGCCGCACCTGTGGCAATGCCGATGAAGCCCGTCTCCGAGATCGGTGTATCGATGACGCGCTGTGCGCCAAACTCGGCAGCCATGCCTACGGTGGTACCAAACACGCCACCGAGCTTCGCGACGTCCTCGCCGATGACGAACATGTTTGGATTTTTACGCATCTCCGCGATGACGGCCTCACGCCCTGCGCGAGCCATGGTGAGCGTACGCTCCGCCTTCGGTGATCCGGTGCCAACTGTATCCTGTGCCATTTTTGCATCCTCCCCCTTAGGCGTAGACCAGCTCAAGCGCTTCTGCAGGCGCTGGATACTCACTGCTGCGGCCGAACTGGATCGCTTCATCGACCTCTTTCTGCACGCGGGCCTCAAGGGCTTCCATCTGAGCGACCGACAGCACTTTCTCATCGAGCAGCCGCTGCCGATACAAGGGAATCGGGTCCTTCTGTGCTTTGACCTCGGCTGCCGGGCGGTAGTCGGCTGAATCGCCGATGAAATGGCCGTGTAGGCGCTCCGTCTCCAGTTCGAGTATCGACGGTCCCTCGCCACGCCGCGCACGTTCGATTGCCCGGCCGGCAGCCTCAAAGATGAGGTCCGGATCATTGCCAGCGACGTACTCACCGGGACAACCGTAAGCGGCTGCCTGCTTCCAACCCGGCACAGCCGTCGATTCCTCGGGGGTCACCGACACCGCGTACTTGTTGTCTTCGATGACACATACATAGGGCAGCTTCCAGAGGCTCGCCATGTTCATCACCTCGTGGAACGCGCCCTGATTCACCGCGCCGTCGCCATTGAAGCTCACCGAGATACCCGGCTTCCCCTGCATCTTGCGCGCAAGCGCCATGCCGGCGCCCGGCCCCATGCCTTCGGCAATGATGCCACTGCAGAAGAAATTTACGGACTTGTCGTAAATGTGCATGTGACCGCCGCGCCCGCCAGACAGCCCGGTCTTCTTGCCGAATAACTCAGCTGCCATGCGCTTGAGATTCACTCCCCGGGCAATCGCCACATGGTGCGGCCGGTGTCCCGCTCCAACGGCATCATCTGCACCAAGGTGCGCGCAGACGCCAACCGCAGTGGGTTCCTGTCCGAAGGACTGATGCATCTCGCCCGGCAGGGGGCCCTTGCCCATATGGAAGACCGGCTTCTTGCCCTCCCAGTAGGCGGCAAAGAGGGCATCGTCCAAACGCCGGCTTCTAAACATCGCCTCGAACATCCAGATTCGTTGTTCCGGCTTGGGTTTCATGAATCGTTCCTCCCCGTGGAGCTGATACCGCCGACACGTTGACATTATTTCGTGCGGGCTAAATTTGCAAATTCTTTGACATGCCGATGTTGCCGAAGAACAGTCAGACGCTCGCAAAGGCCATAGAGTGTCCGGCGCAGTGGCAAAAATCGCTTTGACGATGCAAATGCAAAGGTAGTCACTTTCGGTCTGTTATTTTACCTTCCCTGCGTCCCTCCCTTTGAAAAAGCTCGAATAGCTGGACGGTTCTAAAAACCTGATAAGTTGGCGGGGCTTCCGATTCCATTGGGTTGTTGGATTCGGAGCGAAGGCATGCAAGGCCAAGCGGGATTTTTTGACTTCGATGATCGGCTGAAGCGGCTGAGCGAATTCGGTGATCAGCTGGAAGCGTTCCGGATAGCGGTGGATTTTGAGCTGTTTCGCTCGGAACTGAATGCGGCGCTTGCCTACTCGGACGGATCGGAAGGCGGGCGACACCATTCGGTGTGCCCCGGCGCTGCAGCACGGAACAGACCGCGCCGTAGGCACAAGGGTCGAGCATATCCGACGTGAAGTCTGCGGCGGAACTGGAGGGAATTCATGGAGGCCACGACCGGAAGCAGGAAGGGTATCGTTATCATCTGTAATCTCGACACGCGCGGCGAGGACATCGTTTTTGTCAAGGACTTGATCCGCAGCCGCGGTCACGAGGCGATCCTCGTGGACTTCAGTATGGAGGAACCGCCGCCGCTGGCTGGCGACATCACTTGCGAGGAGGTGGCCCTCCGCGGAGGTTTGCCCATCGAGACGGTTCGTCAATTCTACCGCAGCAACCGCGAGGCGGCGACCAACAACCAGATCGCCGGCGTCAGTGGAATTGTCACCGACCTGATGAAGCAAGGTCGAGTGCATGGAGTCATTGGCATCGGTGGCGCGACATCGACGCTGGTTTCGACTGCAATCATGCAGCGGCTGCCCTTCGGCATGCCCAAGGTCATGGCGACGCCCATGGCGGGCCATCCCCGCTACGCCGAGATTGGGGTCGGAACGCGCGACATCACCATGCACAATACGGTCCTGGATATCGTCAAGATGAATCCTCTGCTGAAAGCGCAGATTACCAATGCCATCGGTGCCATCTGTGGCATGGTCGAGATGACTCAAGGTGTCGATTTCCGCCTTGATCGCCCTATGATTGCGATCTCTTCGTTTGGCTTCGCAGAAATGGCGGTTCAGGCAGCGGTAGGAATGCTGGAAGAAGCAGGGTTCGTGCCGGTGGTCTGTCATGCCCAAGGCAAGGGCGACAGGGCGATGGAAGAGATGATCGCCGACGGCCTGTTTCAGGGCGTCCTCGACCTTTGTACCGGCGGCGTCATCGAACATCTATGCGGCGGCAACCGTGACCCCGGCCCGGATCGGCTCCTGGCTGCCGTGCGTCGCGGCATACCAGCGGTGCTGGCGCCCTGCGGCCTCGATTTTCTTAGCTATGGCGGGCGAACCGACAAGTTGCGGGAGACCGGAGAACGCACCCGCTACATTCAGGATTCCTTTCGTGTCCAGGTGCGTAGCAGCGCCGATGAATTGCGTCTGGCGGCCGACGTTATCGCCGAGCGCCTGAATCGGTCGACGGGACCGTTCACGTTTCTCATACCGCTACGTGGCTGGTCTTCCATCGACGGAGAAAGTCGGCCCATCTACGACCCCGCGGCTGACGCCGCGTTTGTGGTCCGCCTACGCGAAAAATTAGTACGCAAAGATGCAATCAAGGAGGTTGACCTGCACCTTTACACGCCCGAGTTCGCCCGCGTGGCGGTTGATGAATTTGTCCGCCTTCATCGCCAAGTGACGTCATCGCCAAGCGACCGGTTGAAGTCGTGAACGCGAGCCAGGATCGCGGGGTGGGAGATGGAAGCGTTCAACGGATCCTTGCCGGATGCGGCGCGGTCGGAACCGGCTGGCAGTCAGCCGCGTTGCCCGATTCCGCAGCTTTTCAAATCATCGCCACCCAGCCACGGCATGCCTATCATCGCTCGCGCTTTGAAAACAATCAGGTTGTAATTCAGCTCACGGACGACCTACGCGACGCTGCTGGCCGCTCGCGCTTTGAAAACAATCGGGTTGTAATTCAGCCGAAGGGACCATAGGCTTTGCCGACGCATCGGTTTCGAAGAGCAAGAGAAGTCAACGAGTGCGCCGGTCGCTGGAAGCGTAACGAATGTTACCGGGCCAATGCCATAGAACATAGGAATGGCAATCATCAAAACGCGGGAGGAGAACATGAAGGAATCGAAGGGAAATACGCCGAAGCACGGCGTCTTCGGGATCAGCCGTCGTGATTTCGTGAAAAAGGCGGCCCTAGGCGTCGGGACCTTGACGGCAGCCGGCACCGTGCCCGCCCTGTGGCGCACGGCTCAGGCTGCCGACGTGTTAAAGGTCGGCTTCGTAAGCCCGGTCACCGGTCCGCTCGCCGGCTTCGGCGAAGGCGATCCCTACATCGTCGACCTGGTCAAGCGTTCTCTCGCCCAGGGTTTGGTATCGGGAGGCAAAACTTACGAGGTCCAATTGATCGCCAAAGACACCCAGTCAGACCCGGTGCGGGCCAGCCAGATCGCCAAGGATCTGATCAACGGCGATAAAATCGACCTCATGTTGTCCACTTCGACGCCCGAAGTCGTCAATCCGGTGGCCGATGCCTGCGAGGCGGCTGGGGTGCCGAGCTTATCGACAATCGTGCCCTGGGAGGCATTCTATTTTGGCCGCGGCGCCAAGCCAGGCGCGCCCTCACCCTTCAAATGGACCTATCTTTTCAGTTTCGGCGTGGCGGAATTCGCGAACGCCTACATTTCGATGTGGCCGGCTATCGAGACCAATAAGAAGGTCGGCGTGATGTATCCTAACGACGCCGACGGCAACGCGATCCGAGCCCATCTGGCGCCCGCGCTCGAAAAAGCGGGCTATCACGTCATCGACCCGGGCGGCTTCGAGGATGGCACCACCGATTATTCCTCGCAGATCGCGCTGTTCAAGAAAGAAAAGTGTGAAATCTTCAACACATTTCCGATACCGCCGGACTTTGCCACCTTCTGGCGTCAAGCGGCGCAACAGGGTTACACGAAAACGGTCAAGATCGCGCAGATCGCAAAGACCGGCCTATTCCCGTCGCAAATGGAGTCGTTGGGAGCGCTCGGTTACAATCTCGCCTCGGCATTGTTTTGGCATAAGACCTTCCCTTACAAGTCGTTGCAGACCGGCTTGTCCTCCCAGCAGATCGCCGACGGCTACGAGAAGGCGACCGGCAAGCAGTGGGAGCAGTGCCTCGGCGGCACGATGTCGCTGTTCGACGCGGGCTTTGCCGCGCTCAAGTCGGCCGCGGACGCGAAGAACAAAGCCGACGTTGCCAATGCCATCGCCCATTTGAACGTGGAGACCACGGTGGGACGGGTCGACTTCAATAAGGGGCCTGTACCAAATTGCGTAGGTACGCCGGTGGTCGGCGGACAATGGGTAAAGACAAGTGGCAAGTTTAAGATCGACTTCGTCGTCTGCGACAACGCCGACGACAAGAATGTCCCCATCGGGGGCAAGCTCCACGCGTACAACGCGTAGCGTCGAGACGGGGGCCACGCGGACTCCGTCGCAAGACGGCGAAGCGATCCTTGACGGCGCCGGATTGTTCAAGCAATTCGGCGCCCTAGTGGCCCTTGATCGGGTCGACTTCGCTGTCGGGGCCGGCGAGGCCGTGGGCATCGTCGGCCCCAATGGCGCGGGCAAAACCACGCTGCTCCGCATGCTTGCGGGCGCCAATCCGCCATCGTCCGGCTGCGTCTATTTCCGCGGCGCCGACGTTACCGACTTGGACGCCGCCGAGCGCTGCCGGCTCGGAATCGGCAAGACGCACCAGGTGCCGCGCCCATTCGGCGGCATGACCGTGTTCGAGAACGTGCTCGTCGCCGCCACCAACGGAGGGCGCGCCAATGGCCAAGCGGCCTACGAGCGCTGCATCGGCGCGCTCGAACTATGCGACATGATGCGTGGGGTCAACCGCCGCGCCGAAACGCTCGGCCTGCTCGATCGCAAGAGGCTCGAGCTGGCGCGCGTGCTGGCCACTGATCCGGTCGTCGTTCTGCTCGACGAGATCGGCGGCGGATTGACCGACGAGGAAACCGTCCAGCTTGTCGAAACAATCCGCGAGATGCGCCGGCGCAGCATGGCCATCGTGTGGATCGAGCATATCGTCCACGTTCTCCAGCAGGTGGTCGGGCGCCTGGTGTGCAAGAATGCCGGCCGCGTCATTGCCGACGGCGATCCTGATGCCGTCATGCGCGACGCCGCCGTGGTCGACGCCTATCTCGGGAGCGGGGTCGCTTGAGCCTGCTGCAGCTCGAGCGGCTCGATGCCCGTCACGGCCTGTTGCAGGCCGTGCGCGGGGTTCTCCCTCGCAGTCGCCGAGGGAGAAATCCTGGCGCTTGTCGGCGCCAATGGAGCCGGCAAGACCACCCTGCTGCGGGCCATCGCGGGCGCGCACCGGGCCATCGGCGGGCGAGCCACATCGGGCGAGCCGGGGATTGGACGCTCGATCGGGTCTTGGATGCGTTTCCGCTGCACAAGGCGCGGCGCAAATCGCGCGCCGGCAACCTGTCGGGCGGCGAACGTCAAGCCACGGCCATCGGGCGGGCGCTGATGGCCAATCCGCGGCTCATTTTGCTCGACGAGGTTTCCCTCGGGCTGGCGCCCGTCGCGGTGGATCAGCTGTACCGCTCGCTGCGTTCGCTGTTGACCGGCGGCGCGACGATCGTGCTGGTCGAGCAGGATCTCAAACGCGCGCTCGGCATGGCATCGCGCGTGGTATGCATGTTGGAGGGGCGAATCGTCCTCGACCAGGCCGCGGGCGGATTGTCCCGCGACCGCGTCGCCGAAGCCTATTTCGGATTGCGCGACGCGACGGCCGGGGCTTAGCCAGCGTCATGGTATGGGTCGACCAGATCATCGAAGGCATACTGCTCGGCGGCTATTACGCGCTGCTCGCCTGCGGCCTCTCCTTCATGTTCGGCGTGATGCGCATTATCAATCTCGCCCATGGCGATCTGGCCGTGCTGGGCGCGTTCCTGGTTTTTGCCGTCGCGAACGCGTTTGACCTGTCGCCATTCGTCGCGCTAATTGTCGTCCTGCCCGTCATGGCGGTGGTCGGCTGGGCGCTCTGTCGCGGCGTTCTCGAACGCAGCCTGCGCGCGGGAATGTTGGTGCCGCTGCTGTCGACCTTCGGCTTGGCGATCGCGATCGAAAACATACTATTCGAAGTCTGGGGTGCCGACACGCGTTCGCTCGCGCCGATGATCGACACGCTGGCCTATGATAGCTGGTCGATCAGCGAAGATTTGTCGATCGGTCGGCTCGCTCTGTTGATCTTCGCGTTGGCGGTGGTCTTGCTCGGCGGGTTGCACTTTTTTCTCGCTCGAACGCCGACCGGACGGGCGATTCGAGCCGTCGCGGAAGATGCCGACACGGCCGAGCTGGTGGGCATCAATTCACGCGCCGTCTACGGCCTCGCGGCCGGCATCGCTGTGGCGACGGTCGGCTTGGCCGGCACACTGCTCGCGATGCGCGCGACCTTCGATCCCTATTCGGGACCGATGCAGCTGATTTTCGCGTTCGAGGCGGTGGTAATCGGTGGCATCGGCTCGCTCTGGGGAACGCTGGCGGGCGGCATCGTGCTCGGGATCGCCCAGAATATCGGTGCGCAGTTCCATCCCCAAGGCTTCCTCTTGGGGGGACATCTGGTCTTCCTGGCGATCCTCGGCGGCCGGATCGCGATATCGGCATATAGCGGGCGCCGTATCGCGCGGCGCGCGCCAGCGCCCAGGCTATGACCACTTTGGGACCGATGTCCGTCGAACGCTGGACGCGCGCATCCAGGGTCTCCGGCGTCGCGGTCACGATGCTTGCGGTGATTTTCGCCTTCGGGCCCCTCTTGTTCGGTGCCAACATGGTGGACAAGCTCACCACCCTATTCATCTATGTCATATTGGCGGCGATGTGGAACGCGCTGGCCGGATATGCCGGCCTGGTCTCGGTCGGACAGCAAGCATTCTTTGGACTGGGCGCCTATTTTGCGATCCAGCTGGCGGCGCACGGCCTAGCGCCCTATCCGTCGCTGATGGTCGGTGCCCTGCTCTCCGGCCTTTTCGCCCTGCCCCTTTCTTTTTTCATGCTGCGCCTGCGTGGCGGCGAGTTCTCGATCGGCATGTGGGTGGTGGCCGAGGTGCTCCATCTGCTGGTCAATCTCGACAAGCTGGTTCAAGGCGAGACAGGCACCTCGCTCATCTCGCTCAATGCCTATACGCCCGAGTCCCGCAGGGCCTATAACTATTGGCTGGCGCTGACTGCGATGGTGGTGCTGCTCGGTCTTATCTTCGCTTTCCTGCGGAGCCGCTTGGGCGCGTCGGTGCAAGCCATCCGGGACGACGAGGAGGCGGCTGCGTCCCTCGGTGTGCGTGTCCTTGCAGCCAAGCGGACGATTTTCGTTCTCGCGGCTCTCGGTTGCGCAGTCGCTGGAACGCTTTGGCTGGCCACCTCGATCACTTTCCAGCCCAAGACCAATTTCGGCATCCAGTGGACGGCCTACATGATCTTCATGACCTTGGTCGGCGGCCTGGGTACTTTCGAAGGTCCAATTATCGGCGCCGTCCTGTTTTTCATTGTGCAGGATCAGCTGGGCGACATCGGCGTATGGTATCTGGCCGGGCTAGGCGTCGCCGCGATGGCTTTCGCCATGTTCATGCCGCGCGGCCTTTGGGGGGCCGTGGAGGACAAGCTAGGTCTCCAGCTATTGCCCATCGGCTATCGGTTGCGTGTGAAAGGCGAACCGTAGCGAACTCCTTGTACAGGACGGCGACGTTCTGGTGGAGGAAATCGGCGCGTCTGTCGACATTTTGCTCTGCAAATCCTCTCGCCCAACGCGCTGCATCGCTTTGCCTTCGGTCAGGCGCGTCATCCGCGGCACTCAAATCCCCATAGCGCAAGCCGCACCTCCAAAACGCACAATCCGTTCGCGGTGAACGACGTCGTTTTCGCGCGGGATACCGGCTTTCCGATCGAAAAGATGGACAACTACGGCTGCTCGCTGATCTTCGGGCATCCGCAGGCGCCGACCGGGCTACGCAGCATCATGGAGATGATCGAGGAGCTGGTCCTGTGCGGTGGCGGCACCGGCCTGTTCTCCGGCTGCGCCGCTGGCGATTCCGCCATGGCGACGGTGGTGTGGATAAACGACCTGCGCCGCGCCTGAACCGGGAAGACACGCACGGGCGCCGCCGCACGCGGTCTCGATGGCCGTCGGCGACACGCTGGGCGCCGTCATCGTCACGGACGCGAAAACGGAATCCTCCGCTATCTTTGGATAGGCGACCGCTGGACAGAAGCCGTCATAGGGTCGCATGATTGTAGAATTGGAATTGTTGGCATCGGCACCCGCAACGTCGCGCCAAGCGGCAGCGGAACAAACAATGGAAGATCAGGAGGAGACATGACCGCGCCGGCCAAATCGAACGCCTTCCCGCTGCCATCGGAAATCGGCGACGTCCCGGGAACCGAGGGCTGGCAGAATATGTATCCCTACTTCACCCGCTTCCGGCCCGAGGACGACAAAGTCTTCTGGTTCTACAA
>Ga0187856_1003073_pt1 | contig 11860 bp, 10 predicted proteins | sample June2016WEW_8_40_FD_132443 | JGI IMG/M metagenome (GOLD analysis project Ga0187856, IMG submission 132443) | Peatland microbial communities from SPRUCE experiment site at the Marcell Experimental Forest, Minnesota, USA - June2016WEW_8_40 | ecosystem: Environmental > Terrestrial > Soil > Wetlands...
TCCATGGCGGCATTGCCGATCGGCACCGTCTCGTCGAGCGGCGCGCGGGTGAGCACGAAGCCGCCGACGTGCTGGGAGAGGTGACGAGGGAAGCCGATCAGATCGTCCGCAAGTTCGACGGCCTGCCGGATCGCCGGATTTAAGGGATCGAGGCCGGCCTGGCGAATGTGATCGTCCGGCAAGCCGTCGCCATAGCCCCACACCGTCTTGGCGAGCGCGGCGGTGATGTCCTCCGTCAATCCCAAAACCTTGCCGACTTCGCGGATGGCGCGGCGCGAGCGGTAGTGCACAACGGTGGCGCAGATCGCCGCGCGGTCGCGTCCATAGCGCTGGTAGATGTACTGGATCACCTCCTCGCGCCGCTCGTGCTCGAAATCGACGTCGATATCGGGCGGCTCGCCGCGATTTTCCGAAATGAAGCGGGCGAAGAGGAGATTGCTCTTGTCCGGGTTCACCGAGGTGATGCCGAGGCAATAGCACACGGCGCTGTTCGCCGCCGAGCCGCGGCCCTGGCAAAGAATTTCCTTTTCCTGCCGACGGGCGAAGGAGACGACATCGTGGACGGTGAGGAAATAGCGCGCGTAATCGAGCTTGGCGATGAGCGCGAGCTCGTCATGAAGCCGCTTCCGGATATTTTCGGGAATCCCTTCCGGGTATTTGTCTTGCGGATAACGGTCCTGCGCTCCCGCAAAGGTGAGATCCTCAAGATGCTGCTGGGCGGTTTTTCCTTCCGGCACCGGCTCGTCGGGATATTCGTATTTGAGTTCGCCGAGCGAGAAGCGGCAGGTTTTGGCGATCTTGACGGTGCGGGCGATGGCTTCGGGAAAGTCGGCGAACAACCGCGCCATCTCCGCCGGCGGCTTGAGATGGCGTTCGGCATTGACGGCAAGGCGAAAACCCGCTTGGCGAAGAGTGCATTTCTCGCGGATGCAGGTGAGCACGTCGGCGAGCGGCCGGCGTTCCGGCGCGTGATAGGAGACGTCATTGACGGCGACGAGCGGCGCGTTCATGCGCTCGCTGAGCTCGGCCAAAAACCCGAGGCGGCGCGGCTCGTCGCCGCGATGATAATGAACGCCGGCGAGGAACGTGCGGCCCGGCGCCGCGCAGGTCAAGGCGGAAAGCCGCTCGGTGAAAGCAACTAAATTCCGCTCGTCCCCGCGAAAGCGGGGACCCAGTTTCCCTCCTGCATTCAGAGCTGGATTCCCGCTTTCGCGGGAATGAGCGGAATTGGTGAACAGCGCCAGCGGGGGCATGGCGATGAGCATCTGGCCTTCGCTCGCGGCGATAATTTCTTCAAAGGTCAGATGGCATTCGCCTTTCTCGGCCTTGAGATTGCCCGCGGTGACGAGGCGACAAAGACGGCCGTAGGCCGCACGATCAGTCGGATAGGCCAGCACCTCGAAACCGTCGATTGTCAGGAGGCGCGTGCCGACGAGAAGCTTTATTTGTCTTTTTTTAGCTTCGTCATAGGCGCGCACCACGCCGGCAAAAGAGTTGCGGTCGGCAATGCCGATGGCGAAAAACTTAAGTTCATCGGCGGTCGCGACCATCTCCTGCGGGTGCGAGGCGCCACGCAGGAAGGAAAAGTTGGTGGTCACGGCCAGCTCGGCATAGGTGGTCATCTTGCCCTCCCCTGCAGGGGGAGGGCCGGCAAGCGAAGCGAAGCCGGGGTGGGGGCGTACGCGCGGAGGTCACCCCACCCCGACGTCGAGCTTGCGCTCGGCGTCGACCCTCCCCCTGCAGGGGAGGGTGAAGTAAATTCGCTGCCCTTTTGGTGACTCATTTCGCGCTCCAAAAACTCAGGCAAACAGCCCATGCACGAACCAGCGCGCCGATGTCGTCTCGCGCCCGTAGAGTCCTTCGCGAAAAAGCCAGAAGCGGCGGCCGTCGGCGTCTTCCACGAGGTAATAATCGCGCGTCAGAGCATGTTGCCGCTCGTCCCCGCGAAAGCGGGGACCCAGTTTCTCCTCCCCATTCCGAGTTGGATTCCCGCTTTCGCGGGAATGAGCGGACAGGTGTGGCGTGGGGCGGCGCCACCATTCGCTGGCGATGCGTTCCGGGCCCTCGGAGCCGGCAACTTCATAGGTCACGCCGCGCCAGCGGAAACGCCGGGGCGGACCATCGGGGACGAGCGCCGTGACCTCGGCCGGCTCCGCGTGCGGCAACAAAAGTAGCGGGCGCGTTTGTTGCTCCGGCGCAACCCCCACCCTTCCCTCCCCCGCTTGCGGGGGAGGGTTAGGGAGGGGGCAGCCTTCGCCGGCGGGCGCCAGCACCTCGGCGCGCTCCGGAAGGTGACTGGCCACGGCGGCGAACCGCCGCACCCTCTGCGGGCCGAGACGCTGCCGCAGCGCATCGATCAAGGCGGCGCAACGCTCCGTTCTGTCGTCATGCCCCCACCCCGGGGTCCCCGCGACGCAAGCGTCGCGGGGTGCCCCGTACCCTCCCCCGCTCGCGGGGGAGGGATGGGAGGGGGAGGGGAGTTCCATCTGTCGCGCTTCCATCGGTTCGGCGCGGGTGACGGCAAGGCCGAGCGCCCCGAAGCCGAAGCCCGCCTCTTGCGTCGCCGCCAGCGCATCGAGCTTGAGGTCGATCATGCGCGCCACATGAGGGACGCTACGCGTCGGCAGCGTCAGGCCAATATCGACCGTCGCGACCGCGCCATCGACCCGGAAGAGGCAAAGCCGCAGGGCGCGTGCTCCCACATCGTCGCGTTCAAGCGCGTGCACGAGATTCTGCATGAGGCGTTTGGCGTGAGCAACGACTGCCTCCTGCGTAAGGATCGGTTCGAGCAGATAATTCAAGCTGTGATAGACCGGCGGCGGAACGATGGGGACGAGAGGCTCGTCCACGCGGCCGAGCGCCTGGTCGAGACGCCGGAGCAGCTCGGCCGGAAAACGCGCGGCGAAGGGCGCGCGCGGCTTGTCGAGGAGCGCGCCGACGGATTTGAAGCCGAGCCGGCGCAGCGTTGCGCAAATTTCCGGCGCAAGCCGCAACGCTTCGATAGGGAGCGGCGCCAGCGCCTCGGCTTCCAGCCCCGAGGGTAGCACGCAGCAGGGCGCGGCGTGAAAGCGCGACAGCGCCCAGGCCGTGCCGGGCGTGTCGGCAACGGCAAGCCGCGCCGGCAGGCCGAAACTTTGTTCGAGCCGCGCAGAAAGATCGGCGAGCAGCATTTCCTCACCGCCGAACAGATGCGCGGCGCCTTCGATGTCGAGGAAAAAACCGTCCGCGCCATTCTCCTCGCTCCAAAACTCCTTGCACAAGGGCGAAGCGGTCGGCGTATAGCGCGTCGCCCACAGCGCCAGACGGCGCAGCGCGGCATCATCGGCGGCGGCTTCGACCGCGCGCGCCTGCAAGTGGCTCGCTTTCGCGCGCGCCTCGGCCAACGGCTCGCCGAGCGCGAGCCCTGCGGCCTCGGCCGCCTCGTTCAAGGCGGCGATGCGCGGCCCGCCGGCGGCGGCAATGGCGAGGACGAACGGCCGGTCAGGATCGATGCGCTTGTCTGAAGGGTTCGCTGCCTGCGCCGCGAGAAAACGCAGGATCGGCCAGCGCGGCAGCCAGACTGAAACGATGCGCGACATGATCGTACTCCACCATCCATTCGCCCGCGCGTCCGTTGCGGCAGCGTTCAAGCAGGAGATGCCAGCGCGAGCGCGCGAACAGGCCGAAGCGATCGCGCGCGGCCGTCGCCGGACCGACGCGCCAGCGCGTTGCCGCCGCGCTCGGTTCCAGGATCTGCGCCGGCCGCAGCAGCAGCAGAGGAAGGCCGCAATCCGCGGCAGCGAGCTGCAGCCTTTGGCTCAATTTCAGATCGAGCTTGTCGATCATTCCGGCGACGGCGGCCGGCGCGCCCGAGCGCAACGCCTCCTCCATGGCCCAGAGGGTGTCTCTGCGGTGCGCCGTCTCGACCAGGATCAGGCTATCCGGGTCGAGGCCGAGGGCGTTGAGGCCATGGCCATAAAGTCGGCCATGGCCGAGTCCGTAGCCCGGCATGACGAAGATGAGCGGATGAGCCCGCGAGCGGCGAACTGTCTGTTCCCTCCCCCCTTGTGGGGGAGGGAAGGGTGGGGGGTCGGGAGGTGGCGTGAGGGCGTTGACGCCTGCGTAAAACCTCCCGACCCCCACCCCCAACCCCTCCCCAACCGAAGTCGGATGTTTCCGACTTCGGTCACTTTTACATTGGCCGAACTCGGGAACACCCGAGTTCGGCTGGGGAAGGGAGTTCGCCGAGATACGGCTAAGCAGCGCCACGATGAAGCCGAAGGCGGCGGGGGTGCCTCCATCTTCGGGCACGACCTCATGCAGGGCCCCGCCGGCAAGGCCGCCCTGCGGCAAATGGCTATCAATGGCGGCAAGGCCGAAGGGGAAGGCTTTTGCTTTTTCGGACCGAAACCCTTCCATCCGCTGCAGCAGGCGCCGCAGTTCTTCGGCCACGGCGGCGCGGTTCTTTTTCATCACGGAGAGGGTAAAGGGCATGGCCAGGGGTTCTGTGCGGGAGCATCTTAGAACAAACCGAGAACATTGCCAAGGGGCACATAACTAAGTAGCAATACTACTCTGCCGCGAACTGATATAAGTGAAGTAGCGGTATTGGCGTACTGGCAATTGGCGAAGGTTCCGAATGAAACTCTTAAATCGAGTTGCCGGTATCGACGATGAGATTATGAGGGAATGTCCGGGCGTCGATCGCGTTTGGGCAACCCAGCTCGGTGTGTCATTACTTATCGCGTTCTGTTTTGTATCTTCGATTTCGTACTACTCACTCAGTTATTTTTTGCGTTCGGAACCGGCAAAAATCGCTATCGCACTGTTGATTGCATCTGGTGTGACGCTATTCGATCGGGCCCTATTCCAATCCGATTGGTTTTATATGGGGCTCGTTCAACAGATTCAGCAGTCCCTCAGAACTGAGCCAACAAGGCAGGAAAAGTTTCGCCTATGGGGTAGGTATTTTTTGCGCATATTTTTTCGACTAGGAATTTCTTTGCTCATTGCCTTCACTCTGTCGTTGTTCGCTGAAGTCGCCGTCTTTGGTGACGCGATAACTGAAAAAATCGACGCGAAGTTTAACTCAGAAAACGCTGAGTATTACAAGAAGCTGCAAGATCAAACCAAAGCGGTTGATCAAAAGATTGCCACTGCTGACTCACGTATCGCCCAAATCGCCATCCAGTTAAGTGATCGGGAACAGCGGAATAAATTTTTAATGAGCGATGATGATCGACGAATTTACGAGCGCGATTGGGAAAAGATAAAAGAGAACCAAAACCAGATTAACTCTATTGAACCGCGAATAAAAGAAAACGACAGAGCTATTCGAGCGTGGAGCGACGATATTCAAGCGGAAATAAACGGGGTAAAGTTGAAGCCCGAGCATACCGGACTACCCGGCTGTGGTCCCCATACCGTATGCGAGACGAAGAAGGGGATGATCGAAAATGCAAAGACTGAGAACCGGGCTTTGAAGGCACAACAGAGCGACTTAACGAAAGAAATCCAACAGCTCGAGCAGCGCACGATTTCGTTTGCTGAAAAATACGATACCGCTGATAAGAGTTTTGTGGAGGAACGCGAGCGCGAGCGCGTATCTTTGCAGAGGGAAATAGTTTTATTGCAGACCGGGCGCGCGGCTCAGCTTGACGAAGCAGAGAGAGAGCTAAAACGATCTGGAATTTTTAGAAATCGGCGTGATGACCCGATCATTCGGGTTCGCTATTTGAAAGAACTGAAGAACGAACCAGAACGTGGCGACGTCGTATCTCAAATGTCATTGATGATTAGACTATTTATTATGTTTCTGGAGATCGCCCCTGTGGTTGCAAAAATGTTCTTTGCACCACCGAGTGCATATGCTTGGAAAATCCAGGCTGAGGTGGGCAAGCAACAGCTTGAGGCGCTGGTTCAATTGGACAGACAGATTGACGAATATCAGCTGCAACACGTCGCGAACGCCAAAAACTTGGACGAACTGATTCAAGAGCGACAAGATACTAAGGAAAGAGCACGTGTGTGGGACGAAGCGGCCAAGGCGGCATTTGAAAGCGTTGCGCGAGGGCGCCAATCAGACCAATCAAGTACTTAAGCTAAAGACCCCATCTCGTTATTTCGTCTCCACTATGACAGGGTAATTAAACGTGTTGACGGCAAACGCTTGCCTGAACACACCGGACACTGTTACTTCTGCACCAGATGCGGGTATGCCATGGCTGCTAATTATTAGAATCTCGTCAGCTCCTTGCCGGATTCGATACCCGCCATATCCAAAGATGCCAGCGTTTCCCGCGACGGTGCCATTAACGGTGACGGTCTTTCCGTCATAGTCTTTCGACTGTTTCAGTAAAAGTGCGATTGAGGTTTTGCTGTAGCCGCCAACAGGCAAGCTCTGGGACGGAATGAACCGATAAATAACGCCCATAAGAATCAATATCGCGGTCACAAACTGCACTAAACGTAGCATCCTCATACCCCGCCCCCGCCGTAGAAGCCGCTTTCTGCCGTTAAGAAATTATTAACAGTTAGGCGGCTATCCGCAATTGGGCCGAACGCGCGAGCTATAATGCAATGCGTAATAGCGATAAGCTTTCACAGAAAATGGAGAATTTAACGAAGTTCCCGTCCGCGGAACAGCATCCGATCTTTCAAGGAAAGACAATTTTCGAAGTAAACCGCGCTCGAAATGACAGAGTAGAGCATCGGGATTTGGGCCCTGAAGACCTGCGACAGCGACTGAAAATGGAAGTCTACTTCAATGTAAATGACCTGTTGGACGGCCACGCCGCCGATAAGGAGGTCTTCGACCGCATCTTCCGACTTATGGACATTTACGCCGGCAAGGCCGTCAGGAAATAACACCTCCCATCTGAATTACTTTCTCTCGATAGATTTTAATAGCATGTTCGAAATGCTCCAGATAGGTTTGTGCGATTTTGTCCATTCGCGCAAATTTGTCATTTATCAACTCCTCTGCTGCGTGGTCATAGGCGTCACAGAGAGCGGTATAGTCTTTCTCAAGTAGTTTTCCGCCATCGAATTTTGCCTTGGCCTCGTCATACCTGACCTTCTTTTCTTCCAACACGACCAATACTTCGCGGACAATCATGTCTACTATGTCTTTTTGAGCGCCGTTAGTGCGTTCGACCAAATCGCGGTCTTGTTCTATCGCCTTCGTTAAAAAATCTCTGAATATCTCGCGCTTGGCGATCCCAACGCCGGCCTCGATATTGGCCAGCATTATATCTTTCTGCGCAGTTAAATAATTTACGGCGATACTTCCAGCGACGCGTTGAAGTTCCTTCTGCGTGTCTTTGTCAAATTTCCACCTAGCCATCATTCCCATTTGTTCTCTTGCTTTCTGCACGAATTCAGGAGCAGAGATGTTGCTATTGGAATGAAGCGGCAACTTGGTCCCGGGTGGGTATATCTCTGTCGATGCCGAGCTGGCGACACTGGGAGCCCTTGTTTCGGATTCTTTCCCCCCACGCCATTTCCATTTGTTTGCCATGGCTTCCTCCGCTACAAAGATGCGAAAGATAGCACATTGCCGCATCCTATACAACCGCCGGGCGAAGTCCCAAAAATGAGGTGGCAAGCTCAATTCACGCCCCAAGCGCCTGCCCTCGGAGGGTCACTCAAAGGAGGGCGCCTTGCTGGCGCAGAGGCGATAGCGCATACGTTCCTTCCCCATCGCGCAAAGGCGATTGGGATGTGATGCGCAAACGAGGAGCGCCATGCCGGAAGTCGATAAGGAAGGGGAGCGCTACTCGGCCGATCGGTCGCAACAGACGCCGGGATTTTATCTCAAGGGCTCCCACCAGCTCGATTGGGGGATGAAGAACCGCCTCGCCCGCGTTTTTGCGCCCGCAACCGGCCGCACCGTGATGCTGGCGATCGACCACGGCTACTTTCAGGGCCCGACCACCGGGCTCGAGCGCATCGACCTCTCCATCGTGCCGCTCATCCCGTTCTGCGATGCGCTGTTCTGCACCCGCGGCATTTTGCGCTCGATCATTCCGGCGGATTCGACCAAGCCGATGGTTTTGCGCGCGAGCGGCGGCCCAAGCATCCTGCGCGAGGAACTTTCCGACGAGCAGATCGCGATGGACATGGACGATGCGGTGCGGCTGAACGCCGCCGGCGTCGGCATCCAGGTTTTTATTGGCAGCGAATTCGAGACGCGTTCCGTCCACAACATGACCAAGCTGGTCGACGCCGGCCTGCGCACCGGCGTTCCGGTCATGGGCATCACCGCCGTCGGCAAGACCATGGTGCGCGACGCCAAATATTTCCGGCTGGCCTGCCGCATCATCGCCGAGCTCGGCGCGCAATACGTCAAGACCTATTACGTGGACGACGGATTCGAAACCGTCACCGCCTCATGCCCGGTGCCGATCGTGATGGCGGGCGGAAAAAAGCTCGCCGAGCTCGACGCGCTGACGATGGCGTACAACGCCGTGCAGCAGGGCGCGGCCGGCGTCGACATGGGGCGCAACATTTTTCAATCGGAGGCGCCGAAGGCGATGATCGCCGCCATCAACGCCGTCGTGCACAACAACGCAAAGCCGAAAGAGGCGTACGAGCTGTTCTCCTCGCTCAAGGCGGATTCCGACCGCGCTGGCGCGGATGTTTCGTTCCGGAGCGCCGCGGAGCGACGTGCCCGGAATCCGTAATCTCGGTCGTCCAAGTCTGCTGCGAGTTCGGCAACCGCAGTGACTGCGGACCTGACGCTGCCGTAGCTCGCGAAGCGAGCGGAGGTCGGTCGGTTAATCCGCCTCCATAGCTATTCGCGGTTCGCAGCGCTGGCGCTGCAGCAGCGTCAATCCAAAACGTGGCTGACCATGCCGTCGGCGAGCTTCGGCTCGAACCAGGTCGATTTCGGCGGCATGATTTTTTCGGCGTCGGCGACCGCCATGAGGTCGCGCATTTGCGTCGGATAAAGCGCGAACGCCACCGCCATCTCGCCCGATGACACCAGCCGTTCCAGCTCGGCCAGTCCACGGCCGCCGCCGACGAAGTCGATGCGCTTGTCGGTGCGCGGATCGGTAATGCCGAAGGGCGGCTCGCGATTGCCAGTGCGGCAATTCTTCACCGCATGGTCACTTGCCAGTGCGTTACTTCGAGGTTTGGGCGTGATTTTATCACGGCCTGAGAGACGCGGAGGAGGAGGCCCGAGGTGTCTCCAACCGCTTGCATTTTCGCCTTGTCGAGCGAAATCTCGACGCCTCCACAACTCGGAAGACGCAAATTGATCTCACGACGAAGCGAGCCGTCGCTTTCGACATGATCCCATTTTTTGACCGTCGCTATTCCGACAAGTTTTCTGGGTACGCTAACGTTAGACATCCGAAAGCCATCCAACAGCCACGTCGGAGTGAAGCCCGCGGCATCGAAAGCGTTGTTGGACACCATCAACTTAGCGAGCGCGATCCAGCGAAAAAGTCCTTCTAGTTCCGCATAGATATGGTAACGCGGAACCGCCGCTACAGCCGGATAGTTCCTCGAAAAATCGCAAGCAAATTTCCTGGCGAGGGGATCTATCCGCCCGCTGGCCGCGACTTGACCTTCTCGCGTAATATGCTGAGCTTCGTCGAGAAGAATGATATCCGAAAGCCTGATAACAACGGTTATCGCGTCTTCGGAATAAATGTGCCGGCCCGGGTAGAACCAGAAACGGTTCATGGACGCGATCGACACGGCGCCGCCGGAATTTTGCTGAATCGCTTCTATGGCCTGACGCAGAGACAGGTCAGACAGTCCCTCGAAACCATCGACTGGCGCAGTCCCGTCGGCGATGCGCTTCATCAGATAATCGGCTTCGACCATTACTTTCGCAAAATGACTGTCGAATGGAATCCCCATGACACGCACGTTTTGCGGCAGTTCGCACTCCTTGCACCAAGCGTCGATGGCATTGTCACGCGCCTCTTTGGTGGTTGAGCGTTGCGCGCGATCCGCAAACTGATCCAGTTGAGTCAACACATTCGGGTCGGGATCGATGCTAACACCCGGATTGCTGTAGTAGAGTATGTTGCCTTCGCGGCGTGCGTAAAGGCGAAGTGCGTTCTTGAGAGCGGTGACGAAATCTTCAGTATATAGGGTGGGGGCGCCCTTGTCGCTGGTACCGATGACGATGACGTCATGCGCATTGGCGTCGATCACATAGCCAGTGATCTGGGTCACGCCGTACATTGTCAGAATATCCGTCGGACAATTGCCACGGGTCTGGCACGTCTGCAATTCACTCGATATGGCTTTGAGTGAAATCGACTGATCCACGCCCGGCTCTGTCATTGCGCGCGCGGCAACGCAATCCGCCTCCCGTGCGGCAGCCGGTATTCGAAACAAGAGGCCAAGACCGAGGATTGTGAGGACGATGGATGATGCCACAGGTTTCATGGAACCTTCCTAACGTCGAATTATTGCATCGCACAGGCTGGCGTTGTGCAGCCTTTTCGTGAGTTGATGACTGATTGGCCGAGCCCGGCGGGTACATTCCCGGCCGGTATCGGTCGGACATCCGCATCGACCCCTGCCGGGTCACGAACGGCCGTGCCTGTTGCGACTGTTCCCGTCTCATCGGTCCGGGCGACGCCTCCGTTCTTCGGTGGTGGCGATCCACCATCGCCCCCATCACCGGCGCCAGCGCCGTTCGGCGGCGGCCGCGGAGGGCGGAGAGCGCGGTTGTAATTGGACGGCGGGGAACATCGAACGTCATTGGTGACCCTACAGCCATTTATCGACGTCACAGGCGCATTCGTTGAAGGTTGGCGAGCATCAAACTGCGGCGCTCGAGCGTCGAACTGCGGCGTTACCCGAGAGGGGGAAATGGGCGCCTGCGGCGCGCTCGACATCGTGACGGTCGTCCCCTGCGGCGTCTGGATGATCCGATACGAATACGAAACGGCGCAACTACGGCCGCCGCAAGGTGAGGGATTAAAGGTGTCGGGAATTGACGCAAAGAGCGAGTACAAGTAGCCGACAAGGGGAGCCTCTGACGGGGATATCCAACCCCTCGAGACGGCATAAAGTTTTCCCATGTCGTAACCCATGAACAGATAAGTCATCACGTCACCGCCTAACCCGAACGCTGGGGCATGCCCTTCACGGACGAGTGCCTGACCAGCTTCCTCGAACGCCGTTGGAGCGAGTGCCTCGTACATCTCGAATCCAGGGTCCAAAGCCAAGCCCTGCATGCTTCTGGTTACATCCTTGAAACGCATTTGCTCAGCGCGATACTGAATTTGATCCTGCATATCGTTGAGCTTCTGCCGCATATCGAACAGACTCGAAGCGGACAGCGAAGAAGAGGCTTTCTGGGCCGCAAGTTGATCCCGCATGTCATCGAGCTTCTGCCGCATATCGAATAGGGTCCAAATGGACGGAGAAGAAGACGCTTTCTGGACCGCAATTTGATCCCGCATGTCATCGAGCTTCTGTTGCATATCGAACAGGGCTGAGTTGAGCGGATACGACCACTGAGCCGGTCCTGAAAGGGGGGCTTCTTGGCCCTGACAACGACCATGGAGTACGAAGCAGGTTACCGTGATTGCCAGTAGTGTTTGAGCGATCTTCACGGAGCGACCTCCAGTGATTTCGCCAGAATAGAACCTAATTATAAGTGCAATTATAAGTATATGTCCACTCACTTGTGCCTGCAATTGTACCGCGCCCAAAACATGATCATCGCCGAGCTCGGCGCGCAATACGTCAAGACCTATTACGTGGACGACGGATTCGAAACCGTCACCGCCTCATGCCCGGTGCCGATCGTAATGGCGGGCGGAAAAAAGCTCGCCGAGCTCGACGCGCTGACGATGGCGTACAACGCCGTGCAGCAGGGCGCGGCCGGCGTCGACATGGGGCGCAA
>Ga0187856_1003079_pt1 | contig 11841 bp, 11 predicted proteins | sample June2016WEW_8_40_FD_132443 | JGI IMG/M metagenome (GOLD analysis project Ga0187856, IMG submission 132443) | Peatland microbial communities from SPRUCE experiment site at the Marcell Experimental Forest, Minnesota, USA - June2016WEW_8_40 | ecosystem: Environmental > Terrestrial > Soil > Wetlands...
CCCAGGAGAGGGCCCCGTTGACGATACTGAACATCGCAGTGTCAGCGCCGATGCCGAGCGCCAGCGCGACCACCGCGACGGCGGTGAACCCCGGGTTCCGGCCGGACGTCCGCGCCGCATACCGGACGTCTTGCCACCATGTTTCGATCCTGGTGAAGGTCCACAGGTCGCGACAGCGCTCTTCGATGCCGGTCAAGTTCCCGAAGCGCCGCCGAGCGTCGCTGCCGTCGGACTCTTCCGCCGCCATTTCCAAGTGAAAACGCAACTCGTCTTCGAGGTCGCGGTCCAGTTGCCGGCGCCGCCACAGCGCCCGCAGTTTCTTTCGAAATCGGTTCATTTCACGCCGTCTCCATCACGCGTGCGATGGCTTCCGCCAGCCGCCGCCACTGGCTGGATTCCCGCGACAGCCGCCTGCGACCCTCCGCGGTCAGCCGATAATACTTCGCGCGCCGATTGTTCGCCGATTGTCCCCACTCGGAATCGATCACGCCGTCCAGTTCCAGCCGGTGCAACGCCGGATACAGCGATCCTTCTTCCACGCGCAGCACTTCGTCAGAGATCCGCTGGATCCACTGCGAGATCCCGTATCCATGCATGGGTCCGCGGCTGAGGGTTTTCAAAATGAGCATGTCCAGCGTTCCCTGGACCAGGGTTCCTTCGGGCTCCGATTGTTCTTTTCCCATAGACGCTTGATAGGAGTATCTACCGAACGATTCCCGATGTCAAGAGCAACGGAGGTGGAAGACAGGTTCGCGGTGTTCCTATTCCGCCGGATGCGATGGACGGTGGGGGAGGCGAGCCGGCCTGCGAGGTCTTGCCCTCCACGATGCCCGCGAACCGCCGCGCCGCAAGCTTCTCAAACCTGCCTGCCGTAAATGGGAATGGCCGCGCCGGTCACCTGCGCGGCGGCATCCGACGCCAGGTGCACCAGCAGTGCGGCCACCTGCGCCGGCTGCACCCATTGCGATGGATCGGCTTTCGGGTCGGCGGCCCGGTTCGCCGGCGTGTCCATCGTGCCCGGCAGCACCGTATTCGCCGAGACGCTGCGGTCCTTGTTCTCCAGCGCGATGGTGTGGATCAGCGCCACCAGCGCCGCCTTTGAAGCGCTGTACGCCCCCACCATGGCGCCTGGCTCTACGGCCTGCCGGCTCGCTACGGCCAGGATTCGCCCGCCGCCCTGCTGTCGCATGTGGGGCAGCACCGCCCGCGCCATGAAGAACGCCGAACGGTAGTTCAGATCCAGCATCTTGTCGAGCGTGGCATCGTCGGTTTCGGCCACGCTTTTTCCGCCGGCGAAGCCGCCCACCACATGTACCAGCACGTCGACGCGCCCGAACCGGGCCACGATGTCGTCGGTTACCTTGCATGCCGCCTGGCCGCTCGAAAGCTCCGCCGGCAGGGCGGCGAACGCCGGGTGCGGGAAGTCGCTCGCCTGAATCGATCGCGACACTCCCAACACCCTCGCCCCAGCCGCCAGAAACGCTTCGGTAACGAAGCTTCCGAGCCCTCCGTTGGCGCCGGTAATGAGTGCGACCTTGCCTTCCAATGCGTTCATGATGGTCCTCCTGGAACGATCTTACTCGCCCGATGGAGCTACTTATCGGGCGCGGAATGGCGCCTCGGCATGGACCGCCCCGGCTGCGTGCGGTCAACGACTAACCGCCCGATGCAAACCCACTCCCGCATCCGCCGGGAACACCGCCCCGAACACTCCTCGGGGTGAGGTCATTCAGCTCGTTGAGCTCAGACAATGCCAGCAATTCGAGGTAACGAATCCCCACCGTCGCCGCGGTGCGCTTGGGCGGCCCGTCATCCGGGTGGTCTGAAAGGGTCAGATCGACCTGGGGCGGCTTGGCTGTCTTCGCGATCAGGAACATCCTGCTGAAACCGTCGCTGTCAGACACGCCGCATGGCGCGCGCTCCCGCGTCTGGGCGATCCTTCTCGGTACTGGCATGGCCGCGCTGGTGGGGCTCGGCACGATCGCAATCGCGTTGCAATACGTCGACCCCAAGAAATGGTGCTGCATTCTCGCGAGTATCCCTGCGCTGCAAGGATGCCTAAAGTCCGTGCCCGGGTATCTCCTGAGCGGCTTGATGATATCCATGGGCTCCTCGTTCTGGTTCGATATCCTCGCAAGAGTCACGAATCTGCGGAGCGAAGGCGTCAGACCGGCCTAGCGCTACCGGATGTCTGCCCTGTTCTCGGTCTGGGATTCGGCGTGTGCAAGCTGTGAAGTAATCGCCCCTCGGAGGCCAGCATGCGATTTTAGCGGCGGAAAAATGGCGACAATTTCTTCCATCGGAACAGCGTCGCTGGGCGCTCGGGTGGTCTCGGAGTAGCTTCCGATATTGACCGCTAACGCTTCCTGCACAAGACCGAAGAACAACTACCAGATGGCCCATCGTCTCCCTTATACTTCGTAGACGGGATGGAACATGTTTCCGTACGACGCCACGCTGCTTAACGCGGTCCAGGCTGCTCCGCAATCGATCTCGGATGTTCTCCAGACTCTCCAGTACATCGGCGCCACTTGTGCCGACGCTGATGGCCTGAGATGGTTCAACTGGCTGTATCTGCAGGTGACGCAGGCCGTCGAGGTGCGAGTTTCCGCCGGCGGATTCACCGATTCCGCATGGCTGTCTCAACTCGACGTACAATTCGCACGTCTCTATTTTTCCGCCCTCCGATCTTGGCTCTCTGGTGAGGCAACGTCCGAGTGCTGGCACGTATTGTTCGATAGCCGCAGCAACGGTGCGATCGCGCGAATCCAGTTCGCGATTGCCGGCATTGACGCTCATATCAATCACGATCTGCCGGAAGCCATCGTCGCCACCTGTCAAATCACCGGTACGACTCCAGATTCCGTTGGGGCGCACTTTGGCGACTATACCGCGCTCAATTCCACGCTTGACAGCCTCGTCGAATCCGCCAAGCTCACACTAAACGTGCGCCTCCCCGGCGGGGCGCTCCCGCCGGTCTCTCATCTGGAAGATACAATCGCCGCCTGGAGCGTAAGCGCGGCTCGGGAGTCGGCATGGCAAAACGCCGAACATCTTTGGTACCTACGTACGGTTCCGTTGCTCACTGCAAGCTTCATGGACACGTTGGACGGCTTGACGACTGTCATCGGCAAGGCGCTGTTGGTGCCCGTTCCATGAACGGAGGATCAGCATGGCAGTGACGTATCGCGCAGTGATGTTGACGGACTGCGAAGCCTGCAACATTCTCCGAGTGCCGGACAAACCAGGAGTGGAGTCAAGTGGCGCTCTCACGCCAATCTGTTTCCGTGCGCCGGGCGGTTACGGCCGCCATGTAGGATTGACAAAGCAGCACGAGATGTTCGCGCAGCTTGCGGACCGTCGCGGGTGACGCTCCCGTCTCCAGCACGGAGCGCGTCGCGCCCACCATAGCTGAAAACATCATCTCGATGGCGAATCTATCCGGTTGCGCCACCGTATCAGACGCTGTCGCCAACATCGCCTCCAGAGCCTTCCGCGACCGCTGGCCCGCCCGCTTTATCAGCGCGGGTCCACCCACATCCGCCGCGATCTGGTAGAGCGCCATTGAAATGTCGGTGCGCTCCATCTTGGCGTCCACAAACGCTTCGGCCACTTCTCTCACCATTTCGCAGAGCGGCTTGTGGCGCGCATGCTTACAAGCCGCCTCCACCGCCGCGGCCACCTTGTCGAGATGGTCCTCCAGCACGCCAAACAGGAGCGATTGCTTATTGGGGTAGTACTGATACAGCGTTCCTACGGATACCCCGGCGCGCTCCGCAACACGCGTCGTCGTCAGACGGTCCGCCCCGTGGCTGAGCAAAACCTGAATAGTCGCCTCGAAAATCGCGTCCACCGTGACGGCCGCCCTCGCCTGAACCGGCGTCTTTCTTGGCTCAAGCGCTTGTAGCGCGTCAGCAGGCATATGCGAATTCCAAACCTGAAGGAAGCTTCATATAATCATTCTAGAGGAAACGAACTCAGAGAGAAACAAGTATGCCAACCACAACAAAGAAAATCGCGCTCGTCACGGGAGCGAACAAGGGCATCGGATTTGAAGTCGCCCGCCAGCTAGCCGCGTCCGGCTGCACCGTCCTGCTCGGTGCGCGCAACCAGACACTCGGGGAAGACGCGGCGGGAAAACTCGCGGCCGAGGGTCTTGATGTTCGCGATATCGCCATCGATCTCACCCTGCCCACGACGATCATCGCCGCCGCCAGTCGCATCGCCGCCGATTTCGACCATCTCGATATTCTCGTGAACAACGCCGGCATCGCCACTCCGGGCGACGGCCCGCCCACGGCCTCCAGTCTGGACGCGATTGAAAAAACTCTGCGGGTGAACTTCCTGGGCAGCGTCGCGGTGACCCAGGCCATGCTTCCCCTGCTGCGCAAAGCGCCGTCCGGGCGCATTGTCAACGTCTCCAGCGGCCTAGGCTCGCTCACGCAGAACGGCGATCCCGCGTGGCCTTACGCCGCCCACAAATATCTCGGCTACAGCGCCTCAAAGGCGGCCCTGAATATGCTCACTGTGCAACTCGCCTACGAACTCCGCGACACGGCCATCAAGGTCAATTCCGCCGATCCCGGCTATACCGCCACCGACCTGAACGGCCATAGCGGGACACAGACCATTCTCGAAGGGGCCGCCGAAGCTATCCGCCTCGCACTACTCCCCGAGGACGGTCCAACCGGCACCTACTCCGACAGCAAAGGCGTCGTTCCCTGGTAAAGGTGACCGGGCATCAGGTTGAACGGAGGGCAGCATCGGTAACGGAGCCTTTCATCCAAGACAAAAGCAAAAGCAAAGGAGAGCAGATGCGGATATTTGTCACTGGGGCGACTGGGTATATCGGTCGCGTTGTCACGGAGCGAGCGCTTGCCGAAGGTCACGCCGTATACGGATTGTCACGGAGTGAAGAAGGTGATGCGAAAGTGGGAGCACTGGGTGCGACGCCAGTACGCGGAGAGCTGACCAGCCTGGAGGTACTTCGGCAGCAGAGCGCCGAGGCTGATGCGGTCTTGCATCTGGCATTCATTCACAACTTCGCGATGGACTTCCAGGAGGTTCTCCGCGTGGATGCGGCGGCGGTCGATGCATTGGGTGAGCCTCTGCGCGGCACGGGTAAGCCGTTCGTTATCACCTCCGGCACGGCGGTGGTCGCCGCCGATCCGGCGGGTGGTGAGACCACGGAGGATTCACCTCTCTCGGAAACCTTCGTCCTGAAAGACCGCATCCGTTCTGAGCATCATGCACTGCGCCTGAGCCAGGACGGTGTCCGGGTGAGCGCGATCCGTCTGCCTCCTTATGTTTACGGTCGCGGCGGTAGCTATTTTGTGCCGCTGCTGATGCAGATGGCTGCCAAGGCCGGCGAGTCCATCTATATCGATGACGGAAGTCTGCGAACCTCAGATGTTCACGTGGATGATGCGGCGACGCTGTTTCTTCTCGCAGCCAGAAAAGCCAAAGCCGGCGACGTCTTCAATGGCTCCGGATCGACAACCGTCACCTTACGGGAATTGGCCGAAGCGATCGGAGCGGCACTTAAACTTCCGGCGCGCTCGGTCAGCCGCGAAGAGGCGGAGGCGCGTTGGGGCCAGTTCCTGACGGCGTTTGTCCAGTTCGAGAACCGGTCGTCTAATCGCAAAGCAGTGAAGCAACTGGGATGGCAGCCGAGAGGAATCGATCTGCTCACGGACATCCGTTCAGGGTCGTATCGAGAGCTGGCGGAGAAACTGCGACAGGGCTGAGAGCGTAGCGTCTGGGATTGTATTCGACGAACAGGATTTGTGGGAACCGAGTCGCGTAGCGCCCGTACGACGCGCTACTCGGGACAGGGCGGCGCGCCAGCTTGCCTGCAGAGTTGGCTACCGATAATTCCAATTAACGCTCGCGCGGATCTGGCGCCGCTCTTGCCTGGACGCGGCGCACTCGACGGTTTGGCTTCGTCACGGGTCTCATGATCATAGACGCACTTACATTGATATCATTCTGGAACGGGGACGCTTTGAAATGATGGAACGTATTGCAGAAATGTGGCCGAGTCCCAGGGCCAGGATCACCGGTGTCGTCTATTTGCTTTACTTTCTGACGGCGGTAGGCGACGACGTCTTCGTTGGCCGGGGCAGGCTTGTTGTATATGACGCCGTCAACCTCATCGCGCACGTGTTCTACATCGCTGTGACGCTGCTCTTCTATTACATGTTTAAGCCGGTGAACAGGAGCCTCTCTTTGCTCGCGGCGTTCTTCAGCCTCGTGGGATGCGCCAATGATGTTCTTACCCTCTTTAATCTCGCTCCCTACAGAATCGGCAGCGTGGTATTCTTCGCCCCATATTGCCTCCTGATCGGCTACCTCATTTTCAGGTCGACCTTCCTGCCTGGAATTCTGGGCGTGCTGATGGCGTTTGCCGGTTTGGGTTGGCTGATTTTTCTGTCACCGCTCGCAAAACATCTGTCCACCTACCTTATGGTCCTCGGCTTCCTCGCGGAAGCATCGCTGATGCTATGGCTCCTCGTGAAGGGCGTGAACGTTCAACGATGGAAGGAGCAGGCCAGCGCCGCGCGTTCGAACGGGACATTCGAAGATTGAGACTGATGGAAGGGTCGGCGCTACATTGATCTTGCAGGGTGCAGCGGAGACGCTGTCCGATGACAGCGAATATCGCTTGTGCGGAACGGCCGCCGATGTCCCTGGACGGGCCACCTTCCAACGGTTTAGCGCGACCAAGTGAAACTTCTCACAAGCCGACTTCTTGGGAGCTTGGGAAGCCCCTGAGAGAGTCCGAAGCCACCGCAGCAATTATTCATAGCCGCCGGTCTCCTGGCTGGGATTAACCTGAACGGGTCCAACCCCTCTTTCTACCTTGTACGGCTACCATCAGGCGGGCCACCAAGGCCACCTACACGTGGGATAATCGAGGCGGGATGATCTCGCAAGTCCTATCCGGCGCAATGGTTTACCGGCCGACACCCTTGAGCTGCCAGTACGGCTCGATGGGCCGCCTGTCAAGCACCAAGCAAGGCTCCTGCCTGTACTATGCGCCTTACCTCCATCGGTACCGAGGCGTCGTTTTTGGCGACACCTCCCCCGACGACAAACAGGTCTCCGAATCGGCCATTCGGCGCGGAGCGTCCCGAAGTAATGAGTAAGGGTGCCCAATTGGGGCCGAGCCATCCATGGTTCGCCGAGGCTATCTACCGCACCGGCCGTCCAGTGCTTGCTGCCATGTTTGCCGGGCAGTCTTTCTACAGCGAGACCAGCGCGTATGCCGCAATGCGCCTTGCCGAGGTTCGCGAAAAACTGCGGCGTGGCAAGACCGTATACTTGCTCGGCCTCGGGCCCGCCGGCCACAACGCGGGAGCGGCGCTCTTGAGGGTGGCTCCCGGCGGAGCGCCGGAAATCGTCTGTAATAACGAAGAAGAACGGTATTCGGGCGTCAAGCATGAAGCGGCATTTCCGGTGATGGCTCTGTCCGAGTTGCTCGAACAGGCCCGTCGGATGGGTATCGGCCCAGAGCAGATCGATGTGTGTTTGGCAAGCTGGGACTATGCGGCACTCTTCGCTCTGTTGCTGCGCACAGCCCTCGAGGAAAGTCCTTCGAGTTGGTGCATGCTGCGCCCGAGCGCTTTTCCCGGAATGAACATCACGCACCTGTTCCAAGCCTGCCGGTCCCCCTACAAGTTGGCGAAAACGTTCGGTGTGCGCGGAGCCATCCCGCTTGTTGGGATGCGCCACCACGACAATCATGCGTATTTCTCGTTCGGCGTCTCTCCCTTCGCCAACTCGCCGGAGCCTGTCATGGTGTCCGTACTCGATGGGTTCGGCGATGATGGATCGATTTCGCTGTACCTGGCCGAAAAGGGAAACATTCGGCGTTTGCGGAGCAACGGAAGTGTCTTCGATTCTCTGGGGATTTTTTTTAGCTTCTTGAGCTCCACTCAGGGCGGCTGGACCATTCTGAGCAGCGAGGGACGGTATATGGGTGCCGCCGCCTGGGGCAACCAGGACCGTCTTACGAATAAGTATTACCCGGGGCTACGCCAGATCTTTTACCTCGGCCCGGACGGCGATGTGACCCTAAATCGAGCGCTCGCAAACTGGCCCCGTAACTTACTGAGCAAACCCTACACACCGGAGCTGCGCCGCATCATCGGGGACCCCACGCCCGCTAAGATGATGTGGAAGCCGGACGCAGTGCTTCGTGTAGAGAGCTTAGGGACGGGACTGCTCAGCCAGGACCGCTTCGACATTGCCGCGGCCACTCAAATGGTGTTCGAGGATGTCCTATTCCACGTCATCGGACACTTGATCCGGTCGACTGGCAGCAGCCGATTGGTTCTCTCCGGCGGTACCGCACTCAACGGCCTCGCCAACATGCGGCTGATGGAACATTTCAACGAGGAGTTCTACGAAAGAAGTCTGGGGCTTCGGGATACCCGGCTCCACCTCTGGGTGCCCCCGATACCTGGGGACGCAGGTGTGACGGCCGGTGCGGCCTATCAGTTCGCAATCCGCGCCGGAGCTCGCTGGGGTGCGCCACTGGAGCACAGTTTCTACTGCGGCCACGCGCCCACGCATCGCGAGATTCTGGAAGCGCTGAGGGCCTCGGGCGAGATTGGCTGGACCAGTCTTGGAGATGTCAGCGGGCAAGCCGACAGAGAAGCGGTTGTGGATTTGATGGCCTCAGTCACCGCCGGTGATGGTGTGCTGGCCCTGTTTCAGGGACCGGCGGAGACGGGGCCGCGCGCCTTGGGTCACCGCTCGATTCTCGCCAATCCCTGCAATCCGAAGACCCTCCAGGTGCTCAACCAGACGGTCAAGTACCGCGAGTCCGTTCGTCCGTTGGCTCCCATGGCAACTCGTGCCGCAGCCGAGCGATGGTTTGAACTTGCTCCTGGCGCAGCGGACGCGGAATACAATGCCTACCGCTACATGGTTCTCACCGCCCGAGCGCGGCCCGAAGCCTACGCGCGGATTCCGGCCGTCATACATCGCGACGGGACGGCGCGCATTCAAATCGTCGAAGAGGCGCAAGACGCCTTCACGTATGCATATCTCCGAGCGCTCGGCCGTAGAATTGGTGTTGAAGTGGCCGTCAACACATCGTTCAACGTTGCCGGACCCATTGTGCAAACGCCGCGGCAGGCTCTCGAAGCATTAAAGCGAGCCAAAGGCATGGATGCGGTATTCTTCATCTCCGCCGAAGGGCCGGCGTACGTCGCTTGGGATAATATCGATACGTTGCCGAAAGACGGCGGTCGAAGGCTCCGTCAGTGGTTAACCGCCTCGCGTGTCGAAGCCGGAGCGCCGGGCGTTCGCACTCAAGCGTGAATTGAGGCGCCGCCGTCGACCACCAGCGTCTGCTCCTGAATAAGATCGCTGAGTGGGATCGCCAGGCAAACCCCTCAGAAACGGCGTTGGAGGCCAGCGGTTCTAGCAGGTGTTGGCAAGATTTCGCAACGGCTATTTGCTAACGAATCGTACGGGCGGAAGTCTGTTTGTTATGAGGTGGGAATGCGGGTTTCAGAGTCAAGCCGGTTCATGGTGATTGGCGGAATTGTGCTGTTGCTGTCGAACGGTGTCTGCGGGCAGTCGCAGCAGCGTTTCGAAGTGGCTGTAATCCGGCCCACCTTGGCGGATACGAGCGCCGGGACGAGTTTCAATGTGTTCGAAGGGGGGCGGCTCAGGATCACCAACGAGCCAGTGAGACTCCTGATCCGCGTCGCTTTTCAGATACAGAATGCTCAGATCGCAGGCGGGCCAAGCTGGCTCGATACCGACCGTTACGATATTGAGGCGAAGACGGGCCGTCCAGAGAAACCCACGCCGGATCAGATGAGTCCCCTGATGCAGAGCCTGCTGGCGGAACGGTTCAATCTAAAATTCCACCGGGAGACGCGGGAACTAAGCGTTTTCGCGCTCGTGGTCGCGAAGGGCGGCCCGAAGCTCAAGGCGAAGGCCGAAGGCGAAGGCACCGCCATGAATACCAAAAGCGGGCTGGGAACATCACGGTTGATCGGAACCGGCGTCTCGATGGAGTTACTCGCGGGTTACGTGGGGAACCGGCTGGGCCGGATTGTGCTGGATAAGACTGGGCTGAGTGATCGCTACGACTTCACGCTGGACTGGGCACCGGATCAAGCGCCGGACTCCTCGGCGCCGTCGTTGGTCACGGCACTGCGGGAACAGCTTGGGCTCAGGGTTGAGTCGCAAAAAAGTCCAGCGGAAGTTCTGGTGATCGACAGTATAGACAAGCCTTCAGAAAACTGACAGGCAGAGCATTTGAAAAGCTAATCAGCCAGCCAGATCCATCGAGGGCCGCACGGCGCCTTCTCGTGTGCAGAATGGCTTCCGATAACAAACCATAACGTTTCCATATCCTATCGGCTTTCGGGCGCTCCGAAGATGCGGCGGGGAACGTCGCCTGGGACTGGGTGAGGACGACTTAATAGGGCCACTGGCCGAACCAGTTGCCTGGCGGATCGTAGTCGCAGACCCAAACCTCGCGTCCGCTGCCTTGCGCCACTGCGCATCCCACTTCTTTGGTGGCGCCCCAGACGATTTGCGTGTAGTGCCCGCAAACGCCGCGACATCTGTTCGAGTTGTAGTCGTAGTCCCGAGATTCCGCGGCCCAGGCGTTGACCACCTGCGCGACCGATGCGGTCGCGCCTGAGATCTCGAACAGGTTCTCACCGTAGGTCGAGTTCGGGCGGTGGACGAATTGCTTGCGCGCCAAGAGAGTGCCGGCCCAGTCTTGCGAACGTGCGGCCAACCGATCGGACCACGCCAGAGGAGCGATTCCCACCCGTGCTCGCACAGCATTGTGGGCGGCGAGCATGCCGCGCGCCAAGGAAGATGGCGCGACGGCTTGTCGCCCCTCGCCAAAATGCCGCCATTGCGCGCCGCCGGTTCCGGCAAGCACGATCAGAAGCCAGAACGTGTGTCGCACATGCTTCTCTACGGTTATCGATTGTACCGCTGCGGCTGATTGGGATCGTAGTCCTGCTGCGGCTGCACAAACGCGGTCGATGCGAATCTTTGGAGCATAACCGAAGGTCCCCTTTTTCCCCTATATCCTGAGAGACGTGGCTGAGCCCCGGAGGGTTCTGGGCCGTTTCGATTCTGAACGATAAACAATCGTGCGGCTTTCGCCTAAGGCCCGCTCCACTCACTCCACTTTCACCACACCGCTGCCACTTCCGGTACCGTTTCATCACCTCCGGATCGTGCCCAGGCACAATCCTTCGAGCTCGCAAGAACTGACCAACCCGTCCGCTCCAAACGGGACCCAGGCATTCTTACCTGATCGCGGAACGCTTCGGGTTCCGCTTTGTGCCGCACCTGATTGGGAATGCGAATCGTTCGGCGCGCGTGGAACTCTTTATCGAGAGCGACTTTCTGGCCCCACGTTCACCAGTTGGGACGACGAGCGTCGCAGGGCTCCGCTCCAGTCGCCCCCAAACGCCCGGGAACAACGGGCTACGGAAGTCAGCAGTGGTCCCCTTTTCCTCCGCCTTGGTGGGAGACTTTCACTCCGCCCTTGACAATGGCCAATTATTGAGTTTCAATTTGGAAGGCCGATCAATGCCATAGGAAAGTCTGCTTAATTGCCAAACCCTGGGTTGTACTCGACGACGTTCTGAAGACGGACACAGGAGGAAAAAGCATGTTTCACATAGTCTGGTATGTTCTTATTGGGCTAATCTCGGGGGTTATCGCGAAATCGGTGATGCACGTGCACATAACGATCTTCTGGACGATCGTGCTCGGCATCATCGGATCGATCATCGGCGGCGGCGTTACTCACATCTTTTCGCGCCCGAGAAACGAACGATATCATCC
>Ga0187856_1003082_pt1 | contig 11834 bp, 10 predicted proteins | sample June2016WEW_8_40_FD_132443 | JGI IMG/M metagenome (GOLD analysis project Ga0187856, IMG submission 132443) | Peatland microbial communities from SPRUCE experiment site at the Marcell Experimental Forest, Minnesota, USA - June2016WEW_8_40 | ecosystem: Environmental > Terrestrial > Soil > Wetlands...
ATCTGCCAGGCCGGCGATCGTGTTTCTGCCGTGAATCGCGGCCTTGATCGAAAAAATCAGATCCTCAGCGAGCGCGCCGTAGGGGGTTAAACCTCGTCTCCAATTTCGAAGTCCGACGATCGAGCCCAAATTCCGCTCCCCGCCGAGTGCCTTTTCTTGACGCTCCTTTGCCGCCCGACTTTGCTCTAGGAAGCGACGGTATTGATCCTCTGCTTCGGCGGAAATACCGGGCGTAACATCGACGGGCGCTTCAGCGTCGCGATCCCATTTGCGTTCGAGCCAAAGCAGTCGTCCAAGTTCGTGTAAAGCCTTGAGTTTCAAGCCTAATTCACCCTTGTATTCGGCCAACGCGGCGGTATGTTCGACCTCCCGTTGGACCCAGCGCAGACGCTTAAGTGGGCTGTGCGCATGAGGGAATGGCACCGGATGCCGAGCGGGACAGATGGCTTGAGGCATGTGCTTGGCGCGATGGCGGGAGAGAGCGCGCCGAGAGAAGGCCCCCGATCATGATCGGTTCTATCGCTGCGATAGCGGCGCCGCGAGCCAATAGCGATTCTATTTGAACCCGCTCAGGATGGGTGCAAACCCGACATTTTGACCCCTTCCCCGAAAGCGTCGTCTGCATGCTTTGTCATTGTACGCGAACTCGGTGGCGCCGGGCGAGGTCCGCGGATGGCGCTAACGTCGCCACAACCCATAGCCTGCGGTTTTCCTCGTCACGCTAGGGCGTAGCGCGATGGCCTTTGCTTAAACGGTCCTGATTTCGCGCTAAAATCATCAATCAGACACCGAATGGTTTAACCCGATGAACTTTCTGGACCGCAAACTTCGAGAATTAATTAGAGCGCGGCGAAGCTTAATGGCGGTCGCTTTCAAAGGCGCGCCGGCAGCCACAGAACTGATTCCGTTCGTAGTAAACATTCCGCGCGGGTCTATCCCGCCATGGCTACGCGATGAGGAAATCCAAATTGCCATTCATCATGCGGTGACTGACGCCGTGACGCGGCTGGCTCAACGGATCGTTACGCCCGGCCAAGTGCTGGGACGAAAGAACATCCCGGCCGAGATACGCAGCCAAGCGGCGCGTTCGATGCTGGCAATGCGAGGCGGAAAAGCGACGGCGGCAAAGATGCGACCGCTCGGTTACCCGAACCTAGTCAAAGCGCGTGAAGCCCTGAAACACAAACCTATACGCTGAGAGAGTGAAGAGCCTCCTAGTCGCGGCAGTCCCAGCGTATGAAGATGACCGCTGACGAATCTCAAGCTACGCTTTGAAGATCGAATGCGTTCCCCCACGTGTCGCGCACAGAGGCGGGGTCCTCCCAGAATCGCTCTATTGCGGCGGTATCGCGATACCAGTCTAAAAAGCCGGCGCTTTCCGTGAAGAGGCGGCGGAACAGTTCACGACACAGCGCCTCGGCCTGGCGAGTCCGGCGATTTGCTGTTTCCTCGGGAACGCTGCCCGATAATCGCGCTTCCTCGAAGTGTTCGTGATGCTCGGTTTTATTGCGAAGCCGATACATCTCAGCCAAGAGTTCCGCCGATTCGTCATGTTGGGACAAGAAAATCTTCCCATACTCAACAAACTTCCTCTCGCCGAAGACACTCGCCGGCAAGAATGATTCGATGGCACGTACGAACTGATGGAGCCGGCTTTCACCATGCGGCGTTTGAGCGGCAAGACGAAATGCCGCAAATCCGCTCAAAGCGCGCCAGTACAGCCGGGGATGCTCCCGCTTGCGCCGATACATCTCCTCGATCCGGTCCGCGAACCGTGCCGCCCGCATGAAGTCATCGGGTTCTGCCCTGGGTCTTTCGAGTCCGTGGCTGCGGAAAAGGGAAGGTACAGAACCGACATGGATTCTCGGAACACCTTGTCCCACTCGGCCAAAAATCGCTCGCGCTAGCTCGAATGTCGGGATGCCCGCGCTTATCGCAATGCCCCAAAGCAGCCACTCGACCCGATTGAGAAGCAATCTCTCATCTTCGTCGGGACTCGAAGCCTTCGAAGTCAAAACAAAATTCGAATATTCCTCCAGCCGCTCGACCACGATTTTGCCGAGCTGGTCACGCCACCAATCGTCCAATGAGAATGGGAGGGTGTCCGAGGTCCATCGGCCACGACCTAATCGCATTAAGGTGGGAACGCCGGCGAAGGCGAGATCGAAGCCGGAGAAGACAACGCACGCGAACTTTTCGTCCGATTCGATTGGCAACGAATCAATCACTTTTCATCTTCCTGTCCGAACCGCCGAAGCACCTCGCGACGCACCGCAACAGAATAAATCGAGTAGGCGTTCCCGATGTTGGGGGAAAATCCACGTTGCATCATCTGTCATCGGCCGTGCGGGATTCCTCCCTTGCGGACCGCTGATCGCGCTGGTGCTTACCGCACCGCGATTACGTGCGGTTCTCTGTTGCCCCATTGCCAAGAACATGCGGGACACGTCTCGCCCGGCCGGACGGGCCGGCACTCATCCTGGCGGTACTCGTAGTCGCTGCTGACCCCTCCAGCTCCGAAGCGCGCCCGTAAGGCCGCAGTCGCACGGTCAGGTGCAGGACCTGGCGTCTCCGCCAGCATGCGCCGATGCCGCTGCTTCCGAAGTCGAGCGGCATTCGCTAACTGCAACCGCCAGCCCCACCCGCACTTGGCGATTCCCTGCAATGCCCGACGACGTTGCAGCAGACGGAGAGCCGCATCAGGATCGCCGCGGCGCATCTGCTGCGATAGAACCGCTGCCCGCTTCCGCCGGTTTCGTGCCGAGCGGCTATTTCCGCCGTGAGATGATCTTCGCATCAGAGAGAGGTTTAACCAGAAATGCCCGCTTGGCTAGAGCAGGCTGCAATGCATCCGCACGACCAAAAACTGCGCATGAGGCTCACCTTAGGGTCACACAAAACGAATTCGAACAAATTGGTGGGGCTGGCCACCTCGACTTTCGTAATGGTATTACGCATCCGCACATCCGCAGCTATTCCCGAGGCGCGCGGTAAAAGGAGTGAGCCGAAATGACCCTGACTTGCAAAGACTTCCAACGGCGTATCGCTAACACTTCCGTAACACCAAGCGCCCTGAGAAATCAGGGCGCGAAGGGGATCGTTAAAGGGGCCCGCGAGTTTCTTGCGGAGATAGAAATCGAGCGATTCGCCCAAGCAGGCGACGAGAGTAGTTTTCGGATTGAGTTGGACCGGCAAACCGAATTGCTCGCAGAGAAGACTGGAAGCTGGGGAGCGGCCCGCAAGGCGCTCAACATCTTTCTGTGCGAGGCATTCTTTAATCGAGTGCTCCACAGCCAGTATCAGCTCGAACGAATCGGACCATTCCTTGAAGTCGTCCTGGACAACATCGTTGCATGGAAGCTGTGGGAAGATGCGAGGGGCGAACTGCCAAGATTCAAAGGCATTAAATGGCTGACGCCCGAAGTTAGTCGCCAGTATCAGGACTTCGCGTCGAGACACGCTCGCCATTGCAGTCTCGACCTTCGAGTTCACTTGGAAATACTGTACTGGCGCGAAGTGGCATAGCTGTCGGCGCACGCAAGCAGGGCGGTTAATTGGTCCGCTTTGACTTATGTTGACTATATCGGGAACCAGGGGCGACGGAGAACAGTGCCTCCCCCGATTATCGGGGCAGGATTTTGACAGCCAATTTGACAGCCACCGCGTTGAATACGGGGGTTACCTGCGAACACCGGCGGACTAAAACCCTAATGATTTTGCTGGTCGCGAACGCGCGCGTACAAGCTTCCTTCTACCTTTCACGTCGGTAACACGGGTTCAAATCCCGTCGGGGACACCATCGAATTCACGGGAAATTATGCGCGACGATCGATCAAGTCAGCAGGATCAGGAAGAAGATGCCGCCGGCGATCGTAATGATGAAGGGACCGGTCTCGCGATGCACGAGGCCGGCGGCGTAGGTCCCGCTGATAGTTGAGACGACCGCAACGGCGACGGATATCGCGAGCATCCCGGTCAGATTGCGCGCGAGATGGCGCGCCGTCGCCGCCGGGATGATGATCAACGAGCCCATCAGCAGCACCCCGAGGAAATTTTCGGACGGGATCAAACCCCGGCTCGAAGTGGTTTGCTTTGCAACCCCCCGGCGTTGGTGCGACTGTGAATCAGAATTGAAAATGGAGATTCCGGTTAAGGTAGATGAACGCGCGTATGATACTGCTGTCGGCATGTAGCATTCTGCTGCTGGCTGGGTTTCAGGGGTCCGACAACTACCGAGAAGTTCCTCAGGTGATGCCTTACCAGTCTGAGGATCAGCTTCAAGTCACGCCCCACTCGCAGATGCAGGACACACCACGAGATGTGCCTCGTCTCCACTCCCAGGACATTCCTGCCGAAGCAGTCGGCTGTTGGAACGGAACTATTTACTCCAGCGATGTCGAGACGAAGCAACTGTCCAGTCTGCCGGTGGGTCCGTGGGTCAACGAGACCTACCGCATCTGCATCGGAGGCAATAGCAGCATACAGGTGGGTGCGACCATCGTACCGAGAAGCTCCGAGACGACAGTCACTCCAGTGGACGAACATCATCTGCAGATTCACAACCGCCTGATGTGGGACGACATGGGCGACAGCGTTCCCGTTGGGGGCGCGAGATGGCTCCCGCGTTTGGTGCCGCACCCCTGCGCTATGGAGCAGCTTACCGACATACTTGCTCATGTCACTCAAGGACATCTCGAAGTCAGTGCGACAGCTTGGGAGTACTGCAATGGAGTCCCCGTGTACCGAAACAAGTGGAACAAGATCTTCACGAGAAATTAGCTGGCCGTTATCCTACTGAAGTGCACGCAGAAGGCCTTTTAATCGCCTAAATCCGATAAATCCGAATTTCGCTTTCTAAAAAAAGGGAATACAACTGAATGCTTTGAGGGGGTGTCATCGATGAACCATGAACGCTTGACTGAGATCGAATCGCGGGTTCGCGAGACGCTCCAAGAAGTGATGCTGCGTTGCTTCAAGGAAGGCCGCAAGGATGGCGAATGGACTGCCGAAATCAAGCGAGGATTGACAGCGCTCGGTCGTTGCTTCGGATATAAGGTTCGCGGCGCATATCCAGATCGCGTGGACCACTTTGAAGATGGCTGGGTTTGGGATTTGGCTTGGGTAGAGGTCCAGAACGGAACGCGTGCAGACTTGGCAGATGGAAACATGATGGAGGTGCCGCTAGCTCTAGAGTCCGAATGGAACACAAGTTTAGAAAACGAAATTCTTTGGGATTTCCAAAAGCCATTGATCGGCAGAATTGGGCTGCGTGTTATGATATTTCAAGCTGCAAGTTCCGACAAGGCAAGCCGCTGTTTTGACCGGCTAACTCAGGAAGTCCGTCAATACTCGGCGACACAGGCAGGTGACCGGTATCTCATAGCCTGTTGGCTTTTTGGTGCCGGTGGGCAGCGCCTAGAATTTCGCGAGCTTGAGTGCCCGGACGTGTCAACATAGCTTGCGTTGCCAGTGATGATTCGGGGTTATACCGATGGGAGAACTGGGGTAGCTTTGACTCAGCGGATGCGTATTTAAGCGTCGCCGGGAACGATATCCATAACAGTCTCGCGGAAGTCAGGGTCAAAAGCATGTATGATGCACTTACGCATATTCGCTCGGCGACCGGTCGAGCGATGCGCCCTGAGCGATCCAGCGACGATAGCTGTCCGCCATCTTCGCGTCATTTTGCTCGTGGTCCGGGTTGGCGATCGCGGCAGGTGGCAAGCCCCCCAAATCGCTATTCTGACCCGTTAGGAGGAGCCGGTCGGACCATGAGCACCGGGACGCGCGACTCGCGCACGACTCTTTCGGCTACACTGCCAAGTACAAGGTGTTTAAGGCCCTTTCTCCCGTGGGTAGCCATCACAACCAGGTCTGCGCCAAGCTTCGTCTGAGCGTCTCCGATCGAATCCCCTGGTTCGCCGATTTCGATCATGACCTCGCGCTTCACCCCTGGAGGCATCGCAGTCAACATTTGCTCGACTTGCTTGCGCGCGAACTCAATTTGGGATTCATACATTTTCCCGGCGGAGAGACCTTGAGCCGCCCCCAGATCGACCAGCGGATTGATTTGCACTACGTGCAGTAGGTGCACCGTGCCCGCGCCATTCAAGGCGAGGGCCGCGGCTTCTTTTAGAGCGTCGGCGGAGTAGTCGTCGAAGTCGACGGGACACAGTATCCGTTTGTAGGGAAAAGGCATCGCTGGATACTCCTTTTTCTGTTGGGCTTTAAACCGCCCCGCTCAGGCGCTTCGCAGGAGCACCACGAGGGATCTGGCTTTGACCTTGTAATCGAGCGTGGCAAGGTGCTCCTCGCTGCCAATTTCCAGCAGGTCGAGCGGACTGGGTTTGCTGGTGTCGGCGATACGCATCCAAGTTCTCGCCTCGCCCTCCTGAATTCTGAAACTCAGGTCCTCCCAATAGGCATTGATCATCACATAGATATCCCGGTCATGCTGCGAGCCGCCGTGCAAACAGAATGCGAGGCTGTGTGAAAAATCACTTAGATCGACCTGTCGATCAACGCCGTACCAGCGCACGTCGTCGCGCCAGAAGCGGCTGCGCGCCAACGACGGATGCGCCTTGCGAAAAGCGATCATGCCTTTGAAAAATCGAAAGATTTCCCCGTGCTTCTTCAACAGGTCCCAGTCCAGCCAGGTGGTCTCATTATCCTGATTCCACGGATTGTTGTTGCCACCTTGCGTGTTCATAAACTCGTCGCCGGCGCGGAACATGGGAGTTCCGTTGGAAAGCATCAAGATCGCGAAGAAATTCTTGATTTGCTGCTTACGCAAGTGCATTACTTCCGTGGGAACCTGCTGATCGCCCTCCCATCCACAGTTCCAACTCAGATTATTGTCGGTTCCATCATTGTTGTTTTGACCATTGGCGGAGTTGCGCTTGGCATTGTAAGCGACCAGATCGTAGAGGCAAAAACCATCGTGGGAAGCCACGTAGTTAATCGTCTGGCAGGGGCGGTAAGCATTGTCGAGGTCATCGGGAAACAGATCAGCACTGCCATAAATCCGGCTCATGAGATCCCCAACCTTGCCCGGGTCGCCTTTAACGAACGCGCGCAGGTCGTCTCGGAATCTGTCGTTCCACTGGCTCCACGACCGGCCCGGAAAGCTGCGCCCCAGTTCGTAACTCACCGGGTCCCACGCCTCAGCAATGTGGCGAACCGCGCCGAATGCCTCAGCGCTCGTGATTTCCGAAATGATCGGGGGATCCTCGAGATTTATCGATCCGTCGCTATTGCGGCTGAAGATCGAGGCGAGATCGAATCTGAACCCGTCAACGTGCATCTCCTTTACCCAGAAACTGAGGCTGTCGATGATCATCTTCCGCACTATTGGATGAGCCGATCGGAGGACATTGCCGGTCCTGGTATCATTGCGGTAGTGCGTCATGCTCTCGTCGAGCAGATAGTAGCTGCTATTGCAGATGCCTCGATAACTATAGGTCGGTCCGTCAGGGCCAGCCTCCGTAGTGTGGTTGTAAACGACGTCGAGAATCACCTCGATTCCGGCCTCATGCAGAGCCTTCACCATCGCCTCGAATTCGTCTGCAGTCTCCTCGGCACTTGAGACCGAGGCATAATCTTGATGCGGTGAGAAAAAGCTCAAAGGCATATAGCCCCAGTAGTTGCCCTCGTCGGGGTCGTACTGAAACACCGGCATCAATTCAACCGCGGTGATGCCCAACTCCTTCAGATAGGGAATCTTGTCAATTAACCCGGCATAAGTACCGCGTTTATCCGCGGCGACTCCGGAGTTGCCGCGCCTGGTGAAACCTCTCACATGCAACTCGTAAATGATCGTGTCTGAGGTGTGCGTGGGTCTAAAATCGCCGTTCCAATCGAAAGGCGAAGTGCCGTTGCTGAGCGCGCCTAGTGGCGCCCTTCCGGCGTTAGAGCCGCGTCCGATTGCGGCGATTCGCCGGAAGTTCGGCGGAAAGAAGATTGCGGCAGCATAGGGATCCAGAAGTACTTTCTCAGGATCGAAGAAGTGACGCTCTCCATGAGGGTCGGTCGGTCCTTCGACTGAGTACGCGTAGTAGCGCGCATTCGCGACCTCTTCAGCCGCGAGCCGACAATGCCAGATCTGCCCGGATTTATGAATCAGATAATTCAGTGGGAAGCGCAGCACCGGATTCACCAGGTCGCGTGTGGTATACAGCAAGAGCGTTACGCCCGTCGCGTGTCTGGAGTAGAGCGCAAAGTTGTAGCTTCTTTCCGCTCTAAGCCACCTGGCGCCAAGCGGCTGCGGTGAGCCCTCAATTTGCGACCAGTTGGTCATGGCTCCTTTCCCTACTCATCGCGCATAGCGAAAAACAGCAGCTTTTATGTGATCCAAGTGTCGCCGTTCATGCGCAAAAAAGACGCGCCGGGTCTATATGCAAAAGGCAAACTAAGTCCCCACCGCCTTGAGTGGCTGCTCTGACTCGGCCGCTGCGACGTGGCTTTTGACGCGGATGAAACTGTCGGGGCTGACCGAGATCGAATCGATTCCCGCATGCACGAGGAACCGGGCGAATTCCGGGTGGTCGCTCGGCGCCTGTCCGCATAAGCCAACCTTGCGATTGAGCTTATGCGCAGATGGGATCACGCTCGCGATAAGCGTGGTGACGGCTTCGTCCTGTTCGTTGAACAGCGGGGCGAGTTGCTCGGAATCGCGGTCGACGCCAAGCGTCAATTGCGTCAGATCATTGCTGCCGATCGAAAAGCCGTCGAAACGCTCGGCGAACTTCTCAGCGAGAATCACGTTCGATGGAATCTCACACATGACGTAAACCTCCAGGCCATTTTCGCCTCGGCGCAGACCATTGTCTGCCATTGCCTTCAAGGTCTTGTCCGCTTCTCCAATCGTCCTGCAGAACGGTATCATCACCACGACGTTGCGCAGTCCGATCTCCTCACGCACCTTGCGGAGGGCACGGCATTCGAGGGCGAAACCTTCGCGATAGCCCTCACTGTAATAGCGGCTCGCGCCGCGCCATCCGAGCATGGGATTCTCTTCGTTTGGCTCGAACTGCCTGCCGCCGATAAGCTGCGCATACTCATTTGTTTTGAAATCGCTCATCCGCACGATCACCGGGTTCGGATAGCGTGAAGCCGCGATCCTGGCGATTGCGAAGGCAAGGGTGTCGACGAAGTATTGCGTCTTGTCCTCGAACCCCTGCGTGAGTCGCATAATCCGCCGCCGCGCCGCGACATCTTTGAGCTCCGCGAACTTCACCAACGCCATTGGATGGATCTTGACGATGCTGTTGATGATGAACTCCATGCGCGCAAGGCCGATGCCGTCAGCGGGCAGCCGCCACCAGCGCATCGCGGCGGCCGGGTTAGCCATGTTGAGCATTACCTTGGTTCTGGTACGGGCGATGTTTTCGAGCGCGAGGTCGCGCACCTCGAATTCGCCAACCCCGTCGTACACGTAGCCCATATCGCCCTCGGCGCAGGACACTGTCACTTCGCGCCCGCTGCCAAGCACGACCGTGGCCTTACCGGCGCCGACGATCGCGGGAAGCCCCAATTCGCGACTGACGATCGCGGCGTGCGAGGTGCGCCCACCATGATCGGTGATGATGGCTGCAGCCCGCTTCATGATCGGCATCCAGTCCGGGTCCGTAGTTTCGGTGACCAGGATCGCGCCGTCCTTGAATTTGGCGATCTCGGCGGGACTCTTGAGTCTGCACACCGCTCCGGTGGCGATCGCGTCGCCGATCGCGAGACCGGTGAGCAGGCGCTCGCCCTTGCGCTTGAGGGTATAGGTCTTCAGCGACCCGGCCTCCCTGCGCGACTGCACGGTCTCCGGGCGAGCCTGGACGATGAAGAGTTCGCCGGTCTCGCCGTCCTTTGCCCATTCAATGTCCATCGGGCGGGCGTAGTGCGACTCGATAGCAACCGCCCACCGCGCAAGTGTCAGGATGTCCTCGCGGTCGAGAGCAAAGCTTGCTCGCTCATCCTTCGACGTGCTGACGGTGCGCGTGGTCTTGCGGCCGCCCTCGCCGTAAACAATCTTCTTCGCCTTCGCCCCCAGGGTCCTCTCCAGAATCGGTGCGAGTCCGTCTTGCATCAGCAAAGGCTTGAACACGACGTACTCGTCCGGCTCGATAATTCCCTGAACCACAGCCTCCCCGAGTCCCCAGGCCGCGCTTATGAGTACCGTGTCTGGAAAGCCGGTCTCCGTATCGATCGAAAACATCACTCCGGCACTACCTTTGTCGGAGTGGACCATCCTTTGAACACCGACCGACAGGGCAACCTTCATATGATCGAAGCCGTGGTTCTCGCGGTATACGATGGCGCGGTCGGTGAACAGGGACGCAATACATCGGCGGACCGCATCCAGCAGATTCTTCTCACCGCGAATGTTGAGAAAGCTTTCCTGCTGGCCTGCGAAGCTAGCGTCGGGCAAGTCTTCGGCGGTGGCGCTGCTTCTCACGGCAACATCGAGATCTTTCTTCTCGGCACCTGCTGAAAGCCTGCGATACGCGGCACGGATCGCCTCGGCCAGCGCAGGCGGGAACTGCGCGCGCCCGATCATGTCGCGTATCGCCTTCGCTCCCGCCGCGAGAGTGAGAGTTTTGGTCTTTATCTCAGCCAGCTTGGCCGCTATTGCCGGGCGAAGACCAGTGGCGTCGACGAACCCCCAGTAGCCACCAGCCGTCACCGCAAAGCCGTCGGGCACGGGAATACCCTGTCCGCGCATGTTCCTGGTCATCTCGCCGAGCGAGGCATTCTTGCCGCCCAACTGGCTAATGTCCGAAGAACGCTCGTCCGAAAACCAGATGATATAATTATTATCCATGCTTTTATCCTGCCCGTTCCGGCAGCCGCGCTACGCCGGCTACGGATCAGGCCACGCTTTGCCCTGTCCTCAGGTGAGCTTGTCATATCATTGGGGAGCCATACCACACGCTGGGTAATTGACGCCCGGAACCCGGCTCGTTGCGACCAGCAATGCTCGAATCAGGATCCACGACCTGTTGACCGCTATCGAATGTTCCGAGCAACTCGTATCATTGTTTCGGGTTCGTTCGGATTAGCGGTAAATGCAGGAAGCTTTTCAAAATTCAAAGGCGGCTCCGAAGGAATCGCGAGGAGCCGTTACTCGAATTCGCGGTTCGGTCGTTGATGTGGATTTTCCGTCGGAGAAACTGCCGCCGATAAACGATGCGCTCATCATAGAGTCTGATGGTGATGCTCGACTTGTGGTCGAGGTGCAGGAGCATCTTGACCGACGCACGGTTCGCGGCGTCGCGATGGAAAATACGGCGGGTCTGCGCCGCGGCGCGGCGGTCTGGCAGACCGGCGGTCCAATTCAGGTGCCTGTCGGAGAGCAGGTGCTCGGCCGTCTAATCAACGTGATTGGAGCTCCCATCGATCGGCTTGGAGCCTTCGCGTCCGACGTCAAGCGCTGGCCGATTCATAGAGACTCGCCGTCGATCAGCCGCCAGGATCACAAGCGCGAAGTCTTCCGCACCGGCATTAAGGTCGCCGACCTGCTCGCGCCTCTCGCCAGGGGCGGCAAAGCCGGAATGTTCGGTGGCGCGGGCGTTGGCAAAACCGTGCTGATCATGGAACTTATTCGCAGCACGGTCGAGAAGTACTCCGGCATTTCAGTGTTTGCGGGAATCGGCGAGCGTTCACGCGAAGGCCACGAACTACTCGCCGAACTCCGCCAATCGGGAGTCCTCAGCCGGACCGCCCTGATCTTTGGTCAGATGAATGAGCCGCCCGGCGCACGGTGGCGCGTGGGCATGACGGCATTGACCGTCGCCGAGTATTTCCGCGACGTAATGCGCCGCGACGTTTTGCTTCTGATGGACAAT
>Ga0187856_1003095_pt1 | contig 11806 bp, 9 predicted proteins | sample June2016WEW_8_40_FD_132443 | JGI IMG/M metagenome (GOLD analysis project Ga0187856, IMG submission 132443) | Peatland microbial communities from SPRUCE experiment site at the Marcell Experimental Forest, Minnesota, USA - June2016WEW_8_40 | ecosystem: Environmental > Terrestrial > Soil > Wetlands...
GACCAGAAGCTGGCCTTTGTAGAGAGGGCTCAAGTTGCCTGGGGTCGGGTCGCCGAGACGGATTACCCCCAGCAGCTTCTCAGTGGCCGGTTCGACAACCGAGACCGTGTTCGAGGTCTGGTCCGAGAGATAAACACGGTCATGTGAAGAGATCGGAATGTCCGGGACACTGGCGCGGCCGGGCACCTGACCGGCATTTGCCGACGCGGCCAGCAGCAAACCAAGTACAAGGGTGACGGACTTTTTGGAAATGCTGAAAGGCATGATATACCTCCTTGGATAGGGCGTTACAAAGTCGCCGCTCTACTGGGTTTTGAACTGTTTCAAACGCATGCGCATGACTTCGATTTCCTGCTCTTGGGTCACGATTATTTCTTGGGCGAGTCGCCGCAGGACAGGATCTTTGCCATAAAGCAATTCCACCTTGGCCATATCGACGGCCCCCTGGTGGTGAGGAATCATCATGGCAGCAAAGTCATGGTCGGGATCGCCAGTCATGGGTGCATTTTCCATTCCCCGATCCATCGACGTCATCGCCTCATCCATAAGCTGTTGGAAGGATTCTTTGGTGCTAGCCCCGAAAGAATTGTGGAAAGTGCTTCCTGCAATAACACCAACTACCAAGCATGCCACCGCGAGTAGCAACGACTCGAACATCCATGGTCTGGCCTTACTTATACGTTTTGCCGTTTTGAACATGGTTCACCACCTCCTCCTCATAAAGAAAAAGGCCGAAACCTATCTGCTCTCTGCCAACCTTAATAAATAAAAGACATGTCCACGGTTAACAGAAAAATGCCTTCGGGTATCATTGCTTTCTGAGACGATCCCACTGACATCTCTTCCCTCTTAATCGAATATTATCAAATAATGATTACCTGTCAAGAAAAATCGTTAATCATCAGTGAAGTCTTCAATTTGCAATTTCTGGCCTATCCGGAAGGCCCTGTCGGTCGCCTGGTTCTCGACCGCAGGGTTCCACCAGCGGTCGAAGTGTATAACATGATTGGTCGCCGTAAGGTTCAGGCCCACTCCCACCGCCTTTAGTGAGAGGACCATGAAGGGACATAAGAAGCGCTCTGGAATTGGAGGCCATTATTGAATATAACGCTGCCTTACGTCTGAAGCCTGATGATGCTGAGGCCCATAATAATCTTGGAAATGCATATGTGAAGCGGAACCGTTTTGATGAGGCAGTAAACGAGTTCATGACTGCGTTGGAGCTCAAACCTGATTTTGCTGAGGCGCATAATAATCTTCAATTCTGTTATGGGATGAAAACAATCAAGCGATAGAAAGACGTGCTATGACCTCTTTTTCGGTTTGCCGGACAAGGCATCCAAATCTTTTTGAGCTTGAGGCGTGATTTTATGTGCTCATTTATAGGTGAACGCCTTGCTGCGCTTTTGAAAGTACGTCCTTGCGTCAACTGCCCTCCCCCTACCCGTCTTGGCTTGCTCAATAATGGCGATATCGATAATGTCATGCCTTATTTCGGAGTCCCCCAATATTTTTTCAAGAAAAGCTTCTCGCTCTTTGCTCTTCAGAGACTTGAACGCCGTGGAAAAAACCTCGACAGTTGCCTGACTTGTTGTCATATCTTCATCTCCCCAAGACGACCAACATGGTCTTATACAACGTTTTAAACCATATAGGCACATCTTAGGCAGCTTGCTGTATTAACCGGGTGCTAAATTCGTCAATAAAGGGGCCTCGGCTTGCCTTTAGGAGAAGGGTATCCCTGAATGACCAAAGGGCTATTGTTTCTTCGACAATGCATCCAAACGATAGGAACCCAGAAGGAACGGGAAGGACTTATGACTTCCTCTGGTCATTGTATTTAATCATAACCTCCTGTTTTCGATTGCATACCTGGGTGTTAAGTATGTGCGTAAGGATCGTATCCACTTTTTACTTTTTCTTTTTTACCCGTTTATAAATAAGGTAGACGATGCCAACGAAGACTATGCCGGGAAGTAATGGGAATGCAAAGGGCAGTAAAGGGAAGAACACCATAAGCAGGATGCCGAAAACTATGACTAGCACTATGCCAAGAATAAGTGCTGAAGGTATCGCGATGACTAACATAACGGTAAGGAGAAGCATTGCTAGATATGCTGTAATATATCCTCCTATGCCGGTTACCTGCCTGCCGTTTATGACAATTATCGTTCCTATGAAATAATTAATTGCAGTTGCGAGCAGTAATATTCCAATAACAATAAGCAGTGTTCGTTTCGTATTTATATTCATTGCCTCTGCTTATATACTACACCATAACTCCCTGTCGCCCATCCCGATATTCGTAGACCTCAGGCGCGTCGACTGACTGAGATGAGGCTTCAGTCGGCGCTTCCATGCTTCAACGACAGAACTTACCGCGTGAGGCGACTCAGGACAATTCATCCCCCACCTTCAGGGCAAGCCTGACGGAAGGAACTGCTTCCCCCAAAAATTAAACAAGTTTAATCGTGAGTTAATGGTTATTTCATTTAGGGTGTATAGTATTGCTTTTAATACGTGTGATTTCTGTCACAGCAGGAGCGGGTTGTTCTTGGTTTAATCTTTATACGGAACGTCTCAGAGGTCAAATATGAAAAGAGCATTATTGTTGCTAGCTGCTTTGGGTTGCCGTTCTTAATCATAAGTTAATAATTATGTCCTAACATTAGTGACATGAAGAAGAAAGGAGGTGATAAAAGATGAAAAAATTTATCGTAGCAATTTTGGTTCTGGCAATTGTATTGCTGACTGCATCCCTTGTTCCGGCAAATGATAAAACGCCTGTGGAGTTGGTTAATACGGCACCGACGGACTTCGTATCCACCGCAGGGTCCACCTGCACCACTGCGGGCGCGGACTGCGAGGATACCTTCACGTGGGACGCAATAACAGCGTATACAGTGAAAGGCTATATGCTGGAGGTGACGACGCGTTTGCTGTCGCCCACGGGAACCTCCGCCAATTGCCCTGACACGGTTTTAAGGAAGACGTTCGAGGTGCCCGCTTCCAGCTGCACGAGCTCAGGCACACCACCGACGGTGACCTGCACCGACACGGTAGACCTGTTGAATAACGTTGGCCTGACAGGTTACACGGTAATATCCGTTGATGCATCAGTAAGTGGCATCATAATGCCGTCGTGGAAGAACGCAACATTCCCGAACGGGGCGGCATCTATTGTCAAGGAATCAGTTAATCCCTGCCCCACCACCACCCCTTAGTTACTTGCCGGGAGAGAGTTGAGAGTAACTCTCTCCCGGCTGGTCTTAATCTTCGGAAAGCTTTAATATCTACACACTCCACGAAATATTGGGTAACATCAGGCAAAAGGATAAAAGGTTGACCTTAGACGGTTTCCTTTCGCTGTAGATAAGCAGGAATGGCGAGACCCAGATTGCGAATACACGGACTGATAAACGGGGTGCAATCAATTGCAACAATGAAGATTATTGAAGGAAATATGGATAACGCGTAGTGCCAAGAAATCACAGCTGAATGAAAAACATGCAAAAAATTAACCCCTGTCTAGTCGATGTTTTTGCTCGCCGTATTACATGGAGTTAGATCCGCGCCAAAGGAATAATTAATATTTAAGAAACTATTACAAAAAGAACTGGAACATAAGAATGGCTCATGAGCATCAACTTCATGAAGGTGCACATGACTGTCATATTGTTATGGCAGGCACATATGAATGAAACTCACATACAGGACTCAAAATTAGTCGCACAAAATCTTAATGAAAGCTCATCCGGCCCAGGGCATTTTTGAATAGACTTCGGTCAATTTGTCACGATACTCTTTGAAGAACCGTTCGTGCCCTCGTTCCCATTCAGCGAGCATGGTGAGTGCCTCTCTGACCTTTCCTTTTGTCTGACCTGCCATCTTTTCATAAAACTCACTCAAATCCTTCTCAATCAGCCAGGCCAAGCTGAAAACAGTAACATCGGGGACCATCGATTCATACAGCCAATGCTGCAGGAATTCCGATTTTGCTTGCTCATCAAAAAAACTGGTTGTTCCCGGAGTATATCCTTTATCTATCTGTAACTGATCCGGACTTCCCTGTTTCAGATCTTCCAGGATCTTTTTGATAAAACGGATATGTTGCTCTTCCTCCTCGATCAATTGGGTAAAGGCACCCACTGCTGCTCCCCACCCCATTCGTTGGAGAGAAGTCTGAAAAAAGTTTTTCCCGGTTTCCTCCTGGTTTAAGGCATATTCGAAAATCTTAATCAAATTTTGATTGGTCGGCATAGGATCCTCCGATGAAGAAGATAGTTATTTAGCTTAATCCTTAATAAACAAAAAATCAATTATTATTCTCTTTTTTGATTTACAACCCTGCAGAAGCGAACGACCCGATGGAAGTTAACGGGGCGGGAAGTTGTTCTTTCATATTTACTGGAAAATGTGGGCTTCGGCAGGACAGCCATCGCTTGGGAGAATCCTCGTACAGAATGTGAATTTCGATCTATGTCGAACAGTCATGTTGGAGCAAACCGAACACTTTTGGGGTGACACCGAGATTTGTGTTGGACTCCGCCATGGAGGGGTGTCACGCAGGGCGATACGCGTCCGATGCTCCATCCGCGCTTTCGGCAGGGCGATCGTCAAAATCGATATTTCTGCTCTGTACCCCGATCTGGCAGTCCACAGGGGACACATTGAAACCGACACCAAGGTTGGAAAGGCGAGGCTAGACGCGGGCCAGCAATAAGCTATTTTTCTGAAGAAGCGTTTCTAATTTGTGATATAATTGAACTGACCTAAAGCGAAAATATGCGCTTTTTCCCCTTGCAGAAGTCTATATACCACTTCTCAGTGTGAGTGATGATGCACATAACAATGAGGTAAGCAACTTATGCAAACCGATGATAAGCAGCACCGCTTTATCTTGCAGAAGATTGCCCGCAGAGTGATGCTTGAGAGGGGACTGCTCCCTGACTTTTCCAGTGAAGAACTCGCTGAACTTGGCAGAATTAGGGCGCCTGCATCAATGGACGGTGAGCAGGTACGTGACCTTAGGAACCTGTTGTGGGCCTCCATCGACAATGATGACTCCCGCGACCTAGATCAGCTTACCGTTGCCGATGCAATGCCAGGAGGCAAGGTAAAGATACGTGTTGCCGTGGCTGATGTTGCCGCGGTTGTCAATAATGGCTCAGCAATTGACGGACACGCCCGGCATAATACTACCTCAGTTTATACCGCTGCCAGCATATTCCCGATGCTCCCTGAAAAGCTTTGCACCGACCTCACCTCCCTGAAGTTCAATGAGGATCGACTGGCAATCGTCGTCGAAATGGTGATTGGCGCGGACGGGTCATTAGAGGGCTCTGATATCCACAGGGCGCGTGTCCGCAATCAGGCGAAGCTCGCCTATAACAGCGTTGGCGCTTGGCTTGAAGGAAATGGAATTCTGCCTGAGGCTGTTGCCGCGGTTAAAGGACTTGAGGAGAATCTTCGCTTGCAGGACAGGGCAGCGCAAAGCATGAAAAACCTCCGGCATGTTCACGGTGCACTCAGTTTTGAAACGGTTGAGACGAGGCCAATATTTGACGGCGATAAAGTCTTGGTTCTCGAAGTCGAAAAAAGGAACCGGGCAAAGGACATCATTGAGGATTTCATGATAGCGGCAAACGGCGTGAGCGCCCGATATCTCTCGTTAAAAAAATTTCCTTCTATCCGCCGAGTGGTCCGCACTCCAAAACGCTGGGAGCGGATTGTCGAGCTTGCTGATGAACATGGGTTCAAACTACCCTATACGCCGGATTCAAGAGCCCTGGAGGAGTTCCTGAGCAAGGAGAAGGCAGCCGATCCGCTTAGATTCCCCGACCTCTCCCTTGCTGTAATCAAACTTATGGGGGCCGGTGAATACGTTGCGGAACTTCCGGGAGACACTGCCCCGGGACACTTTGGTCTCGCGGTCAGGGACTATACCCATTCCACAGCCCCTAATCGCCGGTATCCCGATCTTATCACACAACGCCTATTGAAGGCCGCTATAGGAGAACGTTCTTCGCCGTATAGCAATGACGAGCTGGAGGCCCTGGCGAAACATTGCACGGAAGAAGAAGACGCCGCTAACAAAGTGGAACGGCAGGTCGGCAAATCCGCTGCCGCTCTTCTTCTTGAATCGAGGATTGGAGAGCAGTTTGATGCTGTTGTCACCGGAGCTTCCTCTAAAGGCACATGGGCCCGGCTTCTCGCTATCCCTGTTGAAGGGAGGGTGATCCATGGATTTGAGGGTATCGACGTAGGCAACAGGATTCGAGTGCAGCTGATATTTGTGGACGTTGACCGGGGATACATCGACTTCAGGAAAGTCGGTCTATCAAGACATTGATGAAAAGTCTCTCGGTCACGGATTTGCACAACCAGATACCAGATAAAAGAATGCAGTGAGAGCCTGTGGGGCTATGTTGATTTCTTATCATAAATCGGTATAAAGTATGCTTCACTGGAGCAGCACGAGTGTGACGCCCGATACATAGTTTATGAGACGATTTACACATTTGAGGACAAGTCTCAGAGCGAAGATAAGGGTTTCAATGCTTTTTTAAATGGGCATTGAAATTGCTATACTTCATGATGGAGGTTGGTTTTTTGTAACGCATCGAGACAAGGTGGGGCTGAGGGGTATGACAGATAAGGAAATTATAAGGATCTTAATAGTGAACCCGATCTTCTTTTCAGTGCCACTCCTTGAAAGGCTAAAGGTGATAAAGTTTATGAAAGAATGTCACTTCGCTCCCCGTGAAATTGAAGATATATTTGTGCAGGCATGCTACTAAGATTAGCCAATTCCGCGAACTCCTGTATAAAGTCGGAGCTGCCTTGAGGCTGTCCGTGCTTCATCTTAAGGAGATTAACTGATTATGGGCAAAGGGAGGTATGGTGGCCCAGAAAAAAGAAGAAGTCCTAGGCACGAAAGGAGGTTTCGCGCACTGTTAGAATATGAACAGAACACTTATGAAATTAGAACTATCGATATTTCAGAGCACGGAGTTCTTATTCCAAGACGTGTGCCGCCACCCATAGGAACTCCTGTTAAAGTGACGCTCATAATTAAAGATGAAAGTTCTATGTTTGAGGGAACAGTCGTGAGACATACAAAGTGCTATATTAACGGGGTAGAAACGACTGGCATAGGGGTCGATTTTTCTAAACCTGAGTATCAGGAATTTGTTAAGAAAAGTGTAATGATTACTTAGGATGATGGCGAATCCCACCAGATCTTCCCTGGTTTTTTTTGCTTTCTTTTCTGACGGCCGAGCTCTTCTCAGTTCTGAATAAGCGGCAAATTCTTGTTTTTCGATAGTCATGCGTTCAGGAACAAATGTCATGCCTTTTCTATCCCGTGAGTCTGTGCATGGCATCCTCAATATCTGAATAACCTTTTGGAATTCCTTCTTCACGAGTGACATCCATGGGTGCTTCACCAGGTCGGATTCTCGGTGACCGCCTGCCTCACACATAACCTCACATCCGGCTGTAACCTAGAGCTTCTTTTCATCGTCTAATAAAGAGCACGAAGACGGGGTCGAACCTTGCCCAATCTTAGAGCGTGCCGAGCACGCATGCGAGAGTAGTCCTCGCATTGCCTTTGGTCCGGATTGCTTGCAAATCGCAAAAGTCCGCGTGTAGAATAAAGAACATAAGATGTCTTCCATTGATCAAGGCTGACACGAGACAGTAACGTCCCGTTTATAATGACATTTTTAAGTCCCAGGCGAGTAAGGGACTAATCCCTAGTGAGGCGATAATTATGGAAATGACTCAAGAGACAAAGAGTAACAACACAACCGCGCAGCCCTCCGCTGCTCCGTCACGCAAGCACTGGTGGATATGGCTGCTGGTGATCTGTCTCATTACCATCGGCGCATATCTTTACTTAGCCAGGTCCTCTGGGGCACCGTCACCGCCCCGTAATCAGGGAGCGATTGTTCGCGCTATGCCCGTTGTGGCGGCAGAAGCAAAAAAAGGAGACGTCAGGATTTATCTCACCGGGCTCGGGGCGGTGACTCCGCTCGCAACGGTTACACTAAAGAGCCGTGTCGACGGAGAACTGATGAAGGTTTTGTTTCAGGAAGGACAGATCGTCAGCACTGGTCAGCTGTTGACAGAGATCGATCGGCGGCCCTACGAAGCCCAACTCCTCCAGGCCGAGGGCCAGTTGATCCGCGACCAGGCCCTCCTCGACAACGCTCGGCTGGATCTGAAGCGTTACCAGGTGCTGGTTGAACAGGACTCTGCACCAGTGCAGCAGCGCGACACCCAAGAGGCTTTGGTCCGCCAGTATGAAGGGACGGTCAAGACCGACCAGGGTCAAGTCGATAACGCCAAGGTCCAGTTGATATACACACGTATTACCTCTCCGGTCAGTGGAAGAATCGGTTTGCGTCTTGTGGACCCCGGAAATATTGTCCATGCGACCGACACCAACGGGCTGGCCGTAATCACACAACTGCAACCCATCACTGTTATTTTTACGATCGCAGAAGACAACCTGCCAGCAGTACTTCACAAGCTTAAGGGAGGCGAGCGCATGCCGGTCGATGCTTTCAATCGGGAAGAAACTCAGAAAATCGCCACGGGATATTTGCTGACGGTTGATAACCAGATTGACCCCACGACAGGCACCGTGCGGCTCAAAGCGGTTTTTCCGAATGAAGATTATGCCCTGTTCCCCAACCAGTTCGTCAATGCCCACCTCCTTCTGGAAACCAAGCGCGACGCCACTATTGTGCCAACAGCTGCCATCCAACAGAGTCCCCAAGGGAAGTTTGTTTACAAAGTAAAGGCTGACCGGACGGTTGTGATGCAATCGGTACGCGTCGGCCCGACTGAAGGGGACAATGTGTCTATCGAAGGGGGGCTATCACCGGGTGATCTCGTTGTGGTGGAAGGCGCCGAAAGACTCAAGGAGGGTAGCAAAGTGGAGTTGCAGGGTCAACAAGCCAACTCCTCTCCCCGCAAGAGTAAGGGATGAATCCTTCTCGTATCTTCATCCTGCGGCCAGTTGCGACTGCACTGCTGATGGTGGCAATTCTACTGGCTGGCGCCGTAGCATTCCGCGAATTGCCAGTTTCCGCCCTCCCGCAAGTGGATTACCCGACAATCCAAGTAGTAACCTTCGAGCCAGGGGGAAGTCCTGAAGTCACAGCTTCTTCCATTACGGCCCCCTTGGAGCGTCAACTGGGCCAGATGCCGGGTCTCAAACAGATGACGTCGACAAGTTCCGGCGGCAGCTCAGTGATCACACTCCAGTTCAGTCTCGATCTCAGCCTGGACGTTGCCGAGCAGGAAGTGCAGGCCGCCATCAATGCTGCGTCCACCTTCCTCCCCCCCAACCTCCCGAACCCTCCCGTATACAGCAAAGTAAATCCGGCTGACGCTCCGATTCTGACGTTGGCCCTGACCTCAAAGACTCTGCCCCTGCCCGCGATTGAAGATCTTGCCGATACCCGGCTTGCCCAGAAGATATCGCAGCTTTCCGGTGTCGGACTCGTCAGTATTAGCGGCGGGCAGAGGCCAGCGGTAAGAGTTCAGGCTAACCCTACGGTCCTTGCTGCTTACGGCCTCACCCTCGAAGACCTGCGCGCCGCGATTGCTGCTGCGAACGTCAATCAGGCCAAGGGCGGATTTGACGGCCCTCGACAGTCCTCTATCATCGGCGCTAACGATCAGCTCCTCAAGAGCAAAGACTACCGGCCGGTGGTCGTAGCCTACCGCAATAATGCGCCCGTGCTGCTGTCCGATGTCGCAACGGTCATCGACAGTGCAGAAAATGTCAAACTGGCGGCCTGGATGAACGAGACCCCTGCCGTGATTGTGAACATACAGCGGCAACCCGGCAGCAACGTCATAGAGGTCGTCGACCGGATCAAAAAGCGTCTGCCGCAGCTGCAGAGCTCTTTGCCATCGGCTGTAGAGGTATCTATCCTGACCGACCGCACTACGACCATTCGCTCATCCGTTCAAGACGTGGAGTTCGAGCTGATGGTGGCGGTGGCCCTGGTGGTAATGGTAATCTTTCTTTTTCTCCGGACCCTGTCTGCTACGGTCATTCCCAGCGTTGCGGTCCCGGTGTCCCTCGTGGGAACATTCGGGATAATGTATCTGCTCGGGTTTAGCCTGAACAACTTGTCCCTGATGGCCCTTACCATTGCGACAGGCTTCGTGGTTGATGACGCAATAGTTATGATCGAAAACATTGCCCGATACATTGAGCAGGGGGAGCCTCCGCTTCAGGCCGCCCTCAAAGGCTCGCAGCAGATCGCCTTTACCATACTGTCTCTTACGGTGTCGCTCATCGCGGTGCTTATTCCTCTGCTGTTTATGAGCGACGTGGTCGGGCGGCTATTCCGCGAGTTTGCTCTCACTCTCGGCGTCACAATCGCCATCTCGGCATTTGTATCGCTCACCCTGACGCCAATGATGTGCGCGAAACTGCTGAAGCATAAACCAGAACAGCAGCAGAACAGGTTTTTTATCATGTCCCAGCATGCGTTCGATAGAATCATCGAGGGCTACGGGAGGACGTTGAAATGGGTGCTTCATCATCAGAAGGCAACGCTCCTGGTTGCGGTGGCCACGCTTGTCCTTACGGTGCTGCTATATGTCATTGTGCCGAAAGGGTTCTTCCCTGTCCAGGATACCGGGCTTATCCTCGGTGTTTCAGAAGCTCCGCAGTCGATCTCTTTTACGGCAATGGCTGAGAAGCAGCAGGAGCTTGCCAAAATAGTGCTGAAAGATCCGGCGGTCCAAAGCCTGTCTACATTCATCGGAGTTGACGGCACCAATACCACGCTCAACAGCGGCCGAGTTCTCGTGAACCTGAAGCCGTTGGAAGAGCGTAAAATGAGCGCAAGCGACGTAATCCGGCGTCTCCAGCCAGAACTCGCAAAGCTCGAAGGGATCACGCTGTTCATGCAGCCGGTTCAGGATCTCACGGTCGAGACTCACGTGAGCAGAACGCAGTACCAATACAGCCTCGAGGACCCGAACGCCGACGAACTGAACAGCTGGACCCCAAAACTTGTGGCAGCGTTGAAAGCCATTCCTGAACTACGTGACGTAAGCAGCGACCAGCAGGACAGGGGACTACAGACGAATCTCACAATCGACCGTACCACCGCATCGAGACTCGGAATCGCCCCCCAACTCATTGATGATACCCTTTACGATGCATATGGCCAACGGCTAGTGTCAACTATCTTCACGCAGCTGAACCAGTACCGGGTAGTCCTGGAAGTTGCTCCCGAATTTCAGCAAAACATCAACAAACTGAAAGATATCTATATTCGCAGTGTCTCCAGCGGACAGGTCCCCTTAGGTGTATTTATGCAGACTTCAGAGGCGACGGGTCCGCTTGTCATCAGTCATCTGGGACAGTTTCCGTCAACGACGTTATCCTTCAATCTTGCACCGGAGGCTTCGCTGGGGGATGCAGTGAAGGCGTTTGAATCGGCAACACAAAAAATAGGCATGCCGGCAAGCATCCGCGGAAGCTTTCAAGGGACGGCCCAGGCCTTCCGGGACTCGCTGGTCAATGAACCAATACTGATCCTGGCAGCACTGGTGACGGTCTATCTTGTCCTCGGTGTATTATATGAAAGTTATATCCACCCAATTACGATACTGTCAACGCTGCCCTCGGCCGGAGTGGGGGCGCTTCTTTCGCTGATGATCTGCCGAATCGAATTCAGCGTCATTGCCTTGATCGGCATCATTCTTCTCATCGGCATTGTAAAGAAGAATGGCATCATGATGGTCGATTTTGCGCTGGATGCCGAGC
>Ga0187856_1003096_pt1 | contig 11806 bp, 11 predicted proteins | sample June2016WEW_8_40_FD_132443 | JGI IMG/M metagenome (GOLD analysis project Ga0187856, IMG submission 132443) | Peatland microbial communities from SPRUCE experiment site at the Marcell Experimental Forest, Minnesota, USA - June2016WEW_8_40 | ecosystem: Environmental > Terrestrial > Soil > Wetlands...
GCTTCGGTGAGCACCATGCCATTCTCGGTTACCGTGAATAGTGGTGTGCCAAGCAACTTACTGGTATTGCGCACTCGTTTGTGTACGGCAGAAGCCGTGAGAGCCAATTCCTCAGCGGCGGCAGGTATCGCCTTTTTCCGCGCGACCGCAATGACCGCCGCCAGCATGTCCATCGTCAATCTGGGCACTCGCATCGAACTTCTCAAACCCGTTGGCGAGGCCAGAACACCGTAAGGGCTGGAGACTCCAGCCAGTCTGCGTTGGCAGGGCCATCCTGCGTCGACTGGCTACTCCTTTGGAACTACTCCCTCTGCATTCGTGGCGGAGCACGAATTTGTACCATCAGAAACGGCAAGAACTTTGTGTTTCGTGCGGAATCTATACCAACAAACCAGAAGATTATTTTTTCGGGAAAACCACACGAAACCCCTTTGAGATCACGCAGGAACTTTGACTGAATCCCCCTACACTTCTACTAGTTGCGCATGCAAATCTCATGCGTTGTCATTCCAGAATCGAACCTCGATCAATATCTCGACTATGTGAGGCGGAGCGATATTCCGGCCTTCGAGGCTGCTCATGGATTGGCGTCGATTCTGTTGTTGCAGCGGCGCTCTGTCGCCCACGTCGAGGTGATGACCACCTCGAACGTGGCGGCCCGGAGAGGCACTCAGGCGATTCGCTGAAGCTCCGTCGAAGGCAGCAAAGCGCGAGTATGGCGGCATTCCACTTGAACCTCACACTTACCAAGTCGTCCTTTCCCGCGAAATTGAACCGGCAAAACATCGAGTTCGACGTCTGAAGCGCGTCGGCATTCAGAACCCATCCGCCGCACTCCCACTATTCGCCAGCTGCCGATCTGTTTTCTGCTCAGCCGGACGACACGAGTCCGGGTTGAGTTCGTAGCACAGCTCACTCGAAACGATCCGTGGTCTCCCCGGCCCGATGCAGAGGCATGCAACCTGCCCATCGGCGAAAGCAAGTTCAACGCACACTTCACTCTCGCCGAAAGGATCGTTGTAGACTTTCAAGCTCTGAAGTGGCTTCCCTTCAAATGTGCGTTCATGGAGCAGGTGCAGACTGGGCATCGGAGCGTCTCCTGTGTGATCTATAGTTTGTCGCTAAAAACAACAAAAACAAAACCCACCTGCCGAAGTGTCTGGCGGGTGGGTGTGGGGGGAGCGTCTTGCTATTTCTTTCGAGATCAGCTCATGGAAGCCCTCCAGCCAGCAGCGGACACATATACTCGTATGCCCGAAATTCGAATGCTAACTCGCCGGAGTGAGCTTACGTTCATAAGATCCATTCCCAAACGGTACTACAATTAGTAATATCTGAGATCGACACTCCTTTGGAACTACTCCCTCTGCATTCGTGCCGGAGCACGAACTTGTACCATCATTCAGAGCAAAAACTTTGCGTTTCGTGCGAAAGCGCAAATCTATACCAACAAATCGCAAGATTATTTTTCCGGGAAAACCACCCGAAACCCCTTTACTTTCGGTGTCCCACCGTCAACAATCCTCTCATCACGAGCGCGACTGAGCATCCACTGTCAGACGCGCCGTCGGCCACTCCTTGTCTAGCGATGCGTCAGAACGGGTGCTCAACCTACCGCTCTTGCGGGCGGAACGTACTCTTGCGCCCGAACACGCAGGCATCGTTCAATCTCACGACTGCTCTGACGAAGAGCTCCTTGTCCGCATCCAGAATCGGGATGAAGCGTCGCTTCTGACGCTTTTTCATCGCTACAGCAAGCTGGCCTTTTCCATCGGATTCCGAGTTCTCCACGACGACGGCGAAGCAGAAGATTTCGTGCAGGAGGTTTTCCTTCGCCTCTGCTCCGAAAACCATTCATTCGACAGCAAAAAGGGATCGGCAAGGACGTGGATTATCCAGATGATCTACCGCCGCGCCTTCGATCGGCGGGCGTACCTACACCGGCGACACTTTTACAGCGGTACAGATCGCCAAGAACGCACGAATGCTGTTGCGGAAGGAAATAAACCAGAGATTCGCATGATCGAACGGCTGACGGCCGAGCAGTTGAAAGCAGCTTTCAGCCACCTAAACGAAAAGCAGCGAAACACTTTGGAGCTGTTCTTTTTTGAAGGATTGACGCTGACCGAGATTGCCGAACGATCAAACGAAGATGTGAAAAATGTCCGCCATCACTACTATCGCGGACTCGAACAGTTACGACAATTGGCTCGTCAAATGACGCGGAATGAAAAGGTTGAATGATGAGCAACGACATTCAATATCCAGCCGGATGTGGCGAAGAATTTGCGGAGCTTTGCGCGCTCTCAACGAGCGGCGAGCTTAATGCCCAGGAATCAGAAAGACTCCGTGAGCATGTCGCGATCTGCGACGCATGTGCAATGCTTTTGTGCGAATATACGAACCTCGCGCGAGTCGGCGTGGAGCTAGCGGCTGAATTGGCGTCAGAGATACAGGTTCCCGCACGATATTCTGAAAAGAAGGCAGAGCAACGTTTCGTTTCCGCTCTCCATAGTGCTCAACCGAACGGACAACCCCAGCTACGTTCGCGACTCCGTTTGCCCGATCTTGCCGGTTTTTGGGAGCGGAACCTGCAGTTCGCGCCAGCGATGGTATTCGGGGCCGCAGCAATCCTATTGCTTTCGATTGGGGGAGCTTTCGAATTCGGTCGGAGAATGGAAGCTCACTCTCCCAATGCTGTGCCAGTCGCAGCCGCGCTTCCCCTTCCCAGCCCTCCTCCGTCTACAGCCCTTAACGGGGAGAACTCCGAACTGCGAAAGAGGCTGGCAGCCGCGCAGAAGTCCGTGGACAAGATCACAGCACAATCCGCCGAGGCCGAAAAGCACATCGCGGAACTGTCCAACGCGCGGGCCGCACTCCTAGGGCAGCTCAGTGAGCTTGGGAGAAAGGATCAAACAACGGCAGAATCGTTGATCGCGATTACCACGCAGCGGGATGCTCTGCAGCAGCAATTGAATGATGTGTCGAAATCGTTGGAACAGGTAAAGCAAGATTTGATTCGCGCTGAGCAGGACCGAAAAGGGGCCTTGCTACGTGCTGCTGCCCTTGAAACAGAGATCAACGATCTGCATAGCGAGTTGTCGAAAGCCAGTTCGGCAGCCACAAACAACGAGGAGTTTCTCGCTGAAGATCGCGACATACGCGAACTGATGGGGGCTCGGCAGCTCTACATCGCCGATGTTTTCGACGTACAGCATGATGGCCGTCGGAGTAAACCTTTTGGGCGCGTCTTTTATACGAAGGGAAGGTCGCTGATCTTCTATGCCTTTGACCTCCAGTCTCAGCCTGGATATCACGAAGCCAAAGCATTTCAGGCCTGGGGCAAACCGGCCAACGCCGCCGCCAAGCCTGTCAGCTTGGGAATCTTTTATCTCGATAGCGAAAAGAACCGGCGCTGGGTGCTTAAAGCCGACAACCCAGATTTACTGGCGCAGATCAATGCCGTCTTTGTCACGGTGGAACCACATGGAGGCAGTCAGAGACCAACTGGCAAGCCCTTTCTTGAGGCCTACCTGCACTCCCTATCTCCGAATCACCCGTGAACGAGCTGCCGACTGTTTGTGAAAGGATCGTTAATCTTTCGCAGAAATTCTACAGAAAGTTGGTAAAGATCGTTTGTGGCAGACGAATGCTCATTGGACCGCTGAGTACATATGCAGTTCCCAGGAGCTGGTCATGAGAATCTGCCGATCTCTTTTGTTAACCATTTCTCTTGTATTCCCTTGTTCTCTCTTTGGCCAGTCTACCAATGCTGCGCTCACAGGTGTTGTGGATGATCCCTCGAAGGCTGTGATCGCCGGAGCCCAAATCACTGCGATCAACACTGAGACTGGCGTCAAATCCTCAACCACGACGAACAACAGCGGGGTTTATGTGCTCCCGGGTCTAATCCCAGGCACCTACCGTATTGAAGTCGATAAACCGGGCTTCAAGGGCATCATCGAGGGAGGGCTTGTCCTTCATGTCCAAGACGTTGTGCAACTCAATTACCATATGGCTCTTGGCTCAGCTTCGGAAACCATGACGGTGACGGCCTCGGGTGTGAACATCGACACTACCGACGCTTCGGTGAGCACGGTTGTTGACCAAAAGTTTGTCGCAAACATGCCCCTCAACGGAAGGAGTTTTCAGGATCTCATTTCAATGACCCCAGGTGTCGTCACAGAAAGTCCGCAGAACACTTATCAGGTCATCGGATCAAGCGGCGATTTTAGTGTGAATGGCCAACGGACCCAATCTAACTATTACACCGTCGATGGAGTAACTGCCAATGTTAGCGGCGGCAGCGGCGGTGGCATCGCCGAGGAAGCTACGGGCGGCACGGTTGGAGCGTCGACCGCGTTAGGAACGACTCAGAGCCTCATCTCCGTAGATGCGCTTCAAGAATTCCGCGTCGAAAGCTCAACCTATTCGGCAGAGTACGGCCATTCGCCCGGCGGCCAATTTGTGCTTGTGACGCGCTCCGGCACTAATGTATTTCACGGCTCTGCTTTTGACTATCTCCGTAATAATTTCTTTGATGCCAATGATTGGTTCAATGACCACTATGGCGATCCGACACCGGCACTTCGCCAAAATGACTTTGGCGGAACACTTGGCGGTCCTGTATGGATTCCACAGCTCTATAACGGTAAAGACCGTACGTTTTTCTTCGCTTCGTATGAAGGGCTGCGTCTCGATCAACCAACCGCTGCGACAATTCAATACGTCCCAGACCTCTTCATGCGGCAGCAAGCAACTTCGGTAATGCAGCCGATACTAGATGTATTTCCCCTACCGAACGGAATCGACTATGGATCTGCTGCTAACCCGAGTCTCGCTCAGTTCATTAAGCCGTTCTCGTTACCGAGCGCGATTGATTCTACGAGTGTTCGTCTCGACCATATCATCGGTCCAAAGCTATCCCTGTTCTTTCGATTCGGCGACACACCAAGCTCTACCGTCTCAAGGCCATATTTTGCGCGCGACACGACACAAATAAACGCCCAGACCTATACGCTCGGAGTCACAGGCCAGTTTTCAAGTAGTCTAAGTAACGAATTCCGCTTAGGCTATGCCCGTTCCAGTTCGTCTCAGATTGGGACGCTCGACAACTTTGGCGGAGCTACTCCAACAAATCTGACAGCGGCGCTCGGCGGCAACCCTTCAATCAGCACTAGACCTGAAATCATTCTCTACTACTATGGAATAGGTGATGCGTTTCTCACATCCTTTTACGGTAAAAACTTAAGCCGCCAATGGAACCTCATTGACACGCTCAATCTCTCAGTCGGGCATCACAATATAAAGTTCGGGGCCGACTATCGTCATATCAAGTCACCCGTATTACCTGCATCCGTTGTTCCGTTAGCAGAATTCTTGGACACTCCGGCCGTCCTAAGCGGAACACCAGATGTCTCGGAGATTTTCAACTACAAATCAGCTACGCCTCTTTTCAGCGAGATCGCACTCTTCGTTCAGGACGAGTGGAGACTCCATCCCGGGTTGACCGTCTCCCTGGGACTCCGCTGGGAGGTAGATCCACCACCTACTGAGGAACACGGGGATGATGCCTACACCCTACTGGGAAGCGTCGACAATCCAGCATCCCTGAGCTTGGCCCCCCAGGGAACGCCTCTCTGGAAAACTGCCTGGTACGATTTCGCTCCACGACTCGGCATTGCATGGACAGCACATAATCAACCAGGATGGGAAACTGTTGTCCGCGCTGGCGGTGGCGTCTTTTTTGATACAGCCAATGAGTTTGCTGCATTAGGCTACAGCAGCTTTGGGTTCTCTGCGTATCAACTCTATTTCGGAGTACCAATTCCTTATACAGCAAGCGAGCTTAATGTTCCGATATCAACAACTGCTCCCTATACCACTGGAACAATAATAGCGTTTCCGGCTCATCTTCAGCTCCCCTATACGCTTGAATGGAATACGAGCATTCAACAGGCGCTGGGTAAAGGTCAAGCTTTTACGATCTCCTATGTTGGATCGAACGGCCGCAGATTGCTTGGAGTGCAAGAGCTTTCCCTGGCAAGCCTTAATCCAAATTTCGGTACAGTCGAGTATTCGGCAAATGGAATCACGTCCAACTATCAATCGCTACAACTGCGATTCCAGAGGTCCATTGCGCACGGCCTTCAGGCGCTCGCATCGTACACTTGGTCCCACTCGATTGATTTCGGGTCAAATGCTACTGCCCTACCGCTTCAGCGCGCGGACTCAGACTTCGATGTCCGCAACAACTTCCAGGCGGGAGTCAGTTGGGATCTTCCTACAGCTAGGTCTCGAGAACTGATAAGCAATCTGATAAACGGTTGGGGACTAGATGCGCGCCTGATGGCACGAACTGCATTTCCTGTCACCCTTGAGGGAGCTTTGCTTACTGATCCTGCGACGGGAAGCCAATATAACGGCGGCTTAAACCTTATAAGCGGTCGGCCCACCTACCTCTACGGCCCACAATATCCGGGTGGAAAGGCCATTAATCCAGCAGCATTTAGTGTCCCGGCCACGGGGACTGCGGGTAACGCGCCTAGAAACTTTGTTCGTGGTTTCGGAGCTACTCAACTCAATCTGGCGGTCAGGCGAGAATTCCCAATACATGACGCCCTTGCGCTTCAATTTCGTGCAGAGGCATTCAATATTCTCAACCATCCAAACTTCGGATATGTTGATCCGATCTACACAGATACAACATTCGGTCAAGCGACCCAGATGCTCAATTCAAGTCTAGGAACCATGGCTACCCAGTATCAACAGGGTGGCCCACGCTCCATGCAGTTCTCCCTTAAGGTGCACTTTTGATTTGGACTGAGTGATCGCCGCAGTCTATTTCAGACATATCGTTCGGTTTGCAGCCTTAGGGAGGACTGAAACAATGAAATATGGGAATTACGGTGCCATTCTGACAGGGTTGATCGCTGCATTAGCCAGCGCGAGTGCACAGGATCACCCATTCACTGTACGAGATGACATCGCAATGGTGCAATTCAGCGATCCCTACCCTCGGACCGCTGTTCCTGGCAGCGACGTAGTGCCACGGTCACCAGATGGGCGATACTTCGCGTTAGTCACTACCAAAGGGATTCTGAAATCTGATCAGATCGAGTCACAGATCTCGATCTTCGACGTTGATGCCGCAAAATCGTTCGTGGAATCAAAGGTCGTGCGTTCGCCCCCGGCCCCTCGCGTCATCGCCACGATCGTAGGTTCTTCTCATTATGAGGCATCGCATCCGGCCTCTCCAGTTATTGATGATCTGCATTGGTCTGCCGATATGACGCGTGTTTACTTCAAGGGAGAAAATGCGGTAGGTGCATATCAGATTTATGTAGCTAAGGTCGACGGTAGTGGCTTTCGAGCTTTGACGTCACCGAATTATAGTGTCGAGCGCTTTGATGTCGAAGACGACACCATTGCCTATACAGCTTCTCTTCAAGGTGCCGGGAACATCGACCAGGGCGTCGTGATCAATCAAGACGCGCTGATGGTGACTGGATATGAACTGCGAGACATTATCTTCCCAGGACAACTCAGCAGCATCAATCCAGAGACCTTCTCTTTGTGGGTTATGGAAAAGTCGCAAGGAGGATGGACAACAAGACAGATCGCCAACGTTTCTTTCCGGGATGAACGATATTTATCGTTCCTGTATCCGTTCAAACTCTCTCCTAAAGGCGACAAGTTGATAGCGCTCACTCCCGTGACCACGGTTCCAGCCTTGTGGGATAGATATAACCCCGCAGTTGGGTACGAATATCTGCGACTTCGCAGTGAGGATCCGCGCCTCACACGAGGCAACAACCTCTGGAAACCCCAGGAATATTCGCTGATTGATTTGGCGAGCGGTAAGCGCGCATCGCTTCTCGGGGCTCCCAATGCTAGGACGTTAGCATATCTCGACAACAACCGCTTGGTCTGGGCGGCGGACGAGAAACGGGTGTTAGTGACCAATACGTTCTTGCCTCTCGACCAGGGGACTCCCGCAGAACGATCAGAGCGTATTAATCCATGCGCTGTTGCTAGCGTCGACATCTCCTCTCTCGATGCCCACTGTCTTTCATTCAATGAACTCCAGACGGCGGTCGCGCTCACCAGCAATCACGTTCTGGATGTGGCGTTTGGTCCAAATGACAATGAGGTTCTGTTTCTTGTCGATCATGGATCGGGAAGACGGACGGAGGAAAAGTATAGTTTTCGGGATACGGCTTGGAAACTTACAGCGTCTACATCGGTTACATCCACACTTGAGAGCATTGCGGCAGCGGCGATGCTAAACAATGCCGACCGCGGAGATTTTCAACTAACTGTCCGCCAGGGGCTCAACGATCCACCAACTCTCTGGGCTCAGGATGGACAAACAATGAAAGCGCGCGAACTGTGGGACCCGAATCCTCGATTTGCCCATATGGAATTCGGCAATGTATCCGTGTATCGCTGGAAAGACAAGACCGGACGCGAGTGGTCAGGTGGCTTGGTGAAGCCAGTGGGTTATGTGCTAGGGCGGCGATATCCTCTCGTGATTCAAATGTATGAATTCTACGACGGCCAATTCATGACTGATGGCACGGACCCAACTGCGTTTGCAGCGAGAGAAATGGCGAGTGCGGGATTCATGGTCCTTCAGATACAAAAAAAACCTGACACTCTAACCGATGCTGATCCTGAGATCCACCTTGAAGGGTATCGCAGCGCAATAGAAACTCTATCCGACGCTGGTTTGATAGATTCTAATAGGGTTGGCGTTGTGGGCTTCAGCTGGACATGCTGGTACGTCGAGTACGCTCTGATCAATGCACCACATCTGTTTGTTGCAGCGACAATCGCTGACGGATTGGACAATAGCTACATGGGATACCATCTGTTTGCTGAAGGCGACACCGGCCTTCAAGGACAGATGGAAAAAATACACGGTGCTAACCCGTTCGGCCAAGGGTTGAAGACGTGGGTTGCAATGGCTCCCAGCTTTCACCTCGACAAGGTTCAAACTCCCCTAAGAATAGAGGCCATCAACCCTGTGTCTTTACTAGGCGAATGGGAGATTTATTCCTCTCTCCGAATGCAGAACAAACCTGTCGATCTCATCTACTTCCCGCACGGGACACATATCCATCAGAAGCCTCTGGAAAGACTCGAGTCACAACAGGGCGATGTGGATTGGCTTCGCTTCTGGTTGCAGGGGTATGAAGACCCCGATCCAGATAAGAAGGGGCAGTACAAGCGCTGGGAGCACTTGCGGGAGCTACGCGATGCTGATGCTAAGCCCACGGGACAAACGCAGAACACTGCATTAGGCGCGAATCGTGAATAAAGCCGTCACCTGTTGTCGCATTCCAAAGGCAGTCTGCTCAGTTCTACTGATTTTTGCCAGCGGATTTACTACGGCATCTACTCAATCAATGTCTTCAGAATCGCCGAAGACTCCAGGCGTGGCGCACGTAGAAAGCGAAGCTCATCCGAATGGAGGCTCTTCAGCTTCTTCTTATCCTTCCGGGCATGGTGCCTTTGGATGGGGCGTTGCGCTCACCTTAGCGGAGATAGCGCCGGATCGCGCCCAGGCGATCCTGGCACGGGGGCGCGAATTTGACGAAAGTAGGCTGATATGCGCAGTTCACTTCCCGAGCGATGTTGCAGCGGGTGAGATTGTCGCGACAGCAGTGGTCGAGCGGCTGCACACCGTTCCTGAATTCACGCGCGATCTGGCCTGCGCGCAGCAGGAGTATCGCGCTGCAACCCAGACCAGTGTGCAGATGAGTCCGGAGTGCAGTGCCATGGAAAAGTTGTTAAGCAAGGCCCGGCACGCTGACTGATCTGTGAAGCTGCGCTTCGCGAATTGCACTGCGGGAGAGCGGAAAGCATGAGATCTCGCTCGACCAAGTCATCGAAAAGATGTCCCGCACTGGCCTCCACATGCAATCCCGCTACAAGGAGACAGCGCTCGGGGATTTGGCAACTCTGAACAGTATCGAGTGCTGAGACGCCTTAACCAGACATGGCGCAAATTCTGAAGCCCGGTCACTTAGTGCCTACCACCGGGATTTACAAGGTCGTTCACGACAAGGATCACGTACTACCACATCACGTGACCGCGATCTCCGGCAGTCACTTCCCTGGGTGCCTCATTTGTCGTGATCGCGTCCGTTTCGAACTCCTTATGGCAGCTGTGCAAGTGACAGCGCATCCTCAGTTCTACTGGATCTAGCACCAGGTTTTCGCGAATAAGGAGTTTTGGCTACGTAAATGGACTGTCGGTTCGCGGCCCGATGACATTCTTTCCACGGCCCGGAAAACCTTTCTCTGAGAAGTAGGTCTTTCCCACATACGCTCTCCTCCTGGTGCGTGTTCTCTCTTCCCAAGCGCGCACGAGCCCGGAGATGAACTCATGAATTTCCTTACCACCAAAGAGACTGCGATGCTGGTGCGCCGTCCCGAAAGCACGCTGCGGCGATGGCGAACCACCGGCAAAGGCCCGCCCTGCTACAAGCTGGAGGGGCAATGGGCCTACGTCGAAGAGGAGGTGATAGAATGGGTTCGCGCTAACCGAATCACTTTCTCTGTGCGGGACGAACACTTTGAAAGAGAGGCGGCGCGTGTCAGTCTATAGAAGAGATGCCTCGCCGTTCTATCACTACGACTTTGAATGGAACGGTTCGAGACATAGAGGATCGACCAAGCAGAAGACCGAACAGAAGGCAAGACTGTTTGAATCGAAGTTAATGGCCCAACTCAGGGAGGACGGGATTTTAATACGCAAATCCCCGACTCTGGAGGTTTTTTCTCCGGTATTTCTGAATTGGGTTAAGGACAGCCGACGAATAGCGGAAAGCACCCGGAAGTATTACCGCCAGGGCTGGAATCTTTTGGCTAGCACCAAACTGAAACACATTCGCATGGATCAGATCAAGGACGAGCATGTCGAAGTGACAACCTTTTCCGCTGGTCCGTCCAACGCGAACTGTGCGATCCGAACCTTGCGCAGGATGTTGGGTAAAGCCAAGGACGACGGTTTGGTCGCAAGATTTCCCAAATTCCAACTCCGAAATGAAGCCCAGCGTTTGCTGCTTATGGACGACGCTTCTGAAGCGAAGATTCTTCCACTGCTGTCCGAAAACGCGGCCGATGTGATTGTGATTACGCGAGACAGTGGAATGCGCAACCACAGCGAAGTCTGTCGCATGAGGTGGGAATACATCAACTGGGATTGGTTCTCCTACACCAATCCCAAAGGCAAAACAGAAGCCGCGGAAAGGCCTGGAATTCCTTTGAGTGATCGGGTATTGGAAATCTTGAAACGCAGGCACCTAAAACAACGGCTGCCAGCGCAAGGATGGGTCTTCCCAACATCCAGATCCAAAACCGGACACTTGACGACGATAAATTCAGTCTTCCGCAATGCACGAAGAAAGGCTGGACTGCCAGAGGCCCTAGTTCCTTATTGCGGGCGCCACGACTTTGGCACGACGGCAATGGCCGCCACCGGCGATCCAAAACTCGTGGGCACCCTGATGGGTCACCGCGACACCAAAACCACGATGCGCTACAACCATCCGCCCAAGGAACAGGTCGAGCGTATTCGCGTAGTCCTGAACACCCGCAGGTCTACGACACAATTACGACACAATGCCACTCTTGACGAAATGGCATCTGCCGTAATTAACTGAAAACAAAGGCTTGGGCGCGTAGCTCAATTGGCAGAGCAACTGACTCTTAATCAGTAGGTTGAAGGTTCGATTCCTTCCGCGCTCACCATCTTTATCAACAACTTGCGGTTGGTCGACATCCATCCCTCTCGACC